>Ga0209676_1000854_pt1 | contig 39262 bp, 43 predicted proteins | sample AraplaCvi_mLB_r2_FD_184282 | JGI IMG/M metagenome (GOLD analysis project Ga0209676, IMG submission 184282) | Arabidopsis root microbial communities from North Carolina, USA - plate scrape MF_Cvi_mLB_r2 (SPAdes) (version 2) | ecosystem: Host-associated > Plants > Roots > Endosphere | place: USA... | reverse complement strand
CTCCCAGCTGAGCTATGGCCCCACGTGCTGCTGGAAAGACGAAAATTCTAGCGGGCGTTCAGCGATGTCGTCAAGCGTTCGCTGCCAGATTTTTTTCGTCGCGTCCGCCGGTGCTGGTACCGGCGTCGACGGGACGCAATGTTGCCACACCATGTCCCCGCTCCGCTAGATACTCGAGCCACTTTCCGAGAAACGTGTTCATCCGGGTGCGGTGGTCGAGCACTTCCGCCGCCGGCGGATACATGCCGATGACGTCCTGCCAGCGGCGTCCGACGTAGCAGTTGGTGACTTCCAGCTGCCGTGCGTCGTGGTACAGGCGTAGATAGGCCGAGGGATCCTGCTCTCCGGTGACCGGATCGCGCATCGCATACGTCAGGCGAAGTTCGGTCGTGTAAGGGTGGCGTTCGATCACGTCCAGCTGCAGATCCAGGCCGTCGCCGACGCTGGAGTGGTACGTGCCGACCGCCAGCGCCTGCGACGGGAACAGGCGCGTGAAGCGGACGTGGTTTTCCGCGTACAGCCCCATCAGCCAGCCGAAGCGGCTGAGGCGGGGAATGCGTGCGCGGCGGGTGGCGAGTGACATGGGCATGGACACCGATATGGAGCCGATGCTACACGGCACAACCTCTGCGCGGCAGCGTTGACGCACGCCCGCGGTCGGCCTACGGTAAGCATTCCTCGCGACGGTTTTCCGCAGGCTTCCCGCCCCGGCCGTTCAGAACATCTCGCGATGGATCCCCAGCGTGGTCAGGACCTTGCTCGAGATCTCCTCGATCGAGGTATTGGTCGTGCTCAGCGTGGAAATCCGTTCAGCGCGGAACATTGCCTCGGCCGCCGCGACCTCGCGTTTGCAGGTGTCGAACTGGGCGTAGCGCGAATTCGGCCGGCGTTCCTGACGGATCTGCTGCAGGCGGACCGGGTCGATCGTCAGCCCGAACAGCTTGTTCCGATACGGACGCAGGCGCGGCGGCAGGCGGTCGTGCTCCAGGTCTTCCTCGGTCAGCGGGTAGTTCGCCGCGCGCACCCCGTAATGCAGCGCCAGGTATACGCAGGTCGGCGTCTTGCCGGCGCGTGAAACCGCTACCAGCACCAGATCCGCGTCGTCGTAGTTGATCGCCTGCCCGTCGTCGTGCGTCAGCGCGAAGTTCATCGCGTTGATGCGCCGGTGGTAGCTGTCGAAATCCACCATGCCGTGCGCCTGGCCGATGCGGCGTTCGCGCGTCTGCTCCAGTTCGCGCTCCAGCGGCTCGATGAAGGGCGCGAAGACGTCGAGCATCAGCGCCCCGCTTTCGGCCAGCGCGTGGCTGACATCGGCGTCCATGCACGAGTTGATCACCACCGGCCGTACACCGTAGGACTCGGCGGCGACCCGGATTTTCTCGCCCACTTCACGTGCGCGCTCCACGCTGTCGACGAACGGAATGCGGTCGGTGACGAAGCGCGTCTGGGTGAACTGGGTCAGGAGACTGTGGCCGATGGTCTCGGCAGTGATACCGGTACCATCGGATACGTAGAAGACGGGACGCACGCCGGCCATCGGTTTTCTCCTGAACTGGGCGTTCACAACACAAGAAACGCCGCTGAATCAAGCTTGTATGCCCCCGGCGCACGGGCGATCATATCCGGATACCTGCGCGCCATGCGCCGAGGGCGCGCCGGCCACGTTCCGCCATCCCTCTTCGATCCGCCTGGAGATCGCCCGCTTGAACGAGAACATCCTCTGGCTGCACGCGTTGCGGCTCACCGACCTGGCCCGCGTCGGCGGCAAGAATTCCTCGCTGGGCGAAATGATCGGCAACCTCGCCAACCTGGGCGTATCGGTTCCGGGCGGCTACGCGACCACCGCTGAAGCCTTCAAGGACTTCATCGCGCACAACAACCTGCACCAGCGCATCTACGACAAGCTGGCGACGCTGGACGTGGAAGACGTTCCGGCGCTCACCAAAGCCGGCGGCGAGATCCGCGGCTGGGTGATCGAGGCCCCGCTCCAGCCGGAACTGGATGCCGACATCCGCAAGGCCTACAGGCAGTTGTGCGACGAAAACGGCGGCGGCGACGTCGCCGTTGCCGTTCGTTCCTCCGCCACCGCCGAAGACCTGCCGGACGCCTCCTTCGCCGGCCAGCAGGAAACCTTCCTCAACGTGACCGGCGCCGACGATGTCGTGCACAAGGTCAAGGAAGTGTTCGCCTCGCTGTACAACGATCGCGCGATCGCCTACCGCGTGCATCACGGTTTCAAGCACGAGGACGTGTTCCTCTCTGCCGGCGTGCAGCTGATGGTGCGCTCGAACGTCGGCTCGTCCGGCGTGCTGTTCACGCTGGACACCGAATCGGGTTTCCGCGACGTGGTGTTCATCACGTCGAGCTACGGCCTGGGCGAGATGGTGGTACAGGGCGCGGTGAATCCGGACGAGTTCTACGTCTACAAGCCCACTCTGTTGCAGGGCAAGCAGGCGATCCTGCGCCGCGGCATGGGCGCCAAGCAGCTGCGCATGGTGTATTCCGACCAGCCCGGCGAGCGCGTGCGCACCGAAGACACGCCGGCCGACCTTCGCTCGAAGTTCTCCATCAGCGATGAGGACGTGCACGAACTCGCACGCCAGGCGCTGACCATCGAGAAGCACTACGGCCGCCCGATGGACATCGAATGGGCGAAGGACGGCGTCAGCGGCAAGCTGTTCATCGTGCAGGCCCGCCCTGAGACGGTGAAGTCGCGCGGCCATGCCACGCAGATCGAGCGCTACCAGCTCACCCAGCGCGGCGACGTCGTGTGCGAAGGCCGCGCCATCGGCCAGAAGATCGGCACCGGCACCGCGCGCGTCGTGCGCTCGCTGGCCGACATGGGCCGCGTGCAGCCGGGCGACGTGCTCGTCGCCGACATGACCGACCCCGACTGGGAACCGGTGATGAAGCGCTCCGCGGCCATCGTGACGAACCGCGGCGGCCGCACCTGCCATGCGGCGATCATCGCGCGCGAACTCGGCGTGCCGGCGGTCGTCGGCACGGGCAACGCGCTCGACACGATCCAGGACGGCCAGGAAATCACCGTCAGCTGCGCCGAAGGCGATACCGGCTTCATCTACGCCGGCACCCTGCCCTTCGAGCGCCACGTCGCCGACCTGGACAAGATGCCCGAAGCGCCGCTCAAGGTGATGATGAACGTCGCCAACCCGGAGCGCGCCTTCGACTTCGCGATGCTGCCCAACGCCGGCGTCGGCCTTGCGCGTCTGGAAATGATCATCGCCAGCCACATCGGCGTGCATCCCAAGGCGCTGCTGGAATACGACCAGCAGGACGCCGCCACGAAGAAGAAGATCGACGAGAAGATGGCCGGCTACAGCAGCCCGGTCGACTTCTACGTGGATCGACTGGCCGAAGGCATCGCGACGATCACCGCGTCGTTCGCGCCGCATCCGGTCATCGTGCGCCTGTCGGATTTCAAGTCCAACGAGTACGCCAACCTCATCGGCGGTTCGCGCTACGAGCCGCATGAAGAGAACCCGATGATCGGCTTCCGCGGCGCCAGCCGTTACGTCGATCCGAGCTTCACCGAAGCCTTCGCACTGGAGTGCCGCGCCGTGCTGAAGGTGCGCGAGCAAATGGGCCTGACCAACTGCTGGGTGATGATCCCGTTCGTGCGCACGCTGGACGAAGGCCGCAAGGTCGTCGAGGTGCTGCGTTCCAATGGCCTGGAGCAGGGCAAGGACGGTCTGAAGATCATCATGATGTGCGAGGTGCCGTCCAACGCGCTGCTGGCCGACGAGTTCCTCGAGATCTTCGACGGCTTCTCCATCGGTTCCAACGACCTCACCCAGCTCACGCTCGGCCTTGATCGCGATTCGGGCATCGTCGCCAAGCTGTTCGACGAACGCGACCCGGCGGTGAAGAAGCTGCTGTCGCTGGCGATCAAGTCCGCGCGCGCGAAGGGCAAGTACGTCGGCATCTGCGGCCAGGGCCCGAGCGATCATCCGGATCTTGCCGAATGGCTGATGGAACAGGGCATCGAATCGGTGTCGCTCAATCCCGACACCGTCGTCGACACGTGGCTGCGACTGGCCAAGGCCAAGGCGAAGGCTTCGGCGTGATATCGAGCGGCAAGCGCGCGATGCGCGCCTGAACCGTTTAAGCTGCATCGACGCCCCGCTTATGCGGGGCGTCGTATTTTGTGAATACACCGATGGAGCGCGTGCCGATGCGCGCTCGCAAGGAGGTCATCTTGTCCGCGAACGCCAAACCCCAGATCCTGTTGCAGGATTCGATACCCGACTTCACGCGCGAACTCGCGCCGCCGACGCATTTCAGCGCCATGAACGCCGAGCAGTTCTGGGGGTGGGCCATGGACGTCGGTATCAAGCTCGGCGGCGCGCTGTTGGTGTTCTACATCGGCATGCATCTGGCCAAGTGGGCGGTGCGCGCTGTCGGGCGTGCGCTGACACGCGCGCACGTGGAACCGACCTCGTCGCAGTTCATCGGCCGCGTGCTCTACATCGTGCTGATGATCGTGCTGCTGCTGGCGGTGCTGCAGGGCTTCTTCGGCGTAGCTCCGACGTCCTTCATCGCCATCATCGGCGCCGCGGGCCTCGCGGTGGGCCTGGCCCTGAAGGATTCGCTGTCGAACGTCGCCTCCGGCGTGATGCTGGTGACGCTCAAGCCCTTCCGCGTGGGCGATGTCGTGCAGATCGGCGGCAGCAGCGGCACGGTGGAGATGGTCCGCATCTTCCAGACGCAGCTGCGCGGCGCGGACAACCAGACCATCGTGCTGCCGAACAACCTCATCACCACCGCGCCCATCGTCAACCTGACGCCCGACACGCGCCGGCGCATCGAGCTGGTCATCGGAATCAGCTACGAGGACGACATCGACGTCGCGCGCAAGGTCATCATGGACATCATGCGGGCCGACAAGCGCATCCTCGAACGACCCGCGCCCGATGTCGTGGTGTACGAGTTGGCCGACATCGCCGTGCGGCTGGGCGTGCGTTGCCACGTGAGCAACGCCGACCACTTCGCGACCAAGTGCGACCTCAACGAGCGCATCAAGAAGGCGTTCGACAAGGCCGGCATCAGTATCCAGCAGGCGCAGCGCGACATCCGCGCGCAGCGGCGAATCACCGACGCTGCGAATGCGGGTTCATCGGGCAATGCCGCGCCGGCGGAACCGGCGCAATCCCCGTCGCCCGACCAGCAGTCGTCCACGTCATCGCCCTCGCCCGACCAGCAGACGCCGCCCGAGCTGCGCTGAGCCTCAGTCGTGCGCGTCGCCGCCGAGGCGGCCCATGAAGCCGCGGTAGTGGCGCAGTTCGGCGATGGAGTCGCGCACGTCGCTCAGCGCGGTGTGGCGGGCGTCCTTGTTGACGCCGGCCAGCACGTCGGGCGCCCAGCGGCGCGCGAGTTCCTTGATGGTGCTGACGTCGAGGTTGCGGTAGTGGAAATGCTTCTCCAGCCGCGGCATGAGGCGATGCAGGAAGCGGCGGTCCTGGCAGATGGAATTGCCCGCCATCGGCGACTTGCCCGCCGGGACCCAGTGCAGCAGGAAGTCGAGCGTCTGCTGCTCCGCCTGCGCCAGGTCGATGCGGCTGTCGAGCACGCGCTGCCACAGGCCGGACCGGCCGTGCTGGCTGCGGTTCCATTCGTCCATCGCTTCCAGGCGCGAGAGCGGATGCGAGATCGCCAGCTCCGGGCCCTCGGCCAGCACGTTGAGCTGTTTGTCGGTGACGACCGTGGCGATCTCCAGGATGGAGTCGCGGTCGGTATCCAGCCCGGTCATTTCCAGATCGATCCAGATCAGGTTTTCGTCGTTCGGAGAAGGGACGGCCGACATGCGCTACCACTGGAATGAGGACCGGCGCATCATACAGCCAGCCCGCCCCGCGGCTTCGCGCCGCGCTCACGGAACGGAAACGCTAGATGCCCTCGCCCGTCGCGATCGATCCCACGCACTACGCCGTCGTCTCGGCCATGATCACCCCGGCGTTCTTCCTGACCGCCGCCAGCTCCCTGCAGATTTCATCGAACAACCGCCTGGCGCGCGTCGTCGACCGGATGCGTTCGGACATCGACATCCTGCGCGGACTGCCGCAGGGTCCGGCGCGCGTGGAGCAGGAAGCGCGCATCGCGACCCATCGGCGTCGCTCCTATCTGGTGCTGGCCGCGGTGCGCATGCTCTACGCGTCGATCAGCGCTTTCGTGGGCACGAGCCTGGGCATCGCCGTGGACGCATTCTTCGGCTACCGGCTGGATCTGGTGCCCACGGGACTGGCCGTCGTCGGCGTGCTGCTGATGTTCGCCGCGTCCGTATGTCTTGGGTACGAGGCGACGCTCGGCTTGCGGATGCTGGATCGCGAGTTGAACGAGCAGCTGGAGAAGGATCGGCTCGAAGTGAAGCAGTGACCGGGGCGCCGCCGCCGCGCGGCCGCCCTACTCCTGCGGCGAGGCAGACGCCAGCTTGCCCCGCTTGCGCCTGAAATAGGCCGTCAGCCGCGCACCGGATTCCTCGCCCAGCACGCCACCAAGTACCTGTACGCGATGGTTGTGGCGCGGGTCGGTGAGCAGATCGAACACGCTGCCGGCCGCGCCGGTTTTCGGGTCGCTCGCGCCGAACACGACGCGCGCGACGCGCGCATGCACCATCGCCATCGCGCACATCGCGCACGGCTCCAGCGTCACGTACAGGGTCGACCCCAGCAGCCGGTGGTTGCCCACGCGCTGTCCGGCTTCGCGCATCGCCACGATCTCGGCGTGCGCCGTGGGATCGCGCAGCGTGATGTTGCGGTTCCAGCCCTCGCCCAGCAATTCGCCATCGGCCGACACCAGCACGGCGCCGACGGGGATTTCGTCTTCTTCACGCTCGGCGCGTTCGGCCAGCGCCATTGCCTGGCGCATCCAGCGCACGTCGTCGTCTTCGACCGGCGGAGCGTTCGTCGTTTCCTGAACCATGGCGACAGGATGCCCGAGGCCGCGCAGCCATGCCACGCCGATGGCGCATTCCGCCCCATCCGATCAGCCGCCACGGGCCCGAAACCGCTAAAATTGCCGTTCCCGCGCCCGGGCTCCGCGCTCGCGCGGCAGCCAGCCACCGACGGCCCCGCGCCACGGCCGCCCGCCATATCCAGGACCGAGTCCCCGAACCGATGTCGTCCTCAATGAACTCCCAACACCGCAAGCCGCTCCCGGGCACCTCGCTGGAGTACTTCGACGCGCGCGAAGCCATCGAAGCGATCCAGCCCGGCGCCTACGCCGCCCTGCCCTACACCTCGCGCGTGCTGGCGGAAAACCTGGTGCGGCGCTGCGATCCGGTCACGCTGGTCGCGTCGCTGAAGCAGCTGATCGAACGCCGCCGCGACCTCGACTTCCCGTGGTTCCCGGCGCGCGTGGTGTGCCACGACATCCTCGGCCAGACGGCGCTGGTGGACCTCGCCGGCCTGCGCGATGCCATCGCGGAACAGGGTGGCGATCCGGCGAAGGTGAATCCGGTCGTGCCGGTGCAGCTGATCGTCGATCATTCGCTCGCCGTGGAATGCGGCGGTTATGACCCCGATGCGTTCGCGAAGAACCGCGCCATCGAGGACCGTCGCAACGAAGACCGTTTCCACTTCATCGACTGGACGAAGCTCGCGTTCGAGAACGTCGACGTGATTCCGCCGGGCAACGGGATCATGCACCAGATCAACCTGGAGAAGATGTCCCCCGTCATCCAGTCGCAGAACGGCGTCGCGTTCCCCGACACCTGCGTCGGCACCGACAGCCACACGCCGCATGTCGATGCACTGGGCGTCATCGCGATCGGTGTTGGCGGTCTTGAAGCGGAGAACGTGATGCTCGGCCGTGCGTCGTGGATGCGCCTGCCGGACATCATCGGCGTCGAACTTACCGGCAAGCGCCAGAGCGGCATCACCGCCACCGACATCGTGCTCGCACTCACCGAGTTCCTGCGCAAGGAAAAGGTGGTCGGCGCGTATCTGGAATTCCGCGGCGAAGGCGCGGCGAGCCTGACGCTGGGCGATCGCGCGACGATCTCGAACATGGCGCCCGAGTACGGCGCGACCGCCGCGATGTTCTTCATCGACAACCAGACGCTGGATTACCTGCGCCTCACCGGCCGCGAAGACGCGCAGGTGAAGCTGGTCGAAACCTACGCGAAGACGGCTGGCCTGTGGGCCGACGAACTCAAGCACGCGCAGTACGAGCGCACGCTCACCTTCGACCTGTCGAGCGTGGTGCGCAACATGGCCGGCCCGTCGAACCCGCACAAGCGCCTGCCGACGTCCGACCTCGCCGAGCGCGGCATCGCCGTGAACCTCGACGCCGCGAAGGCGCAGGAAGCCGATGGCCTGATGCCCGACGGCGCGGTCATCATCGCCGCCATCACCAGTTGCACCAACACCAGCAACCCGCGCAACGTCATCGCCGCCGCGCTGCTGGCGCGCAATGCCAACGCGCGCGGCCTGACGCGCAAGCCGTGGGTGAAGACCTCGCTGGCGCCGGGCTCGAAGGCCGTGCAGCTTTACCTTGAAGAAGCCAAGCTGCTGCCGGAGCTGGAGAAGCTAGGCTTCGGCATCGTCGCCTTCGCCTGCACCACCTGCAACGGCATGTCGGGCGCGCTGGACCCCGTGATCCAGCAGGAAATCATCGACCGCGACCTGTACGCGACCGCCGTGCTGTCGGGCAACCGCAACTTCGACGGGCGCATCCATCCGTACGCGAAGCAGGCATTTCTCGCCTCGCCGCCGCTGGTCGTGGCCTACGCCATCGCCGGCACCGTGCGCTTCGATATCGAGCGCGACGTGCTGGGCACCGATGCGAACGGAACGCCGGTAACGTTGAAGGACATCTGGCCGAGCGACGAGGAAATCGACGCCATCGTGTCGCAGAGCGTGAAGCCCGAGCAGTTCCGCAAGGTCTACGGACCGATGTTCAACGTGCGCGTCGAACACGGCGAGCGCGTGAGCCCGCTGTACGACTGGCGCCCGCAGAGCACCTACATTCGCCGTCCGCCGTACTGGGAAGGCGCGCTGGCCGGCGAGCGCACGCTGCGCGGCCTGCGTCCGCTGGCGGTGTTGGGCGACAACATCACGACCGACCATCTGTCGCCGTCGAACGCGATCCTGATGAACAGCGCGGCCGGCGAGTACCTGCACAAGATGGGCCTGCCGGAAGAGGACTTCAATTCGTACGCGACGCACCGCGGCGACCACCTCACCGCGCAGCGCGCCACGTTCGCCAACCCGACGCTCGTCAACGAGATGGCCGTGGTCGATGGCGTGGTCAAGAAGGGTTCGCTGGCGCGCATCGAGCCCGAAGGCCAGGTCGTGCGCATGTGGGAAGCGATCGAAACCTACATGGACCGCAAGCAGCCGCTGATCATCATCGCCGGCGCCGATTACGGCCAGGGTTCGTCGCGCGACTGGGCGGCCAAGGGCGTGCGCCTGGCGGGCGTGGAAGCGATCGTCGCGGAAGGTTTCGAACGCATCCATCGCACGAACCTGATCGGCATGGGCGTGCTCCCGCTGGAGTTCAAGCCGGGCGTGAACCGCCTGACGCTGGGCATCGACGGCACGGAAACCTTCTATGTCATCGGCGCGCGCAAGCCGCGTGCGGACCTGACGCTGGTCATCGTCCGGAAGAATGGCGAGCACGTCGAAGTGCCCGTCACCTGCCGCCTCGACAGCGACGAGGAAGTGTCCATCTACGAAGCCGGCGGCGTGCTGCAGCGCTTCGCGCAGGACTTCCTCGAGTCGTCCACGCGCGCGGCCTGATCGCCGCGCCACGCCGCATCGTTTTTCACCTGCACGTTCCCCGACCGCAAGGAGCAACGACATGCCCGGTACCGTCACCCTGCACCGCGTCATCCGCGCGCCGGCCGAACGCATCTACCGCGCCTTCATCACGCCCACGGCGATGGTGAAGTGGCTCCCGCCGCACGGTTTCACCGGCGAGGTGCATTCGATGGACGCGCGCGTCGGCGGCAGCTACCGCATGTCGTTCACCAACTTCGGCACCGGCGGCAGTCATTCCTTCGGCGGCACGTACCGCGAAATGGTGCCCGGTGAAAAACTGCGCTACGACGACCAGTTCGAGAACCCGGACATGCCGGGCACGATGGAAGTCGAAGTCACGCTGAAGACCGTCATGTGCGGCACCGACATCAACATCGTGCAGAAAGGCATTCCCGACGCGATCCCGGTCGAGTTCTGCTACCTCGGCTGGCAGGAATCGCTGGAAATGCTGGCGAAGCTGGTGGAGCCGGAGATTCCGGACGGGGCGTGATCCAAGCCGTCTGATTGAAATGCTGTCATCCCCACGAAGGCGGGGATCCGACGTTCCGACGCGACACGCTCGCCGGAAAGCCGATTGACCCGGACAGATGGAGCCCCGCCTTCGCGGGATGACATCTTCAAACCGAACACAGAATCGAATACGCCATGACCTACGCACCGCAGATCCGCATCCCCGCCACCTACATGCGCGGCGGCACCAGCAAGGGCGTGTTCTTCCGCCTGGAAGACCTGCCGGAAACCGCACGCGTCCCCGGCAAGGCACGCGATGCGCTGCTGATGCGCGTGATCGGCTCGCCCGACCCGTACGGCAAGCACACCGACGGCATGGGCGGCGCGACGTCGAGCACCAGCAAGTGCGTGATCATCGGCAAGTCGTCCGTGCCCGGGCACGACGTCGATTACCTCTACGGCCAGGTCGCCATCGAAGACGCCTTCGTCGACTGGAGCGGCAACTGCGGCAACCTCAGCACCGCCGTGGGCCCGTTCGCCATCGCCAACGGTCTCATCGACGCCGCGCGAATTCCGAAGGACGGCATCTGCACCGTGCGCATCTGGCAGGCGAACATCGGCAAGACGATCCTCGCGCACGTGCCGGTCACCAACGGGCAAGTGCAGGAAACCGGCGACTTCGAACTCGATGGCGTGACCTTCCCGGCGGCGGAAATCCAGCTGGAATTCCTCGATCCGTCCGACGACGGCGAAGACGGCGGCGCGATGTTCCCGACCGGCAACCTCGTCGACGAACTCGACGTGCCGGGCGTGGGCACGTTCAAGGTCACGATGATCACCGCCGGCATCCCGACGATCTTCATGAACGCCGCCGACCTGGGTTACACCGGCAGCGAATTGCAGGACGCGATCAACAACGACGACGCCGCTCTGGCGAAGTTCGAGACGATCCGCGCGCACGGCGCACTGCGGATGGGCCTGATCCAGCACCTGGACGACGCGAAGACGCGCCGGCATTCGCCGAAGGTCGCCTTTGTCGCGCCGCCTGCCGACTACACGGCGTCCAGCGGCAAGCGCATCGCGGCAGGCGACATCGACCTGCAGGCGCGTGCACTGTCGATGGGCAAGCTGCACCACGCGATGATGGGCACCGGCGCGGTGGCGATCGGCACGGCAGCCTCGATTCCGGGCACGCTGGTCAACGCGGCGGCCGGTGGCGGCGAACGCGAGGCGGTGCGCTTCGGCCATCCTTCCGGGACGCTGCGCGTTGGCGCGCAGGTGAAACTGGTCGACGGTCAGTGGACCGTGACCAAGGCCATCATGAGCCGCAGCGCGCGTGTGTTGATGGAAGGCAAGGTGCGCGTGCCGGGCGATTCGTTCTAGTCGCGGCGCAATCTCCCGCCCTCACCGTCATTCCACCCCTTTCCGTCATTCCAGCTTTCGCTGGAATGACCAAGGAGAGTTGCTTCGGTGTTGCGGGCCTGGGTCCCAGCCTTCGCCGGGATGACGGCATGGTGAAGCGGCACGCCACGCCGCTTACTCCATCGGCACGTAAACCCACGTGCGCGACTTCGACTCCGCGTGCAGGATGCGGCCGTTGCGCCGGATGACGCGATCAACCCCATGCGAACGACTGAGCAGGCGGCCGCCCATGCGCACGAACGCCACCGCTTCCACTTCCGCGCTCTTGCGGTCTGGAGACAACGTCACCTCGACGATGCGGTTGTCCACCGACATGCCCATCGCGCCGTTGGTGAGCGCGTTGAGGCGCTTGAACACGCGGAAGCTCTCGCGCAGTTCATCGCACGACTGCACCTTGCCGTACGTCTCACGCTGCGTGCCGCCGAGCGTGAAGGTGACGGCCTCATGCTGGAAGTCGTCCGTCATGCGATCGCACAGGTAGTCGGCATCGAGTTCCGCGATCGCGCGAGCTTCCACGTCGTACTGCGCTTCGATGGCGTCTTCGTCCATCTGGCGCCCGGCGTGGAAGAACCACCAGGCGCCGTAGCCGGCCACCAGCGCCAGCAAGATCCATTTCCCCATGATCCCCCCTGGATCGTCAGGTTTCCTTACGGCGCGATCACTCCCACTCAATTGTCAACGAGGCGCCAAAACGCCAATGTTTCCAAGGGGGACGCGCCAGCGCGACACTTCAATACCGTCAATAGTACCGACAAAGCGCCGCCGTTGATTGCCTCGACACGCCGGCCAGCGCCCTACGCAAGATACTGCTCTTCGCTCGCAAGCATCCATTCCCCGTTCGCGTAGACCCAGGTCAGCGCTCTCGGCGCGTCGTCCTCGTCCCCGCTCTCGGGCAGCACCAAGAACCAGGCGCCCCCATGGCTCGCAGCGAGGCGAGCTGCCCCGGCGACAGGCTCGTACTCGTCGAGCAGTTCGATCACGGCATCGGTCACTAGAAGGATTGGCCCTTCGTTCTTGCCGCCGTAGCGCGTGAACTGCCGGCAGGGCTCCAAGCGCATCCCCGCCGCTTCGGCGAGTTGCCCCTGTTCGGCAATCAGTGACGCGGACAGTTCCGGCGGTGGCGGCAAGAGGCCGCCCCGTATGGCTTCGGTCGCAGTTTCCATCTCTCCCCCTGGCAGCCACAAGCTACCATTACGGCGGGGATTGTTCCCGGAGGGCAGTAGCTCTGGGACGTTGCAGTTCGTTTCAATTCAATCAGGGGGATGCAGTGAATCAAGCCGCAAAGTTGATGTTGAGTGCCTGCGTGCTGGGCCTTTCTGGCTGCTCGACGTATAGCTCCAACATGCGCGTGGGAAATGACATGTCTTACGCCAGCCTCGGAGATCAGCGCGCAGCGTCGCAGACCATCCAGGTCTTAGATTCGGTTCCGCCGGGGGCGAGTGACCTGGCCGAAGTAGACGCAGGCCGGTGCCATCGTAGTTTCGTTGAAACGGCTCCCGCCGAGCAGGCCGTACTGTTGGACCTCAAGATCGCTGCCTACGCCATGGGCGCCGATGCAATCACCGGCGTGGTGATCGAAAAACAATCGGCACTCACCAAGAACTGCTGGTACGCACTGGACGGCAAGGCCAGAGCAATGCGTCTTTCTCCCCCGTGAGCGAGGTCGGATGACCGACAAGATCGAAGCCTTCCGAACCATCACCGGCGCCTCGGCATGGCGCAGCACCGTCGATTCAGTTCTGTCCGGCGCCGCGGCGCTGCCTGCCGGAACTGACGACTTCGGAACCTATTGGATCGAGGGCGGACACCGCATCCGAGAGCAGGTTGCGGATGACCGGCTTCTGGCTCGGTTCCTTCGTCTGGTCCTTCCGCCTTACACCGGCGGCCCTGTGACTCTATTCCGTGGCGAGAATCGGGAGCGGTTCTCTGCCGGGCGCATCGGGTTCGCGTGGACGCAAGACCTCGACGTGGCAAGGATGTTCGCCAACGGACTGAATGCAGTCGGTAGCGGTGGGCTCCTGATCCGCGCCACGCTCGACTCTCCGGCGATCATCAGCGGCCCCAACGCGCACAGTCGCTACCTCGGGGAGCTGCAGTTCACGGTCGACCCGCAGTGTGCGACTGGCATCGTCTCAGTCGAGGAATTTGCGGCGGGCGCCTAGAAAAGCCCCGGCCGAAGCCGGGGCAAACACATCCCACTTCCCAAGTGAGGTGTCAGGCGGTCACTCGACCGCGTAGATGGCGCCGGGCTGTCCGGGGACGGCACGGGCCGGAGCCCGCCGCAGTTCGATCGGCTCCGGCTCATAGGCGGCCGCTGGCACCTCTTGGGCAGCTTCCAGCTTTGCAGCTACGCCCGCGGAGATGAAGGCACGGGACTGGCCCACAACGGCACTGACAGCCGAGTCGAAGTAGTCGGCATCGCGCGACAGCGCGCCGACGCTGGTGTCCAGTTCGTTGCCGGCATGGTGCAACATCAGCTCGCGAACCACCTGCGGCATGACGAGCAGTTGGCTGCCGGTGATGGCCTCGGCGTTGCATCGGATCGTCGCCACACGTGCGGCGGCCGTCGCGTCCTTGAGAGCGCCCCAGGCTGCGGTCAGCTCGATGACGGCCTTCCGCATCCGATCGAAAGCCTTAGGCACATGATCCACCGCCGCGATGGCCTCGACTTCCAACGCACGCAAGGCATCGACCTCTACCTGCCTCGCGGCGACACGCTCGCGGCGAGCGGCTTCTCGACCAACCATTTCAAGCGCTTCAAGCTCATCCTGCAATGCCGTGTATCTGGAGCGGGCCGACGCCAGTGCCTCGCGCGCAGCCTTGGTGCCTTCCTGCGCGGCAGCAAAAGATGCCTCCTCCAGTTCCAGCTTCGCTGCGGCCAGGTCACGCTGGGTGGCGAGCTTGCCGGCCTCGACCGACGCCGTGTTGAGTTCAGTGGTGCTCATGCGAATTACCTCTCTGTCGGTTAATTGCGGGCCATCGGGTCGTAATCGGTAGCGGCGGCTTGACCGTCGTCGTCGCTCCAGGCGCTCATCCGGAATGGCGGGGGCGACGCCGGAGCTGCCGGAGGTGCAGCCTGCGCAGGCGGGGCGGTCATCGGTGCAATAAACGCTGGCGCCAAGGGGTCGGGCTCTGGCACGGCGGATAAGACCACCAGCTGCTCAAGCGAGGTAAATCCGCCGGCACGCAACGCCCTGCCACGTGCAGCGGCGATCTCGGCAGCGAGTTCTGCCTCGCCCCCAACATCGGCGACACGGGGCCTGAGTTTCGGCAGCACGCGATCCAGGACCATTGCCGCGGCCGACATGTCGCCCTCCTTCGCCAGCTCCAACACCTTGGCGACGACTCCCTGGACCTGCTCGACGGTGACGAAGTCCTCGACCTGCAGCTTCATTCGATTTCTCGACCCGGCCGGTCGCCCGCCTGGGTTGCCGGACTGGCCGGGCTTGAACAGCTTCTTGGCCATCTGTAATTCGCTCCTGTTGAATCAGAAATCTTCGGCAGGCTGCTTCGCCGCGACTGGGAACCTCGTGTCGAGCATGTCCGGCTTGAGCGCTCCGGACCGCAGCAGCGCCGCGCGCTGATCGTTGGGGGGCAGCTCGCTCGCGCCGGGAAACGGCACCGTGCGATCGTTCGGAGCGAGGAGCGTTGCGCGGTGTCCGTACGGCGGGTGCTGACCGCATTGCAGGCGATGCACCTCCACCGGGCCGGCGAGGCCGCAGTAGCCGAACGTCCCCGTGAAAGCGTTGGCCCATCGCCAGGCTTGGCAGCTATTCGCAACGCAGCAGACGGGACCGCCCTCTTTGCCGGCGCGGTGGACGCAGAGCAGCCGGGCGGCTTGTTCCGGTGTCGTGATCATCGACGCCCCTTCGCGCGCATGCGGGCGCCGATCTTCGAGAAATGGGCGACCACATCCGGGTCGACGCCCGCGCCGCTGTCGTTGAGCTGCCAGAGCCAGGGAAGGCGCGTGGCTGCCGACCGGAACGCAGCCTGGGCGTCCGCGAGCTTGGCGTCATAGCTCGAGCCCCAGCGCTGCCGGAGCACCTGCTCGCACCGTTCGTTGCCCTGACTGACCTGCTCGTCGCTCATGTCCTCCGCGGTTGCATAGCGGCTCAGTGCGACGGTGACCTGCTGCGTATCCGATCGCCCGATGCCCGCTTCCTCGATGAAGCCCGCCGCATCCACTCGCCCCTGACGAACCGACTCCGCACTTTCGACGTCACCATCCGACCGCAGTTGCGTTTGGAGGCTGTCGAAGCCCGAGCTCAGGACGGTGTCGGCCTCGGAGGCGGTGAGTCCCGGCCCGCCGTCGAAGAGGACTGATGCGGTATCGGACGGCTCGCTCGGTGGCGTCGGCTCGGTGACCTTCGCGAGCACCTTGCCCGCTTCCTGGTCCTTGGAGGCATTGCCGACGTAGAGAGCGTCAGCGGTCGTCTGTGCGCCGCGCGCGCCCACGGGTGAGGTCTGCGTGGCCGGCGACGGCGTCGAGGAGCCGTACAGGGCCGCGGCGGTTGATTCGCGATCGATCATGGGGGTTACCTCAAGTCAGGAAAGGGGAGCCGGGGCCTGGGGCATGTATCCCTCGGCATCCGTGGGTCGGGTGAGTTGTTGGACAGGTGAGCGCCGACTGATCCGCATCTCGACAACGCGGGCGCCGAAATCGGCCATCAGGCGGTCGGCAACGTCCTCCGGCACGCCGGTGCCGATGGCGGTCAACCAGCCGCCCACGCCATCAAGGCGAAAGTCGACGGCCGCGCGTGGCGACTGACACGCGTGAAGCGCCATGACACGCGTTTTTTCCTTTTGTATTCCCATTCTTTTCTCCCACTTCACGTGCAATAGAAAAGTGCGCGTGTCAGCGCGCGTCAGCGTGTCAAAAGGCAAGGTCCAGTCCGTCCGCCGTTTCCAGGTCCATCCCGGTCCTCGGGCGTATGCCGGCGTAGCAACGCACCTGCCTTCCCTGCCGGCGCGGTTGCGTCTTTCGCAACTCGGGGAATGCGGCACACAACTGCTTGCCGAAGCTTGCGACCGTGCCGGGATGATCTCGGCCGTTCTCACGGCACCATTCGAGCCAGCGCTCGTAGAGCGCGGAGATGGCACCCTCCGCCGCCGGGTCCAGGACGCAGCAGTCGCGTGCGAACATCGTGATCGGCGAAGCCAGCGCTTCGAGCTCGTCGACGAGCTCCTGGCCGCTGTGTGGCTGCACCAGATGGCCGCGCTTGCGCAGGCGGTCCAGACCGTCCAAGGCCCAGTTCAAAATGCCCGGTAGCTCCACCAGCAGCCGGTCGGTGAGCGTGTGATCCTCGGCGCCATAGAACGATCGCGTCAGCCGCAAGACCAGGAAGCGACTCGCCAGCGCGCCCGATGCGTCGGCCAGGTTCGGCAGTTCGTTCGACACGACGGTGAACCGAACCGGCAGCGTGCCAGTCCAGTCCGTCTGAAACTTGCGCGGCACGGTGACCGCATCCTCGCCGGTTACACGAAGGATGACTTCGGCCAGCACGGCTAGGTCGGTACGCGAGGACAGCCGCGCATCCGACAGCAACGCCACGAGCTTCCCGATTAGCGGCTGCAGCCCGAATGGCGTGCCCAGCGAGCTGAACGTCGGACTGCAGACGTTCGTTGCACCGGCGAGCGCGCGCAGGATGCGGAGGACCGTGCCCTTGCCGGACCGCTTCGGGCCGATGATGAGCAGCGCCTTCTGGTGGGACGTGTCGCGGGTCAGTGCCGACAGCGCAACCCACTCCTGCAGCAGTTCCAGTGCCTCGCGATCGCCGCCGAAGAGCTGATCGAGGAACGCGAGCCAGGCTTCCGGCGCAGGCGCCAGGGGGTCGGCATCGATCGGCAGGACGTTGACAGCGAACAGCCTCGCCGTCGGCGCCATCATGCGACGGGTGCGCGCATTGAGGATGCCGTTCTGGCAGACGATCAGGTCAGCAGGATCGGCGTCGCCGGGCATGCTGCGCAGCCAAGCCGATGTTGCATCGACGTCGTGGCGGCTCAGGGCTGCCAGCGCGGCGGCAATGTCTTGCACGCGCGCACCCGTCGGCTTGAACGGATTGCCCTCGGCGTCCACGCACTCTCGGGAGGTCCACAGCCAAAGCTCCGCACGGACCGCATCCTCGGGAAAGACCTCCCAGAATCCGCCTTGCCAGCGGTACGTCTCGCCACCGACCGTCACGATCCCAGGGTCGCCGTCGACCGCAGCGCGCCGGGCAAAGGCCACCGCCGAAGCCATGGGGTTCGCCCGATCCAGCATCGTCTGCCGGCCAGGCACGGGACTCAGCCGAACGGCCGCGGCGTTCAAGCGCCCCCCAGCTTGCCGATGAAATCGACCTCGATGCAGTTGATCGCGAACCTCAAACCGGCGGCGAAGTTCGCGTCCTTGGCAGCGATGGCATCCACGTCACCGGCGGCGATGAGAGCGTCAACCTGCCGCGCGCCCTCTTCCAACTCGGAGAGCAGCCAGCGCAAGCGATCTAGTGCCGATTGCGAGAGCTCGGGCATGGCTCACGCTCCCACTGCCGCGCGGCGCGCCATGGCGGGCGACGTAGGACCTTTTGCAGGCTCGGCGGGCTTCGCCTTGCGGGCTTCGAGCCAGGAGATCACGCTGGCCTCGTCCCACACGGCGCAGCGCGGGGTCAGCATGAAGTGCGCCGGGAAATCGCCGCGCTTCTCGAGGTAATAGATCGTGGTCGCCGAGAGGCCGACCATCCGCTCCACGTCGCGGCGGCGAAGCATTCGAGTTGTTTGCATGTCGTTCTCGTGAGGTGCTTTGAACGACGTTCATCGTGGACCGGGGCTAGCGGCTAATCGCCCCCAACATTCGCGGATGCTGGGTAGCCCTCGCACCAGCGCTCGACTTGGCGGGCATTAACGCCCTTCACGCCAGCGTCCGCCAGCGCTTCCGCCGCCAACTGGTATGCGGTGGTGGTCGCGCCTCCTTTCCCGCCCACGCGGTTCTTCGGCGCCCCCCACTCTCGGCTCGCATGTTCGACAAGCTCACGCGCAACGCGTTTCAAGGCCGTAGCGGTTCCGTTCTTCCGCGGCTTGCAGGTCTGCCGGCAGCGCATTGCGCGGAGCGCAACGTGCCCGATCCATTCCTCCGTCGCCTTGTCGGAAAGCCCCTGTGCGGCAGCGGCATCACGAACGCGATGGCACAACGCGTCGAGGTCAATTTCGCTCGCCCGATACGCCTCGAGCCACGTGTCCACGGCGATCAGATGCAGCTTCGTGCTACGCCGTTGGCGAGCTTCCCGCTCACGCTCCGCGTCGGCCTCTTGCTCAGGGGTCATGGAAAGAATGACGGGGCCGGCGTACTTCCGCGTGCTCATGCCGCACCCCGCAGGGCCACCACGTTGCCCGCCTCGATCATCGGCAGCACGGCCGACCACTTGTTGCCTTCGCCCATCAGCGCGATGACACGGTGCCAGGACGAGTCGGTCACGGTTCCGGCGACGAAGGCGTCGACCATGTCGGCCCAAGTCTGCAAGAGCTCCCGCCGCTGGGGACCGTACTCGGCCTTGTTGTAGACGGCGCGGACGCCGCGCTGCTCGTGCGCGAGGCACTTCTCGATCCAGTCGGAATTGAACCCGGCCTCGTGGAGCAGCGTGGACGCCGTGCGCCGCAGGTCGTGCGGGCTGAACTCCGCGATGGTGATGCCCTGCCCCTTCGCCCTCGCCAGGGTTGCGTCGATGCTGCGGTTGAGCGCCTGCGGCGTCATCGGCTGCCCCGTCTCGTAACGGCCCGGCAGGAAGTATGGACTGCTGCCGGCGCAGGTTCGAAGGCCTACCAGCAGGTCCATCGCCTGGTCCGACAGGTACACCACATGCGGCCGGCGTGCCTTCATGCGCTCGGCTGGGATAGTCCACGTTCTGGCTTCGAAATCGACCTCCGGCCACCGCGCGCCCAGCAGTTCGCCCTTGCGGCACATGGTCAGCAGCGTCAGCCTGAGTCCGAGCTTGAGCTGCGGCATGGTGCCAACGCCATCCAAGGCGGTGAAGAACGCCCGCATCTCGTTCGGCGTCAGCGCACGCTCGCGCGGCTTGAAGGTCGCGATCGCCGACGCGCGCACCGACTCGGCCGGGTTCGTCACCGTGACGCCCCTCGCCTGCACGAACTTGTAGATGTGCGAGGTGATCTCGCGGACGTGGACAGCGGTCGCCGGCGCGTTGCGGTCCTTCTTGATCTTCTCGCACAGCGCCATGAGCGCCGACGGCGTGACCTCTTCCAACCGCAGGCGCCCGAACGCGCGCTTGATGTCCCGATCGTAGATCGCCCGCCGCATGTCGCGGGTGGAGTCGGCGAGGTCGGCATTCTCGAAGTACTTGGTCGCCCAGCCGTCGAGTGTGAGCCCGTCGCGGGCCTTGGTCCGGGCGGCGACCTTCTCACGCGCCGGAGAGTCGCCCTGCTCGACGCTACGCCGGGCACGGGTCAGCAGCAGACGCGCCTCAGCCAGAGACAGGCCGGCGCCGTATTCGAGGTCGCCCATCTCGCGCGGGAGCTCCTTCGCCCGCGTGTCGTCATACCGGCCCAGCGCCAGCGTCTCGCGGCGGCCGTTAAGGCGGTAGTCGTAGCGAAAGAGCACGGAGCCAGCGGACGTCACCAGCACGTACAGCCCGTCGCGGTCGGCGACCTTGTACGGCTTCGCCTTGGCACGCAGGCCCTTGAGTTTCAGATCGGTCAGCATCGGCGTCTCCTGGACCGTCGGCCGATACCGTCAGACCAGCCTGACGGTATTTCGCTCGCGACGGGCGAGGCACCGATCCTATACCGCCAAAAATGCCGTCAGAACTTGCCGGCAATTCTTGATCGATGTTGATCGACCTTGAAACGTAACCCCCTCGAATTTCAGGGGCTTTCGATCATCGTTTGCGCGACATCGAACGGTGCGGAGCGATTCTGGATCACTCCCACTCGATCGTCGCCGGCGGCTTTCCGCTGATGTCATACACGACGCGCGAGACGCCACGCAACTCGTTGATGATGCGGTTGGACACGCGGCCGAGGAAGTCGTACGGCAGGTGCGCCCAGTGCGCCGTCATGAAGTCGATGGTTTCCACCGCGCGCAGCGCGATCACCCATTCGTAAGCGCGCGCGTCGCCCACCACGCCCACCGACTTCACCGGCAGGAACACGGCGAAGGCCTGGCTGGTGCGGTCGTACAGATCGGCCTTGCGCAGCTCTTCGATGAAGATGTGGTCGGCGCGGGCCAGCAGTTCGGCGTGTTCGCGCTTGACTTCGCCCAGGATGCGCACGCCCAGACCCGGGCCCGGGAACGGATGGCGATACACCATCGCGCGCGGCAGGCCGAGCTCGACGCCCAGACGCCGCACTTCGTCCTTGAACAGCTCGCGCAGCGGCTCGACGAGGCCGAGCTTCATGTCTTCCGGCAGGCCGCCCACGTTGTGGTGGCTCTTGATGACGTGCGCCTTGCCGGTCTTGCTGCCGGCCGACTCGATGACGTCGGGGTAGATCGTGCCCTGCGCCAGCCACTTGGCGTTGGCGAGCTTGGCCGACTCCTCATCGAAGATCTCGATGAAGAGGTTGCCGATGATCTTGCGCTTGGCTTCCGGGTCTTCGACGCCGGCGAGCGCCTTGAAGTAGCGGTCGGCGGCGTTCACGCGAACGACCTTCACGCCCATGTGCTCGGCGAACATCGCCATCACCTGGTCGCCTTCGTTCCAGCGCAGCAGGCCGGTGTCGACGAACACGCAGGTCAGCTGCGTACCGATGGCCTTGTGCAGGAGCGCTGCGACGACGGAGGAATCCACGCCGCCGGACAGGCCGAGGATCACCTCGTCGCTGCCGACCTTCTCGCGCACGCGCGCGATCTGGTCTTCGATGATGTTGGCCGCCGTCCACAGCGTCTTGCAGCCGCAGATGTCGGCGACGAAGCGGCGCAGCAGCGTCTGGCCCTGCTTGGTGTGCGTGACTTCCGGATGGAACTGCACGCCGTACCAGCGCTTGTCCTCGCGCGCCATCGCGGCGACGGGAATGCGGTCGGTGACGGCGGTGACGGTCCAGCCCGGCGGCGCCTTGGCGACGTGGTCGCCGTGGCTCATCCATACGTCGATGCGCGGCTCGCCGTCGTGGTCGGTCAGCCCGCCCAGCAGCGCGTCGTGCGCGATGAGTTCGACTTCGGCGTGGCCGAATTCGCGCGCATCGGCGGCTTCGGTTTCGCCGCCCAGCTGCGCGGCCAGCGTCTGCATGCCGTAGCAGATGCCGAGGATCGGCAGGTTCGAATCGAACACTTCCTGCGGCGCTTTCGGCGCGCCCTGCTCCGTCGTCGATTCCGGACCGCCCGACAGGATGATGCCCTTCGCGCCGAACGCGGCGATTTCGGCAGGATCATGGTCCCAGGCCCAGATCTCGCAGTAGACGCCGATCTCGCGGATGCGGCGGGCGATCAGCTGCGTGTACTGCGCACCGAAATCGAGGATGAGGATCTTGTCGCTGTGGATGTTGGTCATGGGGCCATCGATTTCAGTAAGACAGGCTCAAAAACAAGAAAGGGAAACTCGCGTCTCCCTTCCTTAGCAAACGGTCAGCCCGCGCGATAGTTCGGCGGCTCTTTCGTGATCTGCACGTCGTGCACGTGGCTCTCGCGTGCACCGGCGTTGGTGATGCGCACGAAGCTGGGCTTCTTGCGCATTTCCTCGATGGTCGCGCAGCCGACGTAACCCATCGTCGCGCGCAGGCCGCCGGCGAGCTGGTGCACCACGCCGCGCAGCGGGCCGCGGTACGGCACGCGTCCTTCGATGCCTTCGGGCACGAGCTTGTCGGCGTCGGACGCATCTTGGAAGTAGCGGTCCTTGGAGCCCTGCTCCATCGCGCCCAGCGAACCCATGCCGCGGTAGCTCTTGTAGCTGCGGCCCTGGAAGAGTTCGACTTCGCCCGGGGCTTCCTCGGTGCCGGCGAACAGGCCACCGACCATGACGGTCGAAGCGCCGGCGACCAGCGCCTTGCCGATGTCGCCCGAGTAGCGGATGCCGCCGTCGGCGATCAGCGGGATGCGGTCCTGCAGCGCTTCGGCGACCATCGCCACCGCGGTGACCTGCGGCACGCCGACGCCCGCCACGACGCGCGTGGTGCAGATCGAGCCGGGGCCCACGCCAACCTTCACCGCGTCCGCACCGTGGTCCATCAGCGCGAGCGCCGCATCGCCGGTGACGATGTTGCCGCCGATGACCTGCAACTGCGGGAAGTTCTTCTTCACCCACAGCACGCGTTCGAGCACGCCCTGCGAGTGGCCGTGCGCGGTATCGACCACGATGACGTCGACGCCCGCCGCGGCAAGCGCTTCGACGCGCGCCTCGGTGTCGCCACCGACGCCCACGGCCGCGCCGACCAGCAGGCGTTCGCTGCTGTCGTAGGCGGCGTTGGGGTTGTCGGACTTCTTCTGGATGTCCTTCACGGTGATCAGGCCGCGCAGCTCGAAGCCATCGTTGACCACCAGCACCTTTTCGATGCGGTTCTTGTGCAGCAGGCTGAGGACTTCCTCGTCGGCGGCGCCTTCGCGCACCGTCACCAGGCGATCCTTCTTGGTCATGATGTGGCGGACCGGATCGTCCAGCTTCGTCTCGAAGCGCATGTCGCGGCTGGTGACGATGCCGACCAGCTGACCGCCTTCCACCACCGGCACGCCGGAGATGTTGCGCGCGCGGGTGAGCTTGAGGACTTCGGCGATGGTCGTGTCGGGGCCGACGGTGAACGGCTCCTTGATCACGCCGGCCTCGAACTTCTTGACCGAGGCGACCTGCGCCGCCTGCGCCTGCACGCTCATGTTCTTGTGCAGGATGCTGATGCCGCCCAGCTGCGCCATGGCGATGGCCAGGCGGGCTTCGCTGACGGTGTCCATGGCCGCCGACAGGATCGGCAGGCGGATGGTGAGGTCGCGGGTGAGGCGGGTCGAGAGGGAGACGTCCTTGGGCAGGACCGTCGAATGGGCCGGGACGAGCGAAACGTCGTCGTAGGTCAGTGCTTCAGCCTGGATGCGCAGCATGAGCGGGGGCCGGGAGAGCGGATGAAGCGCGTTATTGTAGCTTGACTCGGGGCCTGGACGCCTCCTTCGCGTTGAGACGAGCCGTTCTGCCGGCGCTACCGGACGCGTTGCCGCGATTTGCTTCGCAAATCACGTCCCACACCAGCGCCACACCCGCCCCTCGCGGCTCGCCGCGACCGCCCCTAACTTAGGGGCTGGGGCAAAAGCCCCGCTTCGGCGACGCTTCGAGCCACTCTCCCCCGGACGAAGGGATAGGGGCTTGGGCTTCTCAGCGGACCTGCTGCCAGCCCCGCCCCGAATCCGCCGCTTCCGCGGCTTCCAGGGTGTTCTGCATGAGCGTGGCGACCGTCATCGGGCCGACCCCACCGGGGACCGGCGTGATCCAGCTGGCGCGCTGCGCGGCGGCCTCGAACCCGACGTCGCCGACCAGACGCCCGTCGTCCAGGCGGTTGATGCCCACGTCGATGACCACGGCGCCCGGCTTCACCCATTCACCCGGAATCAGCCCCGGGCGCCCCACGGCGACGACCAGGATGTCGGCGTTGCGGATCGAGGTTTCCAGCACGTCGGCCGGGGTGAACTTGTGGCAGCTGGTGACGGTGCAGCCGGCGATCAGTAGCTCCAGCGCCATCGGGCGGCCGACGTGGTTGGAGACGCCGACGATGGTGGCGCTCTGCCCGCGCACGGGACGGTCGGTGTAGGCCAGCAGCGTGGTGATGCCGCGCGGCGTGCACGGGCGCAGGCCGAACTGGCGCAGCGCCAGGTGGCCGACGTTCTCCGGATGGAAGCCGTCCACGTCCTTGCGCGGGTCGATGCGGTGAATCAGTTCGGTCGCGTCGCGGCGGTCCGGCAGCGGCAGCTGCACGAGGATGCCGTGCACGTCCGGATCGGCGTTGAGCTGGTCGATTAGCGCCAACAGTTCGTCGTTGCCCGTATCGGCCGGCAGGTCGTAGTCGATCGCGCGGATGCCCACTTTCTGCGCCGCACGCCGTTTGTTCTTCACGTAGACGCTGGACGCCGGATCGCTGCCGACCAGCACCACCGCCAGCCCCGGGCGCGATTTGCCCGAGGCGACGCGTGCATCGACCCGGCTCTTGAGCGTGTCGAGCAGGTCTTCGGCGATGCGCTTGCCGTCGAGGATGCGGGCCGGTGCTTGGGTCGTGGAGACGGTCATGCCTTGGGCTGGAGTACATTCGGGCCGGGCATTATCGCTCAAGCCAACCCGGAAGGCCGGCCACGCACCGAAACCAAGCTGGCGCGGCACATCCGCTCCCCGTTCCGGAAACACCGAACACCCCCATGACCGACACCGATTTCGAAACCACCCAGATCGAGGCCGCCGCCTTCCGGCGCCTGCTCCAGCACCTGCTCCAGGAACGCCCGGACGTGCAGAACATCGACCTGATGATCAACGCCGGCTTCTGCCGCAACTGCCTGGCCGACTGGTATCGCGAGGCGGCCGAGCACCGCGGCATCACGATGACCAAGGACGAGGCACGCGAGGCGATCTACGGCATGCCCTTCGCGCAATGGAAGGCGCAGCACCAGCGCGAGGCGACGCCCGAGCAGCTGGCCGCATTCGAGGCGGCGCAACGCCGTCACGCACAATGAGTTCGATGCGCCGTCAGTGGCTGGGCTGGGCGGCGCTACCGGTGATCGGGTACGCGGCCATCGTCGCATGGCTGTTCTCGAAGCAGCGCGACCTGATCTACCTGCCCGAAGGCACGCGCACCGACGTTCCCCGGACCGATTTCACCCTGGCGCGCGGCGACGTCCAGCTGCATGGCTGGGTGCTGCATCCGCAGGCATCGCGGCCGGTGATCTATTTCGGTGGCAACGCCGAAGGGATCCAGCATCGCCGCGAAATGCTCGATCGCCTGTTGCCGCATCGCGCCGTGTACCTGGTGTCGTATCGCGGCTATGGCGCCAGTGGCGGTGAACCCAGCGAGGCGGCGCTGCTGGGCGATGCGCTGGCGCTGTTCGACGAAGTGCGTTCGCGACACCCGAATGAACCCATCGCCGTGATCGGCTCCAGCCTCGGCAGCGGCGTGGCCAGTTACGTGGCGAGCCAGCGGCCGGTGTCGCAACTGGTGCTGATCGCCCCGTTCGACAGCCTCGCCGCAGTAGCCCAGGTGCACTACCCCGTGCTGCCCGTGCGCTGGATCCTGCGCGACCGGTTCGATTCCATCGACCGCCTGCGCGGTTACGAGGGCGAGGTGATGATCGTGCGCGCCTCGCTCGACACGATCGTGCCACCGGCCAACACCAACCGCCTGATTGCCGCGCTGGGCAAGCCGCCGAAAGTCGTCGACCTGCCGCAGGCCGGCCACAACACGATCAGCGGCGATCCCGTGTTCGAGCAGGCGCTGGCGGATTTCCTGCGCTGAGCCTTACGCCGCGCAGAACTTCGCGTAATCGATGTAACCGGGAAACGCGCGTCCGGCCGCGCACACCGGACAATCCGGGTCGGCCGACAGCCGCGTTTCGCGGAACCGCATGCCCATCGCGTCGAAATGCAGCAGCCGCCCGGCCAACGGTTCGCCGACGCCGAGGATCAGTTTGATCGCTTCGGTCGCCTGCAACAGGCCGATCACGCCGGGCAGCACGCCCAGCACGCCGGCTTCGGCGCAGTTCGGTGCGGCCTCCGGCGGCGGCGGCTCGGGGAACAGGCAGCGGTAGCACGGCGCACGGCCGCGATTTCGACCGGCATCGAACACGCTCACCTGCCCTTCGAACCGATGCACGGCGCCGTACACGAGCGGCTTGCCCAGCTTCACGCAGGCGTCGTTTAGCAGGTAACGCACCGGGAAGTTGTCGGCGCCGTCGAACACGACATCGGCGCCTTCGATCAGGCGTTCGACATTCGCGGCGGTGATGCGCTCGGGGAAGGTTTCGATCGACACCGACGGATTCAGCGCCGACAGCGCGATCCGCGCCGATTCCACCTTCGCCACGCCGATGCGGTCTTCGGTATGCAGGATCTGCCGCTGCAGGTTGCTGCGATCGACGATGTCGTCGTCGGCCAGCACGATCGTGCCCACGCCTGCCGCCGCCAGATAGAACGCTGCCGGCGAACCCAGGCCGCCCGCGCCGACCATCGCGATGCGCGCCTTCTGCAACTTCCGCTGCCCCGCCTCGCCGACTTCCGGCAGGCGCAGGTGGCGCGAATAACGGTCGTAGAAATCGAAGTCGCGCTCCTCGCGCACGACCGGCAGGCCTTCGGCCATCCAGCGCGTGGTGCCGCCTTCGACCGACGCGATGCGGGTGTAACCGGCATCCTGCAGCGCCTGGGCCGCCTTCATCGAACGTGCGCCGGACTGGCAGATGATGAGTACGTCGGCGTCGCGATCGGGCAGCGCGGACTGCGGGTCGGCTTCCAGCTCGCCCCGCGCGATGCCCAGTGCACCTTCGGCGAAGCCGGTGGCGCGCTCGTGCGATTCGCGCACGTCCACGATCACCGCGCCTTCGCGCTGGCGGCGCAGGGCGTCGGCGGGCGTGATGAGTTCGATCTGTGCTGCGGTGTTCATGGGTCGATTATCGCCCCTCAGGCGTAACGCAGGATCTCGACGACCGTGCCGGCAGCCAAACGCTGCGGTCCATCGGGGACGACGATCAGCGCGTTGGCCTGCCCGACCGCGCGCAACCGGTGCGAACCGACGGCGGGATTCGGGTCCGCGCGCAGCACGCCGTGGTCGTCGCAGAACACCGTGGCGCGCTGGAACTCGCGCCGCGCGTGGGATTTTTCGATCGGCGCGACAAGCTGCGCGCGTTCGGCCGGCCGTGGCTCGGTGCGGCCCTGCAAGGCATCGATCAGCGTGCGGCCGAAGCCCAGGAACGTGGCGAACACCGACACCGGGTTGCCCGGCAGCGCCAGCACGCGGGCCTGGTCGAGACTTCCGAACAGCACCGGCATGCCGGGCTTCATCCGCACCTTCCAGAAATGCACCTGCCCGAACTGCTGCACTACCGCGGGGATGTGGTCCTTCTCGCCCGCCGAGACGGCGCCGCAGGTGACGATCAGGTCGAACGCACAGCCGGCGTCGCGCAGGGCGATCTCGACCTGCTTCGGATCGTCCGGCAGGCGGGGCCACGCCGTGGGTTCCAGCCCTTCGGCGCGCAGCAGGCCCATCAGCAGTTCGCGGTTGCTGTCGTAGATCTCGCCCGGAGCCAGCGACAGGCCCGGTTCCACCAGTTCGTCGCCGCTGCTGAACACCGCGACGGTCGGCCGGCGGAACACCGTGAGCGAGGCCACGCCGAGCGACGCGGCGAGCGACACGCGCGCCGGCGTCAGGCGCTGGCCGGCCTGCAGCACGCATTCGCCGACCTGCACGTCCTCGCCCATGCGACGCAGGTTCGCGCCGGCTTCGGGCCGGGCGAGGATGACGACCCGGTCGCCTTCCACGCGCGTGTTTTCCTTGATGACCACGGTGTCGGCGCCGGCCGGCATCGGCGCGCCGGTCGTGATGCGCACGCATTCGCCCTCGCCCACCGCGATGTCGCGCGCGCGACCGGCGAACTGTTCGTCGACCAGGCGCAGGGTCGTTTCGCCCTCGCGCAGGTCGGCGTGTCGCACGGCGAAGCCGTCCATCGCGCTGTTGTCGAACGGCGGCAGCGCGATCGGTGCATGCACGTCGGCGGCCAGAATCCGCCCGTGCGTGCGCGAGAGCGGCAGCGTTTCGGTGTCGAGGCGATGCTTCGCCGCGACGTCGCGGATGATCGCGATGGCGTCGTCGAAGACGAGCTGGGTCGGGAAGTCGGTCATGCGGGGGAACGGTGTCCGTCGTGATCGCCCGGCACCGCGCCGGCAGCGGCGAGGTCCCGTGGCGTGTTGAGGTTGCCGAAGCGTACGCCTTGCAGGCGCACGGCAGCCATGCCGAGCCTGCGTTGCATTGCATGCACGGCGCCGTCGCCGGCCAGTGCATCCGGCATGGCCTGCCGCAACGCGTCCACGCGCCATAACGCGACAAGCGGCTGCGTGCCGTCGTCGTCCACCGCGAATGCACCGGCATCGCTCGCCGATGCGATGAGCGAGGGCAGCAGGCAGTCGTTGACGCCGACCAGATCGACCGGAAGCGTGAGAAGCCACGGCGTCGTGCATGCTGCGGCGAGCGCGTCCAGGCCGGCGAGCGGGCCGATGTCGCGCGTCGTGCGGTCGGCGACGGCCGTCAGGCCGGCGGCGTGGTAACGGGGAAGATCGCGATTGGCGCTGACCAGCAGCGCCGCGGTTTCGCTCGCGAAGCGGCGCTGCCATCGCACGACCTGCGGCAGGCCGTCGCGTTCGAGCCAGGCCTTGTCGATTCCGCCAAGCCGCGTCGCGCGGCCACCGGCGAGGACACCCAGAGTGATGTCGCTTGGGGGGATGGGCGGCATGGCGCGAAGTGTACGGCGCGCTGGACGCGTCGGCGCGGTGAGTCGGCAAGGAGCAGGCCGCTCTCCAACGGGAGAGCGATTGGGCGTGAGAAAGCCCCGGCATCGCGGCCATGCATGGGGCCGCGTCGATGCTTCGCGTCGCGCCCAGTCAAGGACCCGCCCGATCTCCCCGCGCCTCAAGGCACGTCGCGCTGCGCAGCACCTTCTCCACCTTGTACGGCGTGGTGGCCTGCGACACCGCGAAGCGGCATTCGTCGGCCGCGCGGGTGCGGACCGCGAAGGATCCCAGCGTCGCCAGCAGGGCGATCGCGGCGACGCCCAGCACCAGCTGGCGCCTGCTTGGAAACGTGTCGGGCATGGCCGTACCTCCTGACTCGCTGGAGATATCGGCAGCGTCCCGCAGGACTTTCGGGCGAGGGCCGGCGTCGTCGTCTCGGCCGAAAGAAAGGGCGTAACCCCTTCGCGGCCACCTGACATCACAGACGAGTTCCGGAGTACGCATCGCATGTGCGCGTCACCGATGCAGCGGTGCGGCGCGCGTCATGACGCAGGGCCTTTCCCAGTTCCCCGGACCGCGGCGCTGTCCACGCGGTCGACACCCGGACGTAACACCCGTCCGGCGCCGCCCCTCGCACCGAGGGGCGGGCGACATCAGCCGCGCCTACTGCCCGCCGGCCTGCGGCTCGCGACCGTCATTGCGGTCGTTGTCGCTTCCGGCGGTGGGCTTGTTCGCCTCGCGCGCAGCGGCCTTCTTCGCCGCCTTTTCGTCCTGCTGCTTCTTCTTCGCGATTTCGCGCTGACGCTTTTCGAATGAGTAGTTGGGCTTTGGCAAGGGGCTTCTCTCTTTCGTGTTGAATGGTATCGATGAGGATACGCTGGTCGTCGTGGGCCCGGACCTCAGCGGCTCTTCGGACGCGCGGAAGCGGGCTTTTTCGCCGACGTCCCGTTCGTCGAGGCGGCGGCTTCTTTTTCGGGTTTGCGACGCAGCGGCGTGACACCCAGCACTTCCACCTGACCGCCGGCCTTGCTGAAGGCGTCCATGTCGGCGGCGATCCGCTCGTGCGTCACTTCCTTGTCGGGCGACGGCTTGCCGAACGGGGATGTGGTGTATCCGTTCGCCCCGGACGGGCGATAGCTGGACATGGGTGTGCCTCCGGTGGGTTTGTGCATCATTGAAGGACGAGCGCGATCGCGCGCGCATGGTCGCGTGCGTAGTCTTCACGGATCGCATTGCAGTACGGCCCGCCCATCGCGAAACGGCGGCAGACGTCGGGCCGGCTGTCGTAGATGCCGCAGTTCATGCGCGAGCCGTCCATCGCCACGCACCAGCCGTCCTCATCCTTGGCCATGACCCGCAGGCCGCCGGGAAGCTCGGTCGTCAGGTGGGACGGGATGTGGTCTTCGGGCTGCACCACGACCGTCAACCGGCAACAGACGGCATCGCACCGCGCGCAGTCGGCCGCCTCTAGGACAGGGGCTGGCTGCTGCTTGGCGCTTCGTTGTCGATCCGGCATCGGGGGTGTGGCTCCTGGGGGACGTGGGGCCGTGAAGGCCGTGGGGCGTGGCGTCGGGATGGCGCAGGCGGCGCCTCACTTGTGCCACTTGAGGCGGGAAGTCGCCGTGAATGGAGGCTTCGCCGGGCCGTTATCGGGCGGCGGCGAAGGCCAGGCGCTGCGGTTGCGGGGTCGGCGGGGTGCGCCGGGGAGCGCCAGAAGGCTGGCCGGCGCCAAGTGTAGCCCGGATGGGCCGGGGGCGTCGGACGGTGCAGTGCCTGCGATGCCACGGCGCCCCAGAGCCCGGGCGCGCATCGCGTGCCCGGCCGCCTGGACCCTCATGCGGTGGGTGGCACTGCGCCTTCCGAGGCGCGCGACGTCGTGAGACGCGCGGACGCCTCGACGCAACTACCCCCACTGTGTCGAAAGAAGTGTCCCCGTCGTGGGGCATGCAGTCACACCACCACCACCTTGGCGACCATGGTCCATCCCTCGAACAGTTCGAATGACGTGCCAGGCTTCAACGTTAGCGGCCATTGGCGCCAACGCTCGCTCCGCTCGCACTCGAATGCCTTAGCCAAAGATGTATTGCGGATGCCAGTGCGGCGCCAAGCACCCATGCAGACAATGCCTTGTAGCCATGCTGCAAGTGTCCGCCGGCGACGAGGATGACAAGCGCCGCCGCCACAAAGCCGCCCATCGCGGGGAACACATGGGCGTTCGACGCTCGCAGTGCCACAAGCTGGACGAGGAGCGCGACCAATGCGGCGCCCAGGCCAAAGACCGTGAGCGCCATCCAGAGCGCGAGCGGGAAGCCCGGCGGCATGGCAAAGGCGTTCGTGTAGGCCAGCGCATGAAAGGATGCTGCATAGGTGGTGGCACCTGATGCGGCGCCAACGGCAACGCTCTTGAGTGGAGTCACGTTGATCTCACCTGAGGCCAAACCGTCCGGATCGAAAGACCGACAATGATCGCCATGGTCGAACGCGAAGACATTTGCAGAGCCCCCTCAGTACGCGGGATGGGTTGAGCGCAGCGAAACCATCCTGCCGGCAGGATCAGACACCAGTCTTCAGGAACCGGTGCATGACGTAAGCATCGACCAGACCCCGTTCCCGATGCTGGAATGCCTTGGGCAACGTACCCACGATCTGAAAGCCGAGTTTCCGGTACAACGCGAGGGCCGCTGTGTTGGTGCTCACGACATAGTTGAACTGCATTGCCAGGAAGCCGGCGGACCGCGCCTGCGCCAGACTGTGTTCGACCAGGGCGCGTCCGATGCCTCGCCCTTGCGCCGCGGGATCCACGGCATAAGTCGCGCTGGCAACGTGGGCGCCCAGGTCGGGGTAGTTGGCGCCCATCTTGTACATGCCGACGACCCCTGCCTCGGCCACGGCCACATACGACGTCTGCGTCGTGAACCAGTGGCCGCGAAAGGCCTCCACGTCGAATCCCTCGGCGAATGGCAATGCGTCCGCCTTGGCGATGACGGATTGGAAGAGGCTCCACATGGCATCGAAGTCGGCCGTGGTAGCCAGTCGGATGTGCATGCGGATGTCGGCTCCGGGTCGGGAGCGGACATTAGCATCCGCGCCCGGCTTGGCCAGAAGCAGCGTTCGAATCCGGCTATTGGATGCGCTCGACTGGCGGCCTTTCCAGTCCGGCCCGACGAAGGCGTGGTATCACTCCCCATCGCTCGTCAGCGCCATGACGTCGATGAAGCGCCCCTTTGCATCGAAGCGGCATTTGAACTGCTTGATGCCTTCATTGCCCTTGTCGACGGTGCCGGCGATCGAAGTGCTGCCGTCCTTGGCGCGGGCAACCGCGCCGGTCTTCACGTAGGCAGGCTTCGTGCCGTACTGGCCCGAAACCTCGCCACGGCAGTACGCGGGCATGTTGCCGGGGGTCACGACCGGTGCGCCCGCCGCCGCCGGCGCCGCGGCCGTCGCACTCGCAGCCGCACCCGTCACGCCTACGGTCATCGTGTAGTTGGACGATTCATTCCGCCGGGCGGCGTTGCGCATCAGATACACGCGGATGCGGTAGTCGCCGTCGGCGGGCAAGCGCCCGCTGTATGTATTGCCCGACGAGGAACCCACGAACAGCGCCGTCTCCGTGCCCGGCGGGAGCACGTTGAAGTAGTTCGACGCATTGCCGGGCTTGAAGGTGACGGTCATCGTCTGGCCGGCGCGCGCGCCGACGACGTAATCGACGCTCGCCTCGCCCTTGATGCTCCCGCTGATCGTCTTCGACGAGGCGCCCTTGGCGAACTGGACACGCTCCGTGCGGACCTGCGCCTGCGCGGCGGTCGACAGGAACAAGGCGAGCGAAGTCGCGACGAGGGTGATGGTCCTGAACATGATCTTCTCCAGCCAGGTGAGCGCTGCCCGCAAAGGTGACCGTGCCCCGGCCACCGCGTCACGAAGGTGTGCCGCGTTTGGCGGCACTACCTCGATGGACCGGGAGCGTAGCGACCGCGCGTGGAGCGGAAGTGAACCGGACAGTCATGTTCGCCGGGCGCCCCGACCCGCCAACGAGATCCCGCTTGCGCAAGGCGCAACGGTCCGCGCTCGGAGATCCATCGATCCCGACCGCAGCCTCGGCCTCCAAGTCCTGGAACTGGAACGCCGAGCGCAATCACTCACGCGTCAGTCGCCATCCACTCGCCTTTCGAGCTTCGAGCCTCGCGGGCGGTGCGCTGGACATGGTGCAGGAGGCTCCAACACTGGCGCGCCGAGCTTGCACAAGCGCGCGCCGAGCCCGCACAGCCGAACACCACCGCGCTCACGCCAGCGGCGGGTTAGTCACAGTCGGGAGGAAGAAATGGCGGAGAGAGTGGGATTCGAACCCACGGAAGGTTTGACCCTTCGGCGGTTTTCAAGACCGCTGCCTTAAACCACTCGGCCATCTCTCCATATTGGCGTTACCGCCTTGCACCGATGCCGCATTGCGCGGCGATCGCGAACCCGGTGGCCCGGAAGCACTCGGCCCTCAAACGAAGCGGCCCGCGTGGCGCGGGCCGCATTCTCTCATGCCTCGGTGACGATGCGGGGCGCCGGTGCGGGGACCGCGCCGGGCGAAAGCTTCGCCATGTCCTCGGGGCACGGCTTGCCCTTGATCTCGCTGCACTGCAAACGCGCGGATTCGACCAGGCCCGGGGCCTTCTCGGCGATGAAGTCGATGAAGACGCGCACGGCCGGCAGCAGGCCGCGGCGCGAGGCGAACACGGCGTGGAAGATGCCCTGCGGCAGGCGCCAGTCGGGCAGCACCACTTCCAGTTCGCCGCGGCGCACGGCTTCGGCGCAGATGGTTTCCGGCAGCAGCGTGATGCCCACGCCCTGCTGCGCCAGCTGCATCAGCATCGGGAAATCGAAACCCATCACGCGCGGCTTGAGTTCGACGCGGCGCACGTCGCCGTCGGGGCCGTGCAGTTCCCAGCGCTGGCGGGCGTCGTCCTCGCTCATGCTGAGGGTGACGTGGTCGGCCAGTTCGTCCGGGTTCTTCGGGCGGCCCATGCGCTTGAGGTAGTCGGGGCTGGCGACCAGCAGTTCGGCGATCTGGCCGAAGCTGCGCATCACCAGGCTGCCGTCGTCGTCGAGCTTGGAACGCACGCGCAGGGCGACGTCGATGCCTTCGTTGATGATGTCCACGCGGCGGTTGCTGACCAGCAACTGCACGCGCACCTGCGGGAAACGCGCCAGGAACTCCGGCAGCAGCTTGGGCATCTGCTGCTGCGCCATGCCCACCGGCACGCTGACGCGGATGACGCCGCGCGGTTCGGCACTGAGGCGGTCGACCACTTCGTGCGCCGCCTGCGCTTCGGCCAGCATCGACTGCGCATGCCGATAGACGCTGTTGCCGACGTCGGTGACGGCGAAGCGGCGCGTGGAACGCTGCAGCAGGCGCACGCCCAGGTCGGTTTCGAGCTGGCTGATGCGGCGGCTCAGGCGGGACTTCGGGATGCCCAGGGCGCGTTCGGCGGCGGCGAAGCCGGCGTGTTCGACCACCATGGCGAAGTAATAGAGGTCGTTCAGGTCTTGCATGGCCATAATTCCAATCCCAGAACAGTTAGTGACATTTGACCAGATTTATTCCATTACCGCAACGACCTAGATTGGTCCCCGACCCGGCAACCCCGCCGATCGTTCCATTCGAGGCCCATCATGAAGCTCCTGCACCTGGATACCAGTGCCCTTGGCACCAATTCGGTCACCCGCGAACTGACCGCCGCCGTCGTGGCGCGCTGGCAGGACGCCCAGGCCGACCTCGCCGTCGAGTACCGCGATCTCGACGCCGAACCGCTGCCCCACCTCACCGGCCGCTCGCTGGCCAAGGCCGATCCGGCCCAGGCCGAAGCGGACGAGGCGACGCTGCAGCAGTTTCTCGATGCCGATGTAGTGGTGATTGGCGCGCCGTTTTACAACTTCAGCATTCCTTCGACGCTCAAGGCGTGGATCGACCGCGTCGCCGTCGCCGGCCGCACGTTCCGCTATACCGAAGCGGGCCCGGAAGGCCTGGCGGGTGGCAAGAAGGTGGTGATCGTCAGCGGCCGTGGCGGCCAGTACGGCGATGCGAGCCCGGCGGACTTCCAGGAGGCGTACCTGCGCCAGGTGTTCGGCTTCATCGGCGTGACGGACCTGGAGATCGTCCGCGCCGAGGGCGTGGCGTACTCGCCGCAGCACCGTGCCGATGCGTTGGCCGCTGCGCATGCGTCGATCCGTTCGCCTCTGGCAGAGGCTGCCTGAGCATCAGGCAACCAGGAGACGCGCGCCGGCCCACCCCTCCCCGCTTGAGCCGGCAAACGCGAACGGGCCCGTCATGCGGGCCCGTTTTTTTGTCTCTGTCCTGAGGTTCGTAGCCCCTCTCCCGACGGGAGAGGCGTTGGGGTGACGACGGGGCGACGGAGCAGGTGTTTCAAACCAGCAGTGCGGTGATGCAATGCTGGTTCGCCGCTGCGGCTTCGATGCCCCTCATCCACCCTTCGGGCACCTTCTCCCGTTGGGAGAAGGAAAAAGGCACCGCCTCAGGCGATCCGCTCGACACCGCCCATGTACGGCCGCAGCACGTCCGGCACGGTGATCGAGCCGTCGGCATTCTGGTAGTTCTCCATCACCGCGATCAACGCGCGGCCAACCGCGGTGCCCGAACCATTGAGCGTATGCACCAGCTCCGGCTTGCCGGTCGCCGGGTTGCGCCAGCGGGCCTGCATGCGGCGGGCCTGGAAGCTCTCGCAGTTCGAGCAGGACGAGATCTCGCGATACGTGTCCTGCGACGGCAGCCAGACTTCCAGGTCGAAGGTCTTGGTCGCAGCGAAACCCATGTCGCCCGTGCACAGCAGCACGCGGCGATACGGCAGGCCGAGCTTCTCCAGCACGACTTCGGCGCAGCGCGTCATGCGCTCGTGCTCGACATAGCTTTCTTCCGGCCTTGCAATCGTCACCAGCTCGACCTTCTCGAACTGGTGCTGGCGGATCATGCCGCGCGTGTCGCGGCCGTGGCTGCCGGCCTCGGCGCGGAAGCACATCGAATGCGAGGTCATGCGCAGCGGCATTGCGTCGGCTTCGACGATCTCGTCGCGCACGATGTTGGTCAGCGGCACTTCCGAGGTCGGGATCAGGTAACGCTTGTGCGCGGTTTCGCCGTCGCCCACGGCGGTGGCGAACAGGTCGTCCTCGAACTTGGGCAGCTGGCCGGTGCCGCGCATGCTGTCGGCGTTGACCAGCAGCGGGACGTTGGTTTCCTGGTAACCGTGCTCTTCCACGTGCAGGTTGAGCATGAACTGCGCCAGCGCACGATGCAGGCGGGCGAGCGGCCCGCGCAGCACGGTGAAGCGCGCGCCGCTGAGCTTGGCGGCGGTGTCGCCGTCCAGCCAGCCGTTGTGCGCGCCGAGTTCGACGTGATCCTTCACCGGGAATTCGAACGTGCGCGGCGTGCCCCAGCGGTGCTGCTCGACGTTGTCGTTCTCGTCATTGCCCTGCGGCACGGATTCGTGCGGCAGGTTCGGCATCGTCAGCGCGATGGCCTCGATCTCGCCGCGGATGGTTTCCAGCCGCACTTCGCTGGCCTTGAGCTCGTCGCCGAAACCGGCGACTTCGGCCATCAGCGCGCCGACGTCCTCGCCCTTCGCCTTGGCCTGGCCGATGGCCTTGGAACGCGTGTTGCGCAGGTTCTGCAGTTCCTGCGTGCGCACCTGGATCTGCTTGCGCTCTGACTCCAGCGCTTCCAGGGCGCCGGCGTCGAGTTCGTAGCCCCGGGCTTCGCGCAGGCGCGCGGCGAGTTCGGCGGGGTTGTGGCGCAGCAGGTTCGGATCGAGCATGGGGGCGTGGGGCGAACGAGTGATCGAAGTCGCGATTATCGCGTGTAAGGGCGGTTCAGGGCGACGGATTGCCGAAACGTTCACTTCCTGAAGGGCCGGCGTGGGCAGAATCGGGAAAGGTTTCCCACCGGTTCACGCATGTCGACACCCGCCCCCGCATCGCATCGCCCCGCCTTCGACCTGGCCCGCTGGCGTCCGGCCGGCCGCTCTTTCCTGTGGGTGCTGCTCGCTTTCGTCGGGGGACTGGTGCTGTTCGCGCTGGTGCTGTCGGTCGGGCGCAAGGACGACACGCTGTTCCGCGTCGGCACGCCGCCGACCGCCGACGCCCCGCAATATGCGCCCCTGCCCGCGCCGCTTCCCGCGGACCGCGACAACGCCAGCGGCATGGGTGCCCCGCCCGCACAGGCGCCGTCGGACGAAGAAGAACGCCCGCGGCTGGTCGAAACGCGCCCGGCTGCGCCGCCGCCGTCGCTGCCGGGTCCTGCTGCTCCGACGCCGACCGCCGCCGCTTCGCGACCGGAACCGCTGGCCGGCCAGACGCCGGCCCCGCGCTATCCAAGCCAGTCGCTGCGTCGCGGCGAAAGCGGCACGGTGATGGTGCGGGCGCAGATCGGCCCGGACGGTGTGCCCGGCGACGTCGAAGTGGCCAATGGCAGCGGTTCGCGTTACCTGGATCGCGCCGCCGTGGATGCGGTGAAGCGCTGGCGTTTCCGCCCGGCGATGCAGGGCGGCCAGCCGACGACCGGGACGGTGATGGTGCCGATCGAGTTCCAGGCGCAGCGCTGATCCCGCGCTGCGGGCGCCGCGTCAGCCCTCGCGGGCGCGGCGTTCGCGGATCAGGCCGTACGCCATGCAGCAGCCGAACAGCAGGCCGAGTGGCGCACGCGCGTATTCGAACCGCCACAGCAGCGAGTCGAAGTTGTTGGCGATCAGCACGATGCCCACGCAGCCGGCGAGCCCCCAGAAACTGGCGGTGGACACGATGCCCGTGCGCCAGGCCAGCCAGAGTTCGCGCATGAGCAGCGCGAACACGCCCAGCAGCAGGCTGGCGCCGATGACGCCCAGGCCGACCAGCGCATCGAGATAGGCGTTGTGCAGATGGACGAACTGCTCGCCGGTGGGCAGTTGGGCGCGCTGGATCAGCAACGGGATGGTGTCCAGCCCCCAGCCGAACCACGGGCGTTCGAGGAACCGGTCCACGCCCATCCGGTACAGCAACATGCGGATGCCCACGGCCTTGTTGCCGGGAATTGCGGTGTCCAGGCCATCGATATCGGGCGGGAGTGCGAGCGGAGCGTTCGGTTCCGGCGACGGTGCGACGGCGTTGCCCACGGGCGCGTCGCGCTGCGATTCCGGTTCCGGCGCAGGCGCCGGTGCCGCAGCAGGCGTCGAAGTCGAAACCGGAGCCGGCGCGACAGGCGGTGCCGATGCGACAGGCTCGGCCGGCGGCTTGCGTTCCAGCAGCGACTCCACCCAGGCCGGCATCAACTGGTCCGCGCCGTCGAAGCGCAACGCGAAGATGCGATGGGCTGCAACGAGCAGCAGCAGGCCGACGAGCGCCGCAAGCAGGATCGGCTGCCACGGCAGTGGACGCCGGCGCTTTCCGCGCGTGAACGCGTACCCGAGGATGGCCAGCGGCACGGCGACGATGAACGACAGCCACGCCCCGCGCGACTGCGAGAACAGCAGCACGCAGAAACAGCCGGCGAAGGCCAGCAGCGCCACCACCAGCAGCCAGGTGCGGCGCGTCCCGCGCGGGTAATCGCGCCAGATGCCGATCAGCAGGCACAGCGTGAGCCAGCCACCAACCGCGGCGATCATCCCGCTCAGGTTCTGCGAGATGCCGAACCACGGGCGCATCTCGCCCGACCAGATCGCCGGCATCGCGCTCCAGGGCATGTGGTACAGCACCGCCGCGAGCAAGCCGAGGATCAGCACGCCCAGCAGCTTGGGGATCGCCTGCGGGTTGACCGACATCCACCAGCCGATGACGCAGGTCTGCAGCCCGAGGCGCAGCACCTTGGCGACCACCGTCAGCTGGTTGGACCAGCGCACCTCTGGCAGCCGCCAGGCGATGTACGCCGCATGCAGGACCAGGAACAACGCCAACACGCCCAGCAGCCGCACCGCCGGATGCGCCGCCAGCTCCCGCCACGGCCGCGCACCTGCGAACGCCATGGCGAGCAACGCCACGAACGTGCCGTACTCCGGATGCATGTTCGGAATGTGCCGGCCCAGGTCGTTGATGGCGAAGAACGCCTGGAAGGCGATGCCTGCCAATGCGATCCACGCCAGCGCGCGCGACACGCCCAGCGTGTCGGGACTTGCGAGGACCGTGGCTCGACCGCCGAGGTAATCGTTTGCGTCGGGGTCGGTGGCGGAACCGTGCACGTGGGTCAGTAGGGGGCGCTGGGGGGGCGGCAGGCGGTGA
>Ga0209676_1000853_pt1 | contig 39341 bp, 30 predicted proteins | sample AraplaCvi_mLB_r2_FD_184282 | JGI IMG/M metagenome (GOLD analysis project Ga0209676, IMG submission 184282) | Arabidopsis root microbial communities from North Carolina, USA - plate scrape MF_Cvi_mLB_r2 (SPAdes) (version 2) | ecosystem: Host-associated > Plants > Roots > Endosphere | place: USA... | reverse complement strand
AGGGCGTGGAGGAGCGCACGATCAAGCTGATGGAGGTGTGCCGCCTGCGCGACACGCCGATCATGACCTTCATCAACAAGCTCGACCGCGAGGGCAAGAACCCGATCGACCTGCTGGACGAAGTGGAGAGCGTGCTGAAGATCCAGTGCGCGCCCATCACCTGGCCCATCGGCATGGGCCAGCGCCTGAAGGGCGTGGTGCACCTGGTCACCGGCGAGGTGCACCTGTACGAACAGGGCCGCAACTTCACGCGCCAGGATTCGACCATCTTCGCCTCCATCGACGACCCGGCGCTGGAAGCCCGCATCGGCACGCAGATGCTCCAGGAACTGCGCGAGGAACTGGAACTGGTCGAAGGCGCGTCGCACCCGTTCGACGTGGCCAAGTACCTCGCCGGCGAACAGACGCCGGTGTTCTTCGGCTCGGCCGTGAACAACTTCGGCGTGCAGCTGCTGCTGGACTTCTTCGTCGAGCACGCGCCCTCGCCCAAGCCGCGCGCCACGACCTCGCGCGAAGTGGCCTCCTACGAACCCAAGCTCACCGGCTTCGTGTTCAAGATCCAGGCGAACATGGACCCGCAGCATCGCGACCGCGTGGCGTTCATGCGCGTGTGCTCGGGCAAGTTCACCGCCGGCATGAAGGCCTTCCACGTGCGCACCGGCAAGGAAGTGAAGCTCGCCAACGCGCTGACCTTCATGGCGAGCGACCGCGAGATCGCCGAAAGCGCGTTCCCGGGCGACGTCATCGGCATCCACAACCACGGCACGATCTCCATCGGCGACACGTTCACCGAAGGCGAAGGGCTGAGCTTCACCGGCATCCCCAACTTCGCGCCGGAGCTGTTCCGCCGCGCGCGCCTGCGCGATCCGTTGAAGCTCAAGCAGTTGCAGAAGGGCCTGGCGCAGCTGTCGGAAGAAGGCGCGACGCAGTTCTTCCGTCCGCTGATGAGCAACGACCTGATCCTGGGCGCGGTCGGCGTGCTGCAGTTCGACGTGGTCGCGTACCGCCTGAAGGACGAGTACGGCGTGGATGCCAGCTTCGAACAGGTGAGCGTGGCGACGGCGCGCTGGATCCGCTGCGACAACGAGAAGAAGCTGGAGGAGTTCCGCGACAAGAACGCGATGAACCTCGCCGTCGACGCGGCCGGCCAGCTCGTCTACCTCGCCCCGACGCGCGTGAACCTGCAGCTCGCGCAGGAGCGCGCGCCGGACGTGACGTTCCAGGCCACGCGCGAACACGCGCACGCGGCGGCGTTCGATTGACGAAGGCGCCCTGATGCCGATGTGGCTCGCGTGGTGGCTGGCGCTCAACGTCGCCACGGTGCTGGTGTACGGCTACGACAAAGCCATCGCCGGCGGCTCGCGCCGGCGTGTTCCGGAGCGCACGCTGCTCGCGCTGGCGCTGTTCGGCGGCTCGCCGGGCGCGCTGCTGGCGATGGGGTTGTTCCGGCACAAGACGGCGAAGGCGTCGTTCCGTCGCGCGATGATGGCGATCGTGGCGTTGCAGGTGGTGGTGCTGGGGTGGCTGTTCATCGCGCGGTGATGGCGGCGCGGAGCCGATGACGGCGTGCCCACACCTCACCAGGCGCGTCACTTCCGGGCCGGCAGCTTCCCCACCCAGTCCGGCACCGGCTGGTCTGCGTCGAAGTATTCGAAGATCAGGTGGATGCGGTCGGTATCGCCGTTGTTCTCCACGGCGTGCACGGCCATGTTGCTCACCTCCACCGCCTCGCCTTCGACGAAGTGGTAGCCCACGCCGTCTATGAAGAAGACCACGGCCTCGTTGGTCAGCAGCGGAACGTGGATCTTGTGCGGCCATTTCGCCGCCGGGTTCGCATCGCGGTGCGGCTTGATCGCGCCACCCGGCGCCATGCGCGCGAGCATCACGCGCGGGAACTGCGCATTCGCGTAACCGTACGGGGCAACGGCCTGCGCCAGCACCGGTTCGAGCAACGCGCGCCACGACGACCACAGCGGTCGTTCGTAATGCTTGCGCCAATCCTGGAAATCGCTGACGAAGCGGAACACGATGTGGCGCGTGCGGTCGAGTGCTTCGAAACGGTTCGGCTTGTCGGCGTTCTCCGCATCCCAGGTCGCCTCGGGAATCGAGAGCACGGCCTCGCGCAGGCGGGCGGTGTCCACGTGGCCGAGTCGGCGCACCGAGGTCGTCTTGCGCGGGTTGGGTTGGATGTCGGCAGGCGAGAAGACGGTGGACGCCATGGTCAGAACCCGTATCCGAACAATTCCAGGTCGCGCCTGTAGAGCTGCGCGACGTCGTCGATCAATGCATCGTCATAGTAGTCCCGGTAGCTGCCACGGCGCGAACTGTTGACCTGTTCGAGCGTGGCGCCCGGCAGGTTCAGCCGCTCGCAGATGGCATCAAAGGAACCCTGCATGTCCTCCACGCGCCCGACGTGATCGGCCAGCAGCGTGCCGTCGGCATCGGTGACGAAGGAGTGCTGCGGCTGGAACAGCACGTGCTGCACCGGGCGCGCCTCGTGCAGGATGTAACGCATCACCTGCTGCGGGTTCTTCAGGAACGCACCATCGGCGCGCGTCATGAACGCGCAGTAGGAGATGAAGCGGTCGAAGGGATTTCGCACGAAGGCGAACTTGAAGTACGCGCCGAACGCGTCGTCGCCCAGGAATGGACGGATCTGCTGCAGCGAGATGTGCCCGTGCTTGATCGCGGCCAGTTCCTCGAAGGGGAACCGCTTGTTCACGAACAGGCCGACCTGTTCCAGGTCGTCTTCGCTCAGGTGCTCGCGCAATGCCTGCCGCACCGAGTGCGTGCCGGTCTTGGGAATGGCGGCGAAAACGAAGCGGTGCTGGTGCGAGATGATCATCGACCACCGGACGCGATGGGCTCTGGCCGCATCATAGAGGTTGCCGCAGCGGTCGGCGCGCCGTTCCGCGCCCCGCGTCACAGCCCGGCCGGTCCGCCTGGCCGGCGTCAGAGCATTTACTCCAGCCTGCGCTAGGATGCTCGCATCATGTCCCCCGCCCGCACCGTCCATGACGGCCCCAAGGCCGTTGCGTCTCCCGCGCGGTCTTCCGCGCCGGAGGAACTCCACTTGAACGAACCGCATTCGATCCGCGAGGAGTTCTTCAACGCGCTGACGCACGGCCTCGGCGCGACCGCCGCGCTCGCCGGCGGCGCGGTACTGATCACGCTCGCGGCGTTGTTCGGAGACGGCTGGCAGCTCGCCGGCGCGATCGTGTTCGGCATCTGCCTGCTGCTGCTGTACCTGGCCTCGACGCTGTACCACGCCATCCAGCATCCGGTGGCGAAGGCACGGCTGAAGGTGGTGGACCACTGCGCGATCTATCTGCTGATCGCCGGCACCTACACGCCCTTCACGTTGATCGGCCTGCGCGGGCCGTGGGGCTGGAGCCTGTTCGCGGCGATCTGGACGCTGGCCGTCGCGGGCGTCGTGTTCAAGCTGTTCTTCACCGGGCGCTTCAAGCTGCTCTCGACCGGCATCTACATCGCGATGGGCTGGCTGGTGATCGTCGCGATCAAGCCGCTGATCGGCGCGCTCGACGGGTGGACGATCGCCTGGCTGTTCGGCGGCGGGCTCTTCTATACGCTGGGCACGGTGTTCTACCACCGGCCCTCGCTGCCGTATTCGCATGCGATCTGGCATCTGTTCGTCGTCGCCGGCAGCGTCTGCCATTACGTCGCCGTGATGGCGCAGGTGGTTTCGCCCGGAAACCTGCTTCCCACCTGAACTGCGCACAACGCATTCACTTTCGCTTGACTGCGGGCCGTCGAAGGTTGGGACGAACCCCGACGGAATGCCGCAGTGATCGCCTTGCACCGCCCCTTCGCCGACAAGAACCACGTGCGCTGCGGCGCGCGTGCCTGACGGCATGCGTTGGCGCGGGTCGCAGGCGGGCGATGGCAATGCGGACGGACGCGCGTGGCCGCATCGCCATCCGGTGATGACGGCGCTGGCGATCGTCGCGGCACTCATCGCCATCCTCATCGCCATTTGGGACTGGAACTGGTTCAAGGGCCCGATCGAACGCCAGGTCAAAGCTCGCACGGGGCGCGAGTTCCACATCGGCGGCAATCTGGACGTCGACCTGGGCTGGACGCCGGTCGTCTCCGCCGAGAAGGTGATGTTCGGCAATGCCGAGTGGTCGCGCGCGCCTGAGATGGCGACGGCCGATCGGGCCGAGATCGGCATCGCGCTGCGACCGCTGCTGCGCAGGCAGGTGCTGCTGCCGCTGATTCGCCTGGACAACCCGCGCCTGTTGCTGGAAACCAATCCGAAGGGCGGCGACGGCAACTGGGTGTTCGGCGAGAAAGGCGGGAAGATGGACGTGCAATTCCGCCGCGTCGACATCCAGCACGGCTTCGTGCAGTTCCTCGACGCGCCCAAACGCACCGACATCCGCGTGGGCGTGAGCAGCCAGTCGAAGAACGCGCTCGACGCGTCCGCGCCGGTCTCGGTCGTGGGCGGCGGGCTGTGGCAGAACAACCGGTTCGTGCTGCAGGGAAACGCCGCTTCGCCGCTGCTGCTGCGCAATCGCGACGAGCCCTACCGCATCAACGTGCGCGCTTCGGCCGGCGCGACGCATGCACATGCGCGCGGGACGCTCCTCGACCCGCTGCGCCTGCGCGGTTTCGACCTGCAGATGAAACTGTCGGGGCGCGACCTGGGCGATCTGTATCCGCTGCTCGGCCTGGCGATTCCGCACACGCCGCCCTACTCGCTGGACGGCCGTTTCAGTCGCGAAGGCGAGGTCTGGCATTACCGCAAGTTCGACGGCCGCATCGGCGACAGCGACATGCACGGCGACGCCAGCGTCGACACCTCCGGCAAGCGTCCGTACCTGCGCGCGGACCTGACCTCGCGCCGCCTGGATTTCGACGACCTCGCCGGCTTCGTCGGTGGCACGCCGCAGACCGGCCGCGGCGAAACCGCGAACGCCGAGCAGAACGCCGATGCCGCGCAGAACAACGCCAGTGCGCGTGTGTTGCCGCGCACGCCGTACAACCTGACGAAGCTGCGCGCGATGGATGCCGACGTCCGCCTGCGCGCGGTCCGCATCAACGCGCCCAGCCTGCCGCTGGACGACATGGATGCGCACCTGCTGCTCGAAGGCGGGCTGGTGAAGCTGGATCCGCTGAACTTCGGCGTGGCCGACGGCGACATCCGCTCGCGCATCCGCATGGACGCGCGCACCGACACCATCCGCACGCGCGCCGACGCGCACATCGCCGGGCTCAATCTGGGCAAGCTGCTGCCGAAGGTCGAGCTCACTCAGAACGCGATCGGCAGGATCAGTGGACAGGTCGGCATCGAAGGCACCGGCAATTCCATCGCCGCCATGCTGGGCAGCAGCGACGGGAACATCGCCGTGGGCATGGGCCAGGGCCGCATCAGCAACCTGCTGATGGAGATGGCCGGCATCGACCTGGCCGAGATCATCAAGTTCAAGCTCGGCGGCGACAGGCAGATCCCGGTGCGTTGCGCGTTCGCCGACTTCGGCGTCGACAACGGTTTGATGACCACCCGCTCGATGGCCTTCGACACCACCGACACGATCCTGGTCGGTTCCGGCACGGTGAACCTGCGCGACGAGAAGCTGGACCTCACCATCCGTCCGCGCCCGAAGGACCGCAGCCTGCTCGCGTTCCGCACGCCGCTGCGCGTGGACGGCACGTTCAAGAAGCCGGGCATCCACCCGGACCTGGCGAAGGTGGGGCTGCGTGGCGCGATAGCGCTGACGCTGGCGACGATCACGCCGCCCGCGGCGCTGCTGGCGACGCTGGAACTGGGGCCGGGCGAGGATTCCTCGTGCGGCGGCAAGTACGCGAAGTGAACCTCAGCTGGCGATGTAGCGCTGCAGCTGGTCCAGTTCGAGCTGCTGGTCCTCGATGACCGCCTTGACCAGGTCGCCGATCGACACCACGCCCAGCACCTGTCCGTTATGGACGACCGGCAGGTGGCGGATACGGCGGTCGGTGACGATCTGCATGCAGCGATCGGTGGTGTCGTCCAGGCCGATGCTGATGACTTCGGCCGTCATGATCGTGCGCACCGGCGTGTCCGCCGAGGAGCGGCCCTGCAGCACGATCTTGCGTGCGTAATCGCGTTCGGAAAGGATGCCCACCAGTCGCCCGCCGTCTAGCACCAGTACCGCGCCGATGCGCTTTTCGGCCATGAGCCGGATCGCGTCGATGACCGGCGCGTCGGGACCGATCGCGAACACTTCCGGTGCTTTGGCTTCGAGCAGTTGCCGCACGGTGCGCATGGCCGTCTCCTTCGCCTGGGGCTCGGGCCGAGCATACTCCTGGGCGATGTCAACGCATGCGAAGGACGCAGCGTGATGGTGCCGCTTCAGTCCACCGCCGAACCGCGCAGGCGCTGCACGCGTTCGCCTTCGCCCAGCGCCTGCGCCGGGCGCGCCGGCAGCCAGCTGTCCACCAGGTACAGCGGGCGCTGCTTGGCCTCGTCGTAGAGGCGGCCCAGGTACTCGCCGATCACGCCCAGCGCGATGAGCTGCACGCCGCCCAGGAACAGGATCACCGACATCATCGTGGGCCAGCCGGCGACGGGATCGCCCCACAGCAGCGCCTTGAGGATGATCGCCATGCCGTAGACGAAGGCCACCAGCGCGGTCAGCAGGCCAAGGTAGGTCGCCAGTCGCAACGGCGCGGTGGAGAAACTGGTGATGCCCTCCAGCGCGAGGTTCCACAGGCGCCAGAAGTTGAACTTGCTGTGCCCGGCCGCGCGCGGGTCGCGGTGATAGGGGATGGCGATGCGGTTGTAACCGACCCAGCCGAACAGGCCCTTCATGAAACGGTGCCGCTCGCGCAGTTGCTGCAGGGCGTGCAGCGCGCGCGGCGACAGCAGGCGGAAATCGCCGGTGTCGGCGGGAATGGGCGTCCTGGAAAGCTTGCCGATCACGCGGTAGAAGGCGTGCGCGGTGGCGCGCTTGAACCAGCCCTCCCCCTCCCGTTCCATGCGCGTGCCGTGCACGTCGTCGTAGCCTTCGCGCCACTTCGCGACGAACTGCGGGATCAGCTCCGGTGCATCCTGGCCGTCGGCGTCGAGGATGAGCGCGGCGCCGCTTTCCACGCGATCGAGGCCGGCGGTCAGCGCCAGTTCCTTTCCGAAATTTCGCGACAGACGCAACAGCGCGATGCGCCGGTCCGCGCTCGCGAGCTGCTGCATCACCGCCCAGGTCGCATCCCGGCTGCCGTCGTCGACGTACAGCACCTGGCCGTCGATGCCCTGGCCCGCCAGCGCGTCGAGCACGGCACCGATGCGCGGCTGCAGCATCGGCAGGCTCTCGGCCTCGTTGAAGGCGGCGACGACGACGGTCAGCTGTTCGCGGTTCATGGGGCCATGGTAGCCGGAGGACGGGGATTTCATTCCAGGCGTTGCAGGTACTGCGTGCCGCCCATGTAGCGCATCTGGCGCTGGATGGCCTGGGCGCGGCGCTGCACGTACGGACCGGGCTTTGCGATGCTGTAGCGGCGCGGGCTCGGCAGCACGGCGGCCATGCGTGCGGCCTCCGCGGCGGTCAGCTTGCTGGCGTCCTTCCCGAAGAACGTGCGCGCGGCGGCCTGTGCACCGTAGATGCCATCGCCGAACTCGGCCACGTTCACGTACACCTCGATGATGCGGTGCTTGGGCCACATCGCCTCGATCAGTAGCGTGTACCAGGCCTCGATTCCCTTGCGCACCCAGCTGCGCCCGCTCCACAGGAACAGGTTCTTCGCCGTCTGCTGGCTGATGGTGCTGCCGCCGCGCACCTTGCGCCCGCGCTCGTTGTTCTTGCGCGCCCGCTCGATGGCCTTGAGGTCGAAGCCGAAATGCTCGGCGAAGTTCTGGTCTTCCGAGGCGACCACCGCCAGCGGGACGTACGGCGAGATCTCGTCCAGGTCGCGCCAGTCGTGTGCGATGCGGAACGACCAGTCGCCGTGCGCCCATGCTTCCAGCTGGCGCGAAAGCATGAAGGCGCTGAAAGGCGGATCGACGAAGCGCAACGTCGCCACCTGCATCACGCTGAGCGCCAGTGCGAGCAGTGGCAGCGCGATCAACCAGCGCAGCCAGCGTCGACGACGGCGCGGTGGCGCATGCACAGGCGCTTGCGGGGACGACGCGACGACATTCAACTCTTGCACGAGCGGTGCTCCATCCCCATGGTGGGTCCTACGCCTCTTCACACGAACGCGCGCATTATTCCAACGACGCGCGCCAACCGCACGAGTTCCGCATGACCCAGACCGATACCGCGCCCGTTGGCGACCGCGACCAGTTGACCCGCTTCCTCATCGAGACCGCCGGCGTGCGCGGCGTTCGCGTGCATCTGGCCGAAACCTGGGCCCAGGTCCGCGAGCGCGCGCAGTACCCGCAGGCCGCCGCGGAGCTGCTGGGCGAGGCGCTCGCCGCCTCGGCGGCGTTCACCGGCCATGCGAAGGTCGACGGCCGCCTGTCGGTGCAGCTGCGCGGCCATGGCGCGCTGCGCACCCTGTTCGCCGAATGCACTGCCGCCGGCACCTTGCGCGGCATCGCGCAGATCGACGAGGACGCCGGCGCCGTGTCGCGCGACCTGCGCGACCTCGGTGCCGGCGCGCTGCTGGCCATCACCATCGAGAACCCGTCGCTCGACGGCCGTGAGCCCATGCGCTACCAGGGCCTGGTCGGGCTGGAAGCCGATTCGCTGGCCGGCGCGTTCGAGGACTACTTCCGCCAATCCGAGCAGTTGCCGACGAGGCTCCTGCTGGCGGCCGACGAACGGCAGGCCGCGGCCCTGCTGTTGCAGAAGCTGCCGGGGGATCATGGGGACGACGACGGCTGGTCGCGCGTAGGCGCGCTTTTCGACACGCTCACCACACGCGAACTGCTGGAATGGTCGGCGCAAGACCTGCTGACCCGCCTGTTCCACGAGGACGGGGTGCAGGTGCTGGGGCAAAAGCCGCTTCGTTTCGCCTGCTCCTGCTCCCGGGAACGGGTGGAATCGATGCTCGTCTCCCTCGGCGAGGCCGAAGCCGAGGCCGCGGTGGAGGCGGCCGGTGGCGCCGCCGAGATACGTTGCGAGTTTTGCGGACACAGTTACCGTTTCGACGCAAAGGAAATCGCTAGCTTGTTTGCCGTGGCTACGACGGAACTGGCGGCCCCGGACAGGGTGCAGTGACCGTACGGAACGCCCCGGGGAATTGTTAAATAAACATAAACAGTCTATAGTCGCGGTCCTCAGGAGAGGGGAACTCCGCCCGGTTTACCCGGTCGTAACCTAGACATGAACACGCGCCTGCTTCGACTGCCGTTGACCCTGATGCTCGCCGTCGGCGTGGCATCGGGCGTGCACGCGCAGGCCAAGCGGACGGCCGCGGAAACGACCTACCTGCCGGTCTGGAACCAGTCCAGCGGCAAACTCGAATACCTCCTGCAGCTGGAACCGACCGGCACGCCGGTCGCCGGCGCGCGCTGGCGCGTGGGCAGCAACACGCTCGATGCCGCCTTCGGACTGGAAGCCGGCGACACGCTGGGCCTGGTCTGCGATCGCAAGACGGGGCTGGCCGGCGCCATCGGCAACCTCGCCAACCACTGCATGCTGGCCTCGCTGGACGACGACGAGGACCACTCGGACAACCGCCAGGGCACGCTCGGCGCCAGCCTGAGCCGCGCGGGCGGCAAGGTCGGCCTGGCACTGGGCACCGGTCGCGACACCCTGCCCGCCTGGCTGAGCCCGAACGCGAAGTTCAGCAAGGTCGACCAGAACACGCTGACCGTCTACGGCCAGAAGAACATCGGCCGCGAGGCCACGGTGTCGATCGGCGGCACCTGGGCGCGCGCCAAGCTGATCCCGGCCGGCGAGATGCCCGCCCTGGCCGATCGCTGGAACACCCGCAGCGTCACCGTCGGCGCGGGCATGGGCAATTTCAGCGCGAACATCGTCGGCCGCGTGGTCGATACGCCGGGTGAGCCCGGCCAGTGGGAAGGTCTGGGCGTCGGCCTGACCTGGCGCACGCCGTGGAGCGGACAGCTCACGGTCGGCGCGGAAAACGTCGTCACCCGGGGCAAGAATCCGTTCGCCCCGGAAAATGGCGAGAAGGACGAAGGCACCGTGCCTTATGTCCGTTACGAGCAGGATCTCTGACCTGCCGTTCCCCGGGCGCTCGCCCACATCCATTCATCTTTGTGATTCTCCCGCCAGTGGGCAAGTACGCCTGCGGATGGTCTTCACGCGCGGGAAACGAGTGCTTAACGTCACTTACACTCTCGTAAAAGTCTGGTTAGGATCGGCTGGCTTTGCCGCTTTTGGCGCACTTCTTGTCGCCGTCGGTGAAGTTCCCATGGGTAAGTACCGACTCAGTCCGATTCTTGGAGAGAGAGATGACTTTGAAGACCACCCCGCTCCGCGACGCGATCACCTTCGCGCTCGCCGTGGGCACCACCGCACTTGCTGGTATCGGCGCTGCCGCCGCCCAGGAAGGCACAACCGATCAGGGCGCCACCACCCTTGATCGCATCGAAGTGACCGGCTCGCGCATTCGCCAGGTCGACATCGAGACCGCTGCACCGGTGCTGCAGATCAGCCGCGACGACATTGAGAAGCAGGGCTTCTCTTCCGTCGCCGACATCCTGCAGAACATCACCGCCGTAGGTTCGCCGGCCATCAGCCGTACCTCGCCGCTGTCCTCGGGCGAAGCCGTCGGCGGCCAGTACATCGACCTGCGCAACCTCGGCCCGAACCGCACGTTGATCCTCGTCAACGGCAAGCGCCTTGGCATCACCAACGACGGCCTGCAGGACATCGCGTCCATCCCGGCCTCGATGGTCGAGCGCATCGAAGTGCTGAAGGACGGCGCCTCGACGATCTACGGCTCCGACGCGATCGCAGGCGTGGTGAACATCATCACGCGCAAGAACTTCGAAGGCGCCGAAGCCAACGCCTACATGGGCCAATACGGCCAGGGCGACGGCACGCGTCAGGTCTACGACTTCCTGATGGGCTTCACCGGCGACCGCGGTTCGGTCACCGCCGGCGTGGAGTACTCCAAGGAAGATCCGGTGTGGGCGCGCGACCGTTGGTTCTCGCGCAACCGCTTCCCGACCGGCGAGAAGAGCGCGCCGCGTCCGGGCGGCACGTCGGGCACCAGCCAGTACGGCAGCTTCCGCTACACCGCGGGCGGCACGACCCGCAACGTCACGCTGAACCGCGAAACGCCTGGCCTTGATCCGGCCAACATCGCCAACTATCGCAACTTCGTCGCCGCCACCGACAACTCGAATCCGAACCTGGCTTCGACCGTCTACAGCGGCGTGGAGCGCAAGTCGGCGTTCGTGAACGGCATCTTCAACATCACCGACAACATCGCGTTCGAAACGGACGTGCTGTACACCGATCGCGAGTCGTTCGCGCAGAACGCGGGCTATCCGTTCCAGAGCGCCAACTTCGACCTGTCGTCGGGCGGCCTGGATGTCGACAGCTTCTTCAACCCGCTGGGCAACCAGGCCACCGGCCCGCTGCCGGCCGGTGTGGCACCGCAAGCCATCCAGTACGTGCGTCGTGGCTGGGAAGTGCCGCGTGAAGTGCAGAACAGCCTGACGACGTGGCGTTTCAGCGGCGCGTTCAACGGTTCGTTCGAACTGGGCGACAACCGCTTCTGGGATTGGGACGCGGGCTATCTGTACAACCAGAACAAGGGTGTGCAGGTCAGCACCGGCAACCTCAACACGCAGGCCGTGGGCCTGGCGACGGGTCCGTCGTTCCTCAACGCACAGGGCGTCGTGCAGTGCGGTACGGCTGCCAACCCGATCCCGCTGGGCTTCGGCCCGGGCGCGTGCACGCCGTGGAACCCGCTCGCTCCGCAGGGCTACGACACGCGTAACAGCCTGGCCGATCCCAATGTGCAGGCTTTCCTGTACCTGCCGGGCCAGGCGCTGTCGGAAACCGAGACGAAGGTGTACTACGCCAACATCTCCGGTTCGCTGTTCACCCTGCCCGGTGGCGACCTGGGCGTGGCGGTCGGCGTCGAGCACCGCAACGAGGAAGGCTTCTTCTCGCCCGACGGCCTCGCGCAGACCGGCATCTCCACCGACCTGGCCGCTGGCCCGACCGGTGGCGGCTACTCGCTGGATGAAATCTACGGCGAGTTGAGCATCCCGCTGCTGGCCGACATGCCGTTCGCGAAGGAACTGAGCTTCAGCCTCGCGACGCGCTACTCGGATTACGACACCTTCGGCGACACCACCAACAGCAAGTTCGGCTTCAAGTGGAAGCCGCTCGACCAGCTGCTGGTGCGCGGCACGTGGGCGGAGGGCTTCCGCGCTCCGACCGTGGCCGACCTGTACGGCGGTATCTCGCAGAGCTTCGAGTCCTACACCGACCCGTGCGACACGCAGTTCGGTGACGCCCGCGGCAACGCGGCCTGCTTGGCCGATGTGCCGGCCGGCTTCCGCCAGAAGGCGCAGAACGGCCAGCTCGCCCCGGGCCCGGGCACGCAGTCGCCGGTTCCGTTCCTGTCCGGTTCCAACCCGGACCTGACGCCGGAAACCTCCGAGTCCAAGACGCTGGGCGTGGTGTGGAGCCCGACCTTCGCCGAAGGCCTGAACCTGTCGCTGGACTGGTGGACCATCAAGATCGAGAACACGATCGTCGCCGACGATCCGACCTCGATGCTCGACGACTGCTACCTGCGCGGCATCCAGTCGCGTTGCGAAGGCCCGACCACGTTCACGCGTGACCCGGCCACCGGCGACGTGATCGCGCTGTCGTTCGGCGGTCGCAACGCGGGTTACCAGGAAACCGAAGGCTTCGACTTCGACCTGACCTACGCGCTGCAGACCGATTGGGGCCGCTTCGGCCTGTCCTGGTTGAACACCTACGTCAGCAAGAACGAGCTGAAGCAGGACAACCTGGATACGCCGCCGCTGCAGCTCAACGGCACCACCAACTTCGGTGCGAACTTCCGCCTGCGTTCGAACGCGAGCCTCAACTGGGATCAGGGCCCGTGGGGCGCTACCTGGGGCGTGCGTTACTACTCGGGTCTGCGCGAAGACTGCTTCTTCGACGAGCGTTGCAGCCTGCCGGACTTCAGCGCGCCTGAGTTCCAGGGTCAGATCTCGCCGCAGAACGAAGTCGGTTCGAACACCTTCCACGACGTCCAGGTCCGCTGGAACGCCCCGTGGAACGCCACCGTCGCCATCGGTGCGAACAACGTGTTCGAGCACTACTCCGCTCCGATGTACAGCAACCCGAACTCGGGTTACGCGTACTACGGTGGTTTCGACATCGGTCGCTTCATCTACCTCAAGTACCAGCAGCGCTTCTGATAGTCGCTCCGCATGGAGCAAGGAGGCGGCCCCGAAAGGGGCCGCCTTTTTTTGTGATCTCGATCAGGCAATCCCGGCCGGGGCGCCCGATCGGGGCGAAGCGGCCCCTTCGGTTCCTGATCCTTGAAGGGGCCTCTGCCTTTGCCGATTCGGCTGTGCGGCAGTGCAGCAACCGGCCGTCACGATCCGATAACCGGTAGTTAACGTGTCTTTCACTTTTCTGATGGCGAGGTTAGGATCGGGTTAAGCCTTGCCGTTTTTGGCGTCTCTCTTGACTCCGCCGGCTCGGCCCCATGGGAAGTACCACCTGTTTTTCGGAGAGAGAGATGACTTTGAAGACCACCCAGCTCCGCGACGCGATCACCTTCGCGCTTGCCGTGGGCACCACCGCGGCAGCCGGCACCGGCGTCGCCTTTGCCCAGGAAGGCTCGCAGACCACCACGCTCGATCGCATCGAAGTGACGGGTTCGCGAATCAAGCGCACCGACATCGAAACGTCCCAGCCGATCTTCTCGCTGAGCCGCGACGACATCACCGCGCAGGGCCTGACCTCCGTCGGCGACGTGATCCAGAACATCACCGCCAACGGCTCCACGCTCAACAGCACGTTCAACAACGGCGGTAACGGCGAAACCCGCGTCAACCTGCGCAACCTCGGCTCCAACCGCACCCTGGTGCTGGTCAACGGCCGTCGTTGGGTCGGTGGTACGGGCCTCGGCGGCGCGGTCGACCTCAACACGATCCCGACCGCAGCGGTCGAGCGCATCGAAGTGCTGAAGGACGGCGCGTCCACGATCTACGGCTCCGACGCCATCGCCGGCGTCGTGAACGTGATCCTGCGCCAGAACTTCGAAGGCGCCGAAGCCAACGCCTACATCGGCCAGTTCGACAAGGGCGACGGTTTCCGCGAGGCCTATGACTTCACCGTCGGCACCTCCAGCGATCGCTTCTCGGCGATGATGGGCGTGGGCTACGTGGAAGAAGAGCCGGTCCGCGCGGGCGACCGCGACATCTCGGAAGTGCCGCTCTACGGCGCGATCAACCGCTTCCGCTACAGCGGCAACATCCCGAACGGCGTGTTCCGCTACCAGGGTTCGGCCACGAACCTGACGCCGAACGGCACCGGTGGCTTCCGTCCGTACGTCGCAGCCGAAGACAGCTACAACTTCGCGCCGGACAACTACCTGATCACCCCGCAGGAACGCGTCTCGCTGTTCGCCAACGCCTCGGTGGACATCACCGACGACGTGCGCTTCAAGTTCACCACGCAGTACAACAACCGCAAGTCCGAACAGCTGCTCGCCGCCATGCCGGTGTCGCTGGGTCGCGCCGCGCCGGGTACCAACGCCGGCAATATCGTGATCAGCAGCCAGAACATCTACAACACGACGGGTCAGAACATCGACTACGCCGCACGCCGCATCGTCGAGACCGGTGGCCGTTCGTTCAACCAGGACGTCACCACCAGCGTCTTCAATCCCAGCTTCGAAGGCACGCTGAACTTCGGCGACCGCGCTTACGACTGGGAAGCGGGCTACTTCTACGGCCTGAACAAGGCGAACAACACGACCTTCGGTCTGTTCAGCGTCCCGGCGCTGCGCAACGCCCTGGGTCCGTCGTTCCGTGACGCCGCCGGCGTCGCGCGTTGCGGTACCGCTGCTGCGGTGATCGACGGCTGCGTGCCGATGGACTTCCTCAGCGGCGTTGGCGGCATCACGCAGGAAATGCTCGACTACGCGACGTTCACCGCGCACGACGAGTTCGAGTACAAGCAGAAGACGTACTACGCGAACTTCTCCGGCGAACTGTTCGACCTGCCGGCCGGCCCGCTGGCCTTCTCGTTCGGTGCAGAGCGCCGCGCCGAGTCGGGTTACGACTCGCCGGACGCGCTGATCAACTCCGGCGACACCACGGGCAACGCGCGTACCGCCACCAATGGTTCGTACACGCTGGAAGAGGCGTACCTCGAGCTCGCGATTCCGGTCCTGGCCGACGTGCCGGGCGCCAAGCTGCTCGACTTCTCGGCCGCGACGCGTTACTCGGACTACAGCAACTTCGGCAACACGCTCAACAGCAAGTTCGGTTTCCGCTGGAAGCCGATCGACGACCTGATGGTGCGTGGTAACTGGTCCGAGGGCTTCCGCGCTCCGTCGATCTCGGAACTGTTCTCCGGTCTGGGCGACTCGTTCCCGTCGATCGCCGATCCTTGCGCGGGCACCTTCCAGGGCGCTCCGAACCCGAGCCGTCCCGCCTCGTGCGGCGGCGTGCCGGCTTACGACCAGCCGAACGCGCAGGTGCGCATCTCGGTGGGCGGTAATCCGAACCTCGGACCGGAAACCTCGACCTCCACGACCTTCGGCTTCGTCTACAGCCCGCATTGGCTGGAAGGCTTCGACGTGTCGCTGGACTGGTGGAAGATCGAGCTGAACGACGCGATCATCACCGTCACCGGCCAGACCGTGCTTGACCAGTGCTACCGCGCGGGCGACGCCGCTTCGTGCGCGCTGATCACGCGTACCGCTTCGGGCGACATCGCCGACCTGATCGCCGGTCCGCTCAACATCGGTGAGTTCAACACCGAAGGCTACGACCTGACCCTGTCGTATCGCATGCGCGAAACGGCGTGGGGCAAGTTCTCCTTCGTGTGGGACACGACCTACCTGTCCAAGTTCGAGCAGGATCTGGACGGCGACGGCATCGTCACCGACGACCCGGTCGCAGGCGAAGCCGGCAACCAGGTGGGCGAGTACTTCCAGAACAGCAACAACTGGCGCATCCGTTCGAACCTGGCCGTCCGTTGGGACAAGGGCGACTGGGGCGCGACCTGGAACGCCCGCTTCTACTCGGAGCAGGAAGAAGACTGCTCGGCGATCCCGGCGGTGCAGCGTCCGTTCGTCTGCTCGGGCGATCCGAACCGTTACTACAACACCGAAGACGGCACCCCGGCGCTGCGTCCGCAGAACCACATCGGCGCCCGCGTCTACAACGACGCCAGCGTCTACTGGAATGCGCCGTGGAATGCCCGCGTCACCCTGGGTGTGAACAACATCCTGGACCAGGACCCGCCGACCTTCGTCAACGCGTTCGCCAACAGCTTCGACCCGCAGTACGAGATCCCCGGTCGCTTCTTCTACTTCCGCTACTCGCAGAAGTTCTGATCGGTACTTGCAGCACTTGCGTTACCGCTACGGCCCCGAAAGGGGCCGTAGTTTTTTGTGGACGTTTCAGAAATGAAACAATGGCCGTTCAGACTGTTGAAGATTAACAACACTTTAAGTATTCGCTCTGCAGGTCTACCATCGGGCCCGACCTTGCCGGACTTGGCGCGGTTGTTTGCTCCGCCCGGTGGGTTCCCATGGGAACAACGATTAGACCGACTTGGAGAGAGCGATGAATCTGAAAACGACGAAGCTCCGGGACGCCATTCGCGTGACGCTCGCCCTGGGCACAACCACGGCGGCAGGCATGGGCGCAGCACAGGCCCAGGAACCCGCTCCTGCTTCCAGCCAGGAAACCACCACCCTCGACCGCATTGAAGTCACCGGTTCGCGCATCAAGCGTGCCGATATCGAGACTTCGCAGCCGATCTTCTCGCTCAGTCGCGACGACATCGCCGCACAGGGCCTCACCTCCGTCGGCGACGTGATCCAGAACATCACGGCCAACGGTTCCACGCTCAACACGACCTTCAACAACGGCGGCAACGGTGACACGGGCGTCAGCCTGCGCAACCTCGGTGCGAACCGCACCCTGGTGCTGGTCAACGGCCGCCGCTGGGTCGGCGGCGCATCGGGCACGGGCCTGGGCGGCCAGGTCGACCTCAACTCGATCCCGACCGCCGCGGTCGAGCGCATCGAGGTGCTGAAGGACGGCGCTTCGGCGATCTACGGTTCCGATGCGATCGCCGGCGTGGTCAACGTGATCCTGCGCCAGAACTTCGAAGGCGCCGAAGCCAACGCCTACATCGGCCAGTACGACAAGGGCGACGGCTTCCGCCAGTCCTACGACTTCACGATCGGCGCCACGTCGGACCGATTCTCCGCGATGCTGGGCTTCGGCTACGTCAAGGAAGACCCGGTGATGGCGGGCGACCGCTACATCTCCAAGGAGCCGATCTACACCACCGGCGCCGCGTTGGGCGGCAGCTCCACCACGCCCAACGGCAACTTCAGCATCCGCTTCGGCGATTGCTTGACGTCTGCTGGCGCACCGGGCCGTTGTCGCCCCGATCTCACCACCGGCAGCTTCACCTACGACCCCGGCGCAGGTGCGGCGAACTGGCGCAACTTCACCGGCAACGACATCTACAACTTCGCGCCCGACAACTACCTGCTGACCCCGCAGGAACGCCGTTCGGTGTTCGGCAACGCGGCGGTGGACATCACCGACAACGTCCGCTTCAAGACCACGCTGACCTACAACGAACGCCAGTCGGAGCAGCTGCTCGCGGCCATGCCCATCACCCTGGGCGTGCCGGTCGCGGGCACCAACGCCGGCAACGTGGTCATCAGCGCCGACAGCATCTACAACCCGTTCGGCGAGGACATCGACTGGGTGCAGCGCCGCGCCGTTGAAACCGGTGGCCGCCGCTTCAGCCAGGACGTGCGCACCTTCGCGATGAACGCCGGCTTCGAAGGCACGCTGAACTTCTCGGACAAGTATTACGACTGGGAAGCCGGCTACTTCTACGGACGCAACAAGGCCAACAACACCACCAACGGCCTGTTCAACGTGATCTCGCTGGGCAACGCGCTCGGGCCGTCGATGATGGGCCCCGACGGTACCCCCGTGTGTGTAAGCACGCCGGGCGACCTGGACACCACCATCGCCGGCTGCGTGCCGATGAACATGCTCGGCGGCGTGGGCAGCATCACGCAGGACATGCTCGACTACTCGACCTTCGTCGCGCATGACGAGTACAGCTACACGCAGAAGACCTACTACGCCAACATCGGCGGCGACCTGTTCAACCTGCCGGGCGGCCCGCTGGGCTTCTCGGTCGGCCTGGAACACCGCTCCGAAGACGGCTACGACTCGCCGGACGCGCTGATCAACTCCGGCAACACCACCGGCAACGCGCGCACCGCGACCAGCGGCGGCTACACGGTCGACGAGGCTTACCTCGAACTGGCGATCCCGGTGCTGGCCGACGTCACCGGCGCGAAGCTGCTGGATTTCTCGGTGGCCACGCGTTACTCCGACTACAGCAACTTCGGCGACACGCTCAACAGCAAGTTCGGTTTCCGCTGGAAGCCGATCGACGACCTGCTGATCCGCGGCAACTGGTCCGAGGGTTTCCGCGCTCCGTCCATCGCCGAACTGTTCGCCGGCCAGGCCGACTCGTTCCCGCAGGTCAGCGACCCCTGCAACCAGGCCAACTTCGGCAACCAGACCCCGCCCGCACAGGCCCGCTGCCAGGCCGAAGGCGTGCCCCCCGGCGGCTATGCGCAGAACAACACGCAGATCCGCATCACCGTCGGCGGCAACCCGAACCTGCTGCCCGAGAAGGCCGAATCGACAACGGCGGGCTTCGTGTACAGCCCGAGCTTCGTCGAGGGCCTCGACGTCTCGCTGGACTGGTGGAAGATCAAGATCGAGGACGCCATCACCACCGTCGGCGCCACCGCGATCATCCAGCAGTGCATCGACTCCGGCGGCACCGGAGCGACCTGCGATCTGTACAGCCGCCAGCCCGGTGGTGAAATCCTGACCTTGCTCAACACCACGACCAACATCGGCGGCACCAAGGTCGAGGGCTGGGACATGACGGTGAGCTACCGCATGCCCGAGACCGAATGGGGCAAGTTCAGCTTCACCTGGGACACGACGTACCTGTCGGAATTCCTCAACGACAACGACGGCGACGGCATCTACGGCGAGGACATCTTCAGGGAACCGGCCATCGGCTCTGCCATGGCGGCCAACGAAGGCGGCAACCTGGTCGGCGAGTACGACGGTCCGAACCTGCTCAACTACTGGCGCATCCGCTCCAACCTGGCTGCGCGCTGGGAGAAGGGCGACTGGGGCGCGACCTGGAACGTGCGCTACTACTCCGACCAGACCGAGCCTTGCCAGACCTTCGAGGACTACGGTTACGGCTGGCTGTGCACGACGACGGACCGCTTCCGCAGCGTACCCACCGATGCCAACGGCAACGGCATCTGGGACGGCACGGCCGGTGGCGACGACTTCACCGTGATCGCGGCCAACGAGCACCACGTCGGCGCCTCGACCTTCCACGACGCCAGCGTGTACTGGAATGCGCCGTGGAACGCGAAGGTGACGGTGGGTATCAACAACATCTTCGACAAGAACCCGCCGATCGCCTACACCGCGTTCGCGAACTCGTTCGACCCGCAGTACGACCTGCCGGGACGGTTCTTCTACTTCCGCTATTCGCAGAAGTTCTAAGCCGCCACTCCCTGCTCGACCCGCCGCGGCCCCGCAAGGGGCCGCGGCTTTTTCCGGGCTACACTCAGCGGCCAACGCCACTTTCCACCGCGCCGCCCGCGACCGCATGAGCTTCGAAATCAGCCCCGCCTTTTCGGTTCCCTTCGCGCAGGACTTCCTGCCCGATGCCGCCGCCCTCAACCCGCAGCTGCGCGCGCTCATCCTGAGCCGCGAGTCCGAAGGCATGCGTTACGCCAATCCGAATCCGTCGCTGAAACAGCAGCCGGGCGTGTTCGAAAGCGACTTCAACCTGTTCGCGTGGCAGGACGCGTGCATCCAGCAGCTGCGCCAGTTCTGCTGGGCGACGCTGGGTCGCGCGATACGCGATCTCAACGGCTACACCGCCGAGGAGATGAAGCAGCTGCAGATCTTCTCCCACACCTGGTTCCATGTGACGCGCAACGGCGGCTTCACCATCAACCACACCCACCCGATGGCGTCCTGGTCGGGCGTGTACTGCGTGGACCCGGGCACCACGCCGGAAGACCGGCCCGAATCGGGCGTGCTTCGTTTCCACAACCCGCACCACTACAGCAACTGTTTCCTCGACGCCGGCAACGCGCGGCTGAAGGCGCCCTATCACCACGGCACCTGGAACATCCGTTTCCAGGCCGGGCAGCTGGTGCTGTTTCCGTCGTGGCTGCAGCACGAAGTGATGCCCTTCTACGGCAGTGATGAGCGCATCACCATCGCGTTCAACTGCTGGTTCGGGATGAAGAACGCGTAAGTCGGCGCCCTGCCCAACGGCGTGTCCAAACGCAGAAAAGCCGCCCAGAAGGCGGCTTTTCTGCTTTCAACAATGGCGGGCCATCACTCCAGTCGCAGCGTCGCGTCGCCGGAGAAACTTTCGATCGTCACGTCGCCATCGCCGTTGCCGTAGCGGTGATCGAAGCTGGAGCCCGGGCCATGCTTGGGCCGGTTGATCTGCGCGCCGGGTGCCGTCAGGTCACCACTGAAGCTTTCGCCGCGCACGTTCGCCGACAGGTTCCTGGGCAGCGTGAGGTCGAGGTCGCCACTGACGGTTTCCAGCGAGATGCGCCCGTTGGTCGCCAGCGCGGTGTTGATGCGGATGTCGCCCGACACGGTGGAACCCGACAACTTCTGCACGCGCGTATTGAGCGTGGAGACATCGATGCGGCCTGACACCGTTTCCACGCGAACCTCGCCGTCCAGGCGACCGCGCAGGTTGAGGTCGCCGCTCACCGTTTCGGCGCTGACGCGGCTGGAGTTGACGGTCAGCACCAGGTCGCCGCTGACGCTGTCGAAATCGGCTTCGCGCGGCGCGGCGGCGACGGTGACTTCGCCGCTGACGGTATCGATGGACAACTCGTTCGACGCCACGCCTTCGACGTTGACGTCGGCCGAGACGACATCGATGTCCAGGTCGGCGCGCACCGGCACCATCACGCGCAGGTCGGTCGGCTCGCTCTTGTCGCTGCCGCCGAACACGCCCATGCCGCTGCGGTTGGGGTATTTCACGCGGATGCTGAGGTGCTCGCGGTCGCCGTCGATTTCCAGGCGTTCCACGCCCTCGCCGAGGCTGCCTTCGATCTTCACCTCCGGCTTGTCCCAGACGCGGACGTCGACGTTGCCTTTGACGTTCTCGATCTCGACCCGGCCGCGCGGGTCCAGCGGACGCGACTCGTTGATCGGCGTGGCGGCGAAGGCGCCGTGCGCCGTCAGCAGGGCCAGGCCGAATGCGAGGCGTTGGATGTGGGCGCGGGTCATGGACGTTCTCCGGGAAGCAGTCTTCGGTTCTTGGGTGTGGACGTGGAAGGAGGGTTGCATCGAAGTGGCTACCGTCATGCGTAGGCCACGCGTTGCGCAAGTGCGAGTCGACGCGCGTAGGTGCGGCGCAGCTGCTCCAGCAACAGGCGCGAGTCGGGGTTGTGCGCCAGCGCGTCGAGGATCAGCGCGGCATTGCGGTCGAGTTCGTCGAAGGCCGGTTGCAGTTCCGCCGGCGGGCGGCCCGGGCCGATTTCGATCATCGCGGCCTGGTACTGCCGGCGCATGCCCTGCGCTTCCAGCTGGACCAGCGATTCGGACTGGGCGGCCGGCTGCGTGCCCGGGCTGCCCGGACCTTCGCCACCGCTGCGCCACAGGCCGATCGTGCCGATGGCCAGTACGAGCGTGGCGGCCATCGCCACGGGTGCGATCCAGCGCGGACGCTGGCGCGCGAGCTGGCGCGGCTGCGCCTGGATGCGCTCGGCGATGCCGGACCACAGGTCGCGGTCGGGCGCGTCGTCGCGGCGCATCGCCCGCAGCTGCCAGCGCAGCGCATCGGGCAGGTCGTCGCGACGGGTGTCGTCGGTGTCATGGGTGTTCATGCGTGTGCCTCCAACCGGTCGCGCAGAAGGTTGCGCGCGCGGTGCAATTGCGCTTTGGAACTGCCGACCGCCATGCCGAGCTCGGCGGCGATCTCCTCGTGCTTCCAGCCTTCCACGTCGTACAGGACCAGCACCGCGCGGGCGCGCGGCGGCAGGCTGGCGACGGCGCGTTCCAGGTCCATGGACAGCGCGGTGGTATGTCCGGCCGAATCGGTGCTTCCGATCAACTCGAAAACTTCTTCGTCCGAGTCGCCCTCGTCCTGCGGGCGGCTGCGCCGGCTGCGCAGTTCCATCAGCGCGGTGTTCACGGCCAGCCGGTGCAGCCAGGTCGAGAACGCCGACTCGAAACGGAACGCCGGCAGCGCCTGCCATGCGCGGACGAAGGCTTCCTGCGTCAGGTCCTCGGCGCGGGCGCCATGGCTGCCGACCAGCCGGGCGATCACGCCATGGACGCGACCGGCATGGCGGCGGTACAGCGCCTCGAAGGCCTGCATCTCGCCACGCGCGGCCGCCGCCACCAGGCTGCGTTCCTCGCTGCCGTCGTCGGGGACGGCGGGGGCATCGGTCAGGCTTTCGGTCACGACGGTCAGCATGTCCTTATTGATGCGCCGGACGGGCCGCGGGTTTAAGTGCTCGACTGGGGATCGCGCCAGGGCGCCAGGCCTTCCAGCAGTGGACCCAGCTTGTCGGCGTAGGGTGCCCAGGCCGCCTTGCGGTCCTTGATGATCCCGCCCCGCATCTGCGGGCTGCTGGCCGTGGCGACGGCGCCGGGGCGGTCCAGCGTGGTCGCCGCGGCGTCCCACGTCAGCCCGCAGAAATCCAGCACCTGCCGCATCACGCCTTCCGGGTCCGCGACCAGCGCATCGTAGTGCACGTCCAGGATCCGGCCCGGCATCACCGAGTGCCAGTGCGCCATGAGGCTGCGGTACTGGCCGTACCACTCGACCAGCTCGCGCTGGTCGTAGGAGAACGTGTTCACGTCCGAGAACATCGTGCGCAGGTTCGAGAAGCACGTGTCGATCGGGTCGCGCACCATGTGCAGGATCCGCGCGTGCGGCAGGGCGCGTGCGATGAAGCCCAGGTTGAGGAAGTTGGACGGCAGCTTCTCGGTCAGCACCGCCCTGCCCTTCGCGCGCGCGGCCGTGTGCTCGAGGAAGCGGCGCCCGAGCGCGGCGTAGTCGATGCCGTCGGCGCGACGCACCAGTTCGGCGTCGAGCACGCCCTTGTTGCGGTGATCGGCGAAGTAGCGCATCTGCGAGGCGAACGAATACGTCTCGCCGCCATCGGTGACGTCCGGATGCCCGCCCAGCAGTTGCTCCAGCAACGTACTGCCGGAGCGGTGCATGCCGACGACGAACACCGGCCGGTATGGGGTGGCCTCGCCCGCATGGGCTTGTCCGGCCTGGACGAAACCCGTATCGCACAACGTCATCAGGCCTTCGAACATTCGCCGCGCATCGGAGCCATCGTGCGGCGTGAGCTGGCGCTTGGTGCGGCAGGCGTGGTCGAGCGCCTGCCAGGCGTCTTCGAACGCGCCTAGGTCGTGCGATTCGTTGTGCACGGCGTAGGCCAGGTATACACGGCTCTCGCTACCCGACGGAACGCGCGGAATCAGCGCCTTCATGCGCGCGACGTGGTTGTGTTCGGGCGTCTGCCTGCGAAGGCGCGAAAGCACCCAGTGCGCCTGGGCGTAAGTCGGCAGGATCGCGATGCACTGCTCCAGCTCCTGCTCGGCCTGTTCCATCTGCCCGAAGAACATGTACACCACGCCGCGGAAATAGCGTGCCGGGGCGTGTCGCGCATCGCGCCGCACCGCCAGGTCGAGCAGTTGCATCGCCAGCTCGTTCTCGCCGCTGGTGCTGACGAGCATGGCCACTTCCGTCAGCCAGGCCGCGGACTTGCGTTCCTGCCATCGCGAATGCGCGAGGCATTCCATCAGCAGCGCCGGTTCGTTGAACAATCGCAACGCGCGCGCGAGGTTGAGCACCGCTTCGTCGCCCTGCGGCCGGGCGGCCAGTGCCCGCACCGCGTACTCGCGCGCATCGCGATAACGTCCGAGCGACAGCGCCATGCGCGAGGCACGCAGCATCGCCATGACGTGGCCGGGATCGTGTTCGAGCACACCGTCGTACGCACCCAGCGCGGCGGCCCATTGCCCTTGCCTGGCGTAGGTTTCGGCCCGTTGCCAGAGGGTCGCGGCGTTCATGCCCAGTCCGAAGGCGACTGCATCGGCAGCGACGGACCCAGGTACGGCAGGACGAAGCGCTCGGCCCACGCGCGGGCGCGGGCGAGTTCGGCGCTGAAACGATCGCCCACCATCCGCGCCTCCTGCGCACGCTGCTGCGCACTGTATTCCACGGTCATCGCCTTCGCGTTGCGATGGGCGACTTCGCGCGTGCGCTCGCGCAATGCGTCCTCCGGCGAGGGCAATCGCCACCAGCGCGCGCAGGCGGCTACGACGTTTTCCGCATCGTCCGCAAGCGTGGCGAAATCGAGCACGCGCACGCGCGGGCCGAAATCGCGCACGAGGCCGGCGAGGAGATCGCGCTGCGCCGCCCACTGCAATGCGACCGCACACAGCAGGTCCGGTGGCTGCAAGGCCTGCGCGGGCAGGCGCGTGTGCAGCGTCCCGGCGGTGAGCGCGCGCTCGGCCAGTGCCGGCACCTTCGCCTGCGTTTCCGGCGTTTTCTTGATGTTGGAGATGAGGAAGTCGTCGAGCGTGGACGTCAGCAGGACCGCGCGGCTGTCCGGCGTCGCGCGCAGCAGGTCCGTTGCGATGTTCAGGGCGGCGTGCGTGGCCTTCACCAGTACGTCGCCGGCGGGCGTCCATGGACGCGACAGCAGGCGTACCGAGGTTTCGCACAGCCCGTCGATCGACCAGCCCGAATGCCGTGCGTCGCCGAGGCGACGCAGCAGCAGCGGCTCCTTCAGCGCGACCTGGTATCGCGGCAGATGCACGGCGCGCGCGAGCAGCGTGGACCCGCAGAACGAGGTGTGGAACAGCCACGCAGGCGGACGAGCCGACGGCGGCAACGACGCAAGGCGTTCGGCCGGAACCGGCTCCACCGATGCGATCGAGGCCTCCAGACGCGTGTCGAGGAAGGTCGAGCGCTCCAGCGCTTCGACCTCGAGCATCGCCATGTCGAAACGACGCTCGGGTACGTGGAGGTCGACGGGAAACCAGTGCGCGTCGTTCGCGCGCATCGGCAGCGTTGCGTCGGAGTGCGCGGTTTCCACCGTGCTCAGGCCGGGGCGCGCTGGCGTTCGAACTTGATGGCGAACGTGTAGCGCGGCGCGTAGCAGATGCGGTTCGGCGGGCGGCCCACGTGCTTGATCGCGCCGTCGAAGATCACCAGCCGGCCCGGGCGCGGCTGCACCGCGGCGGCCACTTCGTCGTTCGCGTCGAAGAACATCGTCTCGCCGCCCCACTCCAGGTCCCAGTGCTCGCACAGGTACCACAGCGCGGTGAGGTCGTGCTGGTCGGGCAGGCAGTCGGTGTGGCTGAAGAGCATGTCGCCGAAGGTGGCGACGTTGGTGTACGCGCGGTACGGCCGGTAGCCGTACTCGCGCGTGGTGAAGCCCAGTACCGCGCGCCGCGTGATGTCGAAGATCGGCTGCGGCACCAGCGCTTCCAGCTTTACTTCGGTGGCCCAGTGCTTGTGCTCGGCCGTTTCCGGCCGGGCGACTTCGGTGCGCGTGAACGGCGCCTTGGCCAGGCCGCGCACGTACTCGGCGACGTTGGGCAGGTGGCCGTCGAACACCCGCAGCGGGCGGCCGTCGATCTCGAGTTCACGACTGGCCGCGAGCGCGGCGGGGTTCGGTGTCATGCAGGCCTCAGTTCTGCAGCGCCCTGGCGATGCGCTGCTGTTCGTCCTTCAGCGCCTGCGGCATGCGCGGGCCGTATTCGTCCAGATACTGCCCGATGCTGTCGAACTCCGCCTGCCAGCCTTCGCGCTCGAAACCGAACAGCTTGGCGCGGGCTTCATCCGTCAGTTCGACGCCATCGAGGTTGAGTTCGCCGTCCTTCGGCAGGTGGCCGATCGGCGTTTCGACCGAGCCGGCCTTGCCTTCCACGCGCTGGATCATCCACTCCAGCACGCGCAGGTTCTCGCCGAAGCCCGGCCACAGGAACGAACCGTCGTCGCCCTTGCGGAACCAGTTGACGTGGAAGATCTTCGGAAGCTTCGCGTCCGCCTGGTCGAAGGACAGCCAGTGCGTGAAGTAGTCGGCGAAGTTGTAGCCGCAGAAGGGCTTCATCGCCATCGGGTCGCGGCGCATCACGCCGACCGCGCCGGTGGCGGCGGCGGTGGTTTCCGAGCCCATCGCGGCGCCGACCAGCACGCCGTGCGTCCAGTCGCGCGCTTCGAACACCAGCGGCACCAGTGACGGACGACGCCCGCCGAAGACGATCGCGCTGATCGGCACGCCGGCGGCGTTCTCGGCTTCGGCCGAGTAGCTCGGGCACTGCCTGGCGCTCACGGTGAAGCGCGAGTTCGGATGCGCGGCCGGGCCCTTGGCGGCGTCATAGGCATTGCCGCGCCAGTCGGTGACGGGCTGACCATCGTCGAGGCCTTCCCACCACGGCTGGTTGTCGGCGGTGACGCCGACGTTGGTGAAGATGGTGTTGCTCTGGATCGATTTCAGCGCGTTCGGGTTCGACTTGCCCGACGTGCCCGGCGCGACGCCGAAGAAGCCGGCTTCCGGGTTGATCGCGTACAGGCGGCCGTCGCTTCCCGGGCGCATCCAGCAGATGTCGTCGCCGACCGTCCAGACCTTCCAGCCATCCGCGCGATAGCCTTCCGGCGGAATCAGCATCGCCAGGTTGGTCTTGCCGCAGGCCGACGGGAACGCCGCGGCGATGTAATGCGTCTCGCCCTGCGGGTTTTCCAGGCCGAGGATCAGCATGTGCTCGGCCAACCAGCCTTCCGAACGCGCCTGGTGCGAGGCGATGCGCAGCGCATGGCACTTCTTGCCCAGCAGCGCGTTGCCGCCGTAGCCCGAACCGAACGACTTGATGGTCAGTTCTTCCGGGAAATGCATGATGAAGCGGCGCTCCGGATCGAGTTCACCAATGGAATGCAGGCCGCGCACGAACTTGCCTTCGCGCTCGATGCGCGCCAGCGCCGGCGCGCCCATGCGCGTCATGATGCGCATGTTCGCCACGACGTACGGGCTGTCGGTGATTTCCACGCCGCAACGCGACAGCGGCGAATCGATGGGGCCCATGCAGTACGGGATCACGTACATCGTGCGGCCCTTCATGCAGCCGTCGAAGAGCGCGTCCATCTTCGCGTGGCCATCGGCCGGCGACATCCAGTGGTTGTTCGGGCCGGCGTCGTCCTGCTTGGTCGTGCAGACGAAGGTGAGGTGTTCGACGCGGGCGACGTCGTCCGGATGCGAGCGGTGCAGGTAGCTGCCCGGGTGCGTCGTCTCGTTGAGCTTGATGAGCGTGCCGTCGGCCTGCATCTGCGCGATGAGCGCGTCGTTCTCGGCATCGCTGCCGTCGCACCAGTGGATCGCGTCGGGCCGGGTCAGCGCGGCGACCTGCGCGACCCAGGCGTTCAGTGCGGCAAGCTTGCTGCCCTCGCTCCCCGGCGCGGCGGCAGGTTTGGCGATGTCGTGGGAAATGGCATTCATTGCGGAACTACCTCCAGCGGGGGCCGGTTTTCAGGGGAAACTGTTGTCAGGCTGACGGAATGAGCGTCGCCATCATGTGCTCGACGTAGGCCTCGAATTCATCGTGCTGCATGCGCGCCTGGTGCAACTGCAGGTTCAGCTGCAGGAAGCCCACGTAGGCGGCATAGAGCAGGCGGGCGCGGTGCTGGGCGTCGGTGCGGCTGAGCCCGGCCTGGCGGAACGACGCGGTGAGGTATTCGAGGCGACGCTCGGAAACGCGCCCGATGACCGGCTGCACCGCCGGATGGTCGAGCGCCTTGAGCAGTTCGGAATAGATGACGTGCGACTTGAACTCGTGCGCCACCAGCGTGAACAGCGCACGCAGGCGCTCGCGCGGGTCGGAAATGGGTTCGAGCTGGCCGAAGACGGTTTCCTGCTCGACCTTCTCCCAGCGCTCCAGCGCGGCGACCAGCAGCGCATCGCGCGACGGGAAATGCCAGTAGAAGCTGCCCTTGGTGACGCCGAGCCGGCGCGCGAGCGGTTCGACCGCGACGGCGGCGACGCCCTGTTCGGCGATGAGGTCGAGCGCGGCCTGGGCCCAGTCGTCGGCACTCAGACGGCCGGTGCGTTCGGGCGCGGGCTTGTGCTGCCCCTCCCTCTCGCCGGTTGCGCGTTCGCCGGGGCGATCCTGCCCGGCTCCTTCGTGCTTGGTCTGGGCGTCTGAGCTCATGGTTTCAAGTTTAACCATACGCCAGTGGCGGGAACAGTATGCAGGCCGTCAAGAACCCCGAAAGAAGGCATGAAGGCCGATGTTCGGTTGACAGCGAGGCGGCGATCTTACCATACTCGCCCGTATGGCAAGCGTTTGATGCACGCGCTTGAACGCCCCGTTTCCACGAGAGGCGCTGTGCATCCCCGCGACCCGTCCCAACATACCTATATACGTACCAACGCACCGCTGCTGGAGCGCTGTCATGAGCATCGCGATTCCCTTCATTGCCTTCCTGCTGGTGGGCGCCATCGCCGCCTACCACCGCCTGCGCCTTCCGGTGTGGGCAGCGTTGACCGCGACCGCGCTGGTGGCCTGCTGGCTGCTGGGCGCCAGCGGTACGGCGACGATCGTGGCCGCCGTCGTCACCGCGCTGATCGCGGTGCCGCTGCTGCTGCCGCAGATCCGCCTGCCCTTCATCACCAAGCCACTGCTGGGCTTCTACACGAAGATCCTGCCGCCGCTGTCGGAAACCGAACGCGTCGCGCTCGAAGCCGGCACCGTGGGCTGGGAAGGCCAGCTGTTCTCCGGCAAACCCGACTGGGACGTGCTGCACAACCAGCCGCGCCCGACGCTGAGCGCCGATGAGCAGGCCTTCCTCGACGGCCCGGTCGAAGAGCTGTGCAAGATGATCGACGACTGGCAGATCACCCACGTCGACGCCGATCTTTCGCCGGCGCTGTGGGACTACATCAAGAAGAACAAGTTCTTCGGCATGATCGTGCCGAAGGAATACGGCGGCCTTGGCTTCACCGCGCTGGGCAACCACAAGGTGATCCAGAAGCTGGCGTCGATGTCCTCGGTGGTGTCCTCCACCGTCGGCGTGCCGAACTCGCTCGGCCCGGCAGAGCTTCTGATGCACTACGGCACGCAGGAGCAGAAGGACCACTACCTGCCGCGCCTGGCCGACGGCCGTGAAGTGCCGTGCTTCGGCCTGACCGGTCCGTGGGCCGGCTCGGATGCGACGTCGATCCCCGACTTCGGCATCGTCTGCATGGGCGACTGGAACGGCGCGCGCGTGGTCGGCGTGAAGCTGACCTTCGACAAGCGCTACATCACGCTGGCCCCGGTGGCGACGCTGATCGGCCTGGCCTTCCGCATGTACGACCCGGAAGGCCTGATCGGCGACAAGCAGGACATCGGCATCACGCTGGCGTTGCTGCCGCGCGACACCGCCGGCGTCGAGATCGGCCGCCGCGCCATGCCGCTCAACAGCCCGTTCCAGAACGGCCCGATCCGCGGCAAGGACGTCTTCATCCCGCTGAGCCAGCTCATCGGCGGCGAAGCCTATGCCGGCAAGGGCTGGCAGATGCTGGTCGAGTGCCTGTCGATCGGCCGCTCGATCACGCTGCCGTCCACCGCGTCGGGCGGCTCGAAGTTCGGCGCCGTCGTCACCGGTTCCTATGCGCGCATCCGCAAGCAGTTCGGCCTGTCGGTCGGCCGCTTCGAAGGCGTGGAGGAAGCGCTGGCCCGCATCGGTGGCAACGCCTACACCATCAGCGCGCTGGCCGAAGCCTCGGCCGCGGCGGTGGCGCGCGGCGAACTGCCGGCGGTGCCGTCGACGATTTCGAAGTACCACTGCACCGAGATGGGCCGTGAAGTCGCACGCGACACGATGGACATCATCGGCGGCAAGGGCATCATCCTGGGCCCGCGCAACTTCGCCGGCCGCAACTGGCAGGCCGCGCCGATCATGATCACGGTGGAAGGCGCGAACATCATGACGCGCTCGCTGATGATCTTCGGCCAGGGCGCGATCCTGTGCCATCCGTGGGTATTGAAGGAAATGAAGGCGGCGACGCTGCCCGATCCGGACGAGCGCCTGCGCGAGTTCGACCGCAACCTGTTCGGCCACATCGGCTTCGCGATTTCCAATGCGGTGCGTTCGTTCTGGTTCGGCCTGACCTCGGCCCGCCTGGGCAAGGCGCCGGGCGATGCCTACACGCGCCGTTACTACCGCAAGCTCAACCGCTACTCGGCGGCGCTGGCGCTGTGCGCGGACACCTCGATGCTGCTGCTCGGCGGCAAGCTGAAGTTCAAGGAATCGCTGTCGGGCCGCCTGGGCGACGTGCTGAGCAACCTGTACATCGCCAGCGCCCTGCTCAAGCGCTACCAGGACGAAGGTTGCCCGGTCACCGACCAGCCGCTGCTGGCGTGGTCGATCCACAACGCGACGTTCAAGATCGAGAAGGCGTTCTCCGGCGCGCTGCGCAACTTCCCGATCCGTCCGATCGGCTGGCTGCTGTGGGCGCTGGTGTTCCCGCTGGGCCGTCGCGCGCAGTACCCGAGCGATCGCCTGGGCCACAAGGTCGCGTCCCTGCTGATGTCGCCGAACGAAGCGCGCGACCGCCTGGGCAAGGGCGTGTTCCTGACGCCGACCGCCAACAACCCGGGCGGCCGCATCGCCAGCTACCTGCAGAAGGCGGTTCTGGCCGAGCCGGTGGAGCGCAAGTTCCTCAAGGCGCTGAAGCAGAAGGGCATCGAGGCACACGATTTCGCCTCGCAGCTCGAGGAAGGCGTGCGCGAGGGCTGGATCACCGCCGACGAACGCCGCCAGCTGGAAGAGCTGCGCGAGCTGACGATCGACACGATCAGCGTCGACGACTTCGATCCCGAAGAGCTGCGCGCCGCGACCTCGCAGGTCGGCAAGCACGACAGCCGCTACGCCGCCTGAGGCGACGCGGTGTGAACCACGCGACGGCGGGCTTGTCCCGCCGTCGTCGTATCCGGCACCTGGAAGGATTCCACCATGTCCACGTCACTGCTTTCGCTCTATCGCACGATCACGCGCTGGCCCGCCGGCCACTGGCTGTTCTCGCGCGCCGTGTGCTTCAAGGCGCCCTACTTCGGCACCATCTCCCCGCGCATCGTGTCGCTGGGGCCGAACCGCTGCGAGGTGCGCATCCGCGACCGTCGCGGCGTGCACAACCATATCGGCACGGTGCACGCGATCGCGCTGTGCAACCTGGCCGAACTCGCCGCCGGCGTGATGACCGATGCGACGTTGCCGCCGTCGATGCGCTGGATCCCCAAGGGCATGACGGTCGAATACCTGAAGAAGGCCACCGGCACGATGCACGGCGTCGCCACGCCCGACGTCCCGCTGGTCGAATCCGTGTCGGGCTACGAGCTGCCGGTCACCGTCGTGGTGAAGAACGACGCGGGCGAGGCGGTATTCCGCGCATCCATCGCGATGTGGGTATCGCCGCGCAGGTGAGTTGCCGCGTCAGCCGATGAACCACAGCGCGGCCAGCGCGATCAGCGCCGGCACCGACTGCACGACGAAGATGCGCTTGTTGACCGTCGCCGCGCCATAGAAGCCGGCGACGACGACGCAGGCGAGGAAGAACGTCGCGACATCGCGGCGTTCGCCGATGATCGACCAGACCAGCCCCGCGGCGAGGAAGCCGTTGTAGAGGCCCTGGTTCGCGGCGAGGACTTTGGTGGACTCCGCCTTCTCGCGCGTGAGGCGGAACACCTTCATGCCGAGCGGACGCGTCCACAGGAACATCTCCAGCACCAGGAAATACGCGTGAAGGAGTGCGACGAGGGCGATCAGGGACAGCGTGACGACGGACATGCGGGGCTCCTCGAGGAATCGTCATCCCGGCACAGGCTGGCACACGTGCCGCGCCGGTGCTTCGTAGGCATTGCGCTTTCGTTCCACGATACCGGCCTGGGTCCCGCTTTCGCGGGGATGACGGGAGTTTCGATCTGCGTTCGCAGGACCGCCCGACCGACCGTCACGACGTCGCCGTCTCGGCCTGCGAGGGCGGCAGGGTTTCCACCCGTCGCGACATGCGCCAGCCGATGGTCGCGGCGCTCAACGCGGCCAACGCGCTGATGCCGGCGAAGGCGCCGGTGGTCACACCCAGGGCGCGCAGTGCGTTCATGCTCAGCGCGATGGCGGTATCGCCGAAGCGCCACACGGCCGTGTCCACCGCGTTCTGGCCCTTGTAGCGGATGCTGCGTGGCACGCGCGCATACAGGCTGTGGCGCGCGGGTTCGGCCATGCCGTAGGCGAGACCTCGGCTGACGATGAGCGCGATGGCCACCGCCGGCAGGCCGAACGCCATCGGCGCGTGCGGGTCCGGCGAGAACACGACGAGCGAGAGCGCGAGCATGCTCACCACCGCCCAGATGAGGATCACCGGCCCCGGACCGCGGCGCGGAAGCAGCCAGCGCGTCAGCGTGAGCTGGGTGATGGCGGTGAGCACGTTCGCCATCTGGTCCACCCGCGCGGCGAAGGCGGTGCGCGACACCGCATCGGCGAAGGTCGCGCCGGAGTAATCGGCCACCAGCGCATAGTTCACCGTGCCGATGCCGTCGGCGAGCAACAGCAGCAGCGCCATGCCGCGCATGAAGGGGTCGGTGAACACCTGCTTGAGGCCATCGAGCATACCCCCGCCGATGGGCGCCTCGTGCGCGACCTCGAAGCGGCGTTCGCCATGCGTTCGCGCCCATCGCCCCAGCAGCACGATGCACACCACCGCCAGTCCCAGCAGCGTCGCCGAGACCAGCAACAGCGGCGCGACGCCGATGATGTTCACCAGGGTCGCAGTCAACGTCGGCCCCGCGAGCGCGCCGCAGGTGCCGGCCACGGCGATGACCGGAAACAACCGCTTGGCCTGTTCCACGCTCCAGATGTCGGACATGAAGATCCAGAACACCGACACCACGAACAGGTTGAACACGCTGACCCAGACGAAGAATACCGTGCCGAGTGCGCGCGGGCCGACCAGCGTCGGATCGGCGAACAGCGGCACGAACGCGAACAGGCAGCCGATGAAGAACAGGTACACCAGCGGCACGACGGTGCGCCGTGGGTAGTGCGAGATCAGCCAGGCGAACACCGGCGTCAGCACCAGCGTGGCGATGAAGGTGGCGCCGTAGAACCACGGCAGCTGGGTCGAACCGACGGCGGCGACCAGCTGCTCGCGCAGCGGCCGGATCACGTAGTACGCCGCCAGCACGCAGAAGAAGTAGGCGAAGCTGAGCGCCACTGCGGGCCATTCCCCGCCGCTGATGCGGCCGCCCCATGCGGCTGGCACGCGATCGTCGTGGGCCTGCGGCATCGCGGTGGAACTCCGGGTCGGGATGGCGCGAGTTTAACCGGGCCCGATGACGGCGCTTTGCCTCTGCCGGCCGGACTGGCCGGCTCCCTCCTCCCCGCGCAGGGAGCATTTGCTCTAATGGCGGCCACTACGGTCGGCCGGCGACCAGAGCAGTTCGGGACAAGGGCAACGTGTTCGACTACATCATCATCGGCGCCGGTTCGGCCGGCTGCGTGCTCGCCAACCGGCTTTCCGCCGATCCCGACGTCAAGGTCCTGCTGCTGGAAGCCGGTCCGCGCGACAGCCACCCCTTCATCCACATGCCCGCCGGGCTGGCCAAGCTCGTCAACAACCGGCGCGTCAACTGGGACTACCACACTGCACCGGAGCCGGCGCTCGACGGCCGGACGCTGTGGTGGCCGCGCGGGAAGGTGCTGGGCGGTTCCAGTTCGATCAACGCCATGTGCTACACGCGCGGCGTGCCGGGCGATTACGACGAGTGGGCCGCGCAGGGCGCGCCGGGCTGGGACTGGGCGTCGGTGCTTCCCTGGTTCCGCAAGAGCGAGCGCAACGAACGCGGCAGCGATGCGCTGCACGGCGCCGACGGCCCGCTGTACGTCTCCGACCTTCGCTACAGCAACCCGCTCTCGCACGCCTTCATCGAAGCCGGGCACCAGGCGGGCTTCGCCCTCAACAACGACTTCAACGGCCCACGCCAGGACGGCTTCGGCCTGTACCAGGTGACGCAGAAGAACGGCGCGCGATGCTCCAGCGCGGTGGCCTACCTGGACCCGGTGCGCAGTCGCCGCAACCTCACCATCGTTACCGGCGCGCAGGCCAACCGCGTCACGTTCCAGCACGGCCGCGCCAATGGCGTGGTGTATCGCGCGAAGGGTCGTGTCTTCCACGAAGCCGCCGCGCGCGAAGTGCTGCTGTGCGGCGGCGCGCTGAATTCGCCGCAGTTGCTGATGTTGTCGGGCATCGGCCCGGCGATGCAGCTTCGCCGGCACGGCATCGACGTCGTCGTCGATGCGCCCCAGGTCGGCGAGAACCTGCAGGACCATCTCGACATCTGCACGTTGCGCCATTGTCCGCAGCCGATCACGTACGACCGCCTGAGCGACGCGCGCATCGCGTTCGACTACTACCTGCGCGGACATCGCGGCATCGGCAGCAGCAACATCGCCGAAGCGGGCGGCTTCGTGCGCTCGCGTTTCGCGCCGGACGAACGCCCCGACATCCAGCTGCACTTCGTCCCCGCGATGCTCGATGACCACGGCCGGCACCGCCTCCAGGGAGATGGCTACACCGTGCACGCGTGCTTCCTGCGTCCGCGCAGCCGCGGTCGCGTTCGCCTGATGAGCGCTCACGCGGGCGACCACGTGCGCATCGAAGCGAACTACCTGAGCGATGCCGACGGCTTCGACCTGAAGATGATGGTGGAGTGCGCGAAGCTCTCGCGCGAGCTGCTCGCGCAACCGGCCTTCAACGACTATCGCGGCGCTCCGATCTTCCCCGCCCGCGACGACCTGGACGATGAGGAACTGGTCGACTTCATCCGCGCGAAGGCGGAGACGATCTACCACCCCGTCGGCACCTGCCGCATGGGCACCGATGCGCTCGCGGTGGTCGACCCTCAGCTGCGCGTGCGCGGCGTGGACGGCCTGCGCGTGGTCGACGCCTCGGTGATGCCGACCCTGATCGGCGGCAACACCAACGCGCCGACGATGATGATCGCCGAACGGGCGGCCGACCTCATTCGCGCAAACTGAACCGCGAGGTTCGCGCAATCTTCACGGTCGCAGGCGCATCTACAAAAGTGAATACGAAAAACGGCGGCTCGCGAACTGCGACACAGTCCACTAAAGCCTGAAAAATCAGTGCTGTGTTGCCGACTGTTGCGCTGCCCCCTGAGATTGGCGCTATGATCCCGCGTGATCGTGAAGCAGGGGCGAAGGCCATGAATAGCAATGTGAAAAAGCCTTCTCGCGCCCTGCGCCGCTTCGGTGCCATCGCGCTCCTGTTGCCCCTGACGCTGGGTTCGACCGCGCAGACGCCGCAGCATTCCGGGGCGCCCGTCGCGATGCCCAACGCCTTCACGACGGCCAATGTGCGTCCCGTCGCCGCGCCGCTTCCGCCGGCGGTGCCGCTGCCCGCCAACTTCGACGTACGCCAGTTCGAATCGATGGCGCAGCAGCTGGTCGCGGGCCAGCGCGTGCCGGGCCTGGCTATGGCGATGGTGCACAACGGCCGCATCATGAGCGCGCGCGGGTACGGCATCACCGATACCAGCCACGCGACGCCGGTCGATTCGCACACCGTCTTCCGCCTGGCGTCGCTGTCCAAGAGCTTCGCCGGCACGATGACCGGCCTGCTGGTCAACGATGGCTCGCTGCGCTGGGACAGCAAGCTCGTCGATTACCTGCCCACCTTCCGCCTGAGCAATCCGCTGGCGTCGCAGCAGCTCACCGTCGCCGACCTGCTCAGCCATCGCGTGGGCCTGACGCACAACGCGTTCGATCGCGACCTTGAGCAATACGTCGACTTCCGCACGCTGACGCAGAAGCTCGCCTACGCGCCGCTGCAATGCGCGCCGGGCACCTGCTACAGCTACCAGAACGTGGCCTTCAGCCTGGTCGGCGACATGGTGTTCGCCGCCACCGGCGACTTCTACGCGCAGGAAGTGCAGCGCCGCATCTTCAAGCCGCTGGGCATGAACGATGCGAGCCTGGGCCTTGAAGGCATCCAGGCCAGCCCGAGTTGGGCGCGTCCGCACGTGCGCGGTCGCGGCGGCTGGGTGTCGCAGATGCCCAAGACCACCTACTACCAGGTGCTGCCGGCCGCAGGCGTCAACGCCAGCGCCAGCGACATGGCGCAGTACCTGCTCGCCCACACCGGCCACCGTCCGGACGTGCTGCCGGCGCCGCTGCTGGCCACGCTGCACCAGCAGCTGGTCAATACGCCGAGCGAGATCCGTGGCTCGTCGTGGCGCCGCTCGCGCCTGACCAGCGCCGGCTATGCGCTGGGCTGGCGCACCTACAAGTACGCCGGCCATGACGTGGTCTTCCACGGCGGCGCCGTGCAGGGCTACCGCGGCCTGATCGCGATGGTGCCGGAGCTCGACTTCGGCGTGGCGATCCTCTGGAACAGCGAGAGCTCGCTGCCGTCGGGCATGTTGCCGACGATCCTCGACACGGCGCTCGGCCTGCCGCCGGGCCAGTGGCTCGACGACGACATCGATCCGACGCTGTACGCGGATAACACCGACGACACCTCGCCCGATGCGCCGCATGCGCCGGGCTCGCACGCATCGGCTTCCACTGCCGCCCCGCAGTAAACAGCGGACTCTAGCGCGCGCGCCTTGGCGGGCGGCTACCGTCAGCCGCTGATCCCTCATTCCGGCGAAGGCCAGGCCCCGGATCCGTGACGGGCTGGCGGTCCTCGCGCGATGAGCTGGCTCACCGTCGTTCCTGCGACGGCTGGAAATCCGGCCTGATCTTGTGAAGCGCATCGGGCGACCGTGCAAACGCATCGCGAGTGCGGGCGCATCGTCCGCCTCAACCCTCACCCATTGTCCTCAAGTGAGTGGGACGCCCCCGCCGGTGGGCGACCGGCACTTCCTGCTCCGTCATGCCTCCCAGGGCGCGACCCCCGACTCGTGACGCGGTGGTATTGCTCGCCGTGGTCTCGCGCACCGTCGTCCGGCGATAACCCGAACGCATCCTGATCTTTGGAACGCCCCGTGCGGACCGGAGGACGCATCAAGAGCGTGAGCAGGTCGGCGTGTATCCGCTGCGTGGCTGATGCACGTCGCCGCCATCAAGGGCAGCGGCGCCTCGAGCAGTCCCGTGCCGGTGACTACGACGCACTTTCCAAAGCCCCAAAAAAAAACTCTCCCCCCGCCTGGGCTGCGGGGAGAGAGCTCGATTACGGTCTTCGGGGCTTTCTTAGATCATCGGCGCCGGGGTAGCCGGCATCGCCGTCACAGCCGCCTTCTTGGCGGTCTTCTTGCGGCTCGACTTCTTGGCAGCCTTCTTCGGGGCAGCCTTCTTGGTGGCCTTCTTGGCAGCCTTCTTCGCGCCAGCCTTCTTGGCCGTCTTGCGGGCGCCGGTCTTCTTGGCAGCCTTCTTGACGGTCTTCTTGGCGGCGGTCTTGCGAGTCGCCTTCTTGGCGGTCTTCTTCGCGGTCTTCTTGGCGGCCTTGCGGACGGTCTTCTTGGCAGCCTTCTTCGCGGTCTTCTTGGCGGCCTTGCGGACGGTCTTCTTCGCAGCCTTCTTCGCTACCTTCTTGGCCGGACGCTTGGTCGCCTTCTTGGCGGCCTTCTTCACGGTCTTCTTGGCGCCAGCCTTCTTGGCTACCTTCTTGGTCGCCTTCTTGGCAGCGGTCTTTTTCTTCGCAGCTTTCTTCATGGCCATGGTATGGCTCCTCGTCAGTGGTTGATCAGCATTGATCAGTGGTCGTGCAGGTCTATCGCCCAGTAGAACCGAAGCCGCGGGAGTCGGACCCGCGAGCAGCCGCCGACGCGCGGACGCGCCGGTACGGATGTGGTGCCGCCCGCATGTGCGGGCAAACAAAAACCCGGCGCGCCAAAAGCGGACCGGGTTGGATGGAGTGCCTGGCCTGCGTGTACACGGTGCGCGTTTTCGCGGGGGAAACGAACCCTGCGTCCACCGTTTCGACTGCCCGGTCGGAGGTTCGTTTTGTGCCGCGGGTTGTCGCGTTGTCTGTGCTCACTCTCTTCCGCAGGAGACGTCTGCTGGGCGAAACCTAATCACGCTTTTTCGGACTGTCAACAACTTCGCTCATTTTTTTTTCAGGCAGGTCGGCGTGGCGTCATCGCCCTCACCGACCCAAGCGGCGCGTCGAACGACGACGACGACGGCCGCGACCTTGCCGCGCCACCGACAGGCATTTCGCAAACTGCTTTATTTAAGGGGTTTGATAAAACGCGTCGGCGTTGGAACGCGTTCGATGCCGCGATCGCATCGATGCGTCGTGGTCGCGACGGACGGCCGTCGAGGGTGTGCGAGGCACCAAAAAAAAATCTCCGGCGACACCCTCGTTTCGCGTCGCACCATCCCGATTTGCGCGAAAGTGCGCGGACTCCAACGACACCTCCGCGCCACTGCGACGACCGTCGGAGACGTTCGCGAACATCGCATCGGGCATGTCGGCGACACCTTCGCGATGCACGCGACGCGAACGAACGATGGACCTGCGCGGCAGCGAGCGAACCCCGCCGACGGTGTTCGACCGCGCGCCGCGAACGTGCCGGACATCGTGTTGCGAACACACCGCGGCACCGCTGTCGACCGATCGCGGCGTCCACGCTCACCAGACCGTCACCTGTCGCAACGCGCCTGGCATGGCGCAAAAACAAATCCGGCCGCACATGGCGGCCGGTTCCGGTTGCCTGCGATTCCCGCGTGGTGCGGGAACGCCGGACGCGGATCAGTGGTCTTCTTCTTCCAGCAGCTCGGCGTAGTCGTCCGGACCCAGCAGCTCGTTGAGCTGGTCGGCGTCCTCGATCTCGAGGGTGTAGATCCAGCCCTCGCCGTAGGCGTCCTCGTTGATGGTCTCCGGCTTGTCGGCCAGCGCGGTGTTGACCGAGACGACCTTGCCGGTGACCGGTGCGTAGACGTCGGATGCGGCCTTCACAGATTCCACCACCGCCGAGGCGGCGCCGGCTTCGACGCGGTCGCCGACGTTCGGCAGCTCCACGTACACCAGGTCGCCGAGCAGGCCCTGCGCGTGGTCGGAGATGCCGACGGTCACCTTGCCGTCGCCATCGATGCGAGCCCACTCATGGGACTTCATGAACT
>Ga0209676_1000852_pt1 | contig 39349 bp, 28 predicted proteins | sample AraplaCvi_mLB_r2_FD_184282 | JGI IMG/M metagenome (GOLD analysis project Ga0209676, IMG submission 184282) | Arabidopsis root microbial communities from North Carolina, USA - plate scrape MF_Cvi_mLB_r2 (SPAdes) (version 2) | ecosystem: Host-associated > Plants > Roots > Endosphere | place: USA... | reverse complement strand
CTGAATTCGGCTCGGCTGGCCCATGATGACCAGGCGCACTACATGAGCCGGCTGAGGCATGAGCACGAGGCAATCTACGAAGCCATCGCCCGGCGTGATAGCGAAGGGGCGAAAATGGCCATGCGCATGCACCTGAGCAATAGCCGCGAACGCTTGCGCCAGGCGCATGAAGAGGCTGAGGCGCAGGGGGCCTGAGGCCTCCGTCTCCTGCGCCGGCCTCTTCGCGGGCGCGCCCGCTCCCACAAGTACTGCTGCAAGATAAGGCGATCCCTGTGGGAGCGGGCGTGCCCGCGAAGAGGCCGGTACAGTCAAAAGAAAAGCCCCGCCATGCGCGGGGCTTTCTGGTTTCAACGGGCGGTCAGATCGCGCCCTCACGCCACTGGCCATTCACCAGCCGGCGCAGCCCCAGCGGGTTGCCGTCACGCAGTGCCTCGGGCAACAGCGCCTGCGGGTAGTTCTGGTAGCACACCGGGCGCAGGAAGCGGTCGATGGCCAAGGTGCCGACCGAGGTACCACGGGCATCGGAAGTAGCCGGGTACGGCCCGCCGTGAACCATCGCATCACACACCTCGACACCAGTCGGGTAGCCATTGACCAGGATCCGCCCGACTTTCTCCTCCAGCAGCGGCACCAGCCAGGCGAAGGCCTGCAGGTCTTCCGGCTCGCCGATCAGGGTCGCGGTCAGCTGGCCGCGCAGGCCGAGCAGGGCGGCGCGCAACTGGTCGTTGTCCTGCACTTCCACGGCAACGGTGGTGGGGCCGAACACTTCTTCCTGCAGCAGCGGGTCAGATTCCACCAACAGGCGGGCATCGGCCTTGAACAGCTGGGCGCGCGCCTGGCTGCCTGCCTGCGCCTGGCCGGCCAAGTGCTCGATACCGGCATGGGCATGCAGGTGTTCCAGGCCACCGACGTAGCTTCGCAGGCCGCCGGCGTTGAGCAGGGTCTGGCCGGCCTGCTGGGCCAGGTGCTGGCCAAGCTCGGCCAGCAGTTGGCTGTACTGCGGCGACTGCAGGCCGATCACCAGGCCCGGATTGGTGCAGAACTGGCCAGCACCCAGGCACACCGAGCCGGCCAGCTCACGGGCGATGGCTTCGCCACGCCTGGCCAGGGCACCCGGCAGGATGATCACCGGGTTGATGCTGGACATCTCGGCAAACACCGGGATCGGCTGTGGGCGCTCGGCGGCCATGCGGCACAGGGCATCACCGCCTTTCAGCGAGCCGGTAAAGCCGACGGCCTGGATGGCCGGGTGCTTGACCAGCCACTCGCCGACGCCGCCACCGAACACCATGCTGAACACGCCCTTGGGCATGCCGGTGCGCTCGGCGGCGCGCTGGATGGCACAGCCGACCAGGTCGGCGGTGGCCATGTGGCCGCTGTGGGCCTTGAACACCACCGGGCAACCGGCGGCCAGGGCCGCGGCGGTATCGCCACCGGCGGTGGAGAAGGCCAGCGGGAAGTTACTGGCGCCAAACACGGCTACCGGGCCGACGCCGATACGCATCTGGCGCAGGTCTACGCGTGGCAGGGGCTGGCGCTCGGGCAGGGCCAGGTCGATGCGTGCACCGAGGAAGTCACCACGCCGTAACACCTGGGCGAACAGGCGCATCTGGCCGCTGGTGCGGCCGCGTTCGCCCTGGATGCGGGCGGGGGGCAGGGCGGTTTCGCGGCAGACTATGGCGACGAAGGCGTCATCCAGTTCGTCCAGTTCGGCGGCAATGGCGTCGAGGAATTCGGCGCGCCGCGCCGGGGCCAACTGGCGGAATTCGGTGAAGGCGCCGGCGGCGGCCTTGGCGGCCTGGTCCACTTCGGCTTCGGTGGCTTGGGCGAAGCTGTAGGGCAGGGCCTCGCCAGTGCTGGCGTCCAGGCTCTGCAGGCGCTGTGGGCCAGCGGCGCTGCGCTGGCCGGCGATGAAGTTGTGGCCGAGGATTTCAGGCATGGGGTGCTCCTGTAGCTTGAGAGAAAATCTGGCGGGTTGTCGCATGACCTGTGGGAGCGGGCGTGCCCGCGAAGCAGGCAACCCGGTGTATGGCACCGGCTGCGCCGGTGTTCGCGGGCTCGCCCGCTCCCACAGGGGCTGCGACACAGTCGAGAACCCTGGGCATCAGGTAATCGGTGCCGGGTTGAACAGGGTGATGTCGTTGTGCAGGCGGTGCTGTTCGGCCCAGGTCTGCTTGCGGCCGCTGGCCACGTCCAGGTAGTAGTGGAACAGCTCCCAGCCCAGCGCCTCGATGGTCGAGCGGCCGCTGGCGATGCGCCCGGCGTCGATGTCGATCAGGTCGGGCCAGCGCTGGGCCAGCTCGCTGCGGGTGCAGACCTTGACCACTGGCGCCATGGCCAGGCCGTACGGGGTGCCCCGGCCGGTGGTGAACACATGCAGGTTCATGCCGGCGGCCAGTTGCAGGGTGCCGCAGACAAAGTCGCTGGCCGGGGTGGCGCAGAAGATCAGGCCTTTGCGCTTGACCCGCTCGCCCGGGCCGAGCACGCCCTGAATGGCGCCGCTACCGGACTTGACGATCGAGCCCAGGGACTTCTCGACGATATTCGACAGGCCGCCTTTCTTGTTACCCGGTGTGGTGTTGGCGCTGCGGTCGGCGGCGCCTTGCTGCAGGTAGCGGTCGTACCAGTCCATTTCGCGCACCAGGGCGTCTGCGACCTGCTGGTTTTCCGCGCGCGAGGTGAGCATGTAGATGGCATCGCGCACTTCGGTCACTTCCGAGAACAGCACGGTGGCGCCGGCGCGTACCAGCAGGTCGGCGGCATAGCCCAGCGCCGGGTTAGCGGTGATGCCCGAGAAGGCATCGCTGCCGCCGCACTGCATACCCAGGATCAGTTCGCTGGCCGGCACGGTTTCGCGGCGGCGCTGGTCGAGTTTCTTCAGGCGGGTTTCGGCCAGTTCCATGATCTGCCCGATCATTTCCACAAAGCCCAGGCTGGCGTCCTGCAGGCGGTACAGCCACGGGTCGCTGAGGTCCACCGACGGGTCGTTGTCGTGCATCACCTGGCCGGCCTGCAGCTTTTCGCAGCCCAGGCTGATGACCAGGGCTTCGCCGCCCAGGTTGGGGTTGCGCGCCAGGTTGCGCACCGTGCGGATCGGGATGTAGGCATCGCGCGCGTTGATCGCCACACCGCAGCCATAGCTGTGGGTGATGGCCACCACGTCATCGACATTGGGGTACCTGGGCAGCAATTCGCTGCGAATGCGCTTGACCGCATGCTCCAGCACGCCGGCCACGCACTGCACGGTGGTGGTGATGCCGAGGATGTTGCGGGTGCCGACGGTGCCGTCGGCGTTGCGGTAGCCTTCGAAAGTAAAGCCTTCGAGCGGCGGCAGCGGCTGCGGGACGGCGTCGCAGCGTGGCAGGCTGTCCAGATCCGGGGCGGCTGGCATGGCCAACTGGCTTTCCTGCACCCAGCTGCCTTGGCGCAGGTCCTCCAGCGCGTAACCGATGACCTGCCCGTAGCGGCGCACCGGTTCGCCCTTGGCGATGGCCACGGTGGCCACCTTGTGGCTCTGTGGCACGGCCTCGACCAGGGTCAGGCCGTCGGCGAAGCGGGCGCCTTCGCCCAGGCCGCCATCGTTGACCACCACCACGACGTTGTCGTCGTCGTGCAGGCGGACGTAGCGGGGCGAGTCGGAATGTTCGATCAACTGCATGTTCGGGCCCTACTTGTCAGGTTCTCAGGCTTTTGTACATCCGCCCGCGACGGGGGGAGCCGCCGCGGGCGTGTTCACTCAGTGGCGCGAGCCGGCCAGTTCGCTGCCGGCCGCTGGCTCGGCGTCAGGCTTTGGGCTTTCACGCAGCTCGATGCGCTTGATCGGGCCGACGATCACCAGGTAGCTGAACACCGCCACCAGGGCGTTGGCGCCGACGTACACCAAAGCCCACTTGAACGAACCGGTGGCGCTGATGATGTAGCCGATGACGATCGGCGTGGTGATCGAGGCGATGTTGCCGAAGGTGTTGAACAGCCCGCCCGACAGCCCGGCGATCTGCTTCGGCGAGGTGTCGGCGACCACCGCCCAGCCCAGCGCACCAATGCCTTTGCCGAAGAACGCCAGGGTCATGAAGCCGACCACCATCCACTCGGCGTCGACGTAGTTGCAGAACACCATGGTGGTCGACAGCAGCAGGCCGCAGACGATCGGCAGCTTGCGCGAGAAGGTCAGCGAGTTGCCGCGGCGCAACAGCCAGTCGGAAATCACCCCGCCCAGCACACCACCGATGAAGCCGCAGACCGCCGGCAGCGAGGCGATGAAGCCTGCCTTGAGGATGGTCATGCCGCGCTCTTGCACCAGGTATACCGGGAACCAGGTGAGGAAGAAGTAGGTGATGGCGTTGATGCAGTACTGGCCCAGGTACACGCCCAGCAGCATGCGGCTGGTCAGCAGTTGCTTGATGTAGCCCCATTTCGGGCCGTCGTTGCCGCGCTTCTGGTCCATGTCCACCAGGCCGCCGTTCTGCTCGATGTGCTCCAGTTCGCCTGGGCTGATGCGTGGGTGTTGGCGCGGGTTGTAGATAGTCTTCAGCCATACCATGGAGAACACGATGCCCAGCGCGCCCATGACCACGAACACGTGCTCCCAGCCGAAGCTGAACACGATCCAGCCCATGATCGGTGCGAACAGTGCGGTGGCGAAGTACTGCGCCGAGTTGAAGATGGCCGAGGCGGTGCCGCGTTCCTGGGTCGGGAACCAGGCCGCGACGATGCGCGCATTGCCCGGGAACGACGGGGCTTCGGCAAAACCGACCAGGAAGCGCAGGGTGAACAGCGTCACCACCGCCCAGGCCACCGGCAGGCCACCGACAAAGCCCTGCAGCAGCGTGAACAGCGACCAGGTGAAAATGCTGAAGGCGTAGACGTTCTTGGAACCGAAGCGGTCGAGCAGCCAGCCACCAGGAATCTGGCCAGCCACGTAGGCCCAGCCGAAGGCGGAGAAGATGTAGCCGAGGGTCACGGCGTCGATGCCGAGGTCTTTCTGCAGGCTGGAGCCCGCGATAGCAATGGTGGCGCGGTCAGCGTAGTTGATCGTGGTCACCAGAAACAGCATGAACAGGATCAGGTAGCGCACATGCGTCTTCTTCGTCGCTTGCATGCTGGTAGTACTCCCACTAGTTATTTTTGTGCGGGCTCACGAATTGTAACCGGAGCGGGGCTGGCCCACTCCGGGCGCGGCAGCTGGCAGGCCGCGGGCAGCGCTTACTGCGGGCCCATGTTGTCCATCAGCGCGGCGAGTTGTTCGTACTCGTCGGCGCTGAGGTCGGTAAGCGGGGTACGCACCGGGCCGGCGTCGTAACCGGCGATCCTGGCGCCGGCCTTGACGATGCTCACGGCGTAGCCGGCCTTGCGGTTGCGGATGTCCAGGTACGGCAGGAAGAAGTCGTCGATCAGCCTGGCCACGGTGGCGTGGTCGTCACGGGCGATCGCGTTGTAGAAGTCCATGGCAGTCTTCGGCACGAAGTTGAACACGGCGGAGGAGTACACCGGCACGCCCAGGGCCTTGTAGGCGGCAGCATACACCTCGGCGGTCGGCAGGCCACCCAGGTAGCTGAAGCGGTCGCCCAGGCGGCGACGGATCGACACCATCAGCTCGATGTCACCCAGGCCATCCTTGTAGCCGATCAGGTTCGGGCAGCGCTCGGCCAGTTTTTCCAGCAGGTCGGCGTTCAGGCGGCAGACGTTGCGGTTGTACACGACGACGCCGATGTTTACCGATTTGCACACCGCTTCGACGTGGGCGGCGACGCCTTCCTGGCTGGCTTCGGTCAGGTAGTGCGGCAGCAGCAGCAGGCCCTTGGCACCCAGGCGCTCGGCTTCTTGCGCGTATTCGATGGCCTGGCGGGTGGAGCCGCCGACACCGGCGAGAATTGGGACCGACTTGGCGCAGGTGTCGACGGCGGTCTTGATCACCTGGCTGTATTCGCTGGCGGCCAGGGAGAAGAACTCACCGGTGCCGCCGGCGGCGAACAGGGCGCTGGCACCGTACGGGGCCAGCCACTCCAGGCGCTTGGCGTAGCCAGCGGGGTTGAAGTCGCCCTGGGCGTTGAAGTCGGTGACCGGGAAAGACAGCAGGCCGTGGGAGAGGATGGATTTGAGTTCTTGTGGCGTCATTGTTGTTGGCATCCTGTGGCGCTTGGGTGAAGGGTGTTGTTCTGCGATTGAGGTAAGTTATCGTACAACCTGTACGATGACTAGTCCCTTTGGGGGATTTTTTTGTGGAGGGGAGGAAGGACGCTATTGCCTGAGCCGGCCTCTTCGCGGGCACGCCCGCTCCCACAGGGACCGCGGCGCGCATGAAGGTATCGGAGATCCCCGTGGGAGCGGGCGTGCCCGCGAAGAGGCCGGCACAGGCGACAACAATAGATGCACGAGACACAGACCGCAGATGACTCGCGATCTGTCATCGTATCTCTTGGTGGGGGAGGAAAAAAACGATCGCGGAGACAGGCACAAGCCCGCCGCCCGTTTCCACGGGAAGTGTTCTGGGACCAGCAGAGGGTGACCGGGGAAAACGGGGGCGGCCTTGCGCCGCCCCGCGATCAAAGCAGAGGAAAGCTAGGGTCAGGCCGCGTGCTGGCGCTTGATCTGCGCCTTGCGTACCTGGGCTCGGCAAGCATCACCGAAAGCCTGGAAGATCTTGATCGAGTCCGGGTTCTTCGCCGCTTGCCACTCCGGGTGCCACTGCACGGCGAACAGGAACGGCGAAATGCTCGGAGCATGAATTGCCTCGACCAGGCCATCTTCGGCGTGAGCGATGGCCTCGATGCCGGCACCGAGCTTGTGCAGCCCCTGGCCATGCAGCGAGTTGACGCGAATCTCGTCGGTACCCAGGGTTTCATGCAGCCAGCTGTCCGGCTTGATCTTCACGCCATGCACCTGGGCGTATTGCACCTCGACCGGGTCTTCCGGGTTTTCCCGGTGGTCGTTGAAGCCTGGCTCGGCGTATACCTTCTGGTAGATATCGCCCCCCAGGGCCACGTTGATTTCCTGCATGCCACGGCAGATGCCGAAGATCGGCAGGCCACGCTTGATTGCTGCCTTGACCAGCGGGATGTCGAACAGGTCGCGGTTCTGGTCCTGGCCTTTGCCGGGGGTCTGGTTCTCCTGGCCGTACAGGGCCGGGTCGATGTTGCTGCCGGCGCCGGTCAGGTACACGCCGTCGGCCATGTCCAGATAGGTCTCGAGGTCCTCGATGCCGCAGCAGGTGGGCACCAGTACCGGGACGCAATCGGAAAACTCGACCAGCGGGGTGATGTATTTGTGGGTCATGACCTGGTAGTCATGGCCTTTGCGCTCTTGGCTGCCCATGGTCATCAGGACGACGGGTTTGCGCAGGGTGGGTTGCTTGTTGCCAATGTTGCTGTTGGACATATGTCACCTTGGGACAGGTTCGGCCTGTCGTTGTTGTGCAGGTGCACGGCGCGGGGCCCTGGGTGCGACCTGTAGCCCCGAGCACTGCCGGCTCGTCGAAGGCGACGATTCCGGTCGGGGCTTGTAGATAGCTTGCCAGAGCCGTTCGATATGTCAAACGACGGAACAGGGCTTTATGGCCGGGAATGCGCCGGTTTTTAAGGGCTGAAACCGGTGCGGGCCCGTGGTGGCGAGGGTTTGGTGGGGGTTAAGGTCAATAATATTTAACGATGCAGTTGGGTCTTTGCAGCGGTGCAATAAAGGTTTCGCCTGTTCCGGCCTCTTCGCGGGCATGCCCGCTCCCACAGGTTGATCACAGGTCCCGAAGGCCCAGGTGATCCTGTGGGAGCGGGCGAGCCCGCGAAGAGGCCGGAACAGGTGTCAGTGCAGTATCTGCGCCAGGAACCCCTTGGCCCGCTCGGTACGCGGCTGGTTGAAGAACACCTGTGGCGGGCTGTCTTCGATGATCTGCCCGCCCTCGAGGAACAGCACCCGCTCGGCCACCTGGCGAGCAAAGCCCATTTCATGGGTGACGCAGAGCATGGTCATGCCGGTGCCGGCCAGCTGCACCAGCACATCCAGCACCTCGGCGACCATTTCCGGGTCCAGCGCCGAGGTGGGCTCGTCGAACAGCATGATCCGCGGCTTCATGCACAATGCCCGGGCAATCGCCACGCGCTGCTGCTGCCCGCCAGACAACTGGCTGGGGTATTTGTGCGCCTGGCTTTCGATACCAACCTTCTTCAGGTACATGCGCGCCCGCTCTTCGGCATCCTTGCGCGACAAGCCGCGCACGCTGGTGGGGGCCAGCAGGCAGTTGTCCAGCACGCTCATGTGCGGGAACAGGTTGAAGTGCTGGAACACCATGCCGATGTCGCTGCGCACCTGCGCCGCTTCGCGGGTGGTGGCCGCCAGGTCGATCCCATCCACCTTGATGCTGCCCTGCTGGGCCACTTCCAGCCGGTTGATGCAGCGGATCAGGGTCGACTTGCCCGAGCCGGACGGCCCGCACAGCACGATGCGTTCGCCTTCGCGCACCTGCAGGTCGATGTCGCGCAGCACGTGGAATGCGCCGTAGTGCTTGTTCAGGCCTTCGATGCGGATCAGCACCGGGCGCGGGTCGGGTTCGGGGGCAAGGGTGGCAAGGCTCAGTGGTGCGGTCATCTTGTTGTTCTCCCGCAAGGGTCAGTCGAAACGGGTCGCGCTGTAGGGCGCGGGGTCGGTGAAGGGGCGTTCGCCGGTGACCAGTTCGGCCACCAGCCGGCCGCTGACCGGGCCCAGGGTGAGGCCGTGGTGGGCGTGGCCGAAGTTGAACCACAGCCCCGGGTGGCGCGGCGCCGGGCCGATCACCGGGCGCATGTCGGGCAGGCATGGGCGACGACCCAGCCAGGGTGTGTCGTCCAGGCGCTCGCCCAGGGCAGGGAACAGCTTGCGCGCCAGGGCTTCGCAGCGGCCCAGCTGGATCTGGTTGCCCGGCGCGCTGCTGGCGTCGAACTCGATGCCGGTGGTCAGGCGCACGCCGCGGGCCATTGGCGCCAGCACGTAGCCGCCCTGGGTATCACAGATGGAGTGCTCCAGTTGCGCGCCGTCACGGGTGCTGTAGTGCATGTGGTAGCCACGTTTGATCGCCAGCGGGATCTGGTAGCCCAGGCCGTTGAACAGGTCGGCCGACTGCGGGCCGAGGCACGCCACCACCTCGTTGGCGGTAATCGGGCCGCGGCGGCTGTCTACCCGCCAATGGCCGTCGACCTGGCGCAGGCTGCGCGCATCGCCATGCAGGAACTGCCCGCCGCGTTGCATGAACAGGGTGGCGTAGCCGCGGGTGAGGGCACCGGGGTTGTTCACGGTCTTGGGGTCGAGCCAGTGGATGCCACCGACCACGCTGGCGTCCAGCTGGTGTTCGCGGGCCTGCAACTGCCCGCATTCGAGGATTTCGAACTGCAGGCCATAACGGCTGAGGCCCTTGGCGTCGGCCTTGGCCTGCTCGAACAGCGCCGGGTCGCGGAACACTTCGATCCAGCCTTTGGCCTGTACCAGCCCTTCCAGGCCGGCAGCAGTAATGAAAGCGTCGTGCTCTTCGACGCAGCGCTGCACCAGCGGCAGCATGTCGGCAGCGGCGCCGGCCAGGCGCCCGGGGGCCGACTGGCGCCAGTAGCGCCACAGCCACGGGGCGGCCTTGGGCAGGTGCAGCAGGCTGTAGCGCACATCGGGCTGGCGGTTCAGGCCGTAGCGCAGCAGCGCGCCCAGTTGCCGGGGGAAGGCATAGGGGATCACGCTGGAGCGCTCGATCAGCCCGGCGTTGCCGTGGCTGGTGCCGCTGCCCGGTTCGTCGCGGTCGATCAGGATCACCTGGCGCCCGCGGGCCTGCAGGTGCAGCGCGGTGCTGACGCCGACGATACCGGCGCCGAGGACAAGGGTCTGGCAATGCATGGAGCGTATCCTTCGGTCAGTTCAGGTGGCGGCCCAGGCGGGCTTCCAGGTGTTTCAGCAGGCGCCGCACCAGTTCGACGATCAGCAGGTAGAGCACGGCGGCCCACAGGTAGATCTGGAAGTCGAAACTGCGCGAGAAGGCCAGTTTGGTCACGCCCATCAGGTCGTAGATGGTCACCAGCGAGGCGATCGCGCTGGCCTTGATCATCAGGATCAGTTCGTTGCCCAGCGGGCCGATGGCCACCAGCAGCGACTGCGGCAGGATCACCTTGAAGAAAGTGGTCGAGCGCTTCAGGTTCAGTGCCCGTGCCGCCTCATGTTGCCCAGGGGCGACGGCCATCAGGCTGCCGCGGAAGATCTCGGCCTGGTAGGCGGCGGTGTTCAGGGTGAATGCCAGCAGGGTGCAGAACCACGCCTCGCGGAAGAACCACCACAGGCCGACGTCCTGCCAGAAGCCCTTGAGCGAGCCCAGGCCGTAGTACAGCAGGAACAGCTGGGCCAGCAGCGGCGAGCCGCGGAAGAAGTACACGTAGCCGGCGGCCATGCGCTGCAGCAGCAAGCTGCGTGACATGCGCGCCAGGGCCAGCAACAGGCCGAGCACGGCACCCAGGCTGAAGGAAATCGCCACCAGTTTGGCGGTTACCAGCAAACCATCGAGAAAGCGCGGGCCGTAGCGGTCCAGCAGGTCGGGGTCGAGGACCAGCGCCAGCAGTTGTTCGAAGCTCATGCGCGTGCTCCTTGCAGGTGGCGGTTGCTGCGCCGTTCGATGAAGGCGAACACCCGTCCGGAAACGGCGGCGAACAGCAGGTAGCCCAGGCAGGCGACGCCATAGAAGAACATCGGCTCCTTGGTCACGCTGACCGCCAGGTTGGTCTGGCGCATCAGGTCGACCAGCGAGATGGTGGATACCAGCGAGGTGTCCTTGAGCAGCGACAGCCAGTTGTTGGACAGGCCGGGCAAGGCGATGCGGGTCAGTTGCGGCAGCAGCACCTTGAAGAAGCCGGTGCGCTTGCTCAGGCCCAGCGCCGAGCAGGCTTCCAGCTGGCCCTTGGGCAGGGTCTTGAAGGCGGCCAGCCAGATCTCGCTGGAAAACGCGGCGAACACCAGGCTGAAGGCGATCATCGCGGCGAGGAAGGTATTGATCAGGAACTCGCCCTGGTAGCCCATGGCCGCGAGAATCTTCTGCGCGGCGATCTGGCAACCGTAATAGATGATCAGCAGCGTCAGCAGTTCGGGCAGGCCACGGAACACGGTGGAGAAGGTGGTGGCCCAGGCCCGCGGCAAGCGCTTGCGCGAGCGTGCGGCGAGGGCGACGACCAGGCCCAGCGGCAGGCCGATGGGCAGGCAGGCCAGGGCCAGGGAAACGGTGACCAGCGCGCCGGCCAGCAGCGCCTGGCCCCAGCCTCCGCTGGCGAAGGACAGCAAGGACAATTGATCGAGCATGACAAACCCCTTGGGCGGGTAGGTGCGATCCATGTGGGAGCGGCCTTGCGTCGCGAAAGGGCTGCGTAGCGGCCCCAGGATTATGCAACTGCACAGATTGCCGGGGCCGCTGCGCGACCCTTTCGCGACGCAAGGCCGCTCCCACAGGGGATGCGCAAAACTTCCTGAAGGTCAGTTGTAGATATCGAAAGCGAAGTACTTGCTGGCGATCTTCTGGTAGGTACCGTTGGCCACGATCTGTTGCAGTGCAACGTTCAGGCGCTGGCGCAGGGCTTCGTCGTCTTTGCGCACGGCAATCGCGGCATCGGCCTTGGTGTCGGCGACGTCGCCGAGGATCTTGCAGCAATCCCCGCCGTTCTTGGTCATCCACTCGTGCAGCGGGAATTTGTCGGCAATCACGCCGTCCAGGCGGCCCGCGGCCAGGTCGGCGTTGGCTTCGTCCATGGTCGGGTACAGCTTCACGTCCGCACCGGCCTTGGCGTAGACGTCTTCGGCGTAAATGGCCTGGGTGGAGGACGACTGGGCGCCAACGGTGTAGCCGTCGAAGTTGGTCTGGGCGTCGCTGATCTTGCTGTCCTTGGCCACGGCGACGGTCAGCGGGGTGCGGTAGTAGTGGTCGGTGAAGGCGATCTTCTTGCGCCGTTCTTCGGTGTTGATCATCGACGCGACCACTGCGTCGTATTTGCGTGCCATCAGTGCCGGGATGATGCCTTCCCAGTCCTGGGCCACCAGCGTGCACTCGACCTTCATCTGCTCGCACAGGGCATGGGTGATGTCGATGTCGAAGCCGTGCAACTGGTTATTGGCGTCGACGTAGTTGAAGGGCGGGTAGGCGCCCTCAGTGGCGAAGCGCAGGGTTTCGGCACTGGCGGCACCCGACAGCAGCAGGGCGCACGCACCCACCAAGGCCATGGTCTTGTTCATCTCGCACCTCATTGCACTCTTGCTATTGTTGTTTTCCCGTCGACCACGAGGTGTAGCCGACGAATTCGTTATGTAGAGCGGCAGTTGCTTCCAAGCGTTTTTCAACATCCGGTCCGAGCTTCTTGCAGACCTCGTTGACCATCAGGTGCACCCACGACAGCATGGTCGAGGTGGACTCCCAGAACAGGTTGAACTCGGTGGGGATGCGGAACACTTCGTCGGCGTTGGCATCGGCCCAGTCACAGAAGGGGTCGGTCACCAGGGTGACCGCAATGCCAGCCTCGCGCGCCTTCTGGCACAACAGCAGGGCATGGCGGGAATAACGGCGGGCTTCGAACACCACCAGGGCGCTGTCTTCGGCGCGTCCCAGCAATACTTCGCCAAAGTGCCCGGCACCGATATCGACCAGTTGCACGCCATCGCGCAGGTACTGCAGCAGGTGGCTCATGCACATGGCAATGCCGCGCTCGGTCTGGAAACCGGCGATGAACACCCGCTGCTTGCTTGCCAGGCGCTGCGCGACGCAGTGCCAGGCGCTGCTCTGGCGATACTCGTGCACGCGCACCAGGGCGGCGATTTCCAGCTCCAGGCAACCGGCGTTGTCGCTGCCGTCCTGGTTCTGGCGGTAATCTTGCAAGCGGTCACCCACCAGCCACGGGCCATCGCCCAGGTCATTTTGCAGGTCTTGCTTCAACGCCTTGAGGTGGGCATAACCCAATGAACGGCAGAAGCGGCCGACACTGGATTCGCTCACGCCCAGCTTGACGGCGATGCTGGCCGAGGTCTGGAACGGCAGTTCGTGCAGGTTGGCGAGCATGTAGCTGGCGATCTTGCGGCCCGAAGCAGCGGCCCCTTCGAGGCTGTTTTCCAGGCGTTGCTTGATCGGTTGGCTCATGCTGCGGCTCCAGGGGTCAGGCTTGTGAAAGAAAATGGCTGTTTTCTGTCATCAAGTCAACATTTGACAGATAGCTGTCACATGCAGGAAAGTTTTTGTCGTCGCAACGCTGTAGCCATTCCAATTCCAACAAGGAGCTTCAGATGTCCGCACCTTCCACCAGCACCGTCGTGCGTGTGCCTTTTACCGAGCTGCAGGGCCTGTTGCAGAGCATTTTCCAGCGCCATGGCTGCAGCGACAGCGTGGCCCGGGTGCTGGCCTACAACTGCGCCAGTGCCCAGCGCGATGGTGCGCATAGCCATGGGGTATTCCGCATGCCCGGTTATGTCTCGACCCTGGCCAGCGGCTGGGTCGATGGCCAGGCCACGCCGAAGGTCAGCGACGTGGCGCCCGGTTATGTTCGTGTCGATGCCGCGGGCGGCTTCGCCCAGCCAGCGCTGGCGGCGGCCCGTGAATTGTTGGTGGCCAAGGCGCGCAGCGCCGGTATCGCCGTACTGGCGATCCACAACTCGCACCACTTTGCCGCGCTGTGGCCGGATGTGGAGCCATTTGCAGACGAAGGCCTGGTGGCCCTGAGCGTGGTCAACAGCATGACCTGCGTGGTGCCGCATGGTGCCCGCAAGCCACTGTTTGGCACCAACCCCATCGCATTTGCCGCACCCTGCGCCGAACACGACCCGATCGTCTTCGACATGGCCACCAGCGCCATGGCCCATGGCGACGTGCAGATTGCCGCGCGCGCTGGCCAGCAGTTGCCGGAGGGCATGGGGGTGGATGCCAATGGCGAGCCGACCACCGACCCCAAGGCGATTCTGGAAGGCGGCGCCCTGATGCCATTTGGCGGGCACAAGGGCTCGGCCTTGTCGATGATGGTGGAATTGTTGGCGGCGGCACTGACCGGCGGGCATTTCTCCTGGGAGTTCGACTGGTCGGGGCACCCGGGGGCGAAGACGCCATGGACCGGGCAACTGATCATCGTCATTGACCCGAGCAAGGCCGAGGGCGAGCGGTTTGCCCAGCGCAGCCGCGAACTGGTCGAGCAGATGCAGGCGGTGGGGCTGACGCGCATGCCGGGCGAGCGGCGTTACCGCGAGCGCGAGGTGGCTGAGGAGGAGGGGGTGGCGCTGACCGAGCAGGAGTTGCAAGGCCTGAAAGAGCTACTTGGCTGACCCGGCCTCTTCGCGGGCTCGCCCGCTCCCACAGGGGCATCACAGGCATGACCTGTGGGAGCGGGCATGCCCGCGAAGCATCCAGCACAAATCTTCAGCCATGCAATGTTGCATAGACAACCTTGCACAATAGTTGATGTTCCTGAGCCCGCACTCCGGGTATGCTCAGGGCTGCCTTTTCGAACTGTCCTGATCCAAGGAGCTGCACGCTGTGTTCAAACATGTCGATGCCTATGCCGGCGACCCGATCCTCTCGTTGATGGAAACCTTCAAGGCCGACCCGCGCGCCGACAAGGTCAACCTGAGTATCGGCCTGTACTACGATGAGGCCGGCGTGGTGCCGCAACTGGCGGCTGTGGATGCGGTGGAAAAACGCATCGCCGGCCAGGACCACGAAGCCTCGCTGTACCTGCCGATGGAAGGCCTGGCCAGCTACCGCCAGGCGATCCAGGCGCTGCTGTTCGGGGCCGATCACCCGGCCGTGACCGGCGGGCGCGTGGCCACCGTGCAGACCGTGGGCGGTTCCGGCGCACTGAAAGTCGGTGCCGACTTCCTCAAGCGCTACTTCCCGCAGTCCGAAGTCTGGGTCAGCAACCCGACCTGGGACAACCACCGCGCCATCTTCGAAGGCGCCGGCTTCAAGGTGCACACCTACCCGTACTTCGACCAGGCCACCCGTGGCGTGGACTTCGACGGCATGCTGGCCACCCTGCAGACCCTGCCGGCCAACAGCGTGGTGCTGCTGCACCCGTGCTGCCACAACCCCACCGGTGCCGACCTGGAACAGCACCAGTGGCAACAAGTGGTTGAAGTGGTCAAGGCACGTCAACTGATCCCGTTCCTCGACATCGCCTACCAGGGCTTTGCCGAAGGCCTGGTGGAAGACGCCTACGCCATTCGCGAAATGGCCCGTGCCGGCGTGCCGTGCCTGGTCAGCAACTCGTTCTCGAAGATCTTCTCGCTGTACGGCGAGCGGGTCGGCGGCCTGTCGGTGGTCTGCGACGATGACGCCACTGCCCAGAGCGTGCTCGGCCAGCTCAAGGCTACCGTGCGTCGCAACTACTCCAGCCCGCCCAACTTCGGCGCCCAGCTGGTTGCCGGCGTGCTCAGCGATGCCGCCCTCAATGCCCAGTGGGCCGAGGAAGTCGAAGTGATGCGCAAACGTATCCTCGACATGCGCCAGGCGCTGGTCGATGCCCTGGCCGTGCTGCTGCCAGGCCAGGACTTCCAGTTCTTCCTGCGCCAGCGCGGCATGTTCAGCTACACCGGCTTCAGTGTCGAGCAGGTGCGCCGCCTGCGCGACGAGTTCGGTGTGTACCTGATCGACAGCGGCCGCGTGTGCATGTCCGGCCTGCGCCCGGCCAACCTGCAACGGGTTGCCGAAGCGTTCGCCGCAGTCCAGAAGTAATCCCGCGCGGGGCCGCTTTGCGGCCCTATCGCCGGCAAGCCGGCTCCCACAGGAGCAGCGCGTGGCTCCAGGAGTACGCGGTCGGTGTGGGGGCTGGCTTGCCGGCGATAGGGCTGCAAGGCAGCCCCGATTGCAACCTGCTTGTAAGGACAAGTGCAACCGTCTCTCGGATAGGGCTTCGCAAGTGCAACCTTTCCGTGCACAATCGCGCTCCCTTTTTCGGTTGAGTTGGGCGAAACGTCTATTTCGCCATTCTCAGCCTGTTGCAGTCTTGCGAGTGGAGCTTCACCCGGAATGAATGAGCAGGCCCCAAGCGTTGAACAACGCTTTGCAGAATCGACCCCCGCCACCCTTGGCAGCTGGTCGCGTCACGACACCACCTGGATGCTGGGCCTGTTCGGCACGGCAATCGGCGCCGGAACCTTGTTCCTGCCGATCAACGCCGGCCTTGGCGGCTTCTGGCCGCTGCTGATCCTGGCCATACTGGCCTTCCCGATGACCTACTTCGCTCACCGCGGGCTGACCCGTTTCGTCCTTTCCGGGCGCAATGGTGGCGATATTACCGAAGTGGTCAAGGAGCATTTCGGCAGCACCGCCGGTGCATCGATCACCGTGCTGTACTTCTTCGCAATCTTCCCGATCCTGCTTATCTATAGCGTGGCGCTGACCAACACCGTGTCCAGCTTCATCGAGCACCAGCTGCACATGCAGCCGCCGCCGCGCGTGATCCTGTCGTTCGTGCTGATCCTCGGCCTGCTGGCCATCGTGCGCTGCGGGGAGCAGGCCACGGTCAAGGTCATGAGCCTGCTGGTGTACCCGTTCATCGTTGCCCTGGCGTTGCTGGGCCTGTACCTGGTGCCGCACTGGACCGGCGGCATTCTCGACAGCGCCGCCCAGGTGCCGCCGGCCTCGGCTTTCCTGCACACCCTATGGCTGGCGATTCCGGTGATGGTGTTCTCGTTCAACCATTCGCCGATCATCTCCGCCTTTGCCGTCGACCAGAAGCGCCGCTACGGCGAGCATGCCGATGAGCGCAGCGGCCAGATCCTGCGCCGTGCCCACCTGCTGATGGTGGTGATGGTGCTGTTCTTCGTGTTCAGCTGCGTGCTCACCCTGAGCAGCGCCCAGCTGGCCGAGGCCAAGGCGCAGAACCTGTCGATCCTGTCGTACCTGGCCAACCACTTCAGCAACCCGACCATCGCGTTCGCTGCGCCACTGATCGCTTTCGTGGCCATCGCAAAGTCGTTCCTCGGCCACTACATCGGCGCCAGCGAAGGCCTGAAGGGCATCATCACCAAGGCCGGTGCACGCCCGGCGGCCAAGACCCTGGACCGGCTGGTTGCCGCCCTGATGCTGGTGGTGTGCTGGATTGTCGCCACCCTCAACCCGAGCATCCTCGGCATGATCGAATCGCTCGGCGGCCCGATCCTCGCGGTGCTGCTGTTCCTGATGCCGATGTACGCCATTCGCCGCGTGCCGTCGATGCGCAAGTACAGCGGTGCTGCCTCCAACGTGTTCGTGGTGGTGGTTGGCCTGGTTGCGCTGACCTCGGTGGTATACGGCCTGCTGGGCTGATACGCCGCCTGCTGTGACGAATGCCCGGGTCGCTTGTCGCCACCCGGGCATTTTTTTGTCCACAGGAATTGTCCGGCAATAGAACAATTTCACCGGCCCCCATAGGCACCCGGCCGCCTTCGTGCTTAACTCATTGTCCTTTTCAAACCCCGCATAAGGATTTCGTCATGGCTCAAGTGACTCTCAAAGGCAACCCGGTTCAGGTCAAAGGCGAGCTGCCGAAAACCGGCGCCCAGGCGCCGGCTTTCTCCCTGGTCGGTGAAGGCCTGGCGGACAAGTCGCTGAAAGACTACGCCGGCAAGCGCAAGGTGCTGAATATCTTCCCGAGCGTCGACACCCCGACCTGTGCCACCTCCGTGCGCAAGTTCAACGCCCAGGCCAACGATGTGGCCAACACCGTGGTGCTGTGCATCTCCGCCGACCTGCCGTTCGCCCAGGCGCGCTTCTGCGGCGCCGAAGGCCTGGACAACGTGAAGAACCTGTCGACCCTGCGTGGCCGCGAGTTCCTCGAAAACTACGGCGTGGCCATCGCCGATGGCCCGCTGGCCGGCCTGGCCGCCCGTGCCGTGGTGGTGCTGGACGAAAACGACAAGGTGCTGCACAGCGAGCTGGTTGGCGAAATCGCTGATGAGCCGAATTACGACGCGGCGCTGGCTGTACTGAAGTAAGGTTGCGTGGGGCAGGGCGGGCATCTGTAGCCTGTACCGGCCCTTTCGCGGGCTTGCCCGCTCCCACAGGTACGGCACAGGTTTCAAAGGCTGTGATATCCCTGTGGGAGCGGGCAAGCCCGCGAAGAGGCCGGCACAGGCAACCGAAACCTCTCAGCCTGCCACCTGCTCCAGGCAACACCCTGTAAACGGCCCGGAACCCTTTCCGGGCCGTTTTCATTTAAAGTTCAAACCCTTGGCAACGTCAGGCAAAGGTAAACCTCTGGTAAAGGCGCTTTGCTAAAACGATGCCAGTGCTTATCGTTCATCCTCCCCAAGTCGTCATTCCGAACAAGGTTCGTTCAACCCATGCAAGTGTCCAATTCCCGCTCCCCTCGTCGCTGGCTCGTCGGCCTGCTGATCCTGCTGCTGGTGGCTGCACTGGCCTGGTGGCTGTGGCCCGCAGCGACGCCTGCGCATAAAGAAGCCGGTGGCGGGCGCGGTGGCAAGGGCATGGGCATGATGGGCGGCCGCCCGGGCTTTGGCGGTTCCAGCGACCCGGTGCCGGTGCGGGTCGAGCCGGTGCGGGTGGGCGACTTTCCGCTGTACTACAAGGCCCTGGGCACAGTCACCGCGACCAACACTGTCAACGTGCGCAGCCGCGTGGCTGGCGAACTGGTGAAGATCCACTTCAAGGAAGGCCAGCAGGTCAAGGCCGGCGACCTGCTCGCCGAGATCGACCCGCGCCCGTACCGCATCGCCCTGCAGCAGGCCGAAGGCACCCTGGCGCAGAACCAGGCGCAGCTGAAGAACGCCCAGGTCGACCTGGCCCGCTATAAAGGCCTGTACGCCGAAGACAGCATCGCCAAGCAAACCCTCGACACCGCCGAAGCGCAGGTGGCGCAGTTCCAGGGGCTGGTGAAGACCAACCAGGCGCAGGTCAACGATGCCCGCCTGAACCTCGATTTCACCCAGATTCGCGCGCCGATCAACGGCCGCGTGGGCCTGCGCCAGCTCGACCTGGGCAACCTGGTGGCGGCCAACGACACCACCGCGCTGGTGGTGATTACCCAGACCGAGCCGATCAGCGTTGCCTTCACCCTGCCGGAAACCGAGCTGAGCACCGTGCTGGAACGCTACCGCAGCGGCGCCAGCCTGCCGGTAGAGGCGTGGGACCGCAGTGACAGCAAGCTGCAGTCCACCGGCGTGCTAGGCAGCATCGACAACCAGATCGACACCACCACCGGCACCCTCAAGTTCAAGGGCCGCTTCGAGAACAAGGACCTGGCCCTGTTCCCCAACCAGTTCGTCAACGTGCGCCTGCTGGCCGATACCCTCAAGCAGGTGACCATGGCCCCGGCGGCGGCGATCCAGTTCGGCAACGACGGCACTTTCGCCTATGTGGTGAACGCCGAAAGCAAGGTGAATGTGCGCAAGCTCAAGGTGGGCGCCAGCGACGGCGAAAACACCGTCATCCTCGAAGGCCTCAAGGCAGGCGACCGCCTGGTGCTGGAAGGCACCGACCGCCTGCGCGAAGGCACCCAGGTGGAAGTGGTCGAGGACAGCTCGCAGGTGCCGACCACCCCGGGCCAACACCTGCAAGGGCAGGAGGCCAAGGGGGCGGCACGCGCTGGTGATGGGCAGCCTGGTCAAGCACAGCCGGGTAGCGCAGCAGGCAAGGCGGGCGCATGAACCTCTCGCGCCTGTTCATCCTGCGGCCGGTTGCTACCACGCTGAGCATGCTGGCCATCGTCCTGGCCGGCCTGATCGCCTACAAGCTGCTGCCGGTTTCCGCCCTGCCGCAGGTGGATTACCCGACCATCCGGGTCATGACCCTTTACCCCGGCGCCAGCCCGCAGGTCATGACCAGCGCCGTTACCGCGCCGCTGGAGCGCCAGTTCGGCCAGATGCCAGGCCTGGAACAGATGGCCTCGACCAGCTCCGGCGGCGCCTCGGTGCTGACCTTGCGCTTCAACCTCGACATGAACATGGACGTTGCCGAGCAACAGGTGCAGGCTGCGATCAACGCCGCCAGCAACCTGTTGCCCAGCGACCTGCCGGCGCCGCCGGTGTACAACAAGGTCAACCCGGCCGACACCCCGGTGCTGACCCTGGCCATCTCCAGCAAGACCATGCCGCTGCCCAAGCTCAACGACCTGGTCGATACCCGCGTGGCACAGAAGCTCGCGCAGATCAGCGGGGTGGGCATGGTCAGCATCGCCGGCGGCCAGCGCCAGGCGGTGCGGATCAAGGTCAACGTCGACGCCCTGGCCGCCAACGGCCTGAACCTGGAGGACGTACGCACCCTGATCGGCGCCTCCAACGTCAACCAGCCCAAGGGCAACTTCGACGGCCCGACCCGGGTGTCGATGCTCGACGCCAACGACCAGCTGCGCTCTCCTGAGGAGTACGCCAACCTGATCCTGGCCTACAACAACGGCGCACCCCTGCGCCTCAAGGACGTGGCCGAAATCGTCGACGGCGCCGAAAACGAGCGCCTGGCTGCCTGGGCCAATGAAAACCACGCGGTGCTGCTGAACATCCAGCGCCAGCCGGGCGCCAACGTCATCGAAGTGGTCGACCGCATCAAGGCCCTGCTGCCGTCGATCACCGACAACCTGCCGGCCGGCCTCGATGTTTCGGTGCTCACCGACCGCACCCAGACCATCCGCGCCGCGGTCAAGGACGTGCAGCACGAACTGCTGATCGCCATCGCCCTGGTGGTGATGGTCACGTTCGTCTTCCTGCGCCGCTTCAGTGCCACCCTCATTCCGTCGATTGCCGTGCCGTTGTCGCTGATCGGCACCTTTGGCGTGATGTACCTGGCCGGCTTCTCGGTCAACAACCTGACGCTGATGGCCCTGACCATTGCCACCGGCTTCGTGGTCGACGATGCGATCGTCATGCTGGAGAACATCTCCCGGCACATCGAGGAGGGCGAGACGCCCATGCAGGCGGCGCTCAAGGGCGCCCGGCAAATCGGCTTCACCCTGATCTCGCTGACCTTCTCGCTGATTGCGGTACTGATCCCGCTGCTGTTCATGGCCGATGTGGTCGGCCGCCTGTTCCGCGAGTTCGCCATCACCCTGGCAGTAGCCATCCTGATTTCCCTGGTGGTATCGCTGACCCTGACGCCGATGATGTGCGCGCGCCTGCTCAAGCGCGAGCCCAAGGAAGATGAACAGGGCCGCTTCTACCGCGCCAGTGGCGCCTGGATCGACTGGCTGATCAGGCACTACGGCAGCGCCCTGCAGTGGGTACTCAAGCGTCAGCCGCTGACGCTGCTGGTGGCCGTGGCCAGCCTGGCGCTCACCGTGTTCCTGTACATGGTGGTGCCCAAGGGCTTCTTCCCGGTGCAGGACACCGGGGTGATCCAGGGCATCTCCGAAGCGCCGCAGTCCACCTCGTTCGCGGCCATGAGCGAACGCCAGCAGGCCCTGAGCAAGGTGATCCTGCAGGACCCGGCGGTACAGAGCCTGTCGTCCTACATTGGCGTCGATGGCGACAACGCCACGCTCAACAGCGGCCGCCTGCTGATCAACCTCAAGCCCCATGGCGAGCGTGATGTCACTGCCAGCGAGGTGATCGACCGCCTGCAGCCGCAAGTCGACCGGCTGGTGGGCATCCGCCTGTTCATGCAGCCGGTGCAGGACCTGAGCATCGAAGACCGGGTCAGCCGTACCCAGTACCAGTTCAGCCTGTCGTCGCCGGACGCCGAGTTGCTGGCGCAGTGGAGCGGCAAGCTGGTGCAGGCGCTGCAGCAGCGCGCGGAACTGGCTGACGTGGCCAGCGACCTGCAGGACAAGGGGCTGCAGGTGTATCTGGTGATCGACCGCGACATGGCCAGCCGCCTGGGCATCAGCGTGTCGCAGATCACCAACGCCCTGTACGACGCCTTCGGCCAGCGCCAGATCTCGACCATCTACACCCAGGCCAGCCAGTACCGCGTGGTGCTGCAGTCACAGGATGCGGCGGTGATCGGCCCGCAGGCGCTCGAGTCGATCCACGTCAAGGCCACCGATGGCGGCCAGGTGCGCCTGTCGGCGCTGGCGCGCATCGAGCAGCGCCAGGCCCAGCTGGCCATTTCCCACATCGGCCAGTTCCCGGCGGTGACCTTGTCGTTCAACCTGGCCCATGGCGCTTCGCTGGGCGAGGCGGTGCAGGTGATCGAGCAGGTGCAAAAGGACATCGGCATGCCGCTGGGCGTGCAAACCCGCTTCCAGGGCGCGGCGCAGGCCTTCCAGGCATCGCTGTCGAGCACCTTGCTGCTGATCCTGGCGGCGGTGGTGACCATGTACATCGTGCTGGGGGTGCTGTACGAGAGCTACATCCACCCGGTAACCATTCTTTCGACTCTGCCGTCTGCGGCGGTCGGCGCCTTGCTGGCCTTGCTCATCAGCGGCAACGACCTGGGCATGATCGCCATCATCGGCATCATCCTGCTGATCGGTATCGTCAAGAAGAACGCGATCATGATGATCGACTTTGCCCTCGAAGCCGAGCGCCAGCAGGGCATGAGCCCGCGCGATGCCATCTACCAGGCCGCGCTGCTGCGCTTCCGGCCGATCCTGATGACCACCCTGGCCGCGCTGTTCGGCGCCGTGCCGCTGATGCTCGCCACCGGCTCCGGCGCCGAGTTGCGCCAGCCGCTGGGCCTGGTGATGGTCGGCGGGTTGCTGGTCAGCCAGGTGTTGACGTTGTTCACCACTCCGGTCATCTACCTGTACTTCGACCGCCTGGCCCGCCGCTGGCACCCGGCCAATGACGTGAAGCAGGCCCAGGCATGAACCTGTCCGGTCCTTTCATCCGTCGCCCGGTGGCGACCATGCTGTTGAGCCTGGCGATCATGCTGCTGGGCGGGGTCAGCTTCGGCCTGCTGCCGGTGGCACCGCTGCCACAGATGGACTTCCCGGTGATCGTGGTGTCGGCCAACCTGTCCGGCGCCAGCCCGGAAGTGATGGCGTCCACCGTTGCCACGCCGCTGGAGCGCAAGCTGGGCAGCATCGCCGGCGTGACCACCCTGACCAGCAGCTCCAACCAGGGCTCTACGCGGGTGATCATCGGTTTCGAGATGGGCCGCGACATCGACGGTGCGGCGCGCGAGGTACAGGCAGCGATCAACGCCACCCGCAACTTGCTGCCCAGCGGTATGCGCAGCATGCCCACCTACAAGAAGATCAACCCGTCGCAGGCACCGATCATGGTGCTTTCGCTGACCTCGGACGTGCTGCAGAAAGGCCAGCTGTACGACCTGGCCGACACCATCCTGTCGCAGAGCCTGGCCCAGGTGCCGGGGGTAGGGGAGGTGCAGATTGGCGGCAGTTCGCTGCCGGCGGTGCGCATTGCCGTGGAGCCGCAATTGCTCAACCAGTACGGCCTGTCGCTGGATGAAGTACGCACGGCGGTATCCAACGCCAACCAGCGCCGGCCGATGGGCTTTGTCGAGGACGCCGAGCGCAGTTGGCAGGTGCGTGCCAACGACCAGCTGGAAAGCGCCAAGGACTACGAGCCGGTGGTGATCCGCCAGCAGAACGGCACCATCCTGCGCCTGTCCGACGTGGCAACCATCACCGACGGCGTCGAGAACCGCTACAACAGCGGCTTCTTCAATGACCAGAGCGCGGTACTGCTGGTGGTCAACCGCCAGACCGGGGCCAACATCATCGAAACGGTCGAGCAGATCAAGGCGCAGCTGCCGGCGCTGCAGTCGTTGCTGCCGGCCAGCGTGCAACTGAACGTGGCCATGGACCGCTCGCCAGTGATCAAGGCAACCCTCAAGGAAGCCGAGCACACCCTGCTGATTGCCGTGGTGCTGGTGATTCTGGTGGTCTACCTGTTCCTCGGCAGCCTGCGTGCCTCGCTGATCCCCAGCCTGGCGGTGCCGGTGTCACTGGTGGGCACCTTCGCGGTCATGTACCTGTGCGGTTTCTCGCTCAACAACCTGTCGCTGATGGCGCTGATCCTCGCCACCGGCCTGGTGGTGGACGATGCCATCGTGGTGCTGGAGAACATCTCCCGGCACATCGAGGACGGCCAACCGCCGATGAAAGCGGCCTTCCTTGGTGCCAGGGAAGTGGGTTTCACCTTGCTGTCGATGAACGTGTCACTGGTGGCGGTGTTCGTCTCCATCCTGTTCATGGGCGGCATTGTGCGCAACCTGTTCCAGGAGTTCTCCATCACCCTGGCGGCGGCGATCATCGTGTCGCTGGTGGTATCGCTGTCCCTGACGCCGATGTTGTGTGCCCGCTGGCTCAAGCCGCAGCAGGCGGGGCAGACCCGCCTGCAGCGCTGGAGCGATCAGTTGCACCAGCGCATGGTCGGTGCCTATGACCACAGCCTGGGTTGGGCCTTGCGCCACAAGCGCCTGACCCTGTTCAGCCTGCTGGCCACCATCGGCCTCAACATCGCCCTGTACGTGGTGGTGCCAAAAACGCTGATGCCACAGCAGGACACCGGCCAGCTGATGGGCTTCATCCGCGGCGACGACGGCCTGTCATTCAGCGTGATGCAGCCGAAAATGGAAGTGTATCGCCGGGCCTTGCTGGCCGACCCGGCGGTGCAGAGCGTTGCCGGATTCATCGGCGGCAACAGCGGCACCAACAACGCCTTCGTGCTGGTGCGCCTGAAACCGATCAGCGAGCGCAAGATCGATGCGCAGAAGGTGATCGAGCGCCTGCGCAAGGAAATGCCCAAGGTGCCAGGCGGGCGCCTGTTCCTGATGGCCGACCAGGACCTGCAACTGGGCGGCGGTGGCCGTGACCAGACCTCGTCGCAGTACCTTTATACCCTGCAAAGCGGCGACCTGGCGGCGCTGCGCGAATGGTTCCCGAAAGTGGTGGCGGCGCTGCGTACACTGCCGCAGCTGACTGCCATCGACGCCCGCGACGGTGCCGGCACCCAGCAGGTGACCCTGGTGGTCGACCGCGACCAGGCCAAGCGCCTGGGCATCGACATGGACATGGTCACCACGGTGTTGAACAACGCCTACAGCCAGCGGCAGATCTCCACCATCTACGACAGCCTCAACCAGTACCAGGTGGTGCTGGAGATCAACCCGAAATACGCCTGGGACCCAAGCACCCTCGAGCAGGTGCAGGTGATTACCGCCGAGGGTGCTCGCGTACCGCTGTCGACCATCGCCCATTACGAGAACAGCCTGGCCAACGACCGGGTCAGCCACGAAGGCCAGTTCGCCGCCGAAAGCATCGCCTTCGACGTCGCCGAAGGCTACAGCCCCGACCAGGCCATGGCGGCGCTGGAGCGCGCGGTGGCCAAGCTGGGCTTGCCCGAGGAAGTGATCGCCAGGCTCGGCGGTAGCGCCGATGCTTTCGCCAAGACCCAGGAAGGCCAGCCGCTGATGATCCTGGGCGCACTGGTGCTGGTCTACCTGGTGCTGGGTATCCTCTACGAAAGCTACATTCACCCGCTGACCATCCTCTCGACACTGCCCTCGGCCGGCGTCGGTGCCTTGCTGGCGTTGTACGCCACCGGCGGCGAGTTCAGCCTGATCTCGCTGCTGGGCCTGTTCCTGCTGATTGGCGTGGTGAAGAAGAACGCCATCCTGATGATAGACCTGGCCCTGCAGCTGGAGCGCCATCAGGGCCTGACACCGGAAGAGTCGATCCGCCGGGCCTGCCTGCTGCGCCTGCGGCCGATCCTGATGACCACCCTGGCGGCTATCCTGGGTGCCTTGCCGCTGCTGCTTAGCCATGCCGAAGGCGCGGAAATGCGCCAGCCACTGGGCCTGACCATCATTGGCGGCCTGGTGTTCAGCCAGGTCCTCACCCTTTACACGACACCGGTGGTCTACCTGTACCTGGACCGCCTGCGTCACCGTTTCAACCGTTGGCGTGGCGTGCGCACCGACGCCGCCCTGGAAACCCCGCTATGACTTTTGCCCAGACCCCACTTCACCGTGCCCTGCAGGCGCTGACCCGCGGGCGTGGCTCGCGCCTGCTTGGCGCCGGGTTGTGTGTCGCCATGCTCAGCGCCTGCACCCTGAGCCCGGACTACCACCGCCCGGAGCTGAGCAGCATGGCCCAGTTCAAGCATGCCGAAGGCTGGACCCAGGCCACGCCGTCCGATGCCATTGCCCGCGGCGCCTGGTGGGAAATCTACGGCGATGCCGGGCTCAATGCGCTGGTCGAAGAGCTCAACCGCAGCAACCAGACCGTGGCGCAATCGGAGGCCCAGTACCGCCAGGCCCAGGCGCTGGTGCGCAGCAGCCGGGCGGCGTTGTTCCCCAGCCTGGACCTGAGCGTCAGCAAAAACCGCTCGGCCCAGGGTACCGGCAGCTCCAGCTCGAGCCTGTCCAACAACAGCAGCGGCATTCGCAACACCTACAACGCCCAGCTCGGCGTCAGCTGGGAAATCGACCTGTGGGGCAAGCTGCGCGAAACCCTCAACGCCAACCAGGCCAGTGCCGAAGCCAGCCTGGCCGACCTGGCCTCGATCCGCCTCAGCCAGCAGTCGGAACTGGTGCAGAACTACCTGCAGTTGCGGGTGATCGACGAGCAGAAGCGCCTGTTGGAAGCCACTGTGGCAGCTTATGAACGCTCCCTGCGGATGAACGAAAACCAGTACCGCGCCGGCGTTGCTGGCCCGGACGCGGTGGCCCAGGCGCGTACCCAGCTCAAGAGCACCCAGGCCGACCTGATCGACCTGGTCTGGCAGCGCGCACAGTTCGAGAACGCCATTGCCGTGTTGCTGGGCAAGGCCCCGGCCGACTTCGCCCTGGCCGACAGCAAGGCCATTCCGGCGCTGCCGCAAATTCCGCTGGCCTTGCCCTCGCAGTTGCTGGAGCGGCGCCCGGACATCGCTGCGGCCGAACGCAACGTGATGGCTGCCAACGCCAACATCGGCGTGTCGCGGGCGGCGTATTTCCCGGACCTGAGCCTGAGCATGAGTGGCGGGTACTCCAGCAGCAGCTTCAGCAACTGGATCGAATTGCCCAACCGCTACTGGTCCGTAGGTCCGCAGCTGGCGCTGACCTTGTTCGACGCCGGCAAGCGCAGTGCCGAGGTGGACCGCACGGTGGCGTTGTATGACCAGACCGTGGCGCAGTACCGCCAGACCGTGCTCGACGGCTTCAAGGAAGTGGAAAACCTGCTGGTGCAGTTGAAGGTGTATGGCGACGAAGCGGTGGTGCGCCAGGAGGCACTGGATGCTGCCCGCGAGTCACTGCGCCTGACCGAGAACCAGTACCGCGCCGGGCTGATCGGCTACCTGGATGTGGTCAACGTGCAAACCACGGCACTGAGCAACGAGCGCAGTGTGTTGAACCTGCTGCAGGGGCGCCTGGTGGCCAGCGTGCAGCTGGTTGCCGCGCTGGGCGGTGGTTGGGATGCCGGGCAAGCCTTCGCCGGGCAGGACTGAAGCACTCGCAGCACTCGTGGGAGCGGCCTTGCGTCGCGAAAGGGCCGCAAAGCGGCCCCAGGCTCTCGGCACAATGGCCGATATTGCCGGGGCTGCTTCGCAGCCCTTTCGCGAGACAAGGCCGCTCCCACAAAGGCAAGTGCGTTCCTGCGTGACCGCATGGCGTCCTCTCCCTCGATCCATTCCCATTCGCAAAAACCCCGTGCGTTTCGCTTAAGCTTGAGTACAATCGTCAGCTTTTTCCGGGCCTCCCGTCCCGCCGCTGGAACTTCCAATGCTGACCGGTAGCTACTCCTCTTCGCTGGTGTTGATTTCGCTGTGCGTGGCGATCCTGGCGTCCTATACCGCCCTTGACCTGACCGGCCGCATCGCCACGGCCAAAGGCCGGGCTGCCTGCCTGTGGATGGGGGGTGGCGCGCTGGCCATGGGCATCGGTGTGTGGTCGATGCACTTCATCGGCATGCTCGCCTTCAGCTTGCCCATCGACCTGGGGTACGACCTTGCCCTGACCGCATTCTCGCTGCTGATCGCCGTGTTGTCTTCGGGCTTTGCCTTGTGGCTGGTCAGTCAGCCGAGCCTGCCTTGGCAGCAGTTGGCGTTTGGCGCGCTGGTCATGGGGGCCGGCATCGCCTGCATGCACTACACCGGCATGGCCGCGCTGCGCATGCTGCCGGGCATCGACTATGATCCGACGCTGTTCGGGGCCTCGCTGCTGATCGCCGTGGGCGCCTCGGCAGCGGCCTTGTGGATCGCCTTCCGTCTGCGTGCGCATACCCCCTATGTGCGGCAGATTCGCGGCCTGGCGGCAGTGGTGATGGGCTTTGCCATCGTCGGCATGCACTACACGGGCATGGCTGCGGCGAACTTCCCCGAAGGCAGCTTCTGCGGTGCGCTGGCCGGTGGCGGTTTGCAAGGCGATGGCCTGGTGTACCTGGTGCTGATCACCACCCTGGCGGTACTGGCGGTGGCCTTGCTCACTTCGGTGCTGGACGCCCGCCTGGAGGCGCGCACCGCCGAGCTGGCCCGCTCGCTGACCCTGGCCAACCAGGAGCTGACCCAACTGGCCCTGCACGACACCCTTACCGACCTGCCCAACCGTACCCTGCTGGCCGACCGTATCGAGCAGGCCATCGCCAAGGTAGCGGAGCAGGGTGGCTGTTTCGCCCTGATGTTCATCGACCTGGACGGCTTCAAACCTGTCAACGATGCCTTTGGCCACCACATCGGCGACCTGCTGCTCAAGGCCGTGGCAGCACGCCTGCGCGGGCACCTGCACAGTCAGGACACCCTGGCGCGCATTGGCGGCGACGAATTCGTGCTGCTGGTGCAGTTGCGCGAGCCCAACGATGCCATGGATGTGGCGGTCAAGCAGGTCAACCTGGTGTCACGGCCGTTCCGCGTGGCCGAGCATGACCTGCAACTGACGGCGAGCCTGGGCATCGTCCTGTACCCGGGCAATGGCCAGGACCAGCACGAGCTGCTGCGCAACGCCGACGCCGCCATGTACCACGCCAAGAGCGCCGGCAAGAACGGCTACAGCTTCTTTGACGTATCGATGAACAGCAACGCCCGCCAGCAACTGCAACTGCTGCAGGACCTGCGCCAGGCCCTGGAGCAGCGTCAGTTCCGCCTGCACTACCAGCCCAAGTTCGACGCCCAGAACTGCCAGCCGATCGGTGCCGAGGCCTTGCTGCGCTGGGAGCACCCACAGCAGGGCCTGTTGCTGCCCGACCGCTTCATCGGTCTGGCGGAAAAGACCGGCCTGATCATCCCCATTGGCGAGTGGGTGCTTATCGAGGCCTGCCGGCAGATGCGCCAGTGGCTAGACCAAGGGCACCACGGCTGGCGCATGGCGGTGAACCTGTCGGCCATCCAGTTCTGCCATGCCGGGCTGGTCGAGAGCGTCGCCCGAGCCCTGCAGCAGAACAACCTGCCGGCCAACTGCCTGACCCTGGAAATCACAGAAACCACCGCCATGCACGACGCCGATGCCAGCCTGACGGTACTGCAACGGCTGTCCGACATGGGCGTTGACCTGTCCATCGATGACTTTGGCACCGGCTATTCCAGCCTGATGTACCTCAAGCGCCTGCCGGCCAACGAGCTGAAGATCGACCGCGGCTTCGTGCGTGAGCTGGAGCAGGACAGTGACGATGCGGCGATCGTGTCGGCCATCGTCGCGCTAGGCCAGGCGCTGGGCCTGCGCATCGTTGCCGAAGGGGTGGAGACCGACAAGCAGCAGGACTTCCTGACCCGCCTGGGCTGTGATTCGTTGCAAGGCTACCTGCTGGGCCAGCCGGTGCCGGCCGAGCAGTTCATGGGCAAGTTGCAGGCCATGCGCCAGGAAAGTATGGCAGCGGGCTAGACCGCGTCGCGCAAGGTGGAGGCGGGCATGAAGGTGTCCATCTCCGCCTCGACGGCCTCGATGATGCGCTCTACATCGGCGGCCGCCATGATCGCCGAGCAAGGGATGCCGGCAATCGCCAGGAAGGTTTCGCCGGTGGCGCGATCGAATAGCCGCGCGACCATGCTGCGCGGTGCATCCATGCTGGCTTCGAAGCCCAGTGGGTGGAAATGCCAGCGCATCACCTGGCAGGCGTTGGGGAACGTCATCTTGTTCATGCCAGCCTCCTTGTCCGTACCTGGACATGGTGAGCGGGTGGCCACATCGATGCGGCCACCGGGAAAGTAACCATAGCACCTGTCACGCATTATTCTCGGCGGCAAATACGACAAATTCGCTGATGCATGACAGAGGTCACATCCTTGTCAGGGATGGCAGTATGAAGATTGCCGCTCAGGCAAACGTTTTCCGCGCGCGATGGCGGCATATACTCCGATGAATTCTGCAGGGGCGTTTGATGTCGGGGGCATGGCGCTTTCGGACGAGCGGCGTTGCCCTCAGCCCACGGGAGGACGATCGGGTGAATAACCGGGTGAGTAGTTTGCCATCGCACGGGTCGTATCCATAGGATTCCTGATGGTACCTGTCGTCATCCACGTAAAGAACGCCTCCGCGATTGAGGCTCCTGGCATGGCGACCGTCATGACCGCGAGCATTACCTCAACAGGATGGATTTGTTGAGTGTTTACAGCCTGGAGGCCGCCGATGTTCTGCGCTTGCGCGACGGCCTGATCCATCACTTGCACCAGTTGTCGAAGGTTCATTTCCGGAGCTTGGCGCGGCTGCGGTGCCGGGTGATTGGCTTGTGGCACTCTTTGCGGCCGGCCCTGCGGGCGTTGTGCTCGTTGCTGCTGACGTTGCTCGGCCCTTTGTTGAACTCTGCGAGGGCGTTGGGTATCAAGACCTTGGGATGCGCGGAAGGTATTCTGCGAGACGCCATTTGTTCTGGCCTGTGCCATTGGTCGACGCGGCACTTTGTAACGGCCCGTTGGATCGGTGAAGTTTACAGGGTCATCCTGGCAGTAGACATAACAGTTCAGGCCGCCGACATGGAAAGGCGAAAAACGGTCTGGTTGGTAAAAGCGCATCAGCCAAGGGCCATAGACTCTATGGCCATTTCCAAGTGAATAGGTTCTGGAAGCAGCGTCATAGAGAGCGCCAGTAAAACCTAACAAGCTTTCAACGGAACTCGGCTTACTAACCCCATAAGGTGAATACACCTGTTGCGATGGCATTGCAGTCGTGCCCATGATCGTACTTGTGGTGTCGGCTTGAATCTGCAAACTTTTCGAACTAACCGTTTTCATGGCTGAACCCTTTTACCCTTCAGGCCTCAAGCGTCTCTTGGTGGGCCGAACGGTTGCAACTGGCAGAATTGATAGCTGACTCAGCCCAGCAGGCCAGCAGCGATATTGATGGTGAATCCCAAAATCGCCGTGTTGAACACGAACCCCACCAGCGAGTGCGCCAGCACTACCCGCCGCAGGCCCCGCCCGGCGACGCCCACATCGGCGGTTTGCACGGCCACGCTGATGGTGAACGAGAAGTAGTGGAAGTCCCAGTAATCCGGGTTGCGTTCGCCATCGGCGAAGCGCAGCGGCGGTTCGTGGTTGTGTCCGGTATAGAACAGCCGCGCGTAGTGCAGGCTGAAAATGCAGCCGATCAACAGCCAGGAGCCGGCCACGGTCAGGCCGGTGTAGAGGTAATGCAAGGCCAGGGCCGTGCCTTGCAGGCCACGGCTGGAGACCAGTTGCAAGGTGACGGCGGCGAGGCTGGCAATGGCGGCGATGCACACCGTGAGCAGGACCAGGCCGGCGTTTTCGTCTTCGACGCGGGCGACCTTGCGGACCTTTTCCGGGCTGGCGCTCCAGCTCAGGTAGAGCACCAGCAGCAGGTATAGCCACACGCCCAGGTTCCAGCCGACGAGGATGTGCTGCACGCTGTCGCCAGCGGGGATCAGCCAGGCGCCGAGCAGGCCGACCATGGTGGCGATGCTCAGGCGCGGGTGGGTGTGGGTCAGGCGGTGGAAAGCCATGTGGCCTCGTTTTCGGGGGTATGGGTACCACTCTAGACGGCTATAAGAGAGAGGAGCGGCATGCGATGTGGCCTAGTACCTGTCACTTGAGCAATTTGGGGCCGCTTTGCGGCCCATCGCCGGCAAGCCAGCTCCCACAGGGACCGCACAATTCCTGAGTTCTGCGCGATACCTGTGGGAGCTGGCTTGCCGGCGATGGGCTGCGTAGCAGCCCTATTAGCTATTTTTCGTTGCTGCCGCCCATCGCGCGCCCTTGCAACTCTCAGTACACTGCACGCTCCAACACCAACATCCGTTGAACTCGAGGTTTCTGCATGACGCTCAGTCCTTTGGCAGGCAAGCCGGCTCCGGCCAGCGTGCTGGTCGATATTCCCCGACTGCTCACCGCCTACTACACCGGCCGCCCCGATGCTGCCGTGGCGGCGCAACGGGTGGCCTTCGGCACCTCAGGGCACCGGGGCACTTCGCTTGAATTGAGTTTCAACGAGTACCACGTCCTGGCCATCACCCAGGCCATCTGCCTGTATCGCCAGGAGAAGGGCATCGATGGCCCGCTGTTCATCGGCGCCGATACCCACGCGCTGTCGGCACCGGCCACCGCCAGCGCCCTGGAGGTGCTGGCGGCCAATGGCGTGCAGGTGATGTTGTCCAAGGATGATGAATACACGCCGACGCCGGCCGTGTCCCACGCCATTCTCTGCCATAACCGTGGCCGCATTCAGGGCCTGGCCGACGGCATCGTCATCACGCCGTCGCACAACCCGCCGCAGAGTGGTGGCTTCAAGTACAACCCGCCCAATGGCGGCCCGGCCGACAGCGACGTGACCAAGTGGATCGAGGCCAAGGCCAACGAACTGCTGGCCGCTGACCTGGCGGGCGTCAAGCGCATGGACCATGCCCAGGCGCTGCAGGCATCCACCACCCAGCGCCACGACTACGTGAGCAACTACGTGGCCGACCTGGAGAACGTCATCGACTTCGACGTCATCCGCGGCGCCAAGCTGCGCCTTGGCGTCGACCCGCTGGGCGGGGCAGGGGTACGCTACTGGTCGGCGATCGCCGAGCATTACAAGCTGGACCTGGAAGTGGTGAACACCGAGGTCGACCCGACCTTCCGCTTCATGACCGTCGACTGGGACGGCCAGATCCGCATGGACCCGTCCTCGCCATATGCCATGCAAGGCCTGATCGGCCTGCGCGAACGCTTCGACGTGGCCTTCGCCTGCGACCCGGACCACGACCGCCACGGCATCGTCACCCCGGACGGCCTGCTGCAGCCGAACAACTACCTGGCCGTGGCCATCGACTACCTGTATCGCCACCGCCCGCAATGGCGCAGCGATGCCGCCGTTGGCAAGACCGTGGTCTCCAGCGGCCTGATCGACCGCGTCACCCAGCGCCTGGGCCGCGAGCTCTACGAAGTGCCGGTGGGCTTCAAGTTCTTCGCCCAAGGCCTGTTCGACGGCTCGCTGGGCTTTGGTGGCGAGGAAAGTGCCGGGGCTTCGTTCCTGCGCCGTGATGGCTCGGTCTGGGCTACCGACAAGGACGGGCTGATCCCGGCCTTGCTGGCTGCCGAGATGACCGCCCGTACCGGGCGCAACCCGAGCCAGGCCTACGCCGACCTCACCGAGGCGCTGGGCAAGCCGTTCGCCACCCGTGTCGAAGCCAAGGCCGATGCGCGGCAGAAGGCTTTGCTGAGCAAGCTGGCGCCGGAGCAGGTGAAGTCGACCGAGCTGGCGGGTGAGCCGATCGTGCAGATCCTCAGCCATGCGCCCGGCAACGGCCAGGCGATTGGCGGGCTGAAGGTGATGACTGCCAATGGCTGGTTCGCCGCGCGTCCGTCGGGCACCGAGGACATCTACAAGATCTACGCCGAAAGCTTCATCGACGAGGCGCACCTGCAGCGCCTGGTGCAGGAAGCGCAGGTGTTGGTGGATGCGGCGATTGCCTGACAGGTAACAAACCGCTTGGTGCTGCGGATCGATGTAAATTAGAATTAATCTTATTTACATCACCGCAGGGCCTTTCCCATGATCGACGCCGCGCCGCCACCGGAGCATAGCCTGCCTGCCCTGTATCGGGAACATCGCGGCTGGCTGGAAACCTGGTTGCGCCGGCGCATGGGCAACGCCTGGGATGCCGCCGACCTCAGCCAGGATACGTTCTTGCGCATCCTCGCCAGCGCCCAGCCGCTGGCCGACATTCACGAGCCGCGTGCCTACCTGCTGACCGTGGGCAAGCGCCTGCTGAGCAACTTCTACCAGCGGCGCAGCCTCGAACAAGCCTACCTCGATGCCTTGGCGCGGTTGCCCGAGCAGCATGTGCCCTCGCCAGAACAGCGCTGGGTTCTACTGGAAACCCTGCAAGCCCTCGATGAATTGCTCGATGGCCTCAAGGCGCCGGTACGCAAGGCCTTTCTCTGGAGCCAGCTGGAAGGCCTGGGCTATGCCGAGATCGGCAAGCGCCTGGGCGTTTGCGAGCGCTCGGTCAAACGCTACATGGCGCAGGCCTACGAGCACTGCCTGCTGGCCGAACTGTAATGACCACGCATTCCCGCGAAACCCGCGAGTCACTGCAGGCTGCCGCCCGCTGGCTGGCGCTGGTGGATTCCGGCAGCGCCAGCGAGGGTGACCTGCAGCGCCTGGAACAGTGGCGCACCAGCAGCACCTTGCACGAACACGCCTGGCAAAAGGCATTGCTGCTGCGCCAGCGTTTTTCCGCGCTGCCCGGCGCGCTGGCCATGGCCACCCTGGACCGCCCGGATGCCGGCCGCCGGGCGCTGCTCAAGCAGGCCCTGGGCGTGGCGGCATTGTTGCCGGCGGCCTGGCTGGCAAGCCGCGAACTGCCGCTGGAGGCCTGGACCGCCGACATGCACACCGCAGTCGGGGAGCGCCGGCACGTGTTGCTGAGCGATGGCACATCCGTGCAGTTGAACACCGACAGTGCGGTGGATATCGACCTGGACGCGCATCGCCTGACATTGCTGCGTGGCGAAGTGGCAGTCAGGTTGCCCAACCCGAGCCTGACGTTGCAGGTGCCCTATGGCCAGGTCGCGCTGGACGCCGGCGAAGTGTGCCTGCGCCTGGTCGATCAGGCGTGCCGGGTATCGGTACTCAAGGGCACGGCCAACCTGCAGCCGCGGCAAGGCCCGGCCCTGTTGCTGCAGGCCGGGCACCAGGCCAGCCTGCAAGTGGCCGGGGTTGGCCCTGTCACCGGCCTGGACACCTGGCCGCTGGGCTGGCGCGAAGGTGTGCTGCGCCTGGAGGACCGCCCCTTGGGCGAGCTGCTGTACGAGCTGCGCAGGTACCGCCCCGGCGTGCTGCGATGGGCGCCCGAACTGGAGGCACTGCGCGTGACCGGTACGTTCCGCCTCGACGACACCGACCGGGTGCTGGCCTTGCTCGCTGCCAGCCTGCCGTTGCAGGTACACACACGAACGCGTTATTGGGTGAGCCTGGTCGCACAAGAAAATCGTGCATAAGGCTGTCCCCTTTTTTCCACTCGCCGGTCATTACCGGTAGGAGCAAATAAAGGGGAGCCTTGTTCAATGCCTGTTGTCATGTCTTGCCGCCTGCGCCCACTGGCGCGTGCAGCACATCCGTTGTTCGCGATGAGCCTGTTGGTGTGTGTACCGGCCTGGGCCGATGAACCCGCCCGGCGCAGCTATCAGGTGCCGGCCGCAAGCCTGGGGGCGGCACTTACCCGGTTTGCCGATCAGGCCGGGGTCAGCCTGTCGCTGGACCCGGCGCTGGTCAACGGTCGGCAGAGCAATGGACTGTCCGGCAACTACAGTGTCGACGAAGGCTTCACCCAGCTGCTGCGCGGCAGTGGCCTGCAATTGCTGCCGGTAGGCGAGGGTGCTTTCACGCTGATGCCGGCTCCCCAGGCGGGTGGGGCCCTGGAAATCGCCCCGACCAGCATCGTCGGCGGCCTGGCCGCAGGCAGCGAAACGCAACCTTATGCCGGTGGCCAGGTGGCGCGCCAGGGCGCACAGGGCCTGCTGGGCACGCGTGACTTCCTGGAAACCCCGTTCAGCATCACCAGCTACACCAGCGAACTGGTGAAGAACCAGCAGGCGCGGACCTTGGGCGAGCTGATCGCCAGCGACCCATCGGTGCGCGCCACCAACCCGGCGGGTGGGCGCTTCGAACAGTTCACCATTCGCGGCTTCAGCCTGTTCAACAGCGATGTGGCCTATAACGGCCTGTACGGCATCCTGCCTACCTACTCGATCGACATGGAAATGGCCGACCGGGTCGACATCATCAAAGGCCCCAGCCAGTTGATCAACGGCATTTCGCCGCGAGGCAGTGTTGGCGGCGGTATCAATGTGCAGCCCAAGCGGGCCGGCGAACAGCCGCTCACCGAGTTTACCGGCAGCTATGCCTCGGCGGGCCAGGCTGGCGGTGCGGTGGACGTTGGCCGGCGCTTTGGCGAAGGCCAGCAGTTCGGCCTGCGCTTCAACGGCGTGAAACAGGCCGGCGACACCGAGTGGGACCACCAGCGTGTCGAGCGCGAAATGGCGGTGTTGGGCCTGGATTTTCGTGGCGAGCGCCTGCGGCTTTCGGCAGACCTGGGCCATACCGAGCGCGACACCGATGCACCGCAGGAACGGGTGCTGGTCGGCGCCAGTGCCAAGGTGCCGGATGCCAACGACGTACGCCACAACTACGCCCAGGCCTGGAGCAAGGCGCGCACCAACGACACCTTTGGTGCACTGCACGCCGAGTACGATATCAGCGAATCGCTGCTGGCCTATGGCGCGGTCGGTGCGCGCAAGAGCAACCACGACTTCCTGCGCCACAACGTGTCGGTCACCAACGATGCCGGCGACTTCACCGTGCAGCCCCGCGACTTCACCCGGGATGAAACCGTGCGTACCGCCATGGCCGGCATGCGCAACTGGTTCCATACCGGGCCGGTCAGCCACGAGCTGAACCTGGCCGCCACCTACTTCTACCTGGACTTCACCAACGGCGGCGCCCGCTATGCCTCGGCGCCCAGCAATCTCTACCACCCGCTAGCCACGCCAACACCGGGCACGCCAACCCGCATCGACCCCGAGGTGTACACGGAAAACCGCTTTTCCGGCGTGGCCCTGGCCGACACCCTGGGGTTCTTCGACGACCGTCTGCTGCTGACCCTGGGTGCGCGCTGGCAGCGGGTGCAGGTGGATGACTGGAGCGACGGTATCAAGGGGGAGACCGCCTACGATGAAGAGAAGGTGTCACCCTCGGGCGGCGTGCTGCTCAAGGTTACCGAGCAATTGTCGTTGTATGCCAACTACATGGAAGGCCTGAGCCAGGGCAAGATCGCGCCGTCGACATCGGTCAACGAAGACCAGATCTTCCCGCCGTTCACCAGCCGCCAGGTCGAGGTGGGGGCCAAGTACGACCAGGGTCAGGTCGCCTTCACTGCCAGTGCCTTCCGCATCCGCCAGCCCGCCTACGAAACCAACCCCACATCGCGGGTGTTCGGCCCCAATGGCAAGCGCGACAACCGCGGTATCGAACTGAGCGTATTCGGCGAACCCGTGCAAGGCGTGCGGGTGCTGGGCGGGGTGATGTACATCGACAGCGAACTGACCGATACCGTTGGCGGCGCCTACGATGGCAATCGCGCGCCGGCCACGCCCGAGTACAACGTCAACCTCGGCGCCGAATGGGACGTGCCTGGGGTGAACGGCCTGACCCTGACGGCGCGTGGTATCCACTCGAGTTCGCAGTACCTGGACCAGAACAACAGCAAGCAGATCGACGGTTGGGAGCGTTACGACGTGGGCGCGCGTTATGCCTTCAAGGTGGATGCCACCCAGGTGACCTTGCGCGCCAGTGTCGAGAACGTGCTGGACGACCGCTACTGGAGCTCGGCCGGGGCCTCGGATGACAGCGAACCGGGGCTGACGCTGTCCACGCCGCGTACCTACCTGCTGTCGGCGACAGTGGGTTTCTAGCAGGCAGGTAGATTCACGCAATCTGGGGCCGCCTTGCGGCCCATCGCCGGCAAGCCGGGCTCCCACAGGTACGGCGCAGACCTCAAGGTTTGCGAAATCCCTGTGGGAGCCCGGCTTGCCGGCGATGGGCTGCGCAGCAGCCCCAGGAACACTGACTGACAACTATCAGGGCAAGCCCGCGCCCGGTGATCCCACTAGGCTTGGTCAGGCACCACGGCGATCACGTCGATCTCCATCAGCCACTCGGCCTGGGCCAACCCGGCCACCACCAGGCCGGTGGAGATCGGGAACACGCCTTTGAGCCACTTGCCCACTTCCTTGTACACCGGCTCGCGGAAGCGCGGATCGGTGATGTAGGTGGTGGTCTTGACGATGTGCGATAGGTCCGAGCCGGCCTCTTCGAGCAGTTGCCTGACGTTCTTCATCGCCTGCTCGGCCTGCGCCCGTGGGTCGCCCAGGCCCACCAGGTTGCCTTCGAAGTCGGTGCCGACCTGGCCGCGCACGTAGATGGTGTTGCCGGCGCGCACCGCCTGGCACAGGTCGTTGTCCAGGGTCTGGTTGGGGTAGGTGGCCTTGGTGTTGAACATGCGGATGCGGGTATGGGTAGGCATCAGTGGGCTCCGAGGGTGCTGACGTTGCAGGTCTTGGGTTGCTGCCGCTCATCCGCTGCGCGTTGTTCGCGGTCGCGGTAGGCGGCATAGGTGCGTTGCGTGGCGATGTGGCCGGCGACGTGCTTGGCGTCGTGCCATACGCCCCAGATGAACGACGAGCCACGGCGCGACAGCCATGGCAGGCCAAGGAAGTAAACACCCGGCTCACGGGCTACACCGCGTTGGTGCTGGGGCTTGCCGTTGGCGTCGAAGGTGTCTACCTGCAGCCAGCTGAAGTCGACACCGTAACCGGTGGCCCAGATGATGCTGGTGACGCCGGCCTTGGCCAGGTCCAGCTGTTGCAGCGGGTTGCGCATGCACTCCGGGTCGGGCAGGCGCTTGCGGGCATCGGGCTCTTCCGGCAGGTCCAGGCCGTTGCGTTCGATGTAGGCATCGGCGGCATCCAGCAGGGCCAGGTAGTTGTCGTCGCCGCGGTTGATGTTCTCGACCAGGTTGTCCTGGAAGTGCGCCACGCCGTTATCGAACGACTGGGTCAGGCCGACCAGGGTCATGCCCTGGTGGGCGAGGGCACGGAAGTCCACGGTGTGGCCGCCACGGGCGCCACTGACGGCGATGGTCACGTGTTCGCGGCCAGGCTTGGCGACTTCCGCGTCCCACTCACCCAGCACGCCCAGCCACCAGCAGAAATCGCGGTTGCGGTAAGCGCGTGGCGGGCGATCGTGGGCGCCGACCGAGAGGTACACCTGGCGCCCGGCACGCATCAGTTCTTCGGCGATCTGCACGCCGGAGGAACCGGCGCCGACCACCAGCACCGCGCCGTCGGGCAACTGCCCGGGGTTGTAATAGGCGGCGGAGTGGATCTGGTGCAGGTTGCTGTCTTTCGGCGCGATGGCCGGGATCACCGGTTTCTGGAACGGGCCGGTGGCGGCGACCACGCGGTTGGCACGAATCACGCCTTCATTGGTTTCGATGGTAAAACCGGGGCGGTCGCTGTTGCGCAGCACTTTCTTCACTTCGATACCGGTGCGTACGGGCAGGTTGTACTTGCGTACGTACTGTTCGAAGTA
>Ga0209676_1000851_pt1 | contig 39362 bp, 37 predicted proteins | sample AraplaCvi_mLB_r2_FD_184282 | JGI IMG/M metagenome (GOLD analysis project Ga0209676, IMG submission 184282) | Arabidopsis root microbial communities from North Carolina, USA - plate scrape MF_Cvi_mLB_r2 (SPAdes) (version 2) | ecosystem: Host-associated > Plants > Roots > Endosphere | place: USA... | reverse complement strand
TATGTCCTCCTATACCAATAGACGCCCATACATATAAGTATGCGCGCCATCTAGATTATTGTTGTCCTTCATAATAGAACGTCGTTACTTGTATGGTTGCTTTTAAGGTTGTATCAGCGTCCTCCTTGAATTTCGCTCCTTCACCCGTTAATGTGAAATCGATAGCATCAATTTTCATCACACGATCGATTTTTTCAATCTCTTTTATAAACTCAACCATTGCTTTATTATCCATTGCGACAACATCAATATCAAATGTTACTAGTTTTAATTCCTTCGGTAAGGAATCTTTATTGAAAGTAGCAGTTGGGATTTTATCTTTCACTTCAGGTGTTTCATCATTCTTAGCAGCAGCTTGTTCATCTGCTTCAGTTGCAGATTGCTGTGTATCAGCCTGTTCCTCAGAATTTGTCGAGTTAGGATCTGTAATAGTAGAATCCATTACGAGCGAATCATAATTATTAAAGTCCATAGCTTCTACCCGTGTCCCCGTCACCGCTTCAATCTCTTCAATATTTCGAATTACTTCATCAATAGCTCGGGTTTGAGGTACTTTTTTACGCAATGTTAAGTTACTTGCACTATTAGATTTCCCATTCTTTTCAATTAAAGCAATTTGCTCCTGAATAGTAGATATTTCTTGTTGAAGAGAGATATTCGAGTTTTCTTTCGCATCCACTTCTTCTAATTTAGGTGTTAATATGTAGTAATAAAGCGCAAATAGAATTGCTGCAATTAATGCTGTTAAGATAAGAATCGTTGAATTTTTACTACTTGTCATGATTCTCTACCTCCAGCGAGAAATTTAAAATCAATTCCTAATGTAATAGTTGCAGAATAACGTGGTATTTCCTTAAACTTGTTCTTAGCACTTTCTTCCTCTTGTCCAATAGCAACATCAAAATTAGAAATAGTATCAATCTGTATATCATTGAAATAAGGGCTTGCAGTTAGCTTTTCTAAATAAGATGATATAGCTGACATCGTTTCAAAATCAGCTGTAATTTCAACATTGTTCTCACCAAATACATAATTCCTTAAATACGTTTGCTCTGGTAATAATACTTGTGTTTCATCCATTAAGGGTGTCACAGGATAGGATACATTTTCCACAAATTGTACGGATTGCTCCAATGAGCCTTGGTTCGCATTTTGTTTACCATCTAACTCCATTTGAAGTTGTTCGCGTTGTGATGAAAGCTCCACTTCCTGCGCACTTAATTTTGTAAGATCACTTTTTGCTTGGAAAAACAAGAAAATCATATATCCTACTATCATACCAATAAGAATAATAAATACTCCATATATTAAAGTAGGTGTTGAATGCTTCTTTTCCAAATTCGGCAAGAGGTTAATTTCTGGTACCATCAGTTAACCTCCTTTAATGCAAGTCCAATTAAGCTTGCAAATTTCTCCGAAAATTGAGGGAATGATTTTTGGATGACTGAATCATTTAACATAATAATTGGTGTCGAAAAATTATTTTCTAAAAACTCTTTAACGGTTGAAAGCAGTGGATTATCTCCTAAAATGATAATCTCATCTACACTTTTCTCACCTTTATGTAAGGAAAACTTAAAAAAATTCATAATACGATCGATTTCAAGCATTTGATCGGTAAGAATCATACGATACTCACCCTCGACTTCTGAATGATAAGAAAAACGATACTCTTCAATCTCTTTAGGCTTCCATTCCGATAAATCTGTATCAAATGATTGGTATCGTAAAAACTCCAGTTGACCAAATGAAAAAATACTTATCGACAATTCATTGATTGACCAATCCGCTATCAAATATGTTCGATCGTCCTTTATTAACTGCAAATACTCTAATAGACGAATATTACACAATGCTCGAATATCTGCCGCTTGTGGTTCTAATGTAGCATCGAGTAAAAGTCCAATCATTTTAGACACTTCTTCTGAAGGTGCTGCAAATAACATGGCCTGTCCATCACTAGGATTTGGGTCATACACATCAATAAGAGGATCTTGAAATGGAAGATGAATGGACTGACCAAGCTCCATTTCCACATAACCTTTTAATTCATTCCACTCTATATCTTCAGGATGCTCAAAGCTCTTTAACAAAACGGAAGTATCCGGTACAAAAATACGCGCATTTTGCTTTTTGCCAGCCCATTTTGCCACATCATTTTTCATGACATCAAACAATTCCATTTCATCATGAATAACAGATCCTTCAACAATTCCATGTGCTAATGGCATTTCATAGCCCCTCCATTGCGATGGATCAGCACCTTTTGCCACAATCGCACGCAATATATAATCTTTTATTTCAATCGACACATGCGATTTTTTCTTTTTTGTAAACATGTGAAAAGATGCCTCCTTTAATTAAATTAATCGTTCTTTTCTGAGTCTGATACCACTTTTACAGTATCAGACTCAGTTAGAAGATTAATTAATAGTTACTTTGGCATTGCCTTCCTTAGATTCAGGCTTTATATCATCTATAGTTGCATCAGAAAAAGTTATTGTAATATTACCTCTCTGCACTTTACCATTAAACATTAAGGCAGATGCCCCTGTATTTCCAGTTGGTTTAGTAACCGTCCAACCTTTCTCTGCACCACCTGCTGTGTCATAATAGTCTTTTTTACTGTCATCAAATGTTCCAGTTGCACCATCTGTATAATACAAATGCGCAGCATTAATTAAATTGACCGCATCAGCCTTTGCGCCTTTAATTCTACTATTATCAATAATGTTTCCAATTGCAGGAATAGCGATTACCGCTATAATGGCTAGGATAACAACTACAGCTAGTACCTCAATTAACGTTAAACCTTTTTGATTTTTTAATAATTTTTTGTTCATGATTTTTTTGAACATCGGTGTTCCTCCTTATAAATTGTATGATTAGTCCGAAATATGTACCCCTACAACAACAACTACTACTACAGTCTTTTCTATACCACCCCCTTTAAAGTTAGTACGCTTACATATTTTCGTATAATGCGAACATTGGTAGGAAAATTGCTGCGACAATTACACCTACTACTGCTGCTAGAACTAATATCATCAATGGTTCCACGAGCGACTTTAATGTATCAACCGAGCGATCTACCTCATCCTCATAGAAATCGGCTATCTTCTCGAGCATATAATCAAGAGAACCTGTTTTTTCCCCGATAGATGTCATTTGGGTTACTAACGGAGGAAATAGCCAACTTTTTTCTAATGGCTCAGATAAGGTACCGCCTTTTTCTAGGTTATCTCTTGCCTCTAGTACAACTTTTCCTACGACTGGATTTCCTACAACCTTTTCGACAATTGTAAGTGCATGTAGAATTGGCACTGAACTACTGAACAAAGAAGATAAGGTTCTAGTCATACGAGCAATTACATTTTTTTGCATTAAAATGCCAAATACAGGAATTCTTAATAATGCATAATTCACATTGTAATGAAATTGCTTATTATTTTTATAGAAGAATCTAAATAGAAAAATCGACAATAAGAGGATCCCAATTGCAAAATACCAGTATGCTATTAACCAATCCGAAATACTGACAACAACGACAGTTAAGATCGGCATTTCCATGTCCATTTCTTCAAAAGTAGCCATAAACGTCGGAACGATAAATATCATTAGAAACATACCTACAGCAATTGTCAGCACTGATAAAATAGCCGGATATGCCAATGCTGATTGTACTTTCTTCTTAATTTTGAATTGTTTTTCAAGTGTCCCTGCTAAACGCTCTAAAGTCTCATCGATATTCCCCGTTGCCTCACCTGAGCGCATCATATTAACAAACATGACAGGAAAAACCTTTGGGTGCTTAGCCGCTGCATCTGAAAACGCTGTCCCCCCGCGTATATCCTCTTCCACTTGTTCTAATGCTTTTTTCAATGCTTTACTTTTCGTTTGACCACTTAAAATATGTGTCGCCTCTACAATGGAAACGCCAGCTCGGATTAGTGTTGCATATTGGCGGCAGTAAATAACGAAATCCTGATGCTTTACTTTACCGCCAATATTTAAGTCTTTGTGTAAAATGCTTTTAGACTCTTCCAGCTCACGGGCATTAATGCCTTGTGCTCGTAATTTTTCAAGTGCTACTTTTTTGTTAGTCGCGTCAATGATTCCTTTTTTGTGTGAACCAGTTTTTGTGCGTCCACTATATCGAAAAACGGTCAATTATAATCCCCCGCATTCATATATGGCCTTGCTTCTTCCAAAGAAATTTTCCCCATTGCTATTAGCTGCTGCATAGAAGATTCCAAAGTATGCATACCTAAAGATTTACTCGTCTGCATTACAGTAGGAATTTGGTGAACTTTTTCATTCCGAATTAAATTTGAAATAGATGGTGCTTGTACTAATATTTCAGTTGCAGCAATACGTCCCTTGGCGTCCTTACGTACAAATAAACGCTGTGAAACAATGCCCACTAAAACATTTGCTAGTTGTACACGAATTTGTCCCTGCTGATGGGGTGGAAAAACATCTATAATACGATCAATCGTAGTCGGAGCACTGCTTGTATGTAATGTCGCCATCACTAAATGGCCCGTTTCTGCCGCTGTAATGGCTGTTGAAATCGTTTCGTAATCCCGCATCTCGCCTACTAAAATAATGTCGGGATCTTGACGAAGAGCAGCACGCAAACCATTGGAAAAGCTCTTGGTATCAACCCCTACTTCACGTTGATTGATAATAGATTTTTTGTGTGCATGTAAATATTCAATCGGGTCCTCAAGCGTTATAATATGCTTTGATTTTGTTTCATTAATATGATCAATCATTGCAGCAAGCGTTGTAGATTTTCCCGAACCTGTTGGACCAGTCACTAAAATAAGTCCCTGTGGTTTTTCGGCTAATTGATACAGTACCTGTGGCATATCTAACGATTCAATGGAAGGGATTTTTGCTTCAATTAAACGGGCAGCTATTGTCACTTCATTGCGTTGATGATATGTATTTACACGAAAACGACATTTCCCGGGCAATGAATAGTTGAAATCAGTTTCCCCTTTATCGTGAAATTCTTGTAATCTATGCTCAGGTAAAATAGTTTTCACCATAGTTTGTAATTCTTCGGGAGTTAGTAATTCACTCCCATAATGTTCTAGTTGTCCATGGATACGATAAACCGGCGGGATCCCCTTTGTTAAATGAAGGTCAGACGCTTTCTCTTCAAATGCACGTGTTAATAGCTCATCAATATTTCTAAATGTTGTCATGAACGATTCACATCCTAATCTACATTTGCTACACGCAATACTTCTGAAGTAGTTGTTAGTCCTTCTACTACTTTTAACAACCCATCTACTAGTAATGTGTAATAGCCTTCTTGTTTCATATAATTGCGGATCACACTATCGCTACTTCGACTTAAAATCATTTCTTTAATATTGCGGTCGATTGGTAAAATTTCATGAATAGCCATCCGTCCACGATACCCTGTTTGATTACACGAAGGGCAGCCTCTTCCGCGTCTACCATGTGTGAAACCTTCAATGCCGTTATTACGCATTATTTCTAATTCATGGTTAGTAAAAGTATAATCTTCTCCACAATCTCGACAAATTCGTCGTACTAAGCGCTGTGCCATAATTCCTACAAGTGAGGAGGATAATAAAAATGGCTCTACCCCCATATCCTGAAGTCGAGAAATCGACTCGACTGCACTATTTGTATGTAAAGTACTTAAGACTAAATGCCCTGTTAACGAGGCACGTACTGCTATTTGCGCCGTTTCAAAATCCCTAACTTCACCTATCATTACAATATCTGGATCTTGGCGCAAAATTGAACGCAATCCAGTGGCAAAAGTTAAGCCTACTTCTTCTTTCACTTGAATTTGGTTTATCCCATCAAGCTGATATTCAACCGGATCCTCAACTGTAATAATGTTGACACCCTCTTCATTCAAGTTAGTTAAGGCAGCATATAATGTCGATGATTTTCCTGATCCTGTAGGACCGGTAATGAGCAGAATCCCATTCGGATTGGCAATCATGTTTCGGAAAAGGGCCTCGTTTTGCTCTGTAAAACCAAGCTTGTCAATAGAATTGGCAACACTACTTAGGTCTAAAATACGCATTACCACTTTTTCTCCATAAACAGTTGGAAGTGTCGAAAGTCGAATATCTACTGGCCTGAAATTAACATTCGTTTTAATACGTCCATCTTGCGGAATTCGATTTTCCGTAATATTTAAATTCCCCATAATCTTAATACGTGCTAACACTATATTTTGCATATGCTTCGGTAAAGAGCGCTCTGTTCTCAAAACGCCATCCACTCGATAACGAACCCTTAACTCCGTCTCCTGTGGGTCAAAGTGGATATCGCTCGCACGTTGGGCAACTCCGTTTGCGATGATCTGGTTAACTAGGCGAACAATTGGAGAATCCTCTCGTTCAATTTCTTCCTGTGTTTCAGCAACTGTCGCACCTATGTCGAGCAATGCAGCTTCCATAGATTCTTGCAGATCATAGTATTTCGTTAGCGTACGATATAAATCATCCTTAGCCGCAATACTGGTTTCGATTTGGCAGCCCGTCGCCATACGTACTTCTTCAATTGCAAAATAATCCATCGGGTCAGCCATCGCTATGAACAGTTTATTTTTTTCACGACGAATCGGAATAATATTTGTTCGTTTAGCGAGTTCAGCCGGAACTAGTTGAAGTAAATCTGGGCTGATTGAATATTGATTCAAATGAATATGTGGGATTCCTAGTTGAAACTCTAGTACTTCGATTAGCTGTTGCTCGGTTAGAATATTTTCTTTTATAAGAAAATCGCCTAATTTCTCTTCTTTTGTTTTGTTTGTAAGAGCAAATTCTAATTGCACATTTGTAATAACACCAGATTCGACTAGTAAATCACCTAAGCGCTTTCGTCCAGTTTTTACGACCATTCGCGTTTGCTCCTCTCTTTACGGGCTAGTTTGTATAAAATTCCCACCTTTATCGTAGTAGCCGTATACAATTTCAGGGTCATTCGGCTCTTTTGAAGTGTTCGTATTTGCAGATGTATCTTTATTCGTTTTTGTAGCATTATTGCCGGATTCTTTTTCAGATTGTGTATCCGGTAATCCATCTCCATCTATATCCATTTGTAAGTCTGGATCATTAGAATTTACCTTATCCGTTTCACTACTATTTTCTGGAACCACAGGCTGTCTTGAAGATTTCACAATAATTTTATTAACTGGCGGATAATAGTCACGGCTAACAAGTTCATCCGTTGTGCTACCATTTTCTGAAATCGAGCGATATACTTCGACCCGTACGCCTTCTTGACCTTTTTGAATAACTTCTTCTCTACCTATTGGTAAGTCTTTAGAATAGCGAGTAATGACTCGAGGTTGTATGATCTTATCTTTACTAACACGAACTGAGATTTCTTTCTCTTTCTTTTGAGCTAGTAATTCCACTTTTAAAGAATCACCTTCTACTGTGAGTTTTAATTTATTCGGTTGATCCGAACGATTTATAAATTGCAAATCTTTATCTAACGCTCGATTTACCTTCGCATCCAAACCTTGTTGTAAATAATTTGGCTTCTCTCCTTGGGAATGTCTCTCTGAAATCTCATAATCGGTTTGAAGTGCAACATGATAAAGCATAGAGGCTACGAAATTAACTGCTTCACTATCTGATTCTTCATATTTTTCTTCTAGCATTCTTAAAAAAGAAAACGGCTCATTCGGTAGAACAATAGAATCATTTAGCGTATTCACCAGTTTATCTACACCCATTGCATTTACAGGGATTTCCTCAATTGATAGAGCTAAACGCTCCGCTTCTATTAAATTAGTATCTGCAACTGTTGCAGCGACTTCGTGACTCTTTAAATTGGAAGCTTCGGCGATAATCGTATTTAAAGTCTTTTCAACTTCCCATACACCAGTAGCCTCAAGCTGTTTCTTCGCTTGATCATCAACTACCACATGTAAAGGTATATGTACTTCTTGTCTTTGCTTCCAGAAAGCTAGCCAGGACTTGTCCGTTAAACTATGATATTCAGCCATCGTACTCTCTACATCAAATACAAACAATTTAGGGTCAAGTGAAATCGTAACATTAGCCCCTTCTACACTGATTGGAGCCTCTTGCCAAGTATTTATGGCCTCTCGTAAAGCATTTTCAATAGCATCATCTTCTAAATCCTTAACTGATATTCCACCAATTGTAGATTCATCACCTTTAGCTAATGCTCTATCAATAATTAAATTCGGTACCACGACTGTTAATAAAATGATTAGAACAGCTACTATTGAGCCTAGCTTTATATGTGATTTCATAGCCCTACCACCTTTACAAATATATCCAAAAATAAAATGTCTAATTACTTATATCATTTCATTACTTTTTATTCATATTTTTACCATACAACATACCCTATATTATTTAATGAGTCTTTTTGACTAAAAAAAGTTAAAATTTTATGAACTAAAAATTATTAATATGTAATTAAAATCATTAATAACACATTGTCAATAAGGTAAACACCCTATATAATGAGGTTATATTTACCTACGTATTTCCGAATCAAGCTTATTAAATCAACTTTTCTAGATAAAAAAAACTATTAGATCGGAGGTAAGTTTTTTATGTTGATAAAATCACAGAGAGGATTTTCTTTAATCGAAGTAGTTGCATCACTTGTATTAATATCCATTATTCTCTTATCCTTTGCACAAATGTTTATATCTACGAATAAAACAGCCACAGTAAATACTGAAAAATTAGTCACTGTAAATTTAGCCGATGCTGTATTAGCTAAATTAAAATCTGATTCACTAACCAAAATAGCTACAAAAGACTTGAATGATTATTTTAAAGATACCGATGAACCCGATGCCAAAAAGAAAAACCCACCTCTCGAGATAGATTTAAATGGAAAACCATATACAATTACATATACCCCTAGTCAAAATTCTAATAAATATTTAAATTCAGATTTCACGGAAAAAGATTTAAATCTAATAAAAGTAGTTGTAACAGTAACTTCTCAAAACGGAAAAACAAAAGGCTCGTCGGAAGGATATGTTTCAATTGAATAAATATATTAAGAATCAAAATGGTTTAACACTAATTGAATTACTCGCAACGATTGTTATTCTAGCAATCGTCTCCACCCTTATCTTTTCAATCCTTATGAAAACTTTAGAAACTAATCAAAATATTCAACAAGAAACTATGCTTAGAGATGAAGCAGATCTAATCATGAGTAAATTTATTAAAACCCTCTATACAACAAAGCAAAGTCATATTGTAAGGAATATTAGTAATCAATATATTGAAGTAACCAATGACCTGTCTAAATGTAAAAAAAACGATGATGGTAAATGGACTATTACTAGCGAATGCGAAAAGACTCTTGAGCCTATAGGATTTAAAACCGAAAATAGCACTACATATATCTATTTTAAAAAGGAGAAATATAAAGTTCAAAACAACAACGTTAAAATTTCTGAAAATTCAGAAATAAAAGGAAACCCTACAGTCGAATCGATTTACACAATCAATTTAAAGCTTAAGATTATAAAAAAACGTTCAGGTAACGAGCAGATAAAAACTATGGAATTTAAAAATCAGATTCAACCTATTGTAAGCTCAAAATAGTTTAAATAAAGGAGATTTTAACATGAAAATTTTCCAGCAAAATGAAAATGGCTATTCATTGTTAATAACATTTGCAGTCATCATCATTTTCACTATACTCAGTTTGAGTCTTATCACTTTAACGTCAAGCGGTATTACAAAAAACAACACTCGAGAGGAAGTAGTACAAGCACAAGATTTATCAGATAAAGGGATAGACTATGCCGTTAATGATATTCAAGCTATTCTAAAAAAAGAAATTAAAGATAAACCAATGGGAAAGACTGCATTTGAAACCTTCCTCGTTAATACCTTGACTGCTTCAAAGCTAAGTTGCTCGCAAGGCATCAACATCCCTGCAGAGAATGCTAATCAAACAAACGTCTGCATCGAGAAAGTAGAACTAATTTCAAATGAAGAGAAGGATCGTTATAAACGCCTAGTAACCTTTAAAAGTACTGGAAAAGTAAATAGTAAAGAGCATATTACATATTCACAGATTATTATCGGTACAGATGCAATTCCCGATCAATTACGCTATGCTGTTTCAACGAATGACGAGGGGAATCTTTATTTACATGGCGGTGTTGAAATTCAGGGAGATATTAAAACAGATGGTCATTTAATTATCTCTGAAAAAGCCCATTGGCTAAAAAATAATATTGCACAATGGCCAGATAGCGTTTTTCCTAGAATAATTCCAGACTCTAAAAGTGTTACCCCAAAAATTATTATGAGGGAATCAGAAAAAAATATATATTATGTAAATAATACTGTTGATTACTCCTCACATATATCCGGCAATACAAACTATTTAAATGGTTCTAAATATAGCAAATTCATCCCTTCAAATCCTGCTACAAAAAGCGAATTACAAAATCGTTTGTTTTTAACAAAAAATGTATCACTTGTCACAAAAAGCTTACCGGGAGATAATCTTGAAATAACAGAGAAAGTTATACCTTTGTATACAAATAAAAATTATAATAAAAATTATCCTACTGGATTAAGTGTCTCGAACACAAATCACGAAACATCTAAATTTAATAGAGACAATATAATTTTCATACATGGAGAAAAAGAAGAATGTACTTGGGGTTTATTTGGATGCAAGAAAACCCTCGATAGAGGAAATTTTAATATTAACGGAAGTGGAAAAACCTTAAATTTGTCGGGCACCTATTTTATTAATGGAGATTTCATTGTAAACAATACTAATTTACGCAGTGATGCCATGCTATATGTAAATGGAAACGTTGATATTAAAGACAGTACTTTAAATGGAATAAATGCAAATAGCACCCTCTTTATTTTCGCAACAGGGGACATTTCAATTAGTAATATTTCTGTTGATAGTGCTACGCCTAGTATGCTTAAAGGCTTTTTCTATTCAAAACAAAATATGATTATGTATGGCGTTGGCTCGAATATTAACTTGTATGGAGGAATTTCCGCAAGACGAACAATTCTAACCGCAGTACGTGGTAATAGTCGAAACTATACTTATGAAAGTTCTAAAAACCAAAAAGAAACTGTTATTACAAACGGCGTTGAAGTTCCTAAACGAAATTCCAGATTAAAAATCACCTATGACGAAAATTTAATATCTCAATACACATCCTTTAAACGTGATGAAGAAGAAGAATTTATTACAGAATTGAACGAACCCGAGACAATTAATCGTTATTAAAATAAGGGTTGTTTAGAAAGTCTGATTTCACACAGTCATTTTAAACAACCCTTTTCTATTATTACCTCAAGAACGTCCCGACAAATTAAAGAGTATAGGTTTTTCAAAAGCTCTAATTAAGATAATAAAATCAGTTAGGCTTAATGAGCGTTTATTTATTTATTATATTTAGTCTACTTCAAGCATACCATCAGAAATTGTTAAATTGTTATTTTCTTCAAAAATTAAGCCACCATTTGATATTGTATCATCAATCGTTTTCGGTTTGTAAGTAACAGCTGGATCTCCACTAGTCTTTACTGTATGAGCCATTATTCCACCTATAACAGTTCCTGATCCCCCCAATAAGACTTCTGCTTTAGGAGCATATATATATAAGTTGTGATTATAAGACCCTCCTTCAATAGTGATATTTGATCCACCTGCATTTATATTTCCTTGTACACTACCAGAACCATCAATTTTTATATTGGCTGATTTAGCATAAATAGAGGCTTTTGTGTTTGTATCACCAGTAAAATCCATCGACGAAGTGCCTGCATAATATACACTTAATCGGCCTATGTCCCCTGTATTATTCATACTTGAATTCCCCTTTAAATCAAAAGCATTCTTTATATACAAAGTTAATTTACCACTTCCCATAATATTTAAATGGCCTTGAGGGAAGTCAAAGTTATCTATAAATAAATTTTTGTCTGAATTACCAACATCAATCGTTAATGTATTATCCGAATCGACCATAAGGGTCTTTACGTACATATCCTGAGAAACCGGAAGAATACCACTGAAATTTGGAGTATCATTAATATTTATATCCCCATCAATCTTAATTGAATTATTATCTAATGAAAGTTGTTTTTGCTCCCCACCGATTGTAACTTGTATTGATTTCGTATATGGCCTTGTGCTTAAACTAGTAAATTGATTATCTGGGAAAGGTGGTAATATATTTTCAGGAAATGCAACATGCCCTATAATCTCATTTGTAATATTCACCCAGTCTGGTTTTGAAAACTTATCTGAAGTTGTTCCAATTTTTCCAGTAATTTTTGTATCATCTTGTGTAATATCAATATTTCCACTTTCAGATACAACATCCCCATTAAACTTCCCTCCCCCAAGTCCGATGTTTTCAATAGCGTGGATAGCAGCGGCATTTGAAAAAGCAGGGCCAGTTTCCGTTCCACTCCCTAAATTAATTGTAATTGTTTGCGCTACGGTTCTTGTTTTCTTTCCAATATATCCAACAGATGTTATTTTATATTGCAAAGGTTCTGTATTTTCTTGAACAATTGTTACATTAGCAATAGGTTTTTCTTTAAATTGTTCATCAAAAGTTACTGTAGCAGTATATGTTGATTGAGTATTCTCTTTAAAGATTTTTTTTAATCCACCTTCAAATTCATCAATAAAATCTAACTTAAATTTTTCCGGCTTTCTTTTATCAAGAGGTAGCTTATTGAAATGCTTTCTATTTTGATCGTATGTAATTTTAGCTAATTGTTCTACTTTGCTTTTTGTATTATTTAAACCGCCTTCTGCAATGTAAAATACAGATTGGTCATCTCGCTCACTAGTAGAAATCTTTAATGAATTTGCAGTAAGTGTTAAAAGCATAATTCCAAGAACTGATAGTAGAGCAATTGCCAAAATTACTAAAAGTAATGAATACCCATTTTCTTGTTTTAAATACTTAAACATCTAGCTACCTCCTCTGAAATATATAGTTGATGAAAAAGGCTTTCTATTTGGCGTTGTAATATCAATAATTATATGATTCCGTTTATCTTTAATCTTAAAATCAAGTACATTCACTGCAATTATTTCATCATTCCTTTCAATTGTCTGATTATTCCGATGAAACACGTAGTTATATCTTTGATTATTTTGATTATTCTTAAATATATATTCTGTATAATCATCTAAGTCTTTCGTAATAATTTCTGTAGATTTACGAGTATCTTTAGTGACAACTTTCAAAATATAGGTTGCATCAGATAATTGTACACTCGATTTCATTTGTTTATCGCTAGAAGTCTTGCCATTCGTTAAGATCGACATTAGAACAATAGAAACGAGCGCAACTATTATCGTAACAGCCAAAACTTCTAGTAAGGTCACACCTCTCTCGTTGTTAAATTTAAACATATAAACCACTCCTCCCCTTATAAACTAAAGATATTTTGCACTTTTGCTTTTAATATCTTCCCTCTTGAATCATAGACTTCGATAGTAATCCTAACTGTTTTATCAGACAACATACCTTCAGCTTTCACTATTATGATTTCCTTATTTTTAGCATTAACAGGTGTCACTTTATACTGAGTGGTATTACCGCTCGATTTCTCTTCATCCTTTTCATTCACGTAAGGAAAATCAGATTCCCAAGTTTCGATTTTGGTTGATTTGAAGTAGTTATACATTTTCTCCATTTCCTTTTGTGCTAAATAGGTTGCATCAATAATTTGTTCAGAGCTTTTTCCTGTTTTATTCGATTGAATGAGTAAGCCAAAAAAGGATATTAAGATGATAGTTATTATAACTAAAGAAGCAATAACCTCAATTAAAGTGAATCCTCCTTGACCGTTAAATAATCCTCTATTTTTACGCTTCATTTTCGCCCTCCTTCTGCCGATAATAATTTTATTAATATAAGACACAAAAAAATCTATTAGTCTTAAACACTATAACAACAGTGTTAATAATAACTAATATTTACCAATTATTAAATTAAATACTATTTTATAATAATTACACTATTCCATATATAAACAATATTTACAAGACCACTTCTTCATAAGAATATATATATATTTCAAAATTTCCCATACCTAATATTATGTAAATCGAACTACGTTTTAATTACAATAAAAAGCAATACGATGTAAAAAAACGTTTACCCCAAATTAAGGTAAACGTTTTTTGTGAAAACATACTTAGTGTCTAAATAATTTATTTATTGCCTCAACAATCTACCCGACAACAGCAACCCAATCCCACCAATCGTGATAAACAGGACTGCTCGTATTAGTAAGTCTAGTGCTGACAAATCAAAGAATATTAGCTTAATAAACGCAATAACTAAGATGATAAAACCTGTTATACGTAATGTTCGTAAGTTGCGGACGTTACTAAGCCAAAGCGAGATACTTGCTGTCAGAAATAATGTAATCGTTGAGAAGGCAATGCTTAGCTTCCAATCAAGCAAACTGTTGTAGGAAAGCTGGGATATGAGACCCCAAACAGATATCATCGTAAGCACCACACCTGCACTTACAATTGGATCAAGAAGTTTCTCTGTTTGCTCTTGATAGCTTAGATAAATGCGCCCTTTCATCAGTAAATCGATCATAATTGCTATGATAACAGCAATATATACAATTCTTGTTACTATATTTAACCACTCGACACCTTGCATATTGTACGGAATAACTTCAAGCATTATTGTGAAGAGAATGAAAAATACACTAAGGACCGGCGTTAATGCACGCCCTTGGTATTTTGTTGGTACTAAAAGTGATCCCACGAAAAGTAAAGCGAGGATTAAACACGTTAGATGCGGGATATTACCAACACTTGCAAAGTACGATTCATCCAGCTTTCCGATATAGGCTAAGAAATAACCAGCCGTAATAACTGCTAAAATATCAACCACATAAATTTCCTTCATAAACTTTTCGAAGGATGACAGTGTCTCTTTTGGACGTCTCGCATATACATAAATAATTAGGAGATATATTCCCGGCATTATTAAGCTAATATGATCTATACTGAAGAATGGTATCGGCTCATGAATAATAAAGTTTAAAGCGAGTGTAATTGTAAATGAAAATGAGCCGACAACCTTCATCATACTTGCTCGTAATCGTAAACTCAACATAACACCTGCAAAGGTGATGAACGGGATGAGCAATTGATCTACTCCCCCTGGTAAATTCATAACTAGCAGCGTATTACATAGCGTAATAAATGCGAGTGTTACGGCACTATCAAATGCCTCCTGCCATTTTTGCTTATAGCCATAACCCGCTACAGCTGCAAACAAGCTGACTACTATGAGTAATAGTGCTTCGCTATATTCAATTGGTCTAATAATAAAATTCAGGAGTAATAAACTAAAAGTTCCTAGACTGAATTGGAGTCCGACATGAATATTTTTCAGCTTAGACTCTGCGTTATATAATCGGCACCAACTCGTGTAAAAAATAGTTAGAACAACAAGGAAACCTATTGCAAAAACAACTCGATTGTCATGGTTCATAAACGCTATAATGCTGACAGCTAGCAAAGAGAAAAAGGTTGCTAGATAGAATGCCAACTTCTGCTTATGTTGAAGAATGACAAATTGCAGCATCATAAATAGCACAACCACATAGATTAAGATAATAACAGGACTAAAATCCATATATTCTAGTAAATATGGTAGTAATAATGATGTAAACGCTACAAATATTGTTAGTACTTCGTTTTTCTTCAAATAGCTAATAACAATACCGTAGCCGATATAAACAACGGCAATAACAAGTGCCATCGTTAAACCTATAATTTCATACAATATCGCACTTGCGGCTGTTGTTAATATACCAACAATAAATGCACCACCATATAAAGAAATTGTTATGGCCGATGATCCTGTTTTTTTACGCTCTAACACATAAGCTATTACTGCTAAGGCAAGAGATAATACGTAGGCAAGGATAATTTTAACTTCGTTCGCTAAATAGCCATAATCACTCACAAGCTTAAGACCCCAAAGCACCCCCATCACTAAAATGACCATAAATACTTTTGGAAGTGCCCACATAATACGCTCTTCAAACGTTCGCTGTGGCTCCATCTTTTTTTCTGGAGATGGTATTGTTTTTGGCTTTGGTTCCAAGTTTGAATTTGGCTTTGGACTTTGCGCTAGTTTTGGCGCAGATTGCTCAATAATGGATTTTCTGATGTTCAATGTACTTGTTTTATCAACAGATTGCAGACGCTTTAAGCCCTCTAATTCCTGCCGCAAATCCATCATTTCCTGCTCGAGCTTGTCAACCCTTCGCTCCATTTCAAGCGACATTCAATCGTCCTCCCTACTTTACCTTTATCAATTTTTACCATTATAACACATTTATCCAAAATGTAAAATTACACTTTTAATTTATTTTCACCCTTTTTTATCTAGGTCTTCTATACATTAAAGCACGTTGACTATCACTGGTTCCCCGTGTTGTAGGATCTACTACAACTCCTAATAAAGCGAAAATTGATAATACGGTATTTATGATGGTCATTGCCTGCTCACTCATTGCACTCGTTAAATCATAGCCAAAAATAGCTGCTACTTGCTGTGCGAGTAATACAATCAACGAAAAAAACGCAAGTAAAAATGGTTTATGCTGAAAACGGATCTTCCAGTTAATTCTCATAATTGCTCACCTCCTCTTCTCATCCACAGTATATGCTCGACCGTAACGTGACACATATGCAAAAATGGAGCTATAAACGTAGATAAATGAGGTGCTATTAAATAATATTCGATTACAAGAGCACTAGTAACTTTCAACAGAAGAATTCTGTTCCTCTCTTCCATCGGGTTATTTAAAGAACAGTATGTTAAAAAAGCCATCTCAGTAATGAGATGGCCCAATGCTTTTCAGTTTATCAAATTTTCGAGCAACGTAAACTAACCCATAAACAATTGGTGTTGCAACAATAGACGCCAAAAATTTAAATATATACTGTGTTACAAATAATGTAAGTAACACCTTAAATGGCATTATTCCAAAAAAGGCTATCGTAATAAATAAGGCCGTATCGATGAGTTGGCTTAGCATCGTAGACGCATTGTTTCGAAGCCAAAGCTTTCCGTCTCCATGCTTTTCTTTAAATTTACTAAATATCATTACATCCAAGTTAACACTGATCGAATAGGCTACAAGACTTGCAATAATGACACGCATACTGCCGCCGAGTATTGTCTCAAACTCCTGCTGATGAACAAAAGCTTGTGCAGGTGGTAGTTCAATGGCTATAGCGATAAAGAATACCGCAAACACTTGAGCGATAAGCCCTGTTCTAACCGTGCGACCCCCCGCTTCCTTACCATATACCTCGCAAATTACATCAATAAGGGGATACGTAAAAATGATTAAAATCGCAGCAGCTGGAAGCACCATCCATTCACCTATACTAAACACTTTAACAGCTAAAACATTAGCTAAAATTAAAAAGCCAACAAACAATCCATTTAAATAGTAAAGCATTAACGATTATCCACCTTTTCCGGATACATATCGTGGTTCATCAAACGGTGCTCCGCCATTTTTTCATATTTCGTGCCTGGTCGGCCATAGTTACACCACGGATCAATGGACAAGCCACCACGTGGCGTAAACTTACCCCATACTTCAATATAGCGCGGCTCAATCAGCTTAATTAAATCATTCATGATAATGTTGACACAATCCTCATGAAAGTCCCCATGATTACGGAAACTAAATAAATAAAGCTTTAATGATTTACTCTCGACTAACTTTTTATCTGGAATAAAAGAAATATACATTGTCGCAAAGTCAGGCTGCCCTGTCATTGGACATAGACTCGTAAATTCCGGGCAATTAAACTTTACAAAAAAATCGTTTTTCGTATGCAAATTATCGACTGCTTCAAGTATTTCCGGTGAGTATTCAAATAAATACTTTGTATTTTGGTTCCCAAGTAGTGTTAAATCCTGTAAACCTTGTTCTTCATTTCTTCCTGCCATAAAAAATGCCTCCTCAAATTGTGAGAAGTCCATTGCGTGAAACCAAATAAAAAAAATCGCCATATCCGCATTTTGGGATATGGCGTAGATGACGTCATCCATAGTTTTTTATAGAGGGTATGCGCTATGAACCTCTTTCTTATTCGCTAGTTATAATAACTTAATGAATGCACTCCGTCAACTAATTTTTTCACAATATGGAATTGACAAAAATACCCTGACGTTGTATGGTTAGTTACATAAGTAATTAACCACATAACATAAGGAGGTGGGTGGTGATTCACTCTTTAAACAATGAAAAGCCTATTTTCCAACAAATACGTGAACGAATAGAGGATGGAATTTTAGATGGACACCTACAACCTGAAGATCGCATTCCATCCACGAATGAATTCGCAAAGGAATATCAAATTAATCCTGCAACAGCTGGAAAGGGCGTGAACGAATTAGTGGACAAAGGCGTAATTTATAAAAAACGGGGCGTCGGCATGTTTGTGAGTACTGACGCTCGTGCAATATTAATTGCAGAGCGTAAGGAAAATTTTTTTACGCAACATATAGAGCCGTTAAAGAAAGAAGCAATAAGATTAGGTATCTCAGATAAAGAATTACAAAATATGTTACAGAGGGGCTAACGTATGAAAATCGAAGTGAAAAATGTTAGTAAATCATATAGACATAAGGAAGCTTTAAAAAATATCTCTTTTACAATTGAAGGACCAAAAATCATTGGATTTTTAGGTCATAATGGCGCTGGTAAAACAACATTCTTAAATTTATTATCCGGACTTATTTCTACAACTAAAGGAAACATATCCGTCAATGGAGAAAATGTTTTCAATGTACCTTTAACTTTACGTGATATTTGTTTTGTTGCAGAGAATGGAAACTTTCAAGAGGAAATGACAATTGCACAAACATTAAAGGCAAATAGCTTCTTTTATCCAAAATGGGATGGAGAGCTCGCAATGGAGTTACTAGAAGTTTTTGCTCTAAATCCAAAAGATAAGGTTCGCAGTTTATCAAAAGGAATGATGTCTGCGTTAGGCATTATTACTGGCTTTGCAAGTAACGCAGGGATTACAATCTTTGATGAACCTTATATCGGACTCGATGTAGCTGCCCGAAATACTTTTTATGATTTATTGATTGAACAACAAACCGATAATCCAAGACTCTTTATACTGTCTACACATTTAATTGATGAAGCAAGTAAGCTATTTGAGGAAATACTTATTTTACACGAAGGACAATTACTGCTTCAGAAAACTGTGGAGGAATGGCATGAGCATATTGTTGCAGTAAAAGGGAATCCTTCTGATGTTGAGCAAGCAATTAGTGGTCTGAAAATTATTTATAAGCATACGTTTATGCAGGAGCTAACTGCAATTGTCTTCACTGATGGTCAATCCATTGAAGGACAGAATATTATGCTTGAACCTGTTTCATTACAGGATATGTTAGTGTATTTAAGTAAACAGCAGAAAGCGAGGGCTATTAAATGAATACAGTAAAGGGAAGCTTGTATGTATTATTTCAAAGCTATAAAAAACAAATTATAACTTTTTGGTGCATTTTATTTTCGATCGCCCTATTGTCGTTCTTCTTAGATACTTTTTTTGACCTGTATATTTATAATTTTTATATCATGATTTCTATACCTGTTTATATCTTCTCCAGTATCATGGCTGCAAAGTTACTAAATAAAACCCTATCCTATTTTTTAAGGCTTGGTTTAAGTCGATTGCAATTTATGTTCAATGTGGGGCTCTTTTTCATCTGTTGGAGCTTAGTATGTGCCTTCATAATTGGCTGTACACAAAAAATACTTACTAACGTTTCTAACATATTCATTATTCATCCTATTTTACTTTTTAATAATTCCCCATCATTTTTACAAACGATGGCATTGGATACTGTTCTACTGCTATTCTTCCTAACTTCCGGCCTTTTATTGAATATTGTCTTTTATCGCTTAGGAACTCTTGGCGGTTACAGTTTTATAGGACTACTCGTATTAATTCCGATTGTTACAATCATTTTCAGGTGGTATACTCCTTTGTTTGATCTACTATCAAATATATCTAGCTTCGCTCTATTAAGTGGTTTATTAGTTTTTAGTATGTTACTCTACTCTATCATAACAATGGCTATTCGAAATACTTCTGTCAATCCAGCATAATTATTGAGGCTATTCGGCATACTTTCAAAAAAAATGATGCCAAGACCAAAAACTATAGGTCTTGGCATTTTCCAGCTGAATTAACCCCGTTCATCCTCTAGCGTTGTATAGTCAATGGAATTAGCAATGTCAACTAGCACTTCAGGTGTCACCTTATTTGAAACCCTTTTATCAATCCACAGCATATATTGCCAATCTTCTCTTTCGAAAGCAAGTACATGAAAACCCGAGATTTCCATATAGATTGAAGTCGTTCCCTTTTTCAATACGAAAGTCTTTTCTACACTTTCCTTTTTAACTGGAAACTTATACTGAATAGGTCGAACCGTAATTTTATAATGATGTTCAGGAAGTTGATTATTAACAAATGTGACTTCAAAAAAATCGTTCATGTCACCATCTAGATCATTAAACCGCCCAAAATGATGTGTAAAACTAATAGGAGGTACTCGAAGTGGTAGCTTTAGTCCTTGATGAAAGTGCCTTTCAAAATCGTAGGCAGCTCCTTCAACCGTTTTATAGCCTATTTCAGGATAGACTTCTTCATAAGAACTAGGTGAGTCTTTTATATAGGCATCACTAGGTTGAGAAAATAACAAATAACAAGAACTTAAGCAGAGAGAAAAAATTCTGTCCATTTTATCACCTCAGTATCATCACTTTATACGTAGTTTTTCCCAACTTAATGAATTTATGTGCAAGTTATATTTTGTTCACTGAATTCCTTTTATAGATATTCTCCTTTTTCACAATTACTTTAATAAAAAAAGGCAATTGTTCGCAATAGTAAAATGCGAACAATTGCCTTATAAATCTAAAAAAGTAAATGTGCAACTAATGCTGCGATTGGTAGTGAAATAATCGTACGTATTAAGAAAATAACAACTAAATCTAAAAATTTTAGTGGAATTTTTGTACCTAAAATAAGGCCACCGACTTCAGACATATAAATAAGCTGTGTAACAGAAACGACAGCAATCACAAATCGTGTCGTTTCAGCTTCAATTCCTGCTCCTAAAATTGAAGGTAAAAACATGTCAGCAAAGCCAACAACCATCGTTTGTGCTGCCTCAGCTGCTTCTGGTAAACCAAGTACTGTTAAAATAGGTTCAAAGGGTTTTCCTAAAAATGCAAAAATATTAGTGAATTCAGCAAGCATTAAAGCAACCGTACCAAATGCCATAACGACCGGCGCTACTCCAATCCATAAATCCAAGACATTTCTAGTCCCATCTTTCAAAAATTGGCGAGGGTCACGATTTGCATGCGCAACGGCTAAAGCATTTTCTAAGCCATGAGATACAGAATTATAACCTTCAGGTAATTCCTCACGTGATAAATCTACTGGTGTACCATCGATGTAAGTGTCTTCTTTGTTAGCTAGCGGAAAAATTCGCGGCATAACGATCGCTAACACAAGACCGCAAAGTACAACCGTTAAGTAATATGGAATAAAATAGCGTGACAAATGCACTGTATCTAATACTACGATACAGAATGTGATGGATACTACAGAAAAGCTCGTTGCAATAATGGCTGACTCTTTTTTCGTATAGTTCCCCATTTCATATTGCTTACTCGTCATAAGAACACCAATTGTTCCATCACCAACCCACGATGTAAGTGCATCAACAGATGAACGACCTGGGCTTTTAAAGAGTGGACGCATGATTTTTACCATCATCGTTCCGAAAAATTCAAGCAATCCGAAGTTTGTTAAAAACGGTAATAGTAGGCCTGCAAATAAGAAAATCGTAAATAAAAATGTTACTAAGCCACCGTCAGGGTTCATTAATAATCCACCCGTATTTTCATTGTTAATCACGGATGGTCCAAAATTAAACACGACCATTGAGGCAAATACTAAACCGATGACTCTTATAATTGTCCAAAACCAATTTACATAAAATAATGTATATAAAATACTAGATTCCTTTGCATTATTCCGGGGAACAAATTTGGCAATGAGTGAACCAATTGCCGAAATCGCAAAAATAATTATAGTAAAGTAACTAATAATAGGTGCAACAAAACCTGCTAATAAATTTGCTAAAATAGCAATTGGAACTTTCCATCCATCTTCCGTTAAAACTGGTGTCATAAATAATAGAACACCAATAAGAGACGGAATTATGAAGAAAAAGTATGAAGAAGTAGGATATTTTTTCATCATTTAAAGCCTCATTTCTTTAGGTTTTTTCGAAGTTTTATACATCAAGCTTGTTAGGTACTTTAAAACCGCCAAGAAATGTATATCTGTATAAAGTATTGCATTCATCAATCTGACATATCCGAGTAGTTAATGAATGATAATATAAAAAATTCCCTTTAAAAAGTAATAAAGAAATGCCCAAACACTACTTTTTTATAATTAAAATCCTCAATGCATATAGTTTTCCAGAATAATCACTATCATTCATTTTTATGAGCTAAAAAATATCGTAAACCTACGATACATCGGTTAATTCTACAACAAAATGCATTTTTATTCAATCTAAAATTTAATATTATTATTATTCTCTTCTAATATTATCTGCAATTCTTCTTCGTATCATTACTTTCAACAATGCTCAATTTTACAGTGGCTGACGACGTCTGAAAGAAGTTGAAATTTGGTGAAACTCTCCATTAATCATACCTATTTTGATTGCCTAAGAGATTTAACCAGCCCTTAATAGGCATACAAATAGACCATATCGTCTTTTATCTCATATGTTAATTATGAACCACAACTTATCAAAACAGGAGGTTTTACCATGGAAAGACATATGCAACATATGCATCACATGCAGCATATGCATCACCATCATCATCCAAAAGGCCCGCATTGTTGTCCACCACTTACATGTCCAACTCAATACGAGCCGCCACATTATTGTCCACCAGAGGAATATGTACGTACAAATTACATCCATACAGTTGTACCACATGTACAGCCAGCACATGTAACAACAGTAAATAAACATATAATTGATCATCAGTATCATTTCCCTTGCACAGAGTGTGTAGTGGATGAATGTTGTGAAACTCATACACTTTGCGAAATGCCACCTGAGCCTTGCCATATGCCACATCATCACCACCAACATCACCACATGGGACACCATCACCATCACATGGGGCATCATCACCACATGGGGCATCATCATCACCATCAGCAGCATATGCCGTGCCACCATCATATGGGCTATTAACAGATGAAAGCGATAGGGAAGTCAAGCCCCATCGCTTTCTTTCTATGTTGAGTTCATACGTAAACATCCAAATCTATATGAACATAAAAAACTAGCACCCCTTTTTTTAGTAATCGTTCAACTTTAGAGTGCGTTCTTACTTGAGGTTCTGTTGTGCAGTTTACCTTTTAAAATCCTTTATTTGAGATTCATAAACTTACTTTTTAAAGCGGATGGTATTTTTAATTCATGTATATACTTACTTATCGTCCTTCTGGAAATCGGTATAATTAAACGTTCATTAAAATAATTACATATTTGTTGGACAGATAACTATTAATACCCTCTTTTAACATCTTAAAATTCAGCTGATTTTGATCTGAAGATACCGCATAAAATGATACGATATCTTCATTTATTCTATATTTCATTTAGTATATATTTGATTCACGTTATTCATCTATTCTTTGATATAAAGCTATACCCTTTGAACCGCTATATCTTATTACCCTATGCTATACACATACGTCGCCAAGTCCAAGGCTACGCCGAGCAGTGATTCTGAAGAACAATTGTTGTTTACATTAATAATTGGAATACCTGTTATTCCTACTTTATATAATACGATTTGACCACATGTACAATCACCATAAACATAGCTTGCATACACTTGCTTCTCTATATCTGATAATGTAGTCCCAGCATCGCTTAGCGCTCTATAGGAAGATATTTTATTGGAGATATACATCCATGCTAGGCGCACAAAAAAAGCGTTGGAGCATCACAGCTCCAACACTTTTAATTAGTACATTTTTAAATATTGATCGCGTTCCCATTGGTGTACTGTTGTACGGTACATGTCGAACTCGATTTCTTTTGCTTCTTTAAAGTTTGCATAAATATGCTCACCTAAAGCGGCTTGAGCTACTTCATCCTTAGCAAGTAATGCTAAAGCATCATCAAGCGCTGGCGGTAAGTTTGCGATACCATTCGCTTTACGCTCTTCATCAGACATCACGTAGATGTTTCGATTAATAGCAGCTGGTGGTGTTAAGTTTCGACGAATCCCTTCAAGACCAGCTTCTAAAATAACAGCCATCGCTAAATACGGATTAGCCGATGGGTCCACAGAACGTACTTCTACACGAGTCGAAAGACCACGTGCTGATGGGATACGGATCAGTGGTGAACGGTTTTGAGCTGACCAAGCTACATAACATGGCGCTTCGTAACCAGGTACAAGACGTTTATAAGAGTTAACTGTCGGATTTGTCACAGCTGTGAAGCCTTGAACGTGAGAAAGGACACCTGCCATGAATTGCATTGCTGTTTCAGAAAGACCTAGTTCAGTAGATTCATCAAAGAATGCATTCTCTTTACCTTTAAATAACGAAACATTAAAGTGCATACCAGAACCTGCTTCACCAAATAATGGCTTCGGCATGAATGTAGCATGTAGACCGTGTTTACGTGCAATTGTTTTAACAACTAATTTGAACGTTTGAATATTGTCACAAGCTGTGATTGCATCTGCATATTTGAAGTCAATTTCGTGTTGTCCAGGAGCTACCTCATGGTGAGACGCTTCAATTTCGAAGCCCATTTCTTCTAGCTCTAGTACGATATCACGACGGCAGTTTTCGCCAAGATCTGTTGGTGCTAAGTCGAAGTAACCACCGTGGTCGTTCACTTCTAATGTCGGTTCACCTTTTGCATCTAATTTAAATAAGAAGAATTCTGGCTCAGGTCCTAAGTTGAAGCTTGAGAATCCCATATCTTCCATTTTCTTAAGGATACGTTTTAAGTTATTTCGTGGGTCACCAGCAAATGGCTCGCCTTTAGCAGTGTATACATCACAGATGAAACGTGCTACTTTCCCTTTTTCAGAAGTCCAAGGGAACACTACGAAAGAATCTAGATCAGGATATAAATACATATCTGATTCTTCGATACGTACGAAGCCTTCAATGGATGAGCCATCAAACATCATTTTGTTTTCTAGTGCTTTGTCTAACTGGCTTACAGGAATCTCAACGTTTTTGATTGTGCCAAGAATATCTGTAAATTGTAGACGTATAAAGCTTACATTTTTTTCTTCGATTAGACGTTTAATGTCCTCTTTAGTGTATTTACCCACAGTTTTCCACACTCCTATAAATTGTCTAGCTTTTTATCATTACCCTACCCTATTAATAAAGAAATGAATGATGTTGCCTCTTATTAATAGAATCGAGATAAATCCCCACGACGGATGGATGATTTTTGCATGCGCTGCGCTTGACGCACTTCTTCACGCATAATGTTACGTAATTCTGAGTCACTTAAATCACGCTCATCTGTTGAAATAGGTTCATTCTTTTTAGCGAACAACTTTTTAATTTTCGCCATGTTCATACCTTGATCCAAATAATCTTTAATTTCCAGCAGTGTATCGACGTCATTTAATGAAAACATTCGACGGTTGCCTTCTGTTCGGTGCGGCTCAATTAAATGGTGTTCTTCATAATAACGAATCTGACGTGCCGAAAGCTCTGTCAATTGCATTACGATATTCATAGATAATAACGGCATAGTTCGTCTAATTTCACGACTCATTTAAGTTCCCCTCCAATACTCGCTAATCATATAACGAAAAATTTATAGTGTCAACCACTCATGTCAGCTTTCCTGACATGAATTAAAATAATTTTTTTGAAATGCTGAAAAATTGTAAAAAACTAAATTTAATATCCTAATGTGTGATTGATTTCCGTTTCGGCTTGGCGCTTTTTTGTTGTTATTGCTGTCGCTACGCTTTCACATAGAGCAAAGCTTCCTGCAGACTTCCGCGTGACAGATGTTTTTTCAACCATTAGGAAAAAAACTATTCAAAATGGAAGTTTTGAATAGTTTTTCGTTACTTATTTTTGGATTTTTTGAACAGCACTACAAATAGCAAATTTTACGTGCTCGTATGTTAACCCACCTTGAATAAAGGCGGTAAATGGAGGACGAATAGGACCGTCTGCTGTGAGCTCAATGCTTGAACCTTGAATGAAAGTTCCAGCTGCCATGATCACATCATCCTCATAGCCAGGCATATACGCTGGCTCTGGTGCATAATGCGCATTAATTGGTGAGTTTGCTTGAATTTCACGGCAAAAAGCAATCATTTGTTCCGCCGTTTGGAAAGAAACCGATTGAATTAAATCCGTACGATTCGCATCATACCTTGGCGATGTATTCATGCCTTTTTCCCCCAGCATAGCAGCTGTGAAAATGGCACCTTTTAGTGCTTGAGATACAACATGTGGCGCAAGGAAAAATCCTTGATAGAAATCACCGAGCGTATTTAATGTTGCCCCTGCTTCAGCACCAATACCTGGCGATGTCATACGATAAGCACATTTTTCTACTAAATCTGCACGACCTGCAATATATCCACCAATTTTCGCTAAGCCTCCACCAGGATTTTTAATGAGCGAGCCTGCTATTAAATCCGCTCCAACCTCTGTCGGTTCATGTGCCTCAACAAATTCTCCGTAGCAATTATCAACGAAAATAACTGCGTTCGGTGCTAATTCACGGATCTTTGCACACATTTCTGCAATTTGCGAAATAGTAAAGGATGGGCGTGTTGCATAGCCCTTCGAACGTTGGATAGCAATCATTTTTGTGTTTGGTGTAATTGCAGCTGCAACACCTTCCCAATCGATCTCTTGATTATTCAATAAATCCACATGGCTATAACCGATTTTATAATCTTTTAACGAGCCAGTATCCTTATCGCCACCATCGACTATTGATTGCAAAGTATCATACGGCTGGCCTGAAATATAAAGTAATTCATCACCAGGACGTAATACCCCGAATAAGCTAAGTGTGATTGCATGTGTACCAGAAATAATTTGCGGACGTACAATGGCAGCCTCCGCACCAAAGACCTCTGCATAAACACGTTCTAGATTGTCACGCCCTTCATCATCATAGCCATAGCCGTTAGATGGGTGCAGATGATAATCACTTACTTGATGCTTTCGGAATGCAGCAAGCACTTTTTGTTGATTGAAGAACGCCATATCTTCTACCTTTGCATGAAAAGGGCGTACTTTTTCCTCTATTTTAGCAGCTAATGCTAGTGTTTCTTCTGATAAATTGGTTGTAAAAGTCATTATGTTCTTCTCCATTTCACATTTGTTCAAATCTTATCTTAACAATTTGTGAGCTTGCCTGCAAAAATTGCTTGTGGTTCTAATTGCATTTAGGCGCTAAGTTAAATTAAAAACTATATCTATGAATTTCTGCTATAATTAGATATTTGATATCTGATAATTCCGAATCGTAAGTCGATGCTTTCTTTGCTTCTAATACAAAAAAGAAGACTTTAGTGTTTTCTAGTTTGTATTAGTAACTAATCTACAACAAGAAATGATTTATTCACATAAGGGGTGAAAGGGTTGGCTTGGGAGTTTTTTAGTATCATTGGAACGATTGCCTTCGCTATTTCCGGGGCTATAATTGCAATGGAAGAAGAATATGATTTATTCGGTGTCTATATACTCGGTATCGTAACTGCTTTCGGTGGTGGAGCTATACGAAATCTATTGATAGGTTTACCTGTAACTACACTTTGGGGTCAAGATATGATGTTCCAAATTGCCATTGCTGCGATTACGCTTTTTTTCTTATTTCCACATCGACTTATTCAGCATTGGCATCGCTGGGGTAATTTCACCGATGCTATCGGATTATCGGCATTTGCGATTCAAGGTGCCCTTTATGCTGTGAAGCTCGACATGCCTATTAGCGCAGTTATTGTAGCTGCTGTCTTAACAGGGTCAGGTGGTGGAATTGTTCGAGATTTATTAGCTAGACGACAACCATTAGTCCTCCGTGATGAAGTCTATGGTGTTTGGGCTGCACTGGCAGGGCTTATCATCGGACTTCAACTTTTCTCAGGGGATATCTTTTTATATGTATTGTTTGGTGTAATCACAGTATTAAGAATACTTTCATATATGAAGAAATGGCGTTTACCGTTGCGGAAGTTGAATCGAGCATAATTATACTGTTGCATAATAACAAGCCCAAATCTGATATTTGGGCTTGTTTCGAATTTTTAAATTCCTTATTTATCACAAACTCCGTGCATCCACAGCAGCGACTAAAATTAATTTTTCAACAGCAACATAGCTTCTTCCAAAGTAGTCATGTTTTTCATCATAGAGCTTGCTGCATCCAAAATAGGAAAGGCTAAAGCTGCACCAGAGCCCTCTCCCAATCGCATATTCATCTGTAGCATCGGTTCAATTCCGAGCATTTCAGCGGCGATTTTTGCGCCTGGTTCTTCAGAGGCATGAGAAGGAATGATATAGTCTTTTACGGTTGGCTCGATTTCGTATGCAATAAGAGCTGCAATAGTAGAAATAAAGCCATCAATCACAACTGGTTTACGATGTGCGGCGGCAGCAAGTATTACACCAGCCATAGCGCCTATTTCTAACCCTCCGACTTTTGCAAGTATATCTATAGCATCATGACGATTTGGTTTATTTAATGCTATTGCATTGTGAATGACTTCTACTTTATGAGCTATTCCCCCTGGCCCAACTCCTGCGCCGAAGCCTGTCACTTCATTCGGATGACAATCACGAAGAACCGATAATATAGCAGCACTCGGTGTTGTATTACCAATTCCCATTTCTCCTGTCCCGAGTACATTGATTCCTTTTTTGATTTCTTCTGTAGCTACCTCAATCCCTACTTCAATTGATTGTATGGCTTCTTCCCTTGACATAGCAGGACCTTTTGCCATATTGTCCGTACCATATTTAATCTTTTTAATGATGACACCAGCATCATGTGGAATATCCTCTTTTACACCAACGTCTACTGTGACAATTTTTGCATTTGTTATTTTCGCGACAGCACAGACACCTGTTCCTCCTCTAGGGAAATTTAGTGTTTGAAAGACCGTCACATTTTGTGGATTTGGTGTAACTCCTTCATCACAGACACCATGATCCGCGGCACAGACAATAATTGCTTTATTATCTATCGTAGGAAATAGTTCGCCTGTTATACCCGATAGTTGTACAGCTAGAGTCTCTAGCTTCCCCAAGCTACTAGGAGGCTTGCAAAGTGCATCTATGCGTTCTCTTGCCTGCTCCATCATTTTTTGGTCGGCACTTTGAATGTTTTGAATCGTTTGTTGTAATAATTGCATGAAAATTTCCCCTTTCTTATTTGCCCTTGTTACTCGAAGAATGATTTAGAGAAAAAAATAAAAAGCCTGTAGTTTATCCATAACAAATAAACTACAGACTTTTCCATCGTCTATATAATATGAAGCAGATAGGCAGGTCTCCTGGCTCAATTTCAACATTTCATAGAACCTTCCCAGAACGATGCTAGTGGCATTCTCTATGAAACTCCCTTTTACAGTGGTGGGACCGCTAAAGATTTTCACTTTATTCCCTATTCTCCCGCAATGGGCACCTAATGCTTTTATGCAATTACTTTAAATCTACGACAAAGTATTTTTTGTGTCAACATTTAAAATTTTCATTCTTTGTTGTATTTTAAAGTGAACGGACATGTTAACTATTCATATTTAAAAAATCTAACGCAAAATACTAAAGTAATAACTGCTATAACCAGCCCGCATTTGGTTTGATATAATAGAAGGAAAATCCGTGCCATAAAGATTTCTTGTCTCTATCGTACTCGCTAAGGATTATAGTAAAAATGGATGTTCACTACCGCTGCTTCAGTGTTTACATTTTTCCTTCTAAGGAGGCAAAATGTAAACACTGAAAATTCAGAACTTTTTTTGCGCAACACTAATGTTATAAACTAAAAATAAGAAATTGAGCTTTCTTCGTTACTTCTATTCATAACATCTCCACGAAATAGATTAATGTTGATGCCCATTTTTTAAGTGAAACTATTCCCTATAATTATTTAGAAGTTATAGTTCTACATAACTCAAACAAAGTATAATTAATATAAATAATGTCTGCTTAAGTTGTAAACAGACATTTTTATATGGAAATTGATATTGTATTTTCATTAAATCAAACTTCTTTAAGTTTGATTTAATGAAAAATTGTTCCAGGGATTCCTTCGTTGGCATTCGCTCTAAAAGAGTGAATCAAAAAACACTTCGAATAACCAAATAAACTAATATACCGAATTCAGGTTCCTAAAGGCTGGCAATTTGAACCCATTCTGAATCGGCTCCATTAGAAAATTGATTCATATCGCAACTACCCAACCATATTCCATTTTTTCTAGGTAAATTCCTAATCGTTCACAAGTAACGGATGCAATTAAGTTTCTTCTTTCCTAAAATTATAGTAGGGAAAGTAATTTTTTGATGTATGTCTATTGAATAGAAATATGCTGATGACTAACATGAAAAATAACTACATTCCAAACTTAGCCTTCACTTTGCTTTTTCCTAATCTCAACAATGTTCTTCCAGATCGCCCTATCAACTTTGGCAAAACTACGAATGCTTGGCGTTGTATTTACTTCAAATAATATAGGTTTTCCTTCAAGATCTATTCCAAAATCAATGCCATATTCTCTAGAAGGAAAGTGGGATGCTATTACTTCAGATGCTAAAATTGAATCTTCTTTTAGAGAGTCTATTGTTTGATCTCTCTTTGTATTATCCATCATCAAATAATCTGATAATAATTCTTCAATTGATATTGCTTGAGAACCCCGATTTGAATTAACAATCCCATGATCCTCAGATGCAAGCCTTCCGTAAATTCCACCAATTATCCATTTTCCCTTTAGATTTTGAACATGAACACGAATGGATATTGAATCCCCCTCAGGGGTTAGACTTTTGACCCCCTCCTGTATAATATAATTTCCGCTTAATCTACCGTGTTTCTCATATGGATGTAGAACTTGGTGGAAATCCTCAATTGCTGCTACACATTTGCTTATTTCTTCAGCTTGCATGGTAAATCCGTTAAAACAATAGTATCCATCTTTTCTTTTGTAGACTTTATAAATCGCTCTTCCTTGTCCAGCGCTATTATGTTTCACATAAATATACTCATACTTATTTAATAAATAGATTAGGTTTTCTAGACTGTAAAGTGTTGATTCTGGAATGCAGTTAGTTGTTAAAGGATTTTGTTTTAAAAGTAAGAATTGTTCCCATTTCCCAAGTCCATTTTTCAATAAACTCACCTCATTTAGTTAGATATTTTTATTTCTTTTGTATTAATAGTTTAGTCCTCCCTACTGATGGAGGTTACTATATTGTATGCAAATAGATTTATCTTACATGGGTAGGTGAGACTTGGTAACGCGACTAATACCCTATTTTTCTGTTAGAGTCATAATAAATTTACTACACTAGAAAAGGAGCATTATGATTGTTCTTAATACATCCATTTTATTGAATTCTAAATCATTAGTTTCTAATATATTTGCCCTGCTAATCTTTACTTTTAGTCTTATGGAGATGCGAGATATTGAAAAAAAGAACGAATTTTTTTTAAAATATATATTCGGGACAAACTTGAATTTTTAATGAAAGCCCATAACGGTCTTTCCGCAAAAATTGTAGAGGAAGTCGGTTTTCAAGGGATTTGGGCGAGTGGTCTATCGATATAAGGCTCATTAGGTGTAAGAGATAATAATGAAGCATTATGGACGCAGGTATTAGATATACTTGAATTTTTGAATGATACGACAACAATTCCCATTTTAGAGGCAGTTTAACTGTATAAGAAAAACCCTCGTATTACCGAGGGTTTCAGCTTGTTGACTAAAGAATAAATATATATAAATGATGGATTATCACTATAACGTATGGTTGATTTCCGTTCATATTGGGCGCATTGTTGCTGTCGCTTCGCTCCAGGGTTTCATCTGTGACGCTGATACCCAAAGAGTCGCCCAGTCGTAACGAAGATTAACTTATATATTTGACGTTACTTTCAAATCAATCCTACCTTTTAGTGCGTAAAGAGAGTTATACTGCTTTACGCAAACAAAGTAACGTTTATCTACAGTCTAAAAACCTCGCCTAAACGAAGGTTTTAATCGATCGATAATTATTTAAATTCTAACTCTCCATCATAAGCAAGCATGCCGCCTTCAAGGTTTGTTACGTCAAAGCCTTGAGCTTCTAGGTATGCACAAGCATTTGCTGAACGTCCACCTGCCTTGCAAACGATAATGTATGGCTTAGAAGCATCTAATTCTTCTAAGCGCTCAGGGATTGTCCCAAGAGCAATGTGCTGAGCACCAGGAATCATACCCTGAGCTACCTCATCCTCTTCACGAACATCAATAATGTATAGGTCTTCGTTCGCATCTAATAGTTCTAATACTTCGGTTGTATCCATAGATTTCATATGTGTAGTCCTCCAATATGTCAATTTCCTCTTACATTATAGCCTGAAGGCAAAAAAACAGCTAGTGTCAAGAACACTAACTGCTTTACTCTAGTTATCTTTCTCTAAAAAATCCACTTGCTTTGCTGGAACAAATGTAGAAATAGCGTGTTTGTAAATAAGGTGTTGTTTGCTATCAGCATCTAGTAATAATACTGTAAAATTATCATAGGATTTCACAGTTCCTTTTAACTGAAATCCATTTAACAAAAACACAGTTACAAAAACATTATTTTTACGTAAATGGTTTAAGAATGTATCTTGCAAGTTAATTGATTTCATCAAATATGCCTCCCTATACTCTCTTTCTACCTCTTCATTCCTATAGTAGCATGTTCTACCAATTTGGCAATTAGTAATTTTTAGAAATTAATCAAATTTTTTCATTATTATTAACAAAATATACATCCATTTTGTTACGGAAGTATGTTAGCTGTCTTTTCGCATAGCGGCGAGAATTTTGCTTTAAGCTGTCAATGGCTTCTTCTAAAGAGCATTTACCATCTAAGTAATCGTATAATTCTTTGTAACCGATTGCTTGGATTGATTGCACACCACGAATATTTTTCTGCCATAAGCCCTTTACTTCTTCTAAAAGCCCTTTTTCCATCATTATATCAACACGACGGTTAATACGATCATAGAGCACTTCACGTGACATATTTTGTCCAAGCCCTAAAATCACATGATTGTACAGTGGAACCTCTCCACGATTTTGTGCTTCGGATGCCTTTGAAACGCCACTAAGCTCAATCATCTCTAACGCACGTATGACACGGCGAGTATTATTTGGATGAATTGCCACCGCTGTTTGTGGATCAAGTTTTTTCAGCTTAGCATGCATCGCCTCTGGACCTAATTTTTCCAGTTCTTCATAATAGGCTTTCCGTGCCACCTCATCAACCTGCTCCTCTGTAAATTGAAAATCAAAGAGTACTGCCTGCACATATAAACCCGAGCCCCCTACAATAATCGGTAGTTTGCCACGCGATTGAATTTCCGCAATTTTAGCGCGCACTAATTTTTGATAGTCTGCTACTGAAAAGGATTCTGTTGGCTCTTTGAAGCTTAGTAAATGATGGGGTACACCTTCCATCTCTTCCTCTGTAATTTTTGCTGTACCAATATCTAAGTCTCGATAGATTTGCATGGAGTCACCGTTGATGATTTCTCCATTATATTTTTTTGCTAGCTCAATGCTTAGTGCTGTTTTCCCAGATGCTGTAGGTCCTACTATTGCTACGACCTCTGCCTGCTGTATCTTATCTTGTATCATATTTTTCTAACCACCGTAATAAAACTTGATAGACTGCCTCTCGATTATCCTCGTTTAGGATTTCATGACGCTTATCCTCAAATAAGTAGACCGTCACGTCCTGTATGCCTGCTTCTGTAAATTGTTCTGCAACAGCATATACGCCTTGACCTTGTTCTCCTACTGGATCTTTGCTACCACTTATCAATAATATCGGTAAGTCTTTCTTTACTTTTGCTATTTCACTTTTACGATTTAACGACCTGAAACCTGTTGTTAAATCGACAAAAAATTGATTTGTTGGGATAAAGCCGCAATACGGATCATCTATATATTTTCCCACTTCGTCCTCTACTGAACATAACCAATCATAAGCAGTCTTCGAATTCGGGAACTGTTTATTAAAGCTACCAAAGCTCAGCTTATTTAATAACTTACTCTCTGTCTCTTTACCAAGCTGTTTGGCTAATACTTTCGCTACTAAATTCCCCATCGTATGCAATGCTGTAACATTCCCTGTTCCACATAGAATCACATGATCCACTTGATCGCTATACAATTGTATATACCTTCTAGTAATGAACGATCCCATACTATGACCAAATATAATTAATGGTACATCTGCAAATTGTTCATGCAAAAATGTTACTACTTCATGCGCATCCTCTACGACACGATGAAATCCATTTTGTTCAGCAAAAAAGCCTAATGTGCCATTATAGGCTGCCGTTTCTCCATGCCCTCGATGATCATGCATTGTCACTGCATAGCCCGCTTCGGTTAGGCTATTGGCAAATGTAACATAACGCCCACTATGCTCCGCCATACCATGCAATATATGAATATGACCAATACATGGCTTCGACGGCTTTAATGTTCGAGTAAACAGAAAATGGCCATCTGACATTTCAATATAACGCATTACCTACACTCCTTCCTCTGCAAAATTTGTTGCATCTAAAATAGCTTGTTCAAGTTGAGCTACATAAGTATTTCTTTGGGACTCTGTATAGTGAAAATGTTGTTGCATAACTTGAATGACCTGCTGTTTATAACGTTTTACTGCATCAATATCGAAGTATAATAAGCCTGTTCGACGAATAAAGAAATCACTTGGCGTATACACCATTTCCGCTTCTATGCCATAAAGTAACATAGCATGTAAAACTAAAGGCATCGTACTTCCGTGCTCATGTAAATATTTCACCTGGTTATATAATGCGTCAACATTTGTCCCATATTTTTGTACAAGCTGTTTTGCTTCATCATAATTAAGGCCATACTGAACGCCCTCTTTAGCTTTATAAGAACTATAATCAGGGAAATTAATGGCATTAATGCCCTTTGCACCGGAAAGTGATAACTCACGTGTTACACATGGACTTGCGTGCTTATATTTATGAATCTTCACAATTTTATCAACGATTGTTTCTGCCATTTGACGGTAGCCAGTTAGTTTACCACCAGCAATTGTTATTAGCCCACTTGGAGCCGTCCATATCTCATCTTTGCGTGAAATTTCGGATGGATCCTTGCCTTTTTCATAAATAAGTGGACGCACACCTGCCCACGATGATTCAACCGTATCTCTTGAAATATTTGCAGTTGGAAAGACTGTTTTTGCAGCTACAATTAAATAATCAACGTCCTCTTGAGTAGCGACCGGATGTGTAGGGTCTCCCTCGTAAACTGTATCTGTTGTCCCAACATACGTTTTACCATCACGTGGAATTGCAAAGGCCATACGCCCATCCACTATATCAAAGTACACAGCTTGCTGTAATGGAAAATCTTTTTGATCAAGGACAATATGGACCCCTTTTGTGAGACGTAATTGCTTTTTGTCTACTACTTTATCTTTTTGGCGGACTTCATCTACCCAAGGTCCAGTTGCATTGACGATTTGCGCAGCATGCACCTCGATTGTTTTCCCTGTAACATGATCTGTAACTTGTGCCCCAACAAGCTTTTTCTTCTCATATAAAAACCCTGTCATTTCCGCGTAATTTAAACAAAGTGCCCCATATTCCACAGCTTTTTTCAACACTTCAATTGTTAGACGGGCATCATCTGTACGATATTCAACGTAATAGCCACCACCAATAAGCTCATCTTGATTGAGTAAAGGCTCTAGCGCTGCCGTTTCCTGAGCGTTTAACATCGTTCTACGCTCATGCTTTTTAACACCTGCTAAACGATCATAGACCTTCAATGCCAATGATGTTGATAATGGTCCAAGTGAGCCCTTTTTATATAATGGTAGTAGCATTTTTTCAGGCGTTGTAACGTGAACAGCATTGTCATATACAATTTCACGCTCACGCCCAACCTCCGCTACAACACCTATATCAAGTTGCTTTAAATAACGAAGTCCACCATGAATAAGCTTTGTTGAACGGCTTGATGTTCCAGCAGAAAAATCCTGCTTCTCAATCAAAGCGACTGATAACCCCCTCGATGCTGCATCAAGTGCTATGCCAGCACCAGTAATGCCGCCACCAATGACTAAAACGTCAAAGCTATATTGTTCTAAAAAATGCATAATTTTAGGACGATGCTCAAATGAAAACATACCTTTCTCCCCCATTTGCTATAAATTGAAAATACATGCAACTTCTACTAAGTAAGCCATCTTGTATAACTAACAATAACGTTAAGTATAGAAATTCTAATTCCACTTCAATTACATTACCCGTTTAAACATTTTTTCCACTTCATAAGAAGTAAAATGAATAAGTACTGGACGTCCGTGCGGGCATGTAAATGGATTGTCGGCATTGCGTAAATCTCGCAATAATACTTCCATTTGCTCTTTCGTTAAATAATAATTGGCCTTTATCGACTTTTTACAGCTCATCATAATCGCTGCAGCCTCACGTAATTTTTTGACGTCCGCTTTTTTAGTTGTCAGCACTTGTTCGATTAAGTCCTCAATAATTTCCTGTTCTTCCCCTTTAGGGAACCAGCTTGGATGCTCTCTCACGACAAACGAAGCCTGCCCAAATTCCTCTAAAAATACGCCTACAGCTTCTAACTCCTGTCGATTTTCTCTTAAAATAAGAGCCTCGTCAGCAGCATAATGGAAAGTCAATGGCAGCAATAAAGCCTGACGCTCATTTGGGTTTACCTGACCGACTTTTTCACGGAAAAATTCATATTTTATGCGCTCCTGTGCTGCATGCTGATCAATTAAATAAAAGCCATCCTCCATTTGCGCAACAATATACGTACCGTGAATTTGCCCTACTACTTCAAGTGCGGGGAACGGTTCTTTCTTAGGCTCATCCTCCAAAACTTCCATTGGCTCTTCTAGCGTCACTTCTTCTTCAGGACGATTCACTTCCATCACTGGTGTCGGTTGCCAACTATCATCAATGGCAGTAGGAACGGTTTCAGATTGGGGCACTATAGGATCTAATGTGTTGGATTCCTGAACAGTTTGTACATCATAAAGTTTCTCTACAATAGCATTCATTTTCTCCACATTAAGCTTCGGTGCAGGTTTCCAAATATTTAACTGCTCCGTCTCAGACTTCGCCACTTTCTCCTTCTTTTCCATTTGCGGTACTCGAATAACATGGCGGATTTTCTCTCGTATCGTCTCCTCAATTAACTTAAGAAGCTCAGGCTCCTTACTTAATCGTATTTGATGCTTGGCAGGATGAACATTGACATCTGTTAAATAAGGATCTCCCTCTACAAAGAGCGCTACAATCGGAAAACGTTCAATGGGCAAATACGTATGATAAGCATCTACAATCGCTTTTTGTATTAAATAATGTTTCACCCAGCGACCATTCACAAATAACGACATATAGTTTTTCGAGGCACGAGTCACCTCAGGTAATGATACAAAACCAGAAATTTTATAATCCTGTGATTCTCCACTGAATGCCACCATTTTTTTAGCATTATGTACACCGTAAATGGCCGCTAATACTTGCTGAACATCCCCGCGTCCATTTGTTTGTAACAATTGCTGGCCGTTATGCAGCAATCTAAACGCAATTTGTGGATTTCCGAGTGCAAGGCGGTTCATTAGATCAATTGTATGCCCAAGCTCGGTCTGTATCGTTTTCATATATTTTAATCGAGCTGGTGTATTGAAAAATAGCTGTGCTATTGTAAGATCTGTTCCCTTACGCAAAGGGCCAGGTTTATGTGTGGCGATATGTCCACCCTCAAGCTCTAAATACGTTCCTGATTCACCATTGGATGTAATCAGTGTCATTTTTGACACTGATGCAATGGAAGCTAATGCCTCGCCACGGAAGCCAAGTGTACGAATTCGAAATAAATCATGTTCCTGATGAATTTTACTTGTCGCATGGCGAGAGAATGATATTAATGCATCCTCTTCATCCATACCACTTCCATTATCAATGACCTGAATTGAAGTGAGGCCCGCTTCTAGTAAAAAAACATCAATGGACGTACTTCCTGCATCAATGGCATTTTCAACAAGCTCTTTAACTACAGAGGCCGGTCTTTCTACTACTTCCCCTGCCGCGATTTTATTGGACAGCCACTCGTCCATAATTTGTATTTTTCCCATAGCGCATCACTCCTTTACTTTTTTGCATTTACTAGTTGTTGCTGTAATTCATATAAAATATTCATCGCTTGCATTGGTGAAGTGCCTAGAATATTTACTTTTTCTAGGTTTTTAAGCACCTCAGATTCTGCAGGAGAAATTGGTTCTTCTTCTGTAAATAGGGACATTTGCATTGGCTTTTCTTCAACTTCCTGTACCACGGCTACTTCTTTTTCGGCTGCGTTTCCTGTCTCGCGTCCCGCCTCGAAGTTTTCAAGCAGTACTTGTGCTCTTGTTAAAATTTCCTCTGGTAATTGAGCAAGCTGTGCTACATGAATCCCGTAAGATTTATCGGCAGCTCCCTTTTTCACCTTATGCAAAAAGACAACTGTGCCATTTTTTTCAGTAGCAGATACATGTACATTTTGCAGTCGAGGAAGTTCCTTTTCAAGAGCCGTTAATTCATGATAGTGAGTCGAGAATAGTGTGTTTGCTCCAATTTTATCATGGATGTATTCCATCATGGATTGAGCAAGACTCATGCCATCATAAGTAGATGTCCCGCGACCAATTTCATCAAACAGCATTAAACTATTTTTTGTAGCATGCGTAATCGCGTGCTGAGATTCTAACATCTCCACCATGAAGGTTGATTGTCCCGCTGCTAAATCATCTGCTGCACCGATGCGTGTAAAAATCTGATCTGTAATTGGTAATCTAGCTTTTTCAGCAGGCACATAACAGCCCATTTGTGCCATCACAACAATTAGCGCAACT
>Ga0209676_1000850_pt1 | contig 39424 bp, 37 predicted proteins | sample AraplaCvi_mLB_r2_FD_184282 | JGI IMG/M metagenome (GOLD analysis project Ga0209676, IMG submission 184282) | Arabidopsis root microbial communities from North Carolina, USA - plate scrape MF_Cvi_mLB_r2 (SPAdes) (version 2) | ecosystem: Host-associated > Plants > Roots > Endosphere | place: USA... | reverse complement strand
TTCGAAGCCGGTCGCGAGCAACCAGTTCCACCCCGCGTGCCAGCCCATCACGCCCCAGATATTGCCGGTCCGCAGCACCCAGGCGCAGGCGAACAGCGAGAACAGGAACGTGCCGAGCATGACCCGGGGCGGCTGGTGCGGACTGAAATGCAGGAAGCAGAAAACGAGCGACACCAGCAGCACTGCCACCGTGACATTGGTCTTGCGCGCCACCACCGACAACATCCAGCCGCGGAAAATGACTTCCTCCACGCTCGCCTGGAACATGAAACCCAATAGCAGCAGACCGATGTGCAGCAGACTGACTGGCGACCGCCAGGCCGGCCCCAAGTCCGCCGCCTGCATGCCGCCAGCCATCCAGATCGCGACTACGACCAGCGTGATCGTGCCGAATCCAACGGCCAGTCCGTGCAGGAAGGTTTTCAGCGGCGCCGGACCGGTCAGCCCGATACTCGCCAGCGAGCGCCCTTCGACGAAGCGTACCCAGGCGAGCACGGCCGCCAGCGTTGGCGCGAAGCCGAACCACAGCAGCGCATGCAAGCCAGCGAGGCCGATCGGATCGCCGCGCGGCGTCGACCAATGCTGCGACTGCATCCAACCGTCCAGCGCGATCACCGGTACCGCGTTGAACAGGATCATCAGGATCGGCGTCAGCCAGGCCCAAGGCAGCCAGCCGCGCGCCGGATCGGGCGAATACAGGGCAACGGGGGTCATGCGGGGCTCCAGGTCGACGTGATCGCCGCTGCAAGTTGCCATCCGCGCGGGGGCGCGGCAACCCGTTTGCGACCAAGCCACAGAAGCCGCCGATGAATCACCCGGATCGCCGACGAAATAGCGCTGAGTCGTCGCCCGTGGTGTCCGCTTCGGGTGGCGGTTTCATATGTTCGATGAAACACAGACAGCTGCCGAAGCAGCCGGGGATGCGACGGAGAGGCGGCACGCTCCCCAGATGCGCGCATCAGCCGCTTCCATTAAGCGAGGGGCCGGGACAAAGTAGGAACCCATCGCGGACAGCGCTTGCTCAAATCTCACAGTTTGCGCTCTCATCCTTGAGGCATCCGCAATATTTCCTCACTACGTCTGCTGTCTGCTGGTTGGAACTGCGTCACACTTCTTGATTGCCGGATCTCTCAGATCCGCAATGAGCGGCTGCTCACCTCAGATCAAGAGGCGTATTGACTACGGCTTCCGCTTGAATATACTCCGCGACGAGCTGCGATCAGGCGCATCCAAGGACAGGGGTCAAACCGCTTAGCTAAGTGACAGGCCGTGACAAGGAAGGTCGGGTTGCATCAGGCATGGGGCAAGGTCGCTCCAGTCGCCTCCTTTCCCACTTGTCTTTTGCCTCATCGCTCATGCGGTGCGCTTTGCGCTACCGGCGAGAAGGGGCTGCCACTTGCGTCTACGGACAGCGAACGAATTAGAAGTTCAATCGACAAGGAGTGGTTAAGGAGTCGAATTGATGAAGAAGTTAGTTGTTGTGGGCGCAGTTTCGCTTGTCGCGATCTTCGGCGGGTGGTTTGTTTATAGCAAGACCGACCGGGCGGCCCCAGCCAGCAGTGCTGCCCAATCGGACAGCGGCACGCTTGAAGAGTTCGCCGCTCGTGGCAAGGCCTTGACTGAGGCTGCAGGCAGTAAGAGCCTGACGCCAGGTCCCGTAAACACAAGCCAAGTGGATTCCTCCCAGCTGCTGAACGCTGATCCTCGACTGGTTGCGCTATCCAAGGCTGAACTTGCCTGGCTTGAGAAGCACTATTACCCAACGCAGCGCGAGTTGGATGGCTTGGACGCCATGTCCATAGACGAACTTGGCCGGGCGGATGACCCCAAGTCGCGCACGCTGTACGGATTGGCCTTGATCAAGCGCGGAGAGGTGCCAGCGGCGATTGCTGCATTGAACAATGCCGCGTCGCAAGGGGCCGTCTACGCCTATGAGGAGGGCGCGATCGCTGAACATGCAATGCTCAAAGAGCGCAACGGCGACCCGCAGACGGTGGACGCGATGCTTCGCGCAAAGCTAGAGGTGGCCCGGATGATGGGGGACCACAGGGTCGACTATCTGCTTGAGAAGTATCTTCCGAACCAGAGCTCGACCGATCCGGCGACTGTCCAAACATATACGACGGAGTTCATGCGCCAGTTGGGAAGTAACGCTCAGCTTCTTGGCGTTCCCGCTGCTGGTCCGGATCCAAGACCGAACCTTGACCAGTGGAACGACATCTCAAAGCTGGGTCAGTCCGCAGGCGCATCGACCCAGGTCGACGTGTACAGACGAGACTGAGCAACGCAATGCGACCGTCGACGAGGTTCTCGGCGCGATCTGAGTGGATCGATGATCTGTTCTCACAAGCTGTCTCCCACACCAAATCTGACGATACCCAGGTCGGAACAGTGGCCTCTCGTCGGTCGTCGCTACTATTGCCTCACGCAATTAGCTACATGCACCACGATGCTTTGTCGTCGTTTGCAGACTGTGCCACTGCCTCTGCTGATCCTTCCGAAATTCTCGCGCTCGGCCTTCTGCACCGGGAGCGCGGACGATCATTTCACGTAGCAGCGCGCAGCGCACGGCGTCACCCTGCGCATCCAGCTGCTGCACGATCGCAGCAACCACGCCACGGGTGGATTCCCAGTTCATACCGGTAATGAGCCGCCCATCAGCTTCCACGTGGGAGGTTCCGCGGGCACCGTGGCGGAACTGGCCATTGCTCTTGCGCAGCCGTTGTTCAATCGAGAACGGGAAGGTCCTGTAGTAGGCGGCCGCCATGTCCTCGAAGGCATCTGGATACCCGGTGACCCGCTTTCCTCCGACCAACGCAGAACCATCGGACAGGGTCAGGTTCACAAGCCCCGCGCTGCCGTGGCACACCGCCGAGACGATGCCACCCTGCTGCTCGTAGATGCGCACCGCCAGCGACTGCAGGCCAGGGTGCTCGGCAACGCCGTACATTGCCGCGCTGCCACCGATGTACATCAGCGCGGCGTAACCCGCCGGATCCACCTCGTCGGGCCGGCGCGTGTTGGCCAAGGCCCACATGAAGTCGGCGTTGTAGACCATCGCCTTGTGCTCGCGGTTGCGGGTATCGATGTAGGCCAGCGGCACCGCGCCGCCCTCGGGGCTGACGAACTGCACGCCATAGCCGGCCTCACGGAATCCGGCGTAGGCGTGGATCAACTCGGAAAAGCTGTTGCCGGCGCTGAGCTGGGTGCCGGGCATGGTGTCGGCATTGGAGACCACCAGCAGTACCTGGCGACCATGGGCGGGCGCTGTCTGACGGGTGGCGGTCTTGCTGATGATCTGCCACTGCCCGCCCAGTTTCTTCAGCAGGAACAGGTCGACGTAGCGCTGATCCTCGCCGATCAGGATCTCGGCCTTGGCGGTTGCGATGTTGCCCTCCACCTGGATACCGAGCAGGCGACCGGTGCGGCCATTGAACTGTCCCGGGTTCTTGACGAACCCCTCGGCGTACTGGGCAATGCCCACCTCACGCATGCCGTCCGCGCCCTGACTCAGGTACAGCCGTGCCTCGGGATGGAACGCGCGCCGGAGCCGGTCGTGCTGGTTGTAGGAGGTGCCGTGCAGGTAGTCCTGGATGACCGCGGCCACCGCATGCCCATCCGTCACCGGGTCGGCATGTGCCACGTTGCCGCACAGTAGCGCGACGCAGGCAAGGACGAACCAGTGGATCAGACGGGCTGGCAGCGGTACGGCGCCGGCAGTGGCCGGCTGGGAAAGCGTTCCTGACATGGGCGGGACTCCGGTGGACGTGTAGCCCGAAGTCTGGCCGATTCCCTTTCCAATCCCTTTCCTGCAGTGCGTTTGCGGACTCCCCGAACGCGTTTCAGGAAGCGGCCTCCACCTGCAGGCGCGCCTGCCGCCAGGCGGCGGGCGTCGTTTTTTCCAATTTGTTGAAACTGCTGTAGAAGCTGGAGAGGGACAGGAAGCCAGCGGCCTCCGCCACCTGTTCCATCGTCGCCGCGCTCTGGGTAAGCAGCAACTGCTTGGCTGCCTCGATCCTGATGCGCGCCAGGTACGGCTTGAATGCCGTCTTGTGGTTGTCGTTGAGCAACTGCGACAGCTTGGCCGGGGGCATGTTGAGACGCCGGGCCAGTTTGGGCAGGGTCAAACCAACGTCCTTGTAGAGCGCCTCGTCGGCCATCAGCACATGCAGGGCCTGCAACGCCGCCTCGGCGTCGGTCGGCGCGATCTTGCGGTCCCGATACGGTGCAGGGGCGACGCGGCGTGGCGTCCGCCGGGCCAGCGCTACGCTGATGCTCAGGTACAGCACCAGCGAGAACGACAGCGCACCGACGATATATGAGGTCAACCCCGCCGTGGCGTAGGCAAGCCAGATCACAGCCACGCCCGCGATCACAGATGCGACAGTGGTGCCGGCCAGCCCATCGGTTAGTCCATCGGCGCGGACTTGCCTGGCTCCGCGCAGGAACAGGCCCGTTGCCACCAGCACACATACCAGCCAACTCACCTGGATGGAGCCCCAGACCGGCCCTGCCCACAGGCGGACATTCCCGGTATAGGGATAAACGAGGCCAAAGACCGTCGCGAGCACGAAAAGGCCCAAGGCGATGATCGGATCGTGCCGGGTCGTACGGCGATCCGGATCGACCCAGGCGCGCACGAAACCGATCAGGCAGACACCGATGAGGAAACACGCGATGAGTCCGACCTGCAGCACCAGCTTGGAAATGTCGGGCCAGAAGTAGAACAGCACGGACTTTCCGGTCCGCAGGCTCAGCATGAACACCAATGCCGCCAGCCAACACTGCGCCGGCCGCACGGGGGGCCGACAGAGCAGGTAAACCGACAGCGCCACCCCGTTGAAGGCGCCCAGGCCGGCAAAGAAGAACAGGAGGTAGGACTCGAGCATGACGGAGCGGATGGCCTGAAGGGAGCGGATGGCTCTGGCTGAATTCAGTAGCCCGGAGTATGCCCGTTTCGGGCAAACGCGGAGGGATGTACCGGCGAGTTGGTCCTTGACCACTTTGAAGAATACGTAAGTGGCGGCTCCCCAGCTCGCATCTTCACTTCCCGCACTATCGGCTGATGCTCGCAACTCATTTCGCAAAAAGGCCGCGCACCCCAGCGGATGCGCGGCCTCGGTAGCATGCCGCAGCGGGAAGGCAGGGCCCTCCCGCTGCCTGGCATCACAGCGCGATGCGGATACCCGCGTTGACGCTGTTGTTCTCCACGCCCGACCCCTGCTCGGTGCTGACGCCACCGTACAGGTAGGTCGACGCACCCAGGCGCACGGTGCCCTGCAGCTGGGCCCGACCGAAGGCCTTGCCCGCCTCGGCGGCAGACAGGTCCACGCGTTCGCCGGCCAGTGCGGTGGTCACAGTGGCCTGGCGGGCCTGGCCGTGGTTGATGCCCGCCTGCAAACCGAACTGCCAGGTCCCGCGCGCTGCCAGCGGATCGTTCAGCAGCGAGCCGACCGACAGGCCGAGCGTGGCACGGCTACCCTCCGCCTGGAGGCGTGCAACGTCCAGCGCCGCCAGCGAGTCACCCCCTTCGCGGTAGGCATTGCGCTCAACCTTCTGCCAGTTGCCGCGCAGTGAGGGCTGCCAGCTCAGGCCTGCCGCCGTGAAGGGCAGGCTGACACCGGCACTGGCCATGCGGGTAGTACCCGAGGCCTTGCCGGACAGCGAAGCATCGGCACCCAGGGCGTCCGGACGCTGGCTTTCCCAGCGATCGGCCGAGTAGGAGAGCATGCCGTCCAGCACCACCGCACCTGCCCTGGCCGCGCCATAGGCAAAGAACGCGTTGCTGTCGAGCGTGTTGTCCAGCGGGCTGCGCTCCAGTTCCGACGTCGTGCGACCCAGGCCGGCGCCCCACGCCAGGTTGGAGGAGCGGTACACGTCGATACCGGCCGTGGCACGACGCTGGCGGGCATCGAAGCGGTCGGCGCTGGCATCCGCGTCCACCGACACATCCCCGTAGCCGATGTTGGCCCACAGCAGCTGGTCGATACGCGTGCTGGATGCATCCAGCAGCACATTCTGGCCCAGTCGACCGGTCACATCGTCGGCCAGTGCGGTCGCATTGGACTGCGCCAGCGCCGCCAGCTTGGCGTGGCTCTCGCCGGTCAGGGCGGTCACCAGCACCGGCAGTGCCACCGCATCCTGCTGCCATACCGCGCGCAGCAGATCGGTCTGCTCCGCGGTAGTGGTGCCGGCGTCGCTGGCTTCCACCAAGGCATCCAGTGCAGCCGCAGTGGCCAAGCCGTTGCCGTTGACCTTGCCCACCAGGTCAGCGCTGTAGGCGGTCGGCGTCACGTACAGATCGATGTCGAAACCGGTGGTGTAGTACACCTGGAAACGCGTGCGGGCGGCCAGGCCCTCGGTCGGCTGCAGGATCCTGTCGAAGGTACCGGTCACGCCGCCCTCGCCACTCACGATGCGGAACATGTCGCCCACCTTCGGGGTGAAGGTGTTGCCCGCATTACCACTGATGCCGCGCAGCAGGGGCTGCAGGGTGCCGTTGGCGACGAAGCGACCGGCCGCGCCGGACACCAGCAGGCGCGAGTAGTTGCCCGCTCCGGCGCCGGTGCCGTACCCGTCGATATCGATCTGCAGCGTGGCGTCATCGGTCAGCGTGACCGTACCCGTCACTGCCAGCGTGCCCGGCGAGTTGCCCGGGGCCAGCGTGCCATCGACGCGCATGTTGCCGGCAATGGTGCCCGTGCCACGCACCGTGCCGTCACGTTCCACCTGCACATTGCTCAGCAGCACGCCATTGGCACTGAGGGTGCCTTCGTTGACGCACGTGCCGTTGGCCAGGACCGCGGTGCCTGCCATGTTGAGGCGGCCCGCACCACTCTTGATGAAGCAGCCGGTGCTGCGCGAGCCGTCCAGCATGCCGGTCAGCTGCGTGGTGGTGCCCGAGGCCACATCCAGAGTAGCCTCGCCCATCACGAGCAGCGGCTGCGTCACCTGGGCGTCGACCGTCGTGCGCAGGGTCGCGTCATTGATCGCTACGGCGCCGGAACCCAGCCCGCCAGCATGCGCCAGCACGACCGTGCCGCCACTGATCAGCGTGCCGCCTGCGTGGGTGTTGGCCGCGCCAAGCACCAGCGTGCCTTGGCCGTCCGCCACCAGGGTACCGCCGCCGCTGATCGGGCCGTTGACCGTCAGGGTGCGGCCTTCAGCGCTGCGGAGCGCGCCCACGCTGTCCAGCACCATCGATCGGCCGGTGGTCATCGACTCGGATGCCTGCAGCGTGCCGCCATTGAAGGTCAGGCCGCCCGTTGCATCGCCCAGGTTGCCATCGCTGCTTACGTTGAGCACGCCGCCGTTGAGCGTGGTGCCGCCGGTGTAGGTGTTCTGGCCGGACAGGGTCAGCTCGCCTTCGTTGACGGTCGTGCCGCCGCTGTGGCTGACCGTACCGGTCAGCTCCAGGCCGCCTTCGCCGTTCTTGACCAGGCCACCATTGCCGGACACGTCGCCGCTGTTGGTCAGCGTGGTGTTGGCGTCGGTGTTGAAGGTGCCGTCGCCCGCAAGGACCACGTCGCGATCGCTGTTGACGTCGCCGGTGGTGTGCAGGGTGCCGCCATTGAAGGTCAGGCCGCCTGCGGCATCGCCGAGGTTGCCATCGCTGCTTACGTTGAGCACGCCACCGTTGAGCGTGGTGCCGCCGGTGTAGGTGTTCTGGCCCGACAGGGTCAGCTCGCCTTCGTTGATGGTGGTGCCGCCGCTGTGGCTCACCGTACCGGTCAGGTCCAGACCGCCTTCGCCGTTCTTGATCAGGCCGCCCGTACCGGACACATCGCCGCTGTTGGTCAGCGTGGTGTTGGTGTCGGTGGTGAAGGTGCCGTCGCCCGCAAGGACCACGTCGCGATCACTGTTGACGTCGCCGGTGGTGTGCAGCGTGCCGCCATTGAAAGTCAGGCCGCCCGTTGCATCGCCCAGGTTGCCATCGCTGCTGACGTTGAGCACGCCACCATTGAGCGTGGTGCCCCCGGTGTAGGTGTTCTGGCCCGACAGGGTCAGCTCGCCGTCATTCACCGTGGTGCCACCGCTGTGGCTCACCGTACCGGTCAGCTCCAGGCCGCCTTCGCCGTTCTTGATCAGGCCGCCCGTACCGGACACATCGCCGCTGTTGGTCAGCGTGGTGTTGGTGTCGGTGGTGAAGGTGCCGTCGCCCGCAAGGACCACGTCGCGATCGCTGTTGACGTCGCCGGTGGTGTGCAGGGTGCCGCCATTGAAGGTCAGGCCGCCTGCGGCATCGCCGAGGTTGCCATCGCTGCTGACGTTGAGCACGCCGCCATTGAGCGTGGTGCCGCCGGTGTAGGTGTTCTGGCCCGAGAGGGTCAGCTCGCCTTCGTTGACGGTGGTGCCGCCGCTGTGGCTGACCGTGCCGGTCAGGTCCAGGGCGCCTTCGCCATTCTTGATCAGGCCACCGGTACCGGACACATCGCCGCTGTTGGTCAGCGTGGTGTTGGCGTCGGTATCGAACGTGCCATTACCCGCAAGGACGACGTCACGAGCGCTGTTGACGTCGCCGGTGGTGTGCAGCGTGCCGCCATCAAGCGTGAGCTTGCCTGCGGCGTCGCCCAGGTTCTCATCACCGCTTACCTGCAGCACGGCATTGTTGCTGACAGAGGTGCCACCAGCGTAGGTGTTCGTGCCCGAGAGCACCTGCGTGCCGCCCTTGATGGCCACGTCGCCCTGCCCGCCGATGGTGCCTTCGAACTCGTCGTTTGCATCGGTGATGGACAGCGTGTTGTTGCCCAGCGCCACATCACCCTTGCCGTCCAGCGAGATGATGTTTACGACCGGAGCAGCCTGGGTCACGTCCAGCGTCCCGTCGATCACGAGCTTCTTCGACTTGTCGATGGAACCATTGCCGGACAATGCCAGCGTGGCGTTCTCGTCGACCTCGGTGGTACCGGTGTAGCCATTGGTGTTGGTCAGCGTGACCGAACCGCCGTTGCCGCTGTTCTTGACGATCAGCGAGCCTGGAACGCCATTGGTGGCGTCGTCGATCTTGCCGGTGAACGTCGAGTCGTGGCCGTTCTGATCGATGGTGCCGGGCTTGTCGTCGATCTTGAAGTCGACATCCACGTTGGTGTCCTTGTCGACCACCAGCGTACCGCCCTCGAACGAGGCCTCGTCTTCGTTGCCCAGCTCATCGGTGCCCTTGGGCCCATCGATGACGATCGGGCCGGTCGGGGTCGTCGGGGTCGTCGGCGTGGTCGGCGCGCCGCTGCCCGGATTGGGCGCGACCGGACCGAAGGGCACGCCCTTGTCGAATGTCAGGCCCGGCGCCTGGTCGACGAACAGCACGGGGCTGTACGCCGTGTCCTTCAGATTCAATGACAGGAATCCAAGGCGGTACGTGCCGGCCGTGCTGACCTGGTACGTTGCGACCTGCCAGCCGGTCGCACCATAACTGCCGGTGGAGTAGCTGCCCGTGCCGAGGTTGGTTGCACCCAGCAGCGCGTACTGCGCGTTCTGGTTGTTCACCGTCGCGAACACCGAGGCGTCGCCGAGGTTGATCAGCGAGGTCAGCGAGGCATCGTTGAACGGCTCGTAGTCGGTCGAGACGTACTGCCACGCCATGCTGAAGTAGTCCCCCGCAGCGAGGGTCAGGTCCTGATACAGCCACGATGCATTCCTGGGCGCCCCGGCCATCGTGCTTTCCACCAGCGCACTGCTCGCAGCGTTCAGCCCAAGTGCGGCTGCAGCCGTGGCGAACGTGTCCGAGCCATTACCCGCCTGCAATGAGGCCATGTTGTTGCCGAAGGGCGTCACCGTCCAGGTATGGCTGCCGTTGTCAGCCTCGAAATCGGTCATGCCGGTGACCACCGCGGCGCCGACACCAGTGGTGCCATAACTGGTAGAGCCCTGGGTGCCGGTCTTGGAGTACGTCCAGCCGCTAAGCGTGCCGGTTTCGAACCCGATGTTGGTGATGTCCACCGCCGCCATCGCGGAGGGACCATACAACGCCAGCGCGGTCATCAGGCTCAGGGCCGCCAGCGGGCCGGTGGTCAAGCGGTTGGCCGTGCGGCGGGTGCGGCCACCTGCGGCCGTGCCGAATTCGGAGGTCACAACCCACTGACCCACAGCCTTGCTCCATACCACCTTGAATACTTTGTTCATTCCTTGGTCCCCTGATGACGCAATTGTTTAAAAAACGTGAAAGTGTGCCGTGCATCACATCATCGGCAGAGGGGGACCAATCTTTAGCTTTTCCTGCAGATGCCCTGGGCCATCCGTGAATGGTTAAGTAAAACAGCAACTTGGAGGCGCTCGTGGCCTAGCGTCATCTACCTCGAAGGTGATTTCGGAAATCCCCATGGCATCCTGGTTCATTACCGGCGCATCCAGCGGCTTCGGGCTTGGCCTGACCCGGCAACTTCTCGCACGGGGCGACCGCGTCGCGGCCACCGTGCGCAATCCACAGTCCCTCGAAGCGCTGAAAGCACAGCACGGCCAAGCCTTGAGGATCTACGCGCTGGATGTGACCAACGACGCGGCAGTCGCGCGGGTGATCACCGAAGCGTTCAGCGAACTTGGCCGAATCGACGTGGTGGTCAGCAACGCGGCCTATGGCCTGTTCGGGGCCGGCGAAGAGGTGAGCGATGCCCAGATACGCAAGCAGATCGACACCAACCTGGTCGGCTCGATGCAGGTTATCCGGGCGGCGTTGCCACACCTTCGCGCGCAAGGCGGCGGGCGCATTCTGCAGCTATCCTCCGAAGGCGGTCAGATCGCCTACCCCAACTTCGGCATTTACCACGCCAGCAAGTGGGGCATTGAAGGTTTCGTGGAAGCCGTGGCGCAGGAAGTGGCGCCCTTTGGCATCCAGATGACGCTGATCGAGCCGGGCCCGACCGCTACGGGCTTTGGTGGTGCGCTTGATCAGGCCGATGCCCTCCCCGCCTACGCCGATACCCCCAGCGGTGCCATCCGTAGCGCGTTGTTTGGCGCGAACGCAGGCGGGTTCTCGATCGATGGGGACGTGGAGAAGATGGTCACCGCGATGATCGCGTGTGCCGACGCTGCGGTGGCGCCGCGGCGGCTGTTGCTCGGCAGCAGTGCGTACACGCGGGTGCATGCGGCGTTGCGCGAGCGACTGGCAGAGCTGGAGGCAAACCGGTCGATCACCTGCGCAATGGACCTGGACAACTAAACGCGCGTTGCACCGGAGGATCGCAAGCAGCACCACGCCGGCGTACTCCCGAGTACAACGGCATGACTGCCGGCCCAGTGATGGCGTCGGCGCGGCTCACGACCGCTTCCGGCCAAAGGCAGGCCTCCGATGACCTTACTGCGGCTCTCTCGTTCACCTGGCCCGGGGCTAGCGCTCGCGTGCGTCAGTGCCTGACTACTGAGTTTGACCGTTCGAGCCGGGCATAGATCTCGCTGACCCACTCTACAAACACGCGAACTTTTGTGCTGAGTTGCCGGCTCGGTGCATAGGCGATGAAGACATCCAGAGGGGCAGGTCGCCATTCCTGGAGGACAGCTACCAGCTCGCCCCGATCGATTGCCGGTCGCACCATGAAATCAAGAGTATGGATGAGCCCGAGCCCGGCTAATCCCGTTGCCAGGTGGGCGTTACTTTCATTGACCATCACCGCACAGTTGGGCACGATCTCCATCGGCATTCCGTCGCTGAGAAAATGGAGCGGAGGTGCTTTGCCGCTGTGCGCGGAGAAGTACCCGACTACCGGAAACCGAGACTGAAGCAGTTCTTCAGGGTGAGCAGGCACACCGTAGCGTGAGATGTACGCCGGACTAGCGCAGGTGGTCCATTCAAGACTCCCGATCCTGCGGGAGATCAATGCACCGTCGTCTGATGTGCTGCGGATGGCACAGTCTATGTTTTCGCCGATGACATCCGACGTCCGGTCGGTAACGCCCAGGTGCAGCTGTATGTCCGGATACAGTGCGCGGAACTCGGGCAGTGCCGGGATCAGCACACCACTGGCGGTCGAGCCGCCAGTGTCCACGCGCAACCGGCCCTTGGGGCTGCCTTGGGCACGCCCCAGGGTGGCCTCCACGTCATCCAGCTCCGTCAACAGGTGGCGGATGCGTTCGTAGTATGCAGCCCCGTCATTGGTGACGCTGACGCGGCGAGTGCTTCGCTCGAGCAGCTTGACCCCAAGATGCCTCTCCAGTGCGCTGATCGACTTGCTCAACGTGGCATTGGGCATCTGGAGTGACTCAGCCGCGCGATTGAAGCCGCCCGTCTCCACGACGCGAGCGAAGGCGCGTATTGCCTGCATGTGGTCCATCAGGGGCTCCCGGTAGCGTGGAATTATTCACCCACGGAAATAAAGAATCAATTATTTCCGCGTTTATCTTGCAAATGCGGCCAAATAGACTTGCGCCATCGCGGCAGCAGCCGTCCACGCAGACAACGTCATGCACATTCAGGATTTGGTCAACGTCCACACAGCGAAACACGCCGGCAAGGTCGCTTTGGTAACCGGCGGCAGTTCGGGCATCGGCCTAGCCGCCGCCAAGCGCCTTGCGCACGAGGGAGCGCTGGTGGTCATCAGCGGGCGGCGCCAGCACGAGCTTGACCGCGCCGCAGCCGATATCGGGCATGGTGCGCTTGCAGTGCGCGGTGACATCTCCATCGCCGCTGACCTGGACGCCATCATGAATGTCGTCCGCAAAGCACATGGTCGGCTGGACCTTCTCATTGCCAACGCAGGCGGTGGCGAGTTCACCCCTATTGGCGCGATCACCGAGGCAGGGTTCGACAAGTACTTCGGTATCAATGTCAAAGGCACGCTCTTTACGGTGCAGAAGGCACTACCGCTGATGACCGCTGGCGGTGCCATCGTCGTTACGGGTTCTATTGCGGCCAATCAGGGCGTACCCGCGTTCGGTGTCTATGCGGCGTCGAAGGCCGCGCTGCGCTCGTTCGTGAGGACATGGGCCTCCGAACTGAAGGGTCGGGATATTCGGGTGAATCTGGTTGCGCCCGGCGTTGTGGTTACCCCAGCCTACAAATCCGAGCTGGGCATGAGCGACCAGGACATCAACGCCTACCTTGCCGACATAGAGCAGAAGGCCCCATTAGGGCGTGCGGGCACGCCGGATGAGATTGCGAAGGCAATGTCGTTCCTGGCGTCGCCCGATGCGTCCTACATCACCGGCGTGGAGCTGACGGTCGACGGCGGCCTGACCCAGATCTGACATGGCAATGTAGGACACCCCGCGGTTCGCCCTCCCATCCCCCTGAGATAGACGAAATGACCATGCAGGAAAATCTGAAAATTGCGCACCGTTTCCTTGAAAAAATGGGTTCCGGCGCAGCGCCCGAGGAGATCGCGTCACTGTTCAGCGCGGACCTGGAATGGCACATTCCGGGCGACAGCACCGCCCTGCCCTGGATCGGTCGAAAATCTGGACGAGGCGCGGTGGAGAGCTTCGTACGTGAGTCGAGCACGTTGATGGAGCGCATCCGACTGGACGTGCATGATGTTCTGGTCAGCGATGACCGGGCCGTCATCGTGGGTGAGCTTGTTACGCTCATCACCGCCACGGGGAAGGTGATCGACTCGCCCTTTGTGATCGTGCTGACCATCGCAGGGGGCGAGATCTCCAACTTCCTGATGCTTGAGAACAGCCTTGCCGTGGCCGAGGCTACTCGTCCCTGATCCCAGTTTTCGCGTAACCGTGAGGTTGCATTCCGTAAGGCGAGGAACTGAATCATGCCAGCGTTTCCATTCGATGCCGTGCTGTTCGACTGCGATGGCGTACTGGTTGATTCCGAGCCTCTGACCGCCAGCGTGCTGTCGGAGATGCTGAGCGAGCAAGGCTGGCTCCTGACGCCAGAGCAGGCGGCCGAGCGTTTCATCGGGAAGGCCGTCGCTGGGCAGGCGAGCGTGATAGAGGCACATTCGGGAAGACCTTTCACCACGCTATGGCTGGATGACTTCCGTCGCCGCCGTAACGTCTTACTGGAGCGTGACCTGGTAGAAGTCCACGGCGCCAAGGTCGCCGTGGCGTCCATTCTCGCCGCCACGGGCGGCCGGATTGCCTGTGCATCCGGGGCAGATCTGCAGAAGGTGACACTGCAACTGCAGAAGGTTGGACTTGCCGAGCCATTCACCAACAACATCTTCAGCGGGCAGAACGTGCCTCGCAACAAGCCCTATCCCGATGTCTATTTGGCGGCATCGACGGCGTTGGGGGCATCGCCTGGGCGCTGCGCTGTCATAGAGGACACCGAGACCGGGACGATGGCCGGCGCCGCGGCGGGTGCAGTCGTGTTCGGCTACAGCGCGGGCGGCGTCTACGGAAGTACGTCAGAAAGCCTCCTCAGAGCAGGGGCGCACGTTGTCTTCCATCGCATGGAAGACCTCTTTGGCATTCTGAAGGGCTATCAGCGTAACGAGGGCAGCAGGACCCCGGACCCGACAGGCCCACGGTAGGAACTGGACACCAGCCTTGGAAGTGGCCTGCCCGCAATGTGTCCGCTTTCGGCCAGAAGCGGACGCCCGCGGCCTATGCAGCTGCGCTTGCATTACCCTTTCGGGGCAGGCGCGCGGCCATGCCTACCGGCAGACTGGCGTCTTCACCCTGGGAAGAAAACGAAATGAGCACCTCCAACCGCAAGACGGCCAGCTTCGGCGTGCCGTGGGAATCGGCTTATGGTTACGTGCAGGCCGTGCGCGTGAACAATTCGATCTTCGTGTCGGGCCAGCTCTCACACACGCCGGAGGGACAGCTGGTAGCCCCAGCAGCTCTGGGTGCTGACGGAAAGCCTGCCAACTTCGACACCATGGAGGCGCAAATGAAGCGCACCTATGAGAACACCGAAGTGTTGTTGGCCGAGCTGGGCGGATCGCTGGCGGATGTGGTGGAGGAAACTCTTTTCGTAATCGATGTGCCGGCCGCGTTCGCCGCCAGCGGCAAGGTCAGGCCCGCCGTCTATGGCCAGCCTGTTCCCCAGGTGGCCAGCAACCTCATCGGGGTTTCAGCGCTCGCCTTCCCCGAACAGTTGATCGAGATCGCGTTCCGCGCTGAAGTGCAGTCGTAGCCAGACCCCTGAAGCGAAGGAGCACCCCGGCGCTGACATGGACGACCCGCGCGCGCATTCACGCCCGCGGGCCTTCCTCACGTTGGCTCCGCAGCTTACATACCCAGGTCGGACAGCCCCGGGTGATCATCCGGGCGGCGCCCCAGTGGCCAGTGGAACTTGCGTTCGCTGTCCTTGATGGGCATGTCGTTGATGCACGAGAAACGGCGCTCCATCAGACCGTCCGCGCCGAATTCCCAGTTCTCGTTTCCATAGGAGCGGAACCAGTTTCCAGAGTCGTCGCGCCATTCATAGGCGTAGCGCACGGCAATGCGGTTGCCGGTGAATGCCCACAACTCCTTGATCAGCCGGTACTCAAGCTCTTTCTTCCACTTTCGGGCAAGAAACTGCCGGGCTTCCTCGCGGCCGTTGGTGAACTCGGCGCGGTTTCGCCACTGGGTGTCGAGCGAATAGGCAAGCGCCACTTTGTCGGCATCGCGGGAATTCCAGCCATCTTCTGCCAAGCGAACCTTCTGGATCGCCGATTCGAGAGTGAACGGAGGAAGGGGGGGACGGGATGCTTCTGCGGACACGGTGGGGCCTCCAATGGAAATGGATGAACGGGGTACTGCGGCGGGATTTCGGTTACTGCGGCGTTAGCGCGTGGCTTGCTTCAACAACAACTGCGCAACATCCCTTGCGGTGTCTGCGGCGTCGTAGTCACCCATCACGCGCGATACGGTGATGGCGCCTTCCATCAGAACCAGCAGCTGCCGCGCCAGAACGGCCGGCTGCGCGATGTTCAGTTGCCCGGTGAGCTCCAGCGTGTAATCGAGCAGTTTCTGTTTGTGTTGCTTGGCGATCATGCGGATCGGGTCGTGGGAATCGCCGACCTCGCCTGCCGTGTTGATGAAGGCACAGCCGCGATAGCCCTCGGACTCGAACCAGCCTTTGAGCACCGTGAACATGCCCAGGATGCGCGCTTCCGGGCTGCCGGCCTTGTCGCATTCCTGCCTGAACCAATTGAGCCAGCGCACGTCCCGCGCGTTCAACGCGGCTGCGGCAACCTGGTCCTTGTTTTCAAAGTGTCGGTAAATGCTCTTGCGCGCAACGCCTGAGGTCTTCACCAGCAGATCCATGCCGGTGGCATGTATTCCGTTCTGGTAAATCAGCGCCTCCGCTGTGTCCAGGATCTTCACTCGGGTGTCGGTCGTTGTCTTATCCATGGCGCCAAGGTAGAACGATCGTTCTACCTTGTCAACCATCGCGTGCATCCAGAAGGCGAAGGCCGAGGGCTCCAAGAGCTGGCTGATCAACCGCTGCCCAGGCTAGGTCCTCAGCCCGCTGACGCATGCTCCGCCGCAAACGCGCCGTACGTACGCAGCGGCCGCCCCAGCAACTGCATCAACCGCTCCACGTCACCCGCGCCCGGCAGCATGCCGTCGCTGATGAAACGCTCGGCCATCTGTCGCATGTCGTAGGCCATCCACGCCGGCATGAACTGGCGCAGGCTCTGCTCGAAAGCGGCCGTGTCATCACCGCCGTAGGCGATCGGGCGGTTCAGCACATCGCTCCAGATGGCGGCCACCTGTTCTCCAGTGAGTGCTTCCGGGCCCACCAGGTTGAGTCGGGTCAGTGCGCGGTTGTCCGGCGCCTGTTGGCGGTTGAGCAGTTCGATGGCGGCAATCTCGGCGATATCGCGGGTGTCGATCATCGCCAGCCCCTTGCTGCCAATCGGCATGGGGTACACGCCGTAGCCCTGCACCACGTCCTTGATGGTGAGGTCGTTGTCGATGAAATAGGCCGGGCGCAGGATCGTGGCGCTGAAGCCCATCTGCTCGATCATGCGCTCCACGCCGAACTTGCCCGCGAAGTGCGGCACGTTGACGTAGCGGTCGCTGTGGATCACCGACAGGTACACCACGCGCTTCACCCCGGCCTCGCGGGCGACGTTGAGGGTGATGAGTGCCTGGGTGAATTCGTCGGCGACCACGGCGTTGAGCAGGAACAGCGTGGAGACGCCCTTCAGCGCTTGGCGAAGGGCATCCACATCCAGCAGGTCGCCCTGCACCAGCTCCACGGTGGCGGGCAGGTTGGCGGTGGCAGGGGTGCGGACCAGTGCGCGAACGCTTGCGCCGCGCTGGATGAGGTGCTGGACGACCTGGCGGCCGATGGTGCCAGTGGCGCCGGTAACAAGAATGGTCATGGGGTACTCCGGGTGGGTGGTGAGGCCTCATGGTTGTTGATCCGCGTGCGGGCCGATAGCCCATATACTTGGACCACCTGTCTCGCTGGTGGAACACATGGACCTGCTGGCCTTGGCCGACTTCAACCTGGTGGCGCGGCACGGCGGGTTTGGCCGTGCCGCGCGCGCAGCGGACCGCCCGAAGGCAACACTCTCGCGCCGCGTGGGTGAGCTGGAGGCCAGCCTGGGGGTGCGGCTGTTCGAGCGTGGCTCGCACACGCTGAAGCTCACCGAGGAGGGTCGGGCGCTGTTCGAGCGCACCGAGACGCTGCTTACCGAACTGGACGAAGCGGCCGCGTCCATTGCCTCAGGTGGCGACACGCCCCGGGGGCGGCTGCGCGTGAGCGCACCGATGCTGTTCTCGCAGATGGCGCTGGGCAGGATTGCCGCCGAATTCGTGAAGCGCTACCCACAGGTCCGGCTTGATGTCACCACCGAAGACCGCGCCGTGGACATGGTGGAAGAAGGCTATGACCTGGTGATAAGGGTCAATCCGGATCCGGATGAGCGGCTGGTGGGGCGGGTGCTGATCCGGGACCGCCTGGTGGCGGTGGCGCACCCGGACCTGCCCCTGCCCGCGCTGGGCGAGACGGCGCCTGCGGTGTTCCGGCCGTCCAGCGATGCCACCGGCTGGGACCTGGTGACGCCGCGTGGCGAGATGCGTATCGCGGTGGATCCGGTGCTGCGCCTGGGCGCACTGACCATGGTGCGCGATGCCGTTCGTGCAGGCACCGGCGCGGCGATGCTGCCCTTCTCGCTGGTTGCTGACGATCTCAGGGATGGCGCATTGGTGTCGTGGGGAAATGCAAAGGCGCCGCCCATCGAGATATGGGCGCTGTACCCGTCGCGACGACTGCTCAGCTCAAAGGTGTCGGCGCTGCTCGACCTGCTCAAGGAATCCTTCCCCGAAGGTCAGGCGGAGGAGCTGGCCGCCTTCGCAGGCGGGGGCCGCTGACGGCCAGCAGTGGCTGCTTGTATGGTCACAACTGATTGGTAGCGAAAGCCTGGAGTGAGAAGCCTTCCCGGTAGGACCGTTGATCGTCACTGCGATCAACGTGCCACCCTGCTCCCACTAGCCTTTGTAGGCCGAATACCTAAGCGGCACTTCGGAAGGAAGGCGCACATCGGTGTCGATGACTCCTCCGGACTGGCGCACCACGCGGCATGCACCGTTGCCAACGTCAGCGATGTCACGGTCACCTACGCGCTGTCGCATGGTCGGGAAGACTGTGTGCTGGGCGATAGCGGCTATATCGGTGCGGATGTGCGACCGGCCATCGGGAATACACGCGACCGCCGTCAGCACGAGAGATGGCGGCGCTGCGAGGCAAGTATGCGGCCCAGCATGGCAAGTTGGCCGGTCGGCAGCCTGCAACACCACAACCTCTCTGCCTGCAAATGGCTGACCATACCCAGAGGCATCAAGGATGCCTCTCAACAAGCGTCACCGGCCTTTGGGTGCAACAGTTGTTCTGAGCGTCCCTAATGCGAAGGGGGACGCTTGATTGCAAGCGTACCCATTGATGCAATCACTACGCCGATGCCTGCCGAAATTGCGATGCCCTTTGGGCAGCCAAGCAGGGAAAGTACGGCGGCAAGGACGGCGCCAACAACTCCCATCGACAGCCCGAGCAGGACCGCCCGCTTGTAGGTACTCATGTCCATCTCCTCATGTGTTCGGTGCTGTCGCGTCATTTCGCGACAGCACCGCGCAATATTACTTGGCCATCTCTTCGAACAGCTTACCGAGACCGCCAGTCACCGCGCCGCCGACCGCGCCGCCCAGCCCTCCAGCCAGCGCACCGGGGCCTGCCGCGATCACCAGCGAAAGAGCCTCCGTCAATTCTTACCAATTGATGGTACTGCTTCACGTCATTTCTCCGCCCGGTCATGTCCGCGTTGTCAGGCACTCTTACAAGCGGTCAATGGAGCTGACCATTATTTCTGCAGGAGTGCCCGACATATGTCCGCAGCCACCGAAAAGTGGTTCTGGCGCATGGAGCGTACCGAGTATCGAAACCCGATGACCGTCCAGCAATTTTAGGCCCCGTTCGTTGAGCTGCACGCTACCCGAGCCGGTGCTGAGCCAAATGCTGGAGCTAGCTTTCCCAAACGGTGCAGCATCACGTCTTTCCGCTTTCGGGTAGTGCCAAATAGCAATGTGCTCGAACTCGAAGCGCAGGATTCCACGGATAGCAACTGGCTTCCCGTTGAGAAGGTCCAGTTGATCTAACGCCTCATTGACGGACAGCGGACCTGACATAGCGTGCAAACTCCTGAGCCAAGCCGAGCCGCGAAGCGGCGCTAGCCTTAATGACGTTTTGTTAGTCGTGCGCGTCCAGCCGAGAGCGAAAAATAGCATCGCTACGGAATCTGGTTCAATTGCGTGGCCGCTATTGGCCAGAAGCGGACGTTGCTCAAAGATCCGCAGCATCTTCGACCAGCGCCCAGTCTTTCATATCCTCAATCACCCTCGCCTTGACGAAATCGAACACGTCTTCGTAGGCGTCACAGACGATGTTCCATGTCCTGGGCGATGGCTGGCTGCTATCTGCAAAAACAGGATGGAAGTACACAACCCGGTCTGTGATGCGGCCATCAACTACCAATAGCCCCGCGAAGTCGTCGCAATCCTGTCGGCCGGCAAAAACAAAGACTTCTCCGCCGCTTACGTCCTCGCGCTGGAATGCGCGGGAGGCGAATGCAAAGTCAGAGGCGTCGGACAAAAAGTGCCAAGGCGTGAACCGCGTCAGCCCCTGACTGAGAAACCAACGGAGGGCATTTGGCCACGCAGGATCGATCTTGGTTGGCTCCATGAGTCTACGAGTCGTTAAAATTCGCTTTGGGTCGGAAGCGGACATTACCACGGGATCAACAACCCGGTCCTAGGCGGAGCGTCCGCTCCCGGCCAGAAGCAGACTAGTGACCGCCCAATCAGTCAGATCCCAGCGAGCAGGCTCGGATCACCCGTCCGCCAGACGTTGTCCACTATCACGTGCTTGATCTCCCACCCCGCGTCGCTGCGGTCCAGAACAACGTCATAGCGGTTTTTCATCAGGTACTGGCGTGCGCCGTCAACGCTCGATACGTGCTGCGCTTCGACCAGCACATCCACCTGCGCCGTATTGCCGTCCACCACCACCCTCGGGTTGCTGAAGGAGTGGGAGGTATCGAGGCCGTTGAGCGACGTGGACAGCGCCTCCACGATGGTTTCCCGCCCCTGCAGCACGGGGTACTCGAAGCCCGCCTTTGCGCCGGCGGGGCGGAAATCGGAGATGGCGTCTTCTGTAAAAGCCGACGAGAGCAACGCGCGGTCGCGCAGGTCGATACCTGCGGCGAAGCGGTACAGCGCGTCGACCACGGCCAGTGTGTCGTGAAGGGCATCGGGGGTTTTTTGGCGCAATGACATGGGGTGGATTCCTTAGCGGGTCGTGGGGGTGGCTGGGTCAATGAACGTGATACAGGTGTCGGCGATGGTCTCAGCGAAGCCACTGCCGAATACACCTACAGGCGTCTGGAAGCCCGGGCGCGCCTCGCCTGCCAGCACACGGCGCGCAGCCACGATCGCGGCCAGGGGCGTGAAGCTGTAGCCGTTCACGGTGTCCAGCACTGCGCAGGTGATGGCACCGTCCGCGCCGACCACCTCTACCGCTGCCTGGTACCGGTTGTCGGCACGCTCCTGCGCGGTGGGTCCATCCGGCAGTGCTTCGATCCCGCCTTCGGGGAACGCGCTGCCGGAGACATGCACGTAGGTTTCGATATCGCCAACGCCGGTCTGCCTGGCGATGGTGATCAGATCAGGCAGCGTCACCGGGAAGCAGCTCAATGGGCCTTTGCCGAGATCGAGGTCGCGCAGCGCGTCCGGCGCACGCGGTGTGAGTACATCATCCTTTCGCATCAGGCACGTGGCCGTTACGTTCTGGCTGGCACTGAGCGCCGATCCGCGTGACATCGAGCCCGCTACATGCAGGGCGATACGGATGGATACCGGTGACGGCACACGCTCAACCGCACGCGCGGCCAGGCTGCCAAGCATCGCCACGCTGCCGCCGCTACCCGGCATCAGCATGACACCGGCCTTGGTGGCGCTCACGTCATGGCGCTCCGCCAGCTGGTAGCTGTCCAGCTCGGCGGCAATATCCAGGTAATGGACGCCGGTACGCAGGCAAGCCTCCATCAGAGTTCCTGCGGTATGCGCGAACGGCCCTGCACAGTTGAGCAGCACCGTGATGTCCTGAAGCCCGTAGTCCACATCGCCAGCGTTATCCAGCGCAAACACGCGGTACTCCACGCCAAGGCGCTTAGCCAGCGTCTGCAGCGGGGCCTCGTCGCGCCCAGCCAATACCAGCTTCAGCCCAGCTTCTTTCGCGTGCGCTGCAGCCATGCGCCCGGTGTAGCCGGATGCACCGTAGATCATCAATGTTTTCATGGTGTGTTCCTCGCCACCCTATTCGAGTGAGGCGTCAATGCGGGAGATGCGGCCTGCGGAATCCATCGCCACTAGAAGAATTCCGATCTCGTGACCGAAGTCGCCAGTGAAGTCGACCCGGGCCCGTGCACGTGCATCGCCAAGGCCTTCCAGCGAAAGCAGACGGGTAACCGTGTGGTAACCCACGAAGTACTTTTCCAGATAGTCACGCACACCGGCGTGCTCGTTGAAGGTGCATCCGGTGGATGGGTCATCGATCACTGCTGTCTTGCTGAACAACGCCAGGGCGCGTTCGATATCGAACGCGTTCGTCGCGTTGATGAAGGCCACTACCGTGGCTTTCACGCGGTGCGATGCAGCGACGTCATTCATGGCCGTGCTGCCAGCTCTTGTAGACGAACTCCAGGCTGTAGCCATCCGGATCGCGTACCTGCGCGGCGTAGTAGCGCGGGTCGTAGTGCAGCTGCGGGCCCGGCGGATGGATCTCGCTGGCGCCAGCGGCCATCGCGGCGGCATGCGCGGCATCGACCATCGCGCGGGAATCTGCCACGAAGCCAACATGTGCCGCCTGCGCCGCCGCCACGCCCTGCCGCAGCCAGAAGAAGACCCGCCCGCCTGCGCCGAAGCCCTTCAGGTCCGGGTGGCCGGGTGGACCCTGCCGGCCGTCGTAGTCGAGCCGGTTGACGATGCCCAGCGGGGCCAGCGCCGCCGTGTAGAACGCGACTGAGCGGGTGGTGTCGGTGACAGTGAGGAAAATGTGGTCGAGCATGTCGAACTCCGGTTGCGAACTAGATGTTGTAGCCGCCTGCAACTTCAATGGTCTGCGCATTGACCCAGGCCTGTTCATCACCGATCAGCCCGGCAATGACGCGGCCCACGTCGTCCGGCTCACCTACCCGGCCCAGTGCCGTCTGCGAGGCCAGCAGGGCTTCGAATTCATCATTGAGGCCGCCGCCCAGCTCGGTTCGGATCGCCCCGGGCGCGACCGCGTTGACGCGGATGCGGCGCTCGCCGAACTCCTTGGCCATATAGCGGGTGAGCACTTCCAGCCCGCCCTTGAAGGCGGCGTAGGGCGCCACCCCGGCGGTGGCAACACGTGTGGTGGCGCTGGTGACGTTGACGATGCTCGCGCCAGTACCCAGCAGCGGCAGCAGTGCCTGCGTGAGGAAGAACGGCCCCTTCAGGTGCACGTTGAACAGACCATCGAACTGTTCCTCGGTCACCGTCTCGATCGGGTTGAACAGCCCGAAGCCGGCGTTGTTCACCAGGCCACCCAGCTCGAAGGCGCCCCAAGTGTCCTGCAGGGTGTCCTTCACCGTCGCGGCAAACGCCGCAAAGCTTCCGGTGTTGCCCACGTCCAGCTGCAGAGCCACTGCCGTGCCGCCTTCTGCCTGGATACGCTCCACTACCTGCTGGGCAGCATGGGGCTGGGCGTTGTAGGTGAGGATGACGCCCATGCCGCGCTGCGCGCAGTGCAACGAGGCGCTGGCACCAATGCCACGGCTGCCGCCGGTGATCAGTACGTGCTTCATGCAGGTAGTCCTGTGCAGTGAGGGGATATGCACAGGCTAGGGTCGCCGGCTGCGGCGCGCCGACCTGATCCTCGCCAATTCCTGCCTATTCCTGCTTTCCGCCTTGCCAGCCCCCTGCGGTGGGTGTCCAATGTGGGCATGGACAACGCACTGGAAGAGCTGCGCCGCCTTGCGGCGCATGCCGAGAATCGCCGTACCGATACGGGTATTCCCCGCGTTGCCATGGTGCAGGGCGAGATCCCGGAGCATGCCCTGGCGGCCGTGTACGAGCCGATGATCAACCTGATCCTGCAGGGAAGCAAATCCATGACGGTGGGTGAGAAGACCCTCGAGTACGACCCGGCCACGTACTTCATCATGTCCGTGGACCTGCCCGCGGTGGGTGCAGTGCACCCGGCCAGCACCGGGGAGCCGTACCTGGCGGTGAGCCTCACGTTGGACCTTGGCATCATCGCAGCGCTGTTGTGCGACACCACCGATGCTGCCACCGGGCGCGGCGAGCCCTCCACCCAGACCGAGGCCTTCAACGTCGCCGCCGTCACCCCCGAACTGATGGATGCGTGGGTACGCATGTTGCGCCTGATGGAACGCCCCAGCGAGATAGCTGCGTTGGCTCCGGCCTACGAGCGCGAGATCCTCTACCGCGTGCTGCAGGGACCACACGGATGCATGCTGCGGCAGTTGGCCACGCCGGATTCGGCGCTGGCGCGAATCAGCAGCGCCATCCAGCGCATCCGCAGCGATTACGCCAAACCGCTGCGCATTGCGGCATTGGCCGAACAGGTGGCAATGAGCGAATCAGCGTTCCACCGCCACTTCAAATCCGCCACCGCACTGAGCCCGCTGCAGTACCAGAAGCAGCTGCGCCTGCTGCAGGCCCGCCAGATACTGGCGACGCGCGGCACCAGCGTTACCGCAGCCGCGCTTGATGTCGGCTATGAGAGCCCCACCCAGTTCACCCGCGAGTACGCGCGTGCGTTCGGTCTGCCGCCCTCGCAGGATGCGGCGCGCATGATGGCAAGTCGGCGTGGGTAAGATGCCCGGGAGCCCCCTTTCGGCAAGGCCCAGTCATCCTCTTGCGTCAGGTTCAGTCCCGTTCGCAGCCATGACACTACCGGACCAGTATTCGTTGAGATATGTCCACTGTGACAGCCCCTGAGGGCTCAGGTGCATTGCAAACACTTCAGGATTCGTGCCCGCGTTTCCCCATACGTTCTGAACTGCCTCCAGAACTCCGATGACGACAAACTCCTGCAGCCAAGGTGATCCGTCCTCTATCAGTTTCTCAACAGCCAACGCGAGTGTCGGAAACGAAGATGAATCTCCGGCTCGATATCGCTCCAGCAGGTGGTCTGCCAGATCTCCCGCTGCGATGTATAGGAGATCGCCTCCCCATTCGGCGAGGTGTCGTTCCCAGGCATCCTGAAACGTCGGGCACGATTCAACTAGAAGTGGCATCGCTTGAGGTTGTTCGATCATGTTGTGGCTCTCGCAAGGCGAGCGGATCACCACGCTTGGCTGTCCGCCCTCAGCACTGACGTCCATTAGCACGGACCAGTTTCCTAGGTCACCCTGATGTCCGCTCCCGGCCAAAAGCGGACGGCCGTCAGGTGGGAGTGATGCGGTTCAGGAGAAGCGCATCGATAGTGCCGCCACCCCCCTACTTCTGACTCGCGCACACTTCCTTGGTAGCTTCAACGCACACATCAGCGACTTTCCCGAGGAGTGAGGGCTTGGATGAACCATACAATGCTGTGACCGGATCCAACTTCGCTTTCACCGCAGGAACCCACCAGCGTGTTTCATACGTTAGCCGCCCCATTACCCACAAAATCCGCACTCGAAATCTCTGCACAGGGTCTAGTGCTTTGTGAAAACCCTTTGGAAGACGAACGCCATCTGCCAAGGTTTCTTCGATCGGCCGCTGTCTCTCACGGATCAGCGCATCCAGCCTTTCTTTCAGGACTGCGACATCCCACCTGTGTGAGATATCGTTGCGAAGCTTCCTAAGGTGATTTAGCTCCTCGAGAACGTCCTCACTAAGCCAAGAGAAAGCGTACGCGACCTGAATCCGTTGAGCTAACGCCGAGAGAGGGCCAAGACCGGTGAGCATCTCACCACGTCCGCCTGGAACGGACAGTGGTATCTCCCTTTGATACATAGCCTTCAACAGATCGTCCGCGTACGCGCATGCAATCACCGGAACAAATCGCTCTTCTTCTGACACGATCAACTTACACAACGCCGTAAATTCCAAGAGCGGGAAATCAACCTGATCAGCCTCCTCGGCGAACTGTCGCGCTCGATGTTGTTCGAAGGCTTTGCTGTAGTTCCTAAAGACCTGCAGACCAGCCTTCTCTGGCTCGAGCATTTGGAGCTTCTCGATATCAGGATCTAGGAATTGAGGCATTAGTGCTGAGTCCAGAATTCGTTGGGCGGCGCGACGTGGGTTCCGGATCTCTCGACTGTCAGGCGTGCTACCCGGCTCTATGGATCAACTGAACTCATCTCAGCACGGTTTGATTCACCGCTCAAGTGTCGGCCTTCGGCCAGAAGCGGATCAACCAACGCCTTATCTAACCGACCCGAAAGGCGGGTTCGGCTCGAATTAGCCGTTAGGGGTTATTCCAGCGCGATCTTCGCGTTGCTCACACTCGAATCTAGGTCACTTGCCGCTGAGTCGACGCTGTAGGCTGCAGCCTGGATGTCTGGCACAACATCCTGCCAGTTATCGAAGCCGAAGCGGCTAGTGATCGACAATAGCTCGGAGGATGCTGATTGGACCTCGCGAGACTGTAGAGCTACATCTGCAAAAGCTGATTGGCCTGCTTCAATTGTGTCCCGGGCGTCCTCTAGCTCATCCTCCAACTGCGCCACTCTATCGTGGGAGTCAGAAAGCTCTGCTTGAAGGTCTGCAACTTGACTCTCAAGATCGTCGACGCGAGCTTGATTACAGCCAACTAGTGACAGAAGGAGAGCGGGCGTAAGAATGAGCCGACGCATAATTTTATTATTCCTGACCATTTAATAGCGGGATCCTTGGTTCCGCTTATACCATCCAGAACGCACCGTATGGTGGCCAGCGAGCCTTGACCACGCCGCCCTGACCGTTCAGAGCTCGTGAATTTCCTTAGCCACCGATTGGCTCACCAGCGTCCGCTGTCGGCCAGAAGCGGACATACGGTGCAACCGGCTACAAGCAGACGCTTAGTCCTGGAAGTTCTTTGCGGGTAAACGGCTTCGTTTGCCTGCCAAAATCCAGCAGAGGCCACTGCAAAGCGTGCCAGCCAGCGCGCCGGCCAAGGGGATGATCCAGTTCCACTTGGGTGCGCCGGGGTTGAACAAGCCGATAACCACTACGGCCATCGCACTGGTGAGGAAGCCCGCACCGGACCCCAGCAGAATGCTCTCCACGAGATTCAGCGCACGCCGTGAGGCCACGAAGGAGAAGAGCAGGCCGGTGGCGGCCGCCGGGACCGCACCCACAACGTAGCCGCCGATAGCGAAGAAGATCACCATCCAGATCATTCCGAAACTGAAGAGCTCGGCCAACGCTAGTGGATGATCAAAGACCACGAACTGCGTGAAAATGGAAATGCCGCCGATCACCGGGCCCAACCCGAGAAAAATAAGAGTGGTGCGCTTCATTGCGTCGGCTCGACTCATGGCCCGAGATCCTTGCTGGAGTGCTTGCATTATGCCGCGCCGGACACTCAGGCACCCGTCAGCGGAGTCTTCGACCAGATCGGGAAGTACTGCTCGCAGTTCCACGCTTTCTCGAACCAGCAAGCCCGGACGGCCACGTAGGTTTCCGGTCTGGAACAAAGACCACCCGCAGTGCACTTGCCCGACAGAACCACTGACCCGCCTGGGACAAGCTTTGTGCTGTGGACCATCAGCGCCATTCCTTCCGGCGACTCCGGGAACGGCTCCGGATCTGGCCGGCGAATGGTGTCGAAATTCAGGTAAGGATTGAGATACAGCACCGGCCGCGCTGTGTCGTTGCGCAGATCCAGCACGTAGTCCCCAGTAACGCGGTCGTAGGAGCGAACCGAAAGGGTGATGCCCTCGGAGAGCGGCGACAACGTAGTGCAGCCTGCGAGCAGACATACCGCCATGAAGGATACATTTCCTTTCATGCCGCTCTTCCGCCCAAGGAATGACCGCTTGGAACGGCTCCCGGATGCGCCATATTCGCTGCGATCACGCATGCCTGACATCTCGACCGGTTGCCGTTACGGGTCTGAGGCGGATGTTTGCACCCTTGGGTGAACTGCCAGTCGGCATCGTCGCTGGACTCCGTTGGCTCGCTCGTGGCTTTCCGGATGACCAGTTTTACCAGCCATCCGAAGAGAACTCCCGCCATTGCAATCGCACCGATGATGGGCGAGGCCATAAGTGCAATGCCGAAAATCCAAGGCCATGTATCCGATCCGGCAAGTCCGGTGATCACCAGACCCGCAAACGTGCCTACGAAAAGCGCGCCGGCAAGAATTGCAATGCCGCGGAGCTTGAAGAACGGGGCCGCGATGAATCCGAATCCCGCGAAGTATCGCCAGAGGTCTGTAATCATCAGTCTTCCATTCCTTGGTAGACGGGCCCTGGGGGCCAAATGGCCGCGCCTGCACCGAGCCCAGGCTGATGTCCGCTTTGGGCCGATGGCGAACGTTAGCACCGGGCCAGTCGCTTAGGTAGTCCTGATGCCCGCTTCCGACCAGAAGCGGGCATCCGCAAATCCCTGGATGCTGGCCTTCGCGCATCCGGCCGCTCCGTGCTCTAACGATTCGCGTATCTGCGTGACCAGATCACCGCGTCAGCCGAGCTGCTACTTCGAGGCTGCGAAACTTGGCCTGCAATGATCGCTCTCCAGCGGCTCCCCAGCGGCATCGGACCATGGGCAGGTCGGCTCCGGCTGAGATAAGCGGGGCCTTGGAATCCATGCAGTAGAGGGCATACACTAGCCACGGCGCCCGCCTTGCTTGCACACGAGCAAAAACAGGCCGTACTCCCTGATCGACTCTTCTTCTGGCCAGCTGCCGGGGACTTAAACGTGTGCGCCTGACCCGGATCGGCTTGGCCATCGAGGATCAGTCATGACCATCAAGCAATATGCGTTTCTTGCCCATGCGCACCTTCGTGCGCAGGGCTCCGCGTCACTTACCCGCAGCCAGATCCATGAATTGCTGGCGGCCGTTGCAGGATTTTCCACCCATGCCGCGTTCCATCATCAAGCCGTGTGGTGCGATGTGGCATGGCGCGATACCGGCCTTACGCCGGATGAGTACGGGGTCATCCAGAGGTGTCTCCACTTTGGGATGCCGCCGGATGAGGCTGAGCGCTCAGCCCAAGGCTTGGTCAGCTTCCTCGGCGCATCCGGCTACGCCCCGGTGCGCTTGGAGGAGCTGATTGCCGCGTTCGCAAGCGATGAAGACGATTGGGAGGAGGCTGAGGAACCGGGGCCCGCCGTCGCTGCCGACTGGGTGTCGACCGACCTTGTGGGGCGTATGCAGCAAGGGTTTGATGCAATGCTCGGCGAGTTCCCCTTGCTGCTCGAAGGGTTGGAGGCGGCTGCAGCGCGGGGCTTAGCCTCTGCGCACCTTGCGATCGCCTACCTGGTTGAGCCGTATGCGGGTCTGTCACACGAGGATGATCGCCGCTTCGGCCAGGAACTGCGCCGGCGTGGTCAGTGGTCGGCCGAGCCCGTAGGCTTCGCGGAGATCGCCGCAGGCACCGACAGGTTCGTTCGGGTGGTGGCCAAACATCGGTACCACCTCCTTGCAGCGGCACGAGGTGGGGATAGGCGCGCAATACTGCTTACGGCTGAGAGCTACAGTGATCCTGGTGTGCTCGATCTTGAGCCGTCGGATGATATGGATCCGTACGACATGGCTGACCTGGCCGATGCGCATGGCCGACCCGAGCTGGCCTACCAATGGCTGACCGTGCTCGCAGAAGAGGGTGATGTATACGCCATGCGTGCGCTCATTGAAGACCGCGGTGAGACACTCTTCCGCGCTTGGGTCTGGATGCACCTCTCGCGCCTTCTGGGTCGTGATCTGAGCCAGGACCGACATGTAGCGATCAACGACGACGGTAGCGAGTATGACGATGACGTCGGCGGACCAGCGTACGTTGGGGGCGACGACGGAATCGAATTGGCCCCACTCGAGGCCGAGGAGAACACGCGAGCCATAGAAAAGGCTGCTCAGCTGTTCGCCATAATCGAAGGTCGCTACAAACCGACCTGATCAAGTCCGGTCAAGGGCGGGGCGCTGCCAAGGCGCCCGTCCGTATTCTCGCGCAATTGGGCGCAGCATGAGCACCGGGGAGGTCAAAGGCTCAAAGTTCTGCCAACAGATCGCGCTTGGTCACCTCAGGCGAGGAGCTTCTCCGGAGTCGGCGCGCTTAAGAGGGAGTTGACGCAGTGGCTCATAAAGCATCAACTTTCGGCTCTTTTGCCACCTTGGAAATCAATGAAGATCGCTTTGTTCCAGCTAGATGCGCACGAGGTTGAGGACTGTGCGAACACAGGCGTTCCCACTGATCGCATATCGCAGTTGCTCAGCATGGCAGAAGACCACAGCGTCGACCTGGCTGTGTTCCCTGAGGGATTTCCGTTCATAGCTGGAAATCAGACAGCCACCCTGCCGTCACTCGACGAGGCCATATCCGCACTGCGGAAGATCCCGACTCTGTCGCTGGCCTTTATCGTTGGCGGGTACATCATGGAGGGAGGCGACCAGCGAAACGCCAGTTTCTTTGTCCATGATGGGCAGGTGCACGCACCCTACTTCAAGCGCGTTCCCTGGTTGGACGAGCCCTTCAAGCCTGGCACAGCCTTGCTGCGGTGGAGCTGGAATGGGCATCAGGTCATTCCACTTATCTGTGCGGACGTCTGCGTCCCGTGGAATGAACCAGATGGCCGTGCAGCGCAGATGCTGGGAGAGGCTGCAGCATTGGGTGCCGGGCCTTCGTGCCCGATCATCGTCTCCACGTTTGGCACTGATTTGCGCACACCGTATTGGACCGAGCCGCTTCGGGCATGGGCACGCGCCTGCAACGCGCCGATTCTGGTTTCGGCCATTGCAGGCCGGAGCGCTGCTACGTTCATGGAGGGCGACAAGCGGCGCCAGTATGGTGGCGGTGGCAGCGGCATGTACTGGCACGAAGAGGGGCGGGACCGTGTCTGGCCCTGCACCAAAGACAGCAAGTTGGCGGGAATGTACCTCGTGGACACGCTTGCGGCCGAGAGCCTGTGGCTGCCGTTGCGCAATTGACGTTGCCTGCGCTGATGTCCGCTTCCGGCCAGAAGCAGACGCGGCGCTAATCTGACCCCCCATGCGAACGCGGACTGGCGGGCCACCCAGCAATACGCTGCAGTTCCCAGCCGTGATGCCCGATGACGCTGGCTATCTTAGAGCGTCTTTCAGGAATGGCTGAGAAGAGAGTGCGCGTGCATGCACTTCGTCCCTCGTTGCACTCGGCGTTGCACTTCAGGCCGTAAGCAAAGATGATCTCTGCTCGGGGATCGTCGTTACGTCAACGCCTTGATCCCGGACTCACTGCAGCTTGCGGAACGCCCACGTACGCGGCTCAAGGGTCCACAGGTAGTGACGCAGTTGCAGCTGATGGATGGGCGCCTGCGCCACGACCTCCACACGGTACGGCACATTTCGGCTCTCCCACGCCAGGGGCAACTCATCCAGCGCTCCTACGTCCTTGATGGTGATGGGCAGGATCGAAAGTTGTCGGGCGGGGATCTCCTTTCCATCTGCGTCCAGTGGCACGGCCACCGTCCATAATCCCACCGATGCCCGCTGCGGTGACCGTGCGTGCACTACGGAAAGACGCGTGGGGGCGCTCAGCTCCAGCTCGACACCGGCGTTGACCGATGAGGGCTGGTGCACGGGGACGGTCTCTTCCGAATGCCAACTGTAGACCTCCGCCATGACGGGCATACGCAGGGTGTGGATGCGTTCGCGTGCGGGCTGGGCAAGGCCTACCGGCAGGCGGAACGGGAAGCCGGGCTCGTGCTCGCTGGCGGTAAACCGGTCACCCAGGTAAAGCTCGGGCAGGATGCTCTGCGCCACTATGTCGGCAAGCACTTCGCCGGTCGCGTCAAGCGCCTGCACCGGACCGACATGCGCCACCAGCACGGCCTCATCGGCCGGGCCCCGCGACAACCGTGCCCGCGCGCCGATGGCCAGTGCTGCCGCGCCCCTTCCTGCAGCGGGAACCCAAGCGAATCCCATGTTTCGCTCGAGGTCGGGCAGCGCCTCGGAAGCGACCATGTGTGGCTGCAGTGCACCGACAGGTATTTCGATCATGCTGTACATCGCTGGGTCGCCCTGGCTTCCGCCAAACGGCGCGCTCATCAGCGTCTGCTGGATCTGGGCGACGTAGTCCTGATACATGGCCAGGTCCTGCGCCATCTCCAGGTGAGGCGCATGGCGCATATCCGCGAGGTGCACATCATGGCGACTGGCCGGAATCGACGCTCGCGCATCGCTCTCAAGCCGCATCCGCAGTTCGATGGGCATGCCGTCGGACAGGCGAACGGCTGCGCGGCCAGTGCCCCGCAGGGCCCTTCCTGCCATTTTCAGTGTCAGCAGGACATCCTCTGGAGAAACTTCCAGCACCTGTGCTTCAACCACAAGTGGGCCGTAGGGTTCCAACCTCATCGGAACGCGAAGATGCTGGCCTGCACGCAGGCCCGAGGGTAATGGCATGGGGCGAAGACCCGCTGCCTGGGACATGTACAGCTGACGCTCGGCGATGCTTCCATCGCGCTTCTTCAATCGGCCGAAGGCCTGCGCATTCGCGCTCTGCAAGGGCCCGGGCTCGCCAGACGGGGCAATAGCGGACAGGAAACCGGCCTGCATTACAGCGATTATCTCTGCATCCAGAGGCACCTGTGGGTCCAGCGCTGCCGACCCTGCATCGCGCTCCAGTCCATCAGCGGCGCGAATCCACAGCGGCTTGATGTGCACGCTGCGGCCGCCAGCCTTTTCTTTCGAAAGCGTGGCGTGATGGAATCCAACGCTGCCGACGTCAACGTCAGGCGCATCGGCGTTGTGCACGGCGTGCCGGATATAGTACAGCCCGGGCTCAGCACCGGCCGCGTTGGCAATGCCGGGCAGGATGGCGCAGAGCAGCGCGGCGATCATCGCGCACAGCATGGTGCTCAGGTTCTTCTTCATGTCGTTGGGTCTTCCCTGATTGAGCGATACACGGCGGTGCTGCGAAGGACGGCAATCTTCTCCCCTGCCGCCGTGTGCGTCGCAAGGCTCGATCTGAGCCAAGGAAGCATGCCGCTGCAACAACATCCACAGTCCAGATCGTGGCCACCATTGTACCAACGGTTTCCATTGAGCCTCGCCCGCTGGGATTGCCGCATCTCGGTTGAAGATTGCGAGGGCCGGCCAACGGTCGGCGCTACCAGGGAGGCGCACTCCGGGCTGGTTGCGACGCGGATACGCCCCAACATCACGCCGGAAACAAGTCGGCTGGACAAAGCTGCGTGCCTTTTATTTCGGGACGCTCATCCCAGCAACGAGCGTCCAACGACCAGTTTTCGGCCCGGCTGCGTCGCACCATTGAGGCGGCGAATCGGCCCTGCCAGTATGCTGTGCGAATGCCAACTTCTCTTCTTCTGGGCAGCTGTGCATGGTGTGGATTCGGGGTTTGATATCCCCTCGTTCGACTAATGGAAAGTGCAAAGCTCTGCGTCGGGAGGGTGGCGAATACAACACCCCCTGGGGAATAAGTCACACCGTCGGTCGAACGGATATCAACCTCCCGACTCCCTCGTCGCCGACGAGGGAGTACTTCCGATGGAGTAGACGCATGCGCAGTTCAGAGAAGGATTCAGCCAGCGGATCCAAGCACGAAGTTGGGCTCGGCTGGTATCAGCCCAAGAGCGTTCGCATTTCGGCGGTGGAGCATCCTGCCGGCAACATCCTGCCGCCGGATGTAGCTATCCCCTACCTGTCGCTGTGCGGGGTATGGCTCGAACGATTGGGATTGAAAGCCGGCCACCGGGTCAAGGTGGAAGGTGCGCCGGGGCGTGTGACACTGACGTTGGACGAAACGCCAGTAGAGCTTCCGTACCGGTATCGCAAGCACACGCCGAAGAAGTCGCGGGCACGGCAGTTGAATCAGCAACAGTGAGTTCGGGCAGCTGGTGGTCGCCAGATCGGCATTGGAGACACGCGTTGGCGGTCTTCAATGCCGTATGGCGCGCGAGCACCTGCTGCCTCTCCCCGGCCGTGGTTACGCCATGAACAACAGCCGCAACGCAAAGCCGATCAGCAGCACGCCCATCGCCCGCTCGAACCAGTGGCTGGCACTCAGGAATCTCTGTCGCACTGCTGCAGTTGAGAATGCGACGCTGACCAGGACGAACCAGGCGGCGTTGACCAGGCACATCCATGCGCCGTAGAACAGCTGGACGGGCAACGGGGTCTGTGCGCTGACGATCGTTGTAAACACCGCGAGGAAGAAGAGGGTCGCCTTTGGGTTGGTCGCATTGGTCATGAAACCGATGACGAAGGCCTGCCTGGGACTCTGCTTCATTTCCTCTGGCTTCCCCTCGGTGACGACGCCAGCGGCGCTGCCGGGCTTGCTGGCGAGGAACTTCACGCCCAGGTAGAAGATGTATGCCGCGCCCAGCCATTTGGCAGCGATCATCAGCCACGGCGTTGTGTGCAGCAGTGCGCCCACGCCGATCAGGGTGTAGATCACGTGGACCGAGATGCCTGCGCCTATTCCCAGCGAGGTGTAGATGCCTGCCTTTCGGCCGAAGCGGACGCTTTGGCGGACGGCTACCGCGAAGTCAGGGCCTGGGGCGACTACTGCGAGAAGGTGGACAACCGCGAGGCTGAGGAACTCTCCCCAGTAGGATGCAAACACAATCAGCTCCAGAACGAGAGGGGGCTGGCCGACCCACGATAACCAACGAAACAGGACAGACTAAGACGCGTGGCATCCATACTAGGCGAAACAGCGTGCATACAGGTTGAGTTGAACAATAGAAGGTCACCCGCCTCGGGCCTTACCTCCACTGTTGGCTTCCCAAGCAGGACTGGATCGATTCCGTAACTTCCGCCTCGCATGGCATCGAACTCTTCCACTGAGATCTCGGTGTCCCATATCTGCAGCGCTCCGCCTTCGAGCGGCATCGAAAGGTAAACATTGGCCGCGAGTTGGGCGCGGAGGCTTTGTGCCTCGAAGCTATCCGGGGCATCCTTAGAGAAGATGTCGTGATGCGCCAGCATTGCAACTCCTGGTTCGACCACCCTCGAAAGCCCAACGTACATCTTTCTGCCGTAAAGTGTCTCGATCTTTGCGCCCGCAGGCCATACCTCGTCTAACGTACACCGCAGCAGGTCAATGGGAGAGAGGTAAGGTGTGCAACGACCTCTGAGCTCCCTGATGTTCTTGGCGGCATCGTTAAAGTACTCATGGATGCGCACCGGATCGTTTTCCGTCTCATAGAACGCGAGCCCTACCCGTCCTATGCTGGAAGCGTTTATGTACTTGTCGAACCATTTTGTAAGAACTCCGTACTTCAGGGTTTCGGCCAGCTCCTCTGTAATGAACTTTTTCCAGCGAACAGCAAGCAACTCCCCACGTGCCAGCTTCTCGATACAGGATGCGTCCAAGGCCTCAATTTCTTCGATCACTATTCTCTTCCATGCAGTTCGTGGGCAGTAGCGAAGATCGAGCACTAGCGCTAAGCGCCTCGCTTAGCGTCGCGCCTACGCACCTAAGCTAGATCCTCATTTCGAGATCACATCGTCATAGACCTGATTGCTCGTCGGTCGGCACTGCTTCACACTTTTACCGAACTGTTCGGCGGTCACTTTGTAGTGGGATGCGCGTCGCGCAAGATCAGTGCGTCCGCGCCCACTTTCCGCGATCTTGGCGCCAAGATTGAGAGCTCAGAGGGCACCGGCAGCAAGACGAGCTGTCGCCTTCGGGCTCCTTCCTAGCAGCCAGAAGATAGTCCAGGGCTGGGCTCAGGTATTTTGCACGATAGGGTGCCAGCACTTGTGAGTTCGTGGCGGTGCGCTGGCGCTCTATTCTCTCGTGCGGTGCCGCCTGGGGGCCGGCACTACCGGGCGGCTGCCGGTACTTTTGAAGAATGGCCAAACTGCCTGCATCGTGAAGGCCGGCCAACGGCCGGCGCTACCGGTTTGGTTGCGACTGTGGGGGTCGCTATCGGAAGACTGCGGTGCGGTGTTCGTTGAGGGTCCCTGCGATCCTTTGCCTGGGTGGAATCGGTCGGCTAGTTCGCAGGTAGGTACTCGGAGATCTCTATCAGGTTGAGTTCGGGGTCCCGGACGTACACAGATCGGATCTTGCCCAATGCACCGGTGCGCTCGACGGGACCCTGTTCGATCTTCACGGAGTTGCTGCCTAGCTTCTGGATGACCTGATCCAACGGTACTGCGGCAATGAAGCAGAGATCCAAGGAGCCCGGCACAGGTAGGTGCGCCTTGGGTTCAACCTCATGCCCCCTGATGTGGAGATTGATCTTCTGGTTGCCAAACCGGAACGCCTTTCTTCCCGCCCCGAACGTTTCCAAGGTCATCCCCAAGACGTTGACGTAGAAGTGGGTAGTGGCCTCTTCTGCGGATGTGGTCAGCACGAGGTGATCCAGATGGTCGATCATGGGGGCGGTCGCAAGTGGGCGGTGGTTTTATCGTAGCCGTATGCACATTGCACGTTGTGGCGCCTTGCAGCCGAAAGGCGCCCAGCAGGAGGAGCCGCCCCATCGGTTACCTGAATACAACGGTGCGGTGCCCGTTGAGGAGGATGCGGTGCTCTACGTGCCTGCGTACGGCACGCGCCAGTACCTGCGATTCGGTGTCGCTGCCGAGGCGGACCAGGTCGCGTGGGGTCATGGCGTGGTCCACCCGCGCTACGTCCTGTTCGATGATCGGGCCTTCGTCGAGATCGGAGGTGACGTAGTGGGCCGTTGCGCCGATGATCTTTACGCCGCGCGCGTGGGCCTGGTGATATGGCTGCGCGCCTTTGAAGCTGGGCAGGAAGCTGTGGTGGATGTTGATCGCGCGCCCGGCCAAGGCTTCGCACAGGCGCGGTGACAGGATCTGCATGTAGCGCGCCAGGACCACCAGGTCGATCTGTTCGCGCTCAACCAGGTCGATGATCTGCTGCTCCTGTACGGCGCGGTTGTCGGCGTTGACCGGCAGGTGGTGGAACGGGATGCCGTATGAGCCTGCGAGAGCACCGAAGTCTTCGTGGTTCGATGCGACGGCCGCGATGTCCACCTTGAGCTGGCCACTGTGGGCGCGGAACAGCAGGTCGTTTAGGCAATGTCCCTGCTTGCTCACCAGCACGAGCAGCCGTGCACGGCGGCGGGCGTCGTGGAGCTGCCAGTCCATCTGGAAGTCGGCGGCCAGCGCGGCCATGCGGGCCTGCATGGCTTCGATGGGCTGTTCCGGGTCGCGGTCGAAATGCACGCGCAGGAAGAACCGGCCGCTCTCGTCATCGCCGAACTGCTGCGCGTCCAGGATGTTGCAGCCCTGCTCGAACAGCAGGCCGGAGACGCGGTAGACGATGCCGGTACGGTCCGGGCATGAGAGGGTAAGGATGGAGTCGGGGCGCATGGGGTGAGTGTAGTGGAGCGGCGCCGCGCTCTGGAGGGACGATGTCAGTTGCAACCAATTGCTGGGGGCGTTGATGGAGTTGGAGCAGCGGACTAACAGTCCGCTCTACCGGGTGATGTGCCAACCGATGTGCCGGCCGATGCGCCGACCGATTTACCGACCGATTTGCCGGCCGATGCATCGTTCGATTTACCGCGACGCCCCACCAACGGTGGGGCGCTGCCGGGGAGGGATGCCACATGTTGTCAGCGCGGCGGATGCACGGTGAGCGCAACCAGCCGCATCACCACTGGGCGCACCATCAGTACGCAGACGAAGGCGGTAGGCATGGCGAGCTGGTAGGCGCCGAGGACGCGGGCGGGGAAGTCGGCGTTGATGCCGGCGTTGGCGGCGGTGATCACCAGGCACATCAGCATGGCCATGATCGAGGCCATGAAAAAGGCGAATACGTAGGGGGTGGTGCGGGGGCTCAGCTTCCAGCGTCGCGGGAAGGTCTGTGCATCGGTCATCGGGCAGTCCTTGAAGAGGCAGCCGGGGGTGGCTGCAGGGTCGGCACGATAGGCGGGAGCCCGGGGCGGCGGTAGAGCGCTTGGCCTTGGGTCTTTGTAAAGCAGATCTTTGCAATCAGGCTCCATAATTGGCGCGATCATGAACATTCTTCAGTCAATCCGAAGTTTCGTCCGTACCGCCGATGCCGGCAGCCTGGCGGCCGCGGCGCGCTCGTTGGGGATCAGCCCGGCGGCGGTGGGGCAGAACATCGCGCGGCTGGAGGCGCACCTGGGGGTGCGGCTGTTCAACCGCACTACCCGCTCGCTGGCGCTGACCGAACGCGGTGCGCGCTACCTGGAGGAGGTGCGCCATATCGAGCGCGACCTGCAACGGGCGCAGGCGGCGGTGACCGATCCCGATGCGGTGCCGCAGGGGCGGTTGCGCATTGCCAGCACGTCAGCGTTTGGCCGCCACGTCCTGGCGCCGATGTTGCCCGCGCTGCAGGCGCGCTATCCCGGGCTGGCGATCGAGCTGCTGTTGGCCGACCGCAGTGTGGACCATGCGCGCGAAGACGTGGATGTGAGCTTCCGGATCGAGCCGCAGCTGGTGGATGGGCTGGTGGCGCGGCCCATTGCGCAGGTGCCGTTCGTGGTGTGCGCTGCGCCTTCGTACCTGGCGCAGGCCGGTGCGCCGGAGACGCCGGAGGCGCTGCGCGAGCATCGCTGCCTGGTGTTCCGCTATCCGGTGGATGGGCGGTTGCTGCCGTGGGGATTCGTGCGCGATGGGATCCGCTTCGAGGCGGAGATGCGGCCGGCACTGGTGTCGGATGACATCGATGCGATTGCGGCGATGGCGGCGGCCGGCGGTGGGATCGCTCGGTTGGCGGCGTTCGTGGCGGAACCGTGGTTGGCGCGCGGGGCGTTGCAGGTGTTGTTCGCGTCGGGCGATGGGGCGCGGACGTCGCCGGAGCCGATGCGGGTGTTTTTGTGCGTGAGTGATCGGCGGGATCTGACGCCTAAGGTGCGGGCGTTGATGCAGGTGGTGGTTGAGGGGTTGCCGGTTGCGTGGCGGGTGGGTATCGAATGAGATCAGGCGGCGCACGACCAACGGTCGTGCGCTACCGATTCAATCAAGCAGACGGGGCGGTGAATACGCCGCGGGCTTCGCGCGGTTCGCAGCGCAGGTACTGCGGGGCGGGGGAAATGGAGTCGCCGAGGGCGGCGGCGGCGTGCCACGGCCAGCGCGGTTCGTAGAGGATGCCGCGGGCCAGTGCGACGGCGTCGGCGTGGTTGTGGCGCAGGATCGATTCGGCCTGGGCCGGGTCGGTGATCAGGCCGACGGCGATGACCGGCATGCGCACTTTGGCGGCCTTGATCGCGGCGGCGAACGGCACCTGGTAGCCGGGCTCTAGGGCGATCTTCTGGCGTGCGTCGAGACCGCCGCTGGAGACGTGCAGGAACTGGCAACCGCACAGGTCGAGGATCTGCGCGAGGGTGGTGCTCTGTTCGATGTCCCAGCCGCCGTCGACCCAGTCGCTGGCGGAAATGCGCACGCCGACGCTGATGCGGTCGGAGACCGCCGCGCGCACGGCGTCGAACACGCGGATCAGCAGGCGCATGCGGTTTTCCAGCGAACCGCCGTACTCGTCCTGGCGCTTGTTGCTCAGCGGGGACAGGAACTGGTGCAGCAGGTAGCCGTGCGCGGCGTGCAGTTCGATCAGGTCCAAGCCGGCGCGCTCGGCGCGCTTGGCGGCCACGGCGAAGGCCTCCACCACGGCGTCGATGCCGGCTTCATCCAGCGCTTCGGGCGTGGGGCCGTTGGCGGTGAACGGCAGCGCCGAAGGGGCTTTCACGGTCCAGCCGTTCGGGTCGGTCGGCGGCAGCGGGCCACCGCCGTCCCACGGACGTGCGGAGGAGGCCTTGCGACCAGCATGCGCGAGCTGCACGCCCACCGGCATCGGCGACCAGCGCTTCACCGAGGCGATCACGTCGGTGAGGGCGGCTTCGGTGGCGTCGTCCCACAGGCCCAGGTCGGCGTAGCTGATGCGTCCTTCCGGCAGCACGGCGGTGGCTTCGAGGATCAGCAGGCCGGCGC
>Ga0209676_1000846_pt1 | contig 39570 bp, 51 predicted proteins | sample AraplaCvi_mLB_r2_FD_184282 | JGI IMG/M metagenome (GOLD analysis project Ga0209676, IMG submission 184282) | Arabidopsis root microbial communities from North Carolina, USA - plate scrape MF_Cvi_mLB_r2 (SPAdes) (version 2) | ecosystem: Host-associated > Plants > Roots > Endosphere | place: USA... | reverse complement strand
TATTGACAGTCATGGATTTCCCTTTGCTTTGGGCGGGACGGGCGGGGGTCGACCACCTGTCCAGCGAGGATTTTTGTACGGGCGGCGCTCCGGCGGAGCGCGCCCGAAAGACGTCAGACGCGGCGGCGCTTGGCCGGGCGGACGCCATTGTGCGGGATCGGCGTCACGTCGCGGATCGACGTGATGTGGAACCCGACAGCCTGCAGCGCGCGGAGAGCCGATTCACGACCCGCACCCGGGCCCTTGACTTCGACTTCGAGCGTACGGACGCCATGCTCGGCGGCCTTCTTGCCGGCGTCTTCGGCGCAAACCTGCGCCGCATACGGGGTCGACTTGCGGCTTCCCTTGAAGCCCATCATGCCGGCGCTCGACCAGGCAATCGCATTGCCCTGTGCGTCGGTGATGGTGATCATCGTGTTGTTGAAGGTCGCGTTGACGTGGGCGACGCCCGATGAGATGTTTTTGCGTTCGCGCCGACGAAGGCGCTGCGGTTCACGAGCCATGTTGCTATCCTAAATCCTAAATCTTCGAAGCTGCCGTCGGTGCCTTTCGGCGACCGGCGGCGAAAAGTAAGGAAGCGCGCCCGGATGGACGCGCTCAAAACCTTACTTCTTCTTACCGGCGATCGCCTTGGCCTTGCCCTTGCGGGTGCGCGCATTGGTGTGCGTACGCTGGCCACGGACCGGAAGGCCCTTGCGATGACGCAGCCCGCGGTAGCAGGCGAGGTCCATCAAACGCTTGATGTTCATCGCCGTGTTGCGGCGAAGATCACCCTCGACCGTCAGGTCGGCGTCGATCGTTTCACGGATCTGCAGCACTTCGGCGTCGGACAGGTCCTGAACGCGGCGCGACTGGTCGATGCCGAGCTTGGTGGCGATGTCGACCGCGGTCTTGCGACCGATGCCGTGGATGTAGGTGAGCGCGATGATAACGCGCTTGTTGGTGGGCAGATTGACGCCCGCGATACGTGCCATTGGTAACTTTCTCCTGCTCCACGGGGCCGTTGGCATTCGGTCCCATCTCAAAGCGTCTGATTTTCCAACGCAAAAAACGGACCACGATGCGCGCAGGGCGCTTCGCCGTCCGGTCAGGCTGTCGGAATGGACGCGCAACTAAGGTGAGTCGGGCCGATTGTCAAGTGAAGTGCGGTGGTTTGAAGCCGCAGATTGCCGCTCAGGATGGCGATGTAAGAGCGACCGCACGATCATGCAAGCGGTCGACGACCGCGGCGTGGATTCCGGGGGCGCAGGCGATCACGCCGAAGGCCTGCGCGCGCGGAGTATTGAAGCGCAACGGCGCGCCGAACGCGTCGGTCACGGTTGCGCCGGCCTCGCTCGCGATCAGCGCCGCGGCGGCGACATCCCATTCGAAACCCCAGCGCAAAGTGGCGACCAGGTCGGCGCGGTCGTCGGCGACGAGCGCCATGCGCAGCGCGATGCTGTTCGGCTTGGTGACGATGACGAGGTCGCTGTCGACCTTGGGTAGCGCATCGGCGGGGACGCGCGATCCCGCGAAGGTCGTGCGCTGGCTGGCGTGCAATGTTTCGCCGTTGAGCTGCGCGCCTTGCCCCTTTTGCGCCACCCACAGTTCGTCGAGCGCGGGAGCATAGAGGATGCCGAATTCGGGCGTGCCGTCGATCACCAGCGCGACCGACACGCACCAGCCGGGCCGGCCGCGGATGAAATCGCGCGTGCCGTCGATCGGGTCGACGCACCACATCGCGCGGCAGGACAGCCGCGCTTCATTGTCCGCGGTCTCTTCGGACAGCCACCCCGCCTCGGGCACCATCGCGCCGAGCACGGCCTTCAGCCGCGCATCGACCGCGAGATCGACGTCGCTGACCGGATTGTCGTGCGACTTGTTCCAGACATTGACCGCTTGCCCTTCACCGCGCCAGCGCGCCATCGCCATGTCGCCGACCTCGCGGGTCGCGGCGATCGCGGCTTCGAGGTTGCGGCCGGGCATTAGCTGCTGGCGACGGTCATGCCGTCGATGCGCAGCGTCGGCGCGTTGGTGCCGTGGCGGAACTCCAGATCGTTCGCAGGGATCAATGCCGCGAACATGTCGATCAGATTGCCGGCAATGGTGAATTCGGCGATCGGTCCGGCGAGCGCGCCGTCCTTGATCAGGAAGCCCGATGCGCCGCGGCTGTAATCGCCGGTCACAGGGTTGACGCCATGGCCGATCAGCTCGGTGATATAGACGCCGTCGGCGATGCCCTCCATCAGCGCTGCCGGCGTGACGCTGCCCGGCGCAAGATTCAGGTTGCTCGCACCGACGCCCGATGCGCCGCCGCCGCGGCTGGCGTGACCGGTCGGGGTCAGGCCGAGTTGCTTCGCCGACGCCGTGTCGAGCAGCCAGCCGGTGATCTTGCCGCCCTCGACCAGATTGCGCGCGGCGGTCGGCAGGCCCTCGCCGTCGAAGGCGCGGCTGCGCAGCCCGCGCAGGCGATGCGGCTCGTCGCGGATCACGATGCTGCTGTCGAACAGCATCTGATCTTCCTTGCCGAGCAGGAAGCTGGTGCCGCGCGCGATGGCGGGACCGGCGATTGCACCGAGCAGATGGCCGACGATGCCGCCGCTGACGCGCGGGTCGAGCACAACCGGCACCTTGCCGTTCGGGGCCTTGCCGGGATTGAGCCGCGCAACCGCGCGGGTGCCGGCACGGGCGCCGATGTCTGCGGTGCTTTCGAGGTCCGTCAGATGATGCGCGCTGTGCCAGCCATAGTCGCGCTGCATGCTCGCGCCTTCGCCCGCGATGACGCTCGCCGACAGGCTGTGGCCGCTCGACCCGTAGCCGCCGGCAAAGCCGTGGCTGGTCGCGAGTGCGAAGCGCGTGCGGCTGTGGCTCGCGCTGCCGCCTTCGCTGTTGGTGACCCCAGCGACGGCGCGCGCGGCTTCCTCGACCGCGAGCGCGGCTTCGCGCAGCGCGGCAGGGTCGGCTTCGCTGTTGTCGTCGAGGTCGAAATCGGGGACCTGGCCCTTGAACAGCAGCTCTTCGGGCGCGAGGCCGGAATAGGGGTCTTCAGGGGCTTCGCGCGCCATCGCGACGCAGCGTTCGACCAGTTTGGTCAGCTCGCCCGCATCCATGTCGGCGGTCGACACGCTGGCGCTGCGCTGCCCGACGAAGACGCGCAGCGAAATATCCTGCCCCTCGGACCGCTCGACATCTTCGAGCGCGCCGAGCCGCATCGAGACCGAGGTCGCGGCGTTGCAATAATAGAGGGCATCGGCGGCGTCGGCGCCGGCTTTCGCGGCGGCGTCGCACAGCATCTGCGCACGATCGAGGGCTTCGGAAACGGTCAGCATGCCCGCGCCCTATACGGCGCGGGGCAAAAAATCAAAGCAAGCGCTGAAAAGGTGTCAGCCGGTGATTGCGGCGATCGCGTCGGTGGCGGCCATCGCGCCGCTGATCCACAGGAAGGGCAGCGTGAGCGCGGCGACCCAAAGGCGGCGGACGTCGCGGCGGAAGCGCGCGTGCAGGCCCCAGCTGGCGAGCGCCTGACGGCTGAGACGATACCAATGGCGTTCGGTCGATCGCGCGACGGGCAATGCAAGTGCGAGCAACATGATCAGCGCGACGACGATGAAGGCGGACGAGGCGCCCGCGGCGACCGCGCCCATGACGAGCCAGATCTGCAAGGCGGCAAAAGCGAGGAGAGCGGCGGCGGCGTGCCACGTCATTCGGCGACCCAGACTCCGTGCCGGCGGCACGCTAACAGCCGTGCGCCTCCACAGGCGCGGTCCAAATGTTGATGCCATGTTACAGCCCCCTTAGGCTGGCGATTCCCAGAACCGCACGTTTTGCCCCAAAAATTCCCAAGTCAAGACAGCTTGCCAGCGATTCGTTAATTTTTGCACTCAATTCGGCGCGGATTCGCAACGAAAACGCGTCGGGCCGCTATTTCGCTGCAAATCTGGCTGCATTTCCGGATATTTGTGCCGGAAATCGAGGAGCGTTTGGGGGAGGAGGAGGGACGCGCTCGGTGTCAGCTGCCTCAGGGCTTCGGCGGGGTCGGCAACGGCGCGGCGTCGGCTTCGTCGGGCGCCGTGGGGACGGGGGCCTGGCCGCTCGCCTGCCGTTCGAGCTCTTCGGCCGCTTTCTGCCGCTCGGCGAGAGCGCGTTCCTCGGCAACCACCGCGGCTTCGACTTCGTCCGATGCGGCATCGATTCCGGCGATGCGCTTCGCGCGTTCGTCGGCGATCATCGCTTGCCAGTCGGTCTTGTTCGCGGCCTGACGCTCGGCCTTCGCGCCCGCGACGAGTGCCTGCGTGCAGCCGGTGAAACCGCCGAGGCCGGTCGGCGAGCAGCTGTCGGTGCCGAAACGGCCGACGCGTTCGACCGCGACGACCTTGTTCGCCCACGCTTCGTTACGCACGTCGAGCGGATTGCCGCGCAGCATCTCGGGAACGCGATAGCGTTCGGTTTCGGGCAGGCGGTTACAGACGACGATCTCGTCGGGGCTCGACTGTTCGCACTGGTCGTTGCCATAGACGATGACCTGATTGATCTTTTCGGCATCCACCGTTTGCTGTTGCGCCGCGGCGGGCATGGCGGCGGCACTGCCGGCGAGGATCAGCGCGAACAGGGGGAGGCGGGTCATCTCGATCTTCCTTTGTCAATTTGGTGCGGCTTGGCACCGCGACCCTGCATCCGTCATGAACGGTGCAAGCTCTTATGTATCAGATACGTTTCGACAGCGCGATGGCTGCACGGCAACCCGCGCGAATGGCTAGGCTGAGAACCGGATAGCCGGGGGCGTTTTCGGCACCCGCCGCGAGCGCGGCTTCCTTATGCTCCAGCTCTTCGGCGCGGAAGTCTTCGACCGCGGCGCTGAGTTCGGGGTCGCTTTCGCCCAGTTCGTCGAGCTGGTGCTGGTAATGGCGGTCGATCTCGGTCTCGACCGCGGCGGTGCACGCCATGGCGGCGCGCGGGCCCATCGCTGCGGTAACGGCGCCCAATGCGAAACCCGCGACGTTCCAGAAGGGCTGGAGCGCGGTCGGGCGCACGCCGCGCTGTGCGACCATCGCATCGAAGAATTTGCGGTGACGCTCTTCCTGCTCGGCCATATGCGCGATCTCCCGCGCCATCGGGTGGCGGTCGCCCATCACCGCCAACTGGCCGGCATAGATGCGCGTCGCACCATATTCGCCCGCCTGGTCGACGCGGATCATCGATGCGTTTTTACCGGCCTTGGAGTTTTTTGGGCTCATGCCGCCGATGTGGTCTTCCGGCGCAACAAGGTCAAGACGAACGCGGCGGCGCCCAATGAGAAGATCGCGTTGAAACCTGCGAGCGAGACGCCGAACAGCGTCCATTGCGCGGTGTCGCAGCGGATCAGCGGCGCGTTCATGATCGAATCGAGCGAGACGGGGCCGCTACCGCCCGTCGCGCAGGTCGTGATGCCTTCCCAAAAACCATATTCGACGCCGGCGTGGAAGATGCCGATCGCTCCGCTGATCGCGATTCCGATGGCGGCGAGCAGGGTGAGCGCGCGCATCGCCTTGTCATTGCCGCGAAGTATCAGCGCAAGCAGCGCCAGCACGATCGCGGCCTGATGCGGCCAGCGCTGCCAATAACACATTTCGCACGGGTGCAGGCCAAAGCCATATTGGGAGACGAGCGCGCCACCATAGAGGAGCAGCGGCGCGAGGAACGCGACGACAGGCGCGGAAAGCCGCGAGTTCAGCATGCCCCGCGCCCCTTAGTTGCGCGCGGTCGGCTTGGCGGCGGGCTTGACCGGCGGCTTGCCGCCCTGCGCCATGCGCGGCACGACCGGACCGATGCGGCCGATCGTCTGCAACGCATAGTGCAGCTGGAAGTCCTCGATGCCCTTCGCCTTCAAGTCGGCGGCGGTCGCGGTGAAGCGCGGATCGACCTTTTCGTCCTTTTCGAGCAGGCCGTTGTCGACCTTCTTTTCGTTGACGAGGTGACGGCGCAGGTCGCTCTCGCGGAATTTCGGCCGCGACGCATAGTCGGGGTCCGAAATCTGCGGCACGCGGATATCGGGCTCGATCCCGCCTTCCTGCACGCTGCGGCCCGACGGTGTGTAATAACGCGCGGTGGTCAGGCGGAGCGCGGTGGTGTCGGTCAGCGGCAGGACGGTCTGCACCGATCCCTTGCCGAAGCTGCGTTCGCCCATCACGACCGCGCGATGCTGATCCTGCAGCGCGCCCGCGACGATCTCGGAGGCCGAGGCCGATCCCGAATCGATCAGCACGACGACAGGCGCGCCGCCGGCAACATCGCCGGGTTCGGCGAAGTAACGTTCGATATCGCCCTTCTTACGGCCGCGCTGCGACACGATCTCGCCGCGTTCGAGGAACAGGTCGCTGATCCCGACGGCTTCGTCGAGCAGCCCGCCGGGGTTCGAGCGGAGGTCGAGGATCCAGCCGCGCGGTTTCTTGCCGAGCGATTTTTCGACCGCCATCATCGCGGCGCGCAGGTCGGTGGTCGCGTCGGCCGAGAAGCTCGACACGGTGAGCACACCGACATCGCCGCTGACTTCCCATTTCACGGGCTTCAGGTCGATGATCTCGCGCGTCAGCGACATTTCGATCGGCTTGTCCTGCCCTTCGCGGACGACGGTGATGTCGATCGCGGTGCCGGGCTTGCCGCGCATCTGTTCGACCGCCTCGTCGAGCGTCAGGCCGAAGATCAGTTCCTTGTTGATATGGGTGATATAGTCGCCGGCCTTGATCCCGGCCTTGGCGGCGGGGGTGTCGGCGGTCGGCGCGATCACCTTCACGACGCCGTCTTCCATCGTCACCGACAGGCCGAGCCCGCCATATTCGCCGTCGGTCTGGGTGCGCAGGTTCGAAAAGCCGCGCGCGTCGAGATAGCCCGAATGCGGGTCGAGGCTGGCGAGCATGCCGTTGATCGCGCCCTCGATCAGTTTCGAATCGTCGACCTGTTCGACATAGTTGGATTTCACTTCGAGATAGACGTCCATGAAGCGCGAGATTTCTTCCTGCGTCTTCGAATCGACGGTCGCCATCGCGCCGGTCGCGAGCGGAACAAGCGCCAGCGTCGAGAGCGCGGCTGCACCCTGCCACAAGGCGAAGCGGCGCTTCGGGGACACGGTGGTCTTGGTCGATTCGGTCATGGGCGTCTTTCAATCACGCGAGAGCAATCCCGCCTTATAATCCCCGGCGCGCCATCCTCCTACGCATTTGTGCGGGCGTCAAGCGCAGCATCCGTATGCGGGACAGTGTCCGAACGGGCGATTAATGCCGCCGATCATCCGATCATCGCGACGATATCGACGGGGCGCCCGCCGCGGCGGAGTTCGACCGTGATCCGGCTGTCATCGGATCCGGCGCGGCCGACCGGCGCCCCGGCGTCGAGCGTGTCGCCGACCCCGACCGACAGTGCGATCATGCCAGTGAGCAGCGACACCCAGCCGCCGCCATGGTCGATGATCACGATCTTGCCATAGCCGCGATAATCGCCGGCAAAACCGACACGGCCGGGGGCAGGGGAGACGACCTGGCCGCCGGGGCGTGCGGCGATCGTCACGCCGCGCGATCGCACGCCGCTTTCATTGACCTCGCCGAGCCCGGCGACGATGCGCCCGACCACGGGGAGGCGATAGGCGCCCTGCGTCAGTTCGGCCTCGGCGGGGGCGGGCGGGGCGGCGCTGGCGATGCTGCCCTCGGGATTGCGTGGGCGCGGCAGCGGGCCGGCAAGCTGTGCGAGGTCGGCGCGCACCGCGCCATCAGCCTCGAGCGAGTCCATCAGGTCGACGATGTCGCGCGCCTTTTCGCCGAGCCCCAGCGCGCGGTCGGCTTCGAGCTGGGCGCTGCTCATCAGCTCGCGCGAGCGCAGCCGGCCTTCATTTTCGAGCCGGGTCAGTGCGTCGCGGCGATGCGCGAGCTGTGCCTTGCTGCCCGAGAGCGCCCTCAGTGCAACCGCTTGCTGCTGGCGCACCGTCTGCAGCGCCGCGAGTTCGCGCCGCGCGCCGGCGGTGCGGCGTTCGATCACCGGCATCGCGGCGTCGATCACCGCGCGCGCATGGACCATGTCGGTCAGCGACCCCGGCTGCGCGAGCACGCTGACGGGGGGCTGGCGGCTCAATTGCTGGAGCGAGGCGGCGAGTTCGAGCAGGGGTTGTTGTTGCTGCGCGAGCCGCGCGCGCTGCGCCGACAGGCGGCGGGTGACGAGCGCGACGCGCGCTTCGCCGGCGCTGATATCGGCCTCGGCCGACTGGATGCGCGCGGCGAGCGCGGCGCTACGTTTCTTGAGCCGGTCGGCCTCGCTGCTCGCGGCCAGCGCCTGTTTTTCGAGCAACGCGCTGCGCGCCATCGCCGCCGCTGACTGCTGCTTGGCGCCGAGCAACTGGTCGCGTTCGCGCGCGGCGATCGCGGCGGGATCGAAGATATCGCTCTGCGCCAGCGCCAGCGCGCCGCCGGCAAAAACGGCCGCGATCGCGAGGGCGGAAAGCGCGCGCCTCACTGGCGGCCCTCGCGATGATAGGGGTGGTTCGCGACGATGCTGGTGGCGCGCCACAATTGCTCGGCGAGCATCGCGCGCGCCATCAAATGCGGCCAGGTCGCGCGGCCGAACGCGATGACCTTGTCGGCGCCCTCGCGCTCCTCGGGCGTAAAACCATCGGCGGCGCCGAGGCAAAAGCGCACCTCGCGCACCCCGCCATCGCGCCATTTTTCCAGCAATCTGGCAAATTCGAGCGACGACATCTGGTCGCCGCCCTCGTCGAGCAAGATGGTGCGGCTATTCTCTGCCGCTGCGGGCATGCGGCCGCCCGTATCCGGAAGCTCCGAAATCTTCTGCGCCCACGTCACGCGCTTCATATAGCGCTCGACCAGCTCGGCCTCGGGCCCGCGCCCGATGCGCCCGCGCGCGATGATGTGCAGCAACATGACGCCTCGCCTAGCCTGAGCGAGGCTAAGGCGTCAATTTGCGGCGGCAACCGGCGGCGCGTCGCCGAACGACCACATGCGCTCGAGGTTGTAGAAGCTGCGCACCTCGGGACGGAACAGGTGGACGATGACGTCGCCCGCATCGAGCAGCACCCAATCGGCGTTGGGCAGCCCTTCGACGCGAACCTGGCGGCCCGCTTCCTGCTTGATCCGCTGGGCCAGTTTCTCGGCGATGGCCGAGACATGGCGCGTCGACCGGCCGCTCGCGATCACCATATGATCGGCGATGCTGCTTTTGCCGGCAAGCGGGATGGAGATGGTTTCCTGGGCCTGGTCCTCATCCAGCTGGTGGAGGATCAGCGCGTGGAGCGTATCCACGCTGGCGTCCGAAGACTTTTGGGCGGATGCGGCGCCATTGGCGGCATCCTGGGTGGCGGAGATCAAATGCGTCCTTTCCTGTTCATGTCCACAAGCCGCGAACGCGTCAGCGGGTCGCGCAAGGCGCGGCCTTCATAGCGTTCGAACCAGCGGGGGTTGGCCTGCCGTATCGCAGTTGCGGATCGCACATCGGGCGAAAATCGCAGGAACACGAGGGCGGGCGGTCTCCAGTCCGTCCAATGTAATTTCTGGTCCGCGGGCCGGACGAAGCGCCGAAGCCAACCCATCGCACGTCTTGCGTGGGCGCGGTCATTATAGCCCGGACGCGCGATAACCGCAATCGGCATGAGTCGGGCGATCCCCCGCCAGTCGCGCCATTGGGGCAGTTGGACCAGATTGTCGGCCCCCATGATCCAGATGAACTGCCGGTTCGGGTAACGGCGGACGAGCTTTTTGAGCGTGTCGATCGTGTAGCGCGTGCCGAGTTCGGCCTCGATTGCGGTCGCGCGAATCGGCGAGCGCCGGGCCGCGCGCTGCGCCGATCCGAGCCGTGCGGGGAGCGATGCCATGCCCGCTTTGGGCTTCAGCGGATTGCCGGGCGAGACGAGCCACCACAATTCGCCCAGCCCCAGCGCGTCGATCGCATTCAAACTGATCGCGCGATGGCCGCCATGCGCGGGATTGAAGCTGCCGCCGAGGAGGCCGGTGGGGATCACTCGGGGAATGATTTCACCACTCGGATATGGCCGTGGATCGCGTCGTTGAAGCGAGGCACGTCTTCGGCCGGTATCCAATATTCTTCATGCTCGCTGCCGCCGGCCTGTTCGACACGATAGCTGGCAAGATATTCCGCCGAGACGTCAAATTCGGTCACAAATCCCGAACCGGACGCGGGGACGTTCCAATCCCGCGCGATCTTTATTGCGTATCCTAACGTCGTGACCGGATAAAAGATTGGCTGCTCGGGTAAGCGTGGCGGAAACTCTTTCATCCCGCTTCTGGCAATAAGCAATAATTCGTCCGGACCTACGGGGCGCCACAAACGGACATGATCGGTCACGGCCGCACCTGCCCCGTGCCGCGCACCAGCCATTTATAGGTTGTTAGCCCTTCGAGCGCGACCGGTCCCCGGGCATGCAACCGCCCCGTGGCGATGCCGATTTCGGCGCCGAGGCCGAATTCGCCGCCGTCGGCGAATTGCGTAGAGGCATTGTGCATCACGATCGCGCTGTCGACGCCGGTGAGGAAACGCTCGGCGGTGGCGGCATCCTCGGTGACGATCGCGTCGGTGTGCTTGCTCGAATGCGCGTCGATATGCGCGAGCGCGCCGGAAAGGCCGTCGACCATGGCGATCGACACGATCGCGTCGAGATATTCGGTGTCCCAGTCGCCGGCCGATGCCGCATCGACATGCGGGCTCAGCGCCGCGACGCCCTTGTCGCCGCGCACTTCGCAGCCTGCCTTAACCAGCGCGTCGATGATCGCCAGCGGCGCGCCATAGGCGCGGTCGATCAGGATCGTCTCGGTCGCGCCGCAGACGCCGGTGCGGCGCATCTTGGCGTTGACCGCGAGTTCGACCGCTTTGGCAGGATCGGCGTCGCCGTCGATATAGAGATGGTTGATCCCGTCGAGATGCGCGAGCACGGGCACGCGCGCCTCGTCCTGCACGCGCGCGACGAGGCCTTTGCCGCCGCGCGGGATGATGATGTCGATCAGACCTTGGGCGCGCAGCATCGCGCCGACCGCGGCGCGGTCCTGCGTCGGGACGAGTTGCACCGCATCGGCGGGCAGCCCGGCCTCGACCAGCCCCGCCGCGAAGGCCGCGTGGATCGCGCGGTTCGAATGCACTGCCTCGCTGCCGCCGCGCAGGATCACGGCGTTGCCCGACATCAGCCCCAGCGCGGCCGCATCTGCGGTCACATTGGGGCGGCTTTCATAGATGATGCCGACGACGCCCAGCGGCACGCGCACGCGGCTCAGCACCAGGCCATTGGGCCGGGTCACGCGGTCGATTTCGGCGCCCGACGGATCGGGCAGTGCCCCGACATCGTCGATCGCATCGGCGATCGACGCGAGCCGTCCGTCGTCGAGCCGCAGCCGGTCGAGCATCGCGCCCGACAGGCCGTTCTTTTGCCCAGCGGCCATGTCTTCGGCATTGGCGGCGAGAATCTCGGCCGCCCGCGCGCGGATTTGCACCGCCGCCGCAACCAGTCCGGCGGCCTTGTCCGCTGTCGGCGCCAGCGCGAGCGTTTTCGACGCGGCGCGCGCGCGTGCGCCCATGTCGGCGATCAGGACGGCGGCGTCGCCGGGCATCGGCGGGGCAGAGAGGGCTTCGGCGTTCATGCCGCTGCCACTATCACGTTTTGCGTCGCGCCCGAAAGTCCCGTTGCGTGCCGCCGCGCGCGCCTTTAGGCAGGGCGCCATGAGCGGGGACATCGAAGGCATCGGGGCGGCGGTCACCGCCGGGTTGGCAGGGCATGCGGTCGAGCCGCGGCACGGGGGTACGGGTGCGGCGCATGCCGGCGCGCGCTGTCTCAACTGCGGCACCAGCCTTGCGGGATCGCATTGCCATTATTGCGGCCAGCGCGCCGACGTGCACCGCAGCTTTGGTGCGATCGGGCACGATCTGGTCCACGCGATCTTCCATTTCGAGGGCAAGATCTGGAACACGTTGCCGCTGCTCAGCTGGCGGCCGGGCGACCTGACGCGCCGCTATATCCACGGCGAACGCGCACGCTTCATCTCGCCGCTCGCGCTGTTCCTGTTCGCGGTCTTCCTGACTTACGCGGTGCTCGCGATCGTCGGTAGCGGCGGCGGGGTCGGCGAAGGGATCGCCAAGGCGGCCGCCGAGCAGACGCGCTCGAACGCGCTCAAGGAAAGTTTCGAGGAAGAGGTCAAGCGCGTCGACGCAAGCCTGACGGCCAAGGATCTGAAGCCGGCCGAGCGGAAGCTGCTCGTCGAAGAACGCGAAACGCTCCATAAAAGCGCCGACTATCTCGGCGTCGCGCGCAGCGTCAGCAAGGAAGAGCAGGCCAAGGGGCCGCCGGTGCTCGACGATCCGGCCAAGCAGATGATGACCAGCGTTGCGTTCGCGTCGGGAACCAAGGTCAATACGGGGGTGCCGTTCATCGACCATGGCCTAGAAAAGGCGATCGCGAACCCCGCGCTCATATTTTATAAGTTGCAGGCGAACGCGTATAAATTCGCGTGGGCGCTGATCCCGCTGTCGCTGCCCTTCATGTGGCTGCTCTTTCCGTTCAGCCGGCGCTTTCACACCTACGACCATTTCGTCTTCGTCACTTACTCGATCAGCTTCATGCTGCTCCTGTTCGTCGTCGTGCGGCTGCTCAACCTGACAATCTTCGGCGACGTCGCGACGGCGTTCGCGATGCTCTATGTGCCTTTTCATATGTATCGCCAGCTGCGCGGCGCCTATCGTTCGTCGCGCGTCGCCGCTCTCGTTCGCGCGACGCTGCTTCTCTTTTTCAGCCTCTATGCGGTCATCATGTTCATGCTGCTGCTGCTTGCGCTCGGGGTGATGGGCTAGCACCCGAATCGTCACAAAGGCGGGGCAAAGACCCCGCCAAAGAGGAGGAGATTCGCGATGCATCATCATTGGGGCGAGATCGACCGGCGTCATCTGATCAAGCTTGGCACCGTCGGGCTGGCGGCATTGTCGCTGCCGGGCGCCGCGCGCGCGATGATGGCGCAGGGTTTTACCCATGGCGTCGCGAGCGGCGAGCCGGGGCCGAACTCGGTGCTGCTGTGGACGCGCTATGCCGCGGCGAACGACGCGACGCTGACCGCCGAATTGTCGGATACCGAGGATTTCTCCAAGGTCGTTGCGGGCGGCAATGTCGTCGCGGCGGGCGATCGCGACCATACCGCAAAGCTGGTCGTCAATGGGTTGAAGCCCGGCCGCTGGTATCATTATCGCTTTATCGCTCCCGACGGCAGCAAGTCGGCGACCGGGCGTACGCGCACCTTGCCGCAGGGGTCGACCAAGGCTTTCAACCTCGCACTCTTTTCCTGCTCGAACATGCCGTTCGGCTGGTTCACCGCCTACGGCCATGCCGCCGCACGCGGCGACATCGACCTCGTCGCGCATGTCGGTGACTATCTTTATGAATATAAGGCTGGCGATTATCCCTCGGCAAAAGATGCGCTGCCCGGGCGCGAGATCCAGCCCACGCACGAGATCGTCGCGCTCGCCGATTATCGCCTCCGCTACGCTGCCTATCGCGCGGACCCCGACCTTCAGAAGCTGCACCAGCTGTTCCCCATGATCGCCCAATGGGACGATCATGAATTTGCGAACGACGTCTGGAAGGGCGGCGCCGAAAATCACAATGAGGGTGAGGGCGAGTGGTCCGCACGCATGGCGGCGGCCGAACGCGCCTATCATGAGTGGATGCCTGTCGCCGACAAGCGGTGGCGTCAATATCAGGTCGGCGACCTCGCGACGATCTTCCTCCCCGAAACGCGCGTGACCGCGCGTGACCGCCAGTTCGAGATCGACGAAATCGTCGCCGGTGGCGGCGATGCCGCGGCGAAGCTCAAAGCCTTTGCCGAAACCACTTACCGCGACCCCGCGCGCCAGATGCTCGGCGCGGAGCAGGAGAAATGGCTGTTCGACGGGTTCGCGGCATCGACCAAGGCGGGCACGCGATGGCAGGTCTGCGCGCAGCAGGTGGTGATGGGCACGATCTTCACCCCGCCCGAAACGCGCGACTGGTTCGGCGGGGAGCAGCCCGACTATGTCCGCCGCCGCGTTGACGCGGGGCAGCTCGCGGCCAAGGCGGGGCTGCCGCTCAACCTCGACGCATGGGACGGTTATCCCGCCGCGCGCAGTCGGTTGCTCGCCGCCGCGCAGAGCGCCGATGCCGACCTCGTCACCCTGACCGGCGACACGCACAACGCCTGGGCGCTCGACCTTGCCGAGGACGGGCGTCCTGCGGGGATTGAGATCGCGGGGCAGAGCGTCACGTCGCCGGGTTATGAAAGCTACATCAAGGGCGCGACCAACGAGACGCGCGTCGCGGCGCTGCGCCGCTCGTCGCCGCAGCTCAAATGGGCGAATACCGAAGATCGCGGCTATGTGACCGTGCAATTCACCCCCGAGCGGGTTACCGCAAACTGGCACAGCGTCGAGACGATCCGCGCGCGTTCGCTTGCGCTTAAGGAAACGCACAGCATGACCGCGACGCGCGGACGGCGGCAATACGACGCTATCTAACAATGTCTGCTTGACACATTCATAACTCAATGGTTATGAGATAATCCATAGCCAAGGAGTTATGGATTAATGCAATCGTCCCCCGACCTTCTGTTCAAGGCGCTCGCCGATCCCAGCCGGCGCGCGATCTTCGAACGGCTGTGTCTCGACGGCGAGCAAACCGTCGGTGCGCTCACCGCGGGCGCGGGCATTTCACAGCCCGCGGTCTCTAAACATCTTGGCGTCCTCAAGCAGGCGGGGCTCGTGCTCGACCGGCACGAGGGCCGCCAGACGCATTACAGCGCGCAGCAACGCGCGCTCGCGCCGCTTGTCGACTGGACGGGGCGCATGAACCGCTTCTGGGAAGCGCGGTTCGACGATCTCGAAGATTTGCTCAAAAGGATGGATCAATGACCGACACCGATACCGACGTGCGCACCGTAACCGTCGAGCGTGAAATCCCGCACCCGCCCGAAAAGCTGTGGGGCGCGCTGACGCAGCAGCATCTGATCGAGGAATGGCTGATGAAGAACGACTTCGGCCTCGACCTTGGCCACCGGTTCCAGCTGCGCGGCGATTGGGGCCATGTCGATTGCGAGATCCTCGACGTCGATCCGGGGCGGACATTGTCCTATGCTTGGAATACCACCCACGATGATCCGGCCTATGCGCTGGACAGCGTCGTCACCTTCACGCTCGAACCCACCGCGGCCGGAACGCTGTTGCGCATGGAGCAGGTCGGTTTCCGTCCCGACCAGAAGCAGGCGTTCGGCGGTGCCAAGGGCGGCTGGCCTATCCACCTCGAGAATCTAGAAAAGGTCGTGGCGACGCTCGACTGACAATCAAACAGGGAGAATATCCTGAACTGGAGTCTGTGGATCCGGCAGTTTCACCGCTGGGTATCGATCCTCTTTTCGGCAATCGTGCTCGCGATCTTCGTCATGCTCGGGGCGGGGCAGGAACCCGCTCAGTGGGTCTATTATTTGCCGCTGCCGCCGCTGTTCCTGCTGATCTTCTCGGGCCTCTATATGTTTTTCCGGCCCTATTTCCGGAAAAGCCGTCAGCTGTAGGGCGGCGTGTCCTCGAACTCGGCGAACCAGGGATAATCGTTCGCGACGCTGACGGTGAAGTTCGCGGGGCGCTTTTCGAGGAAGCTCGACACGCCCTCGGCGGCATCGGCGCTGCGCCCGCGCGCAAAGATCGCGCGGCTGTCCCAGCGGTGCGCGCTCATCGGATGCGGCGCGCCGAGCATCCGCCACAGCATGTGGCGGGTGAGCGCGACCGACACCGGCGCGCTGTGATCGGTGAGCTCGCGCGCCTTGGCGATCGCGGCGTCGACGAGTTCGCCGGGGGTGTGCACCGATTGCACGAGGCCCTTTTCATGCGCTTCGGCGGCATCGATCAGCCGCCCCGAATAGCACCAGTCGACGGCATTCTGGATGCCGACGAGGCGCGGCAGGAACCAGCTCGATGCCGCCTCGGGCACGATGCCGCGGCGCGCGAAGACGAAGCCATAGCGCGCGGTCTCGCTCGCGAGCCGCGCATCCATCGACAGCGTCATCGTCGCGCCGATGCCGACCGCGGCGCCGTTGATCGCCCCCAGGACGGGCTTCTTGCAGTCGAAGATGCGCATCGACACGCGCCCGCCCGAATCGCGGATCAGCGGGTGCGACCAGTCGATCGTGCCGTCTTCGGCGACCGGGCTCGCCGCCATGCCATCAGGCAGGATCGCCTGCTTGTCGGTGCGCTTGTCATAATCAAAGGTCGCGGCGCCCTGACCGAGGTCGGCGCCGGCGCAATAGGCGCGGTCGCCCGATCCGGTGAAGATCACCGCGCGCACGCCATCGTCCGCGTCGCATTCGTCGAGCGCGGCGACGATCTCGAGCATCATTTCGGTGGTGAAGGCGTTCATCCGGTCGGGGCGGTGCAGCGTCAGCAGCGCGATGCCCTCATGCTTGTCGAGGCGAATCTGGTCGAAGCTCATCCATCTCTCTCCTTGATTTCCGGTGCAGCGTCGCAAGCGAGAGCGCCCAACGCAAGTACTTTACGTAAACGTAAGGCGAGGGGTGTCATGGCGGGGATGACGCGCCCGACCTTTGTCGCTATAGGCGCCCCATCGCCCCGGCGGCGCGCCTCTTCGCTGAGTCGCTTTGCCGGGGCCATTCATTTGGTTCCGACAGAAAGTTTGCGCCCATGTCCCGTCGCCGCCAGATTTACGAAGGCAAAGCGAAGATCCTGTACGAGGGCCCCGAACCGGGCACGCTGATCCAGTATTTCAAGGATGATGCGACCGCGTTCAACGCCCAGAAAAAGGGCACGATCAGCGGCAAGGGCGTGCTCAACAACCGGATTTCGGAGCATGTCTTCACGCTGCTCGGCAACATCGGCGTGCCGACTCACTTCATCCGCCGCCTGAACATGCGCGAGCAACTGATCCGCCAGGTCGAGATCGTGCCGATCGAAGTGATCGTCCGCAACGTTGCTGCGGGCACGCTGTCGAAGCGCCTCGGCATCGAGGAGGGGACGCAGCTTCCCCGCACGCTGATCGAATATTGCTACAAGGACGACGCGCTGGGCGATCCGCTCGTCGCCGAGGAGCATATTGCCTGCTTCAACTGGTGCAGCCAGGAAGAGCTTCACGACATTCAGGACATGGCGATCCGCATCAACGACTTCATGTCGGGCATGTTCGCCGCGGTCGGGATTCGCCTCGTCGACTTCAAGCTCGAATTCGGGCGCCTTTATGAGGGCGACTTCAGCCGCATCATCCTCGCCGACGAGATCAGCCCCGACGGCTGCCGTCTGTGGGACATGACGACGAACGAAAAGCTCGACAAGGATCGCTTTCGCCGCGACCTCGGCGGCGAAGTCGAAGCCTATCAGGAAGTCGCGCGCCGGCTCGGCCTGCTGCCCGAGGGCGGCGAGAATGCCGTGCTCGATCTGGAAAGCCATCGGAAGAAAAAGGGCAGCTGATTCCGGCGCGCGCCGGACCAGCAGCAGGATAAACGAACCCCGGCTTTGCCGGGGTTCTCATTTCTGCGTCAGATATTGATGCTCGTCGGGATCAGGCTCGGCTGCAGATAGGGATAGGGCTGCATCCGCTCGGCATTGCGCGCCACGATCTCCGCCTCGACGCCCACGAGCGCCGCCTGGAACCACGCGAGCGGCCCTTCGGCTCCCGTCACGCGCGGGTCCTGAAACCACAGCGGATAGGGAAAAGCGTTGCTGCGATAATCGCCGAGCGGGCGGTAATGCAGCGATCCCAGCAGTTCGAGCACGTTCAATTGTTCGAGCGCGAGCGCCATCGGCGGCATCATCGCGAGCCAGCCCGTCTTGTCATGCCCGCGCTGGCCGTTCGGTGCCGCCTGCCAGCCTGCGCCGGTGATGGCGGGGGCGAAGGACATGATGTCCTTTTGCGGGAAGTTGACCGCGGCATGCTGCGCGCTCGCGGTGAACATCACCATCGTGCAGATTTCGGCGAGCAGCTTGCGCGTCGTGACGGGCCCGAAACCCTTGATCTTCGCTTCGCCGGCAAGGCATGTCGCCCAAGCGGTCAGCTCGGTGTCGGCGACGACATCGGCGTCGTGCGCATAATAGAGGTCGACATATTGCCGCGCCCATTCGTGGATCGTGTCCCACACGAGCAGCGCGTCGTCGCGATACGGATAGTCGGTGAGTGCCGAATTGACCCCCACTCCGCGTGCGGCGAGGTCGGCGGGGAGCATCTTGCCGTAGAAATCGAACGCGAGGCGCGCATCGACCGCGGCAAGCTGGCTCGACGCGATCGTGCCGGCGAAAATATGGTCGATCGGGCCGTTTGCGGCGATCAGCGAGGTTGCCGCCTGTTCGTTGATGAACAGCGTTCCCTCGAAATGCGGGACGAGCAGCGCCCAAATGGGGTGGATTTCAGCAAGATGACGATGCGTGGCAACGGCAAAGGCCTCGATAACCAGATGTGTCCGCGCGAGATGCGCGAACAGCTCGTGATAATTGCCGTCGGCGACCTGCACGACGAACTTCGCCATTTCCCAGCCCCAGGTTTTTTCGGCGACGGGCGAGGGGGTGAAGATCGGATTGTCGGCGGGATCCTGCCCGCACTGGATCGCGACGGGGATCAGCGACGAGCCGCCCGGAGGGATCGCGAACAGCGCCATCGGCTGCCAGATATATTTTGCTTCGGTGCCATAGGTGCCGGGGTCGATCACCGCGAGCGGCGCATAGTCGAGCAGGAAAAGACGCCCGTCGGCGAGCGCGGCGGCCAGCGTGTCGCCATTGACGACGGCGGCATATTTCGCGGGGCTTAGCGGGAAATTGGCGGGCAGCGCATCGCCGACCGAGGCGATCAGCATGCAGTTGGGGCCCTGCACGCGGAGCCGCGCGAAGGTGCAGTCGTCCTGAAACATATAGCTGACGCCCGGAACGGGCAGCGTCGCGAACAGCGCGCGATACGCCTCGATGCTGCGCGGGGTTTTGCTGCCGAGCCCGTCGGCGTCTTCGACCTTCATCAGCTCTTCGATCCGGTCCTTGTAACCCTTGAGCAACGCGACATGCGCGTCGCGCTCGGCGGCGGCGACGGCGTTTTCGACATCGCCGATCACGCGTTCGAAAATACTGCCGCCGGTGTGGACGCCATGCTCCACCGCAATCTTAGCCGCCGAAGCTTCGATCGCGTCGCATTCGACCAAGGCGGCCTCATATTGCCCGCGCGGGCTGTTAAGTTCGCCCTTATCGACCCCGCCAAGCTTTACCGTCAGCGCGTTGCGCACGATATCGAGCCCGACGCCGATCAGGATCACGAACCAGGCGATCGTCGGCTCGTCATTTTTCGGCACGTCGGTCGCGAGCGGAACACCGGGCAGCGTCGGGATATCGGTGGTCCATGTATAGACCGCCTGCGTCGCGGTGAGCTGCGCGGCGCGCGCCGCCTGCTCGGCGGGCGTGTCATTTTGCGGCAGCGTGGGGTCGGCCGAGGGCATAGGCACGGTCGGCGCGGGGGCAGGCGAAGTCAGTTGCGGCGTCAAATAGGACATGGCGTTGCTCCTTGCGGGCGCGGGAATTGCGGCCGCGCTTGTCCCCGAACATGGTTAATATTTCGCAAGCCATCCGTGCGCGCCGCGCTGTTAGGTAAGTGATAAGACAGGTTTTCATTCCTTAACCCCTGCTTTACTTGCGCTTGCTATCCCGGCCCTATGACGGGGGTCTATCACTGGCTGCGCACGCGCTTCTTTCCGCCGATTCCGGACGCGATTCGGGACGACGTTGCCTTGCTGCGCGCCAATCGCGTCGAAACGCTGACTCCGATGCTGTTCCTGATGCTGGCGGCAACGACGCCGACGGCGATTTATGCTGGAGTGCAGACGGTTCATCCGGTCATTCGCATCGGATTCCCGGTCACGCTCGCGCTCGTCGGCCTGCTCGGTTTCGTCTTTCTGATCCATAATCGCGGCCGGCGGATGAGCCTCCGCCGCGCACGGCGGATGATCAAGGAATCGATGTGGCTGTCGGGAACGACGGGCGCGATGTGCAGCAGCTGGACGGTGATCAACTGGCTCGCCGCGCCGCCGGAAGCGCACAGCTATTATGCGATGATCATGGCGATGGGCTCGCTCGCGACCGCCTATTGCCTGTCGTCGATCCGCCTCGCGACCTTCATCAACCTGCTGATCGGGTTGGTGCCGATCGCGTTCCTGATGCTGACGTCGGGCAATCCGCCCGAAATCGCAGCGGGCACCAGCCTTGTAGTCGCGACGATCTTCCTGCTCCGTATGATCCTTCAGCAGCATGACCAGCTGATCGACCTGCTCCAGCTCCAGCACCAGATGCGCGACCTGGCGCATACCGATCCGCTTACCGGACTTGCCAATCGGCGCGAGTTCGACATGCGGCTCGACGAGGAAATCGCAAAAGGCGATGCGGCGAGGCCGTTTGCGATCGCGCTGCTCGACCTCAACGGCTTCAAGCCGATCAACGACCAGCACGGCCATGCGATCGGCGACGGCGTGCTCTGCGAGCTTGCCGAGCGCCTGCGCCGCGCGTGCGGCAATCATGCGGTGGTTGCGCGGCAGGGTGGCGACGAATTCGCGATCCTCGTGCCCGCTGGGTCGATCCTGCTCAAAACCTCGCTCGCCGACCATATTCTCGCGGCGCTCGCCGGGCCCTATCGCATCGGAGGCCGGTCGATCGGCGTCGGCGCGGGCGTCGGGACGGCCAGCTGGCCCGAGCATGGCGACAGCGCGCGCAAATTGCTCGAGGTCGCCGACCGCGCGCTTTATGCGGCGAAAGCTGCCGGTCGCGAGAAGACGTCGTCTGTCGAAAGCATCGGCCGGGTCGCGTAACAGCGGCTTGACCGCCCGAAGGGCGGTGGCCACATCTGGCCTATGACCAAATCCTTTGTCCGGCGTGCTTCGACCGCGCTGTCGCCCTTCGTTTTCCTCGTCGCCACCACTGCTCCTGCTTGGGCCAAGGAGGCGCCCGCAAAGGTTGCGGCAACCGCGGCGGTCAATCCGCAGAGCGAGGCTGCAAAGGCGTGGAACTTTGCGGCAAGCGACGTGCCGGTCGATCCGAACATCATCTTCGGCGTGCTGCCGAACGGGATGAAATATGCGCTGTTGAAAAACAGCACGCCCAAGGAAAGCGTCGTGCTGCGCATGCGCTTTGCGGTCGGCAGCTTTGCGGAGGCCGACGATCAGCGCGGCCTCGCCCATTTCCTCGAACATATGGCGTTCAACGGATCGACCAATGTGCCCGAGGGCGAGATGATCAAGTTGCTCGAGCGCAAGGGACTGGCATTCGGCGCCGACACCAACGCGTCGACCGGTTTCGACCAGACGATCTATCAGCTCGACCTGCCCAATGCGTCGGACGATCTGATCGACACGGGGCTGATGTTGATGCGCGAGACCGGCAGCAATCTGACGATCGATCCCGCTGCGGTCGACCGCGAGCGCGGCATCATCCTGTCCGAACGCCGTGCGCGCGACACCTATCAATTGCGCAGCCTGATCGACCAGCTCGACTTCCAGATGCACGGGATGAAGGTGGCGAGCCGCATTCCCGTCGGCACCGAAGAGGTGATAAAGACCGCCCCTGTGGCGCGCCTGCGCGACCTGTACGACCGTTATTACCGTCCCGAACGCGCGACGCTGGTGATGGTCGGCGACTTCGATCCCGTCGCGATCGAGGCGAAGATCAAGGCGCGCTTTGCCGACTGGAAGGGTCGCGGCCCGGCGGGCGCCGATCCCGATATCGGCAATGTCGATTACAAGCGCGCGACGGCCGCCGACGATTTCGTCGATCCCGCGATCCAGGATTCGGTGACGATCTCCGCCTTCAAGCCATGGGTCGACGAACCCGATACCAAGGCGAAGCGCGCGCGCAGCCTCGCCGAAGATGTGGGCGAGGCGATCGTCAGCCGCCGTCTCGCGAAGATTGCGCTGGGTGAGGATTCGCCGATCCTCACCGGCTATTTCAGCGACGCGACGGGCTGGAAAACCTTCGACCAGTTCACCGTTGGCGCGGTCGCCAAGGAGGGCGCGTGGAAAGAAGCACTCGCGCTCGTCGAGCAGGAACAGCGGCGAGCGCTCGAACATGGCTTCACGCAGGCCGAGGTCGACGAGCAGTTGGCGAACCGCCGCACCGCGCTCAAAAATGCCGTCGCCGGGGTGACGACGCGGCGCAGCGACGGGCTCGCCGATGCGCTGGTGGCGGCGGCCGACGGCGATTTCGTTCTCGTCCGGCCCGAAACCTCGCAGGCCTTGTTTGAAGCAACCGCGCCATCGCTGACCGCGGCAGCGGTCACCGCCGCGTTCCAGAAACGCATGGCGGGGCTCAGCGCACCGCTCGCGCGCGTGACGACGAAAAAGCCGGTCGAGGGCGGAACCGACGCGATCCTCGCCGCGCTACATGCGTCGACCAAGGTCGCCGTCGCGGCGCCGACCGCGGCCACCAACGCGGCCTTTGCGTATGACAATTTCGGCACGCCGGGCAAAATCGTCAGCGACGAGCGCGTCGAGGATCTCGGCATCCGCCGCATCCGTTTCGCCAACAATGTCATGCTCAACATCAAGAAGACCGATTTTCAGAAGGACAAGGTGCTGATGTCGCTTCGCGTTGACGGCGGCAACCTGCTCGCGACGCGCGACGATCCGACGAAGGTGGCGCTCGCCGGGTCGCTGATGCTCGGCGGCCTCGAGGCGCACAGTCTCGACGAGCTGCGTTCGATCCTTGCGGGCAAGACGATCAGCCCGGTGTTCGGCAATTCGACCGATTCATTCGGCGGCAGCGCGCTGACCTCGCCCGAGGATTTCGGGCTGCAGGCGAAGCTGATGGCGGCGTATCTCACGCATCCCGGCTATCGCCCCGACGGGCTCGCGCTGATCCGCCGCGTGCTGCCGCAGCAATATGCCGCGAACGACGCGACCCCGGCGGCGGTGCTCGGCCGCGACGTCGGCGGCATCCTCGCGAACAACGACCCGCGCTCGCAGACGCCGCCGCTGGAAAAGCTGATGGCGCTCGACTGGGCGCAGCTGAAGTCCGTCGTCGCCGGCAGTTTTGCGCATGGCGCGATCGAGATCGGCGTCGTCGGCGACATCGACGAACAGGCGGCGATCGACGCGATCGCGTCCAGTTTCGGCGCGCTGCCCGAACGCCGGGCCGCCTTCGATCCGCGCACCGACGCGCGCGTCCGCCAGTATGCGACCGACCGCAGCGAACGCACCCTCCTCCACAAGGGCCCCGCCGAACAGGCCGAACTGCGCGTCTATTGGCCCGCGCGCGACGACAGCGACCTTGCCGAGGCGATGCAGCTCACCCTCTTGTCGCGCGCGATGCAGCTGATGCTGACCGAGGAACTGCGCGAGAAGCTCGGCGAAAGCTACAGCCCGAGCGCCGCGGCCAGCCTGTCCGACGAGTTCCCCGGCTATGGTCATCTCTTCGCTGCCAGCAACGTCGACTATAAGGATCTCGCGACCACCCGCGCCGCGATCTTCGCGATCGCCAAGGAACTCCGCGACAAGCCCGTCGACGCCGACCTGCTCGACCGCGCGCGCAAGCCGCTGCTAGAAGCGATGGTGAAATCGCGGCGCGAGAACAGCTATTGGCTGAATTATGTGTCGGAAGCGGCGAGCCACGCCGATCGCCTCGACCGCAGCCGTAAGGGGATCGGCGAGGTCGAGGCGGCGACGCCGGCAGAGTTGCAGGCTCTCGCGAAGCGCTATCTGGTCGATGACAAGGCGCTGGTGATCAAGGCGGTTAGCGACAAGGCGGGCAAATAACGGGGCGCGGGACGTGTCAGCGATGAAGCGGAATGCGCTCGCGTCGTGCACCGGTGCCGCCCTGGCGCTCCTCGGTGCGCCCGTCGCGATGGCCGCATCGAGCGAGCCGGCGGAAGCGCCGCCGACCTCGGTCGATGCACAGGAGGTCGTGCGGGAGCTTGAAATGTTGCGGATGGCCGAGGTTGCGCCGCTGACGCCCGGCGACGCGCTCGGCGAAGATCATATGGGCAAGCGGGTGCGTTGGGCGGGCGGCGTCTATGCGATCGACGGACGCTGCCTCACCATCCTCTTCGCACACAGCGGCGACCATGGCGAACCGCGCTGGACCCCCGAGCCGACGTACCAGAGCTTCGTCGCCTGCGGACCCGGCGTCTACGACCCGGACCTGGTGGACGCGCATACCAACGTGACGATCATCGGAGAAATCACAGGCAAGCAGTATATCGGCATGGGTGGCGGCGGTTCCGACGGTCCCACCATCCGCATCGAGAAGCTGTTTCGCTGGTCGGATTGCCTCGCGGGAGACGACAGTCCGGTGTGCAAGCAGGGGTTTTTGACGGCAGAGCCCGCTGCGGACGACTAGGGGTAACGAAGGGGCTGCTCCCCACCCCAAAGCAGCCGACGCTAGACTGGCCCCGGCGCCCTTGCCCGAATGAAATTCTCGAGCGTGACGAACAGCATTTCGCGCGCGTCGCTGCCCAGCATTTCGGCGGTCAGCCAGTCGAAATGGACGCGGTCGCGGCGTGTGGCGGCGCCCACCATCGCGGCGAGCAGCGCCTCGTCGAAGCTGACGCGCGGGCAGCAGGGCGGGGCGACGGCAAAGGGTTCGGGCCAGACATGGCCGATCGCCTCGACGACCAGTCGATAGCGCCGCGCGGCAAGGATATTGCCCCAGCGGCGTTCGAGTTCGGGCATCGGGTCGCGTTCGCCGCGGCGGCAGAGGATGCAATAGCGCAGCGCGAGCACCGCCTGCGCCGCTTCGACCGAGAGATCGCGAACCAGCGGCTGCTCGGTGAGTTGGCGGATCAGCTCGCTGCTTTGCATGATTGTCGTGTCTCCCGGCCCGCGCAGTCCGTCCGTCCGCTTCCTCATTTCGAAAAAGATGCCGGCCGCTTTAAAGCGCAGCTTTAAGTTGCAGCGGCCGGCAGGAGGGGACTGCCTCACCTTGCTATTGAGAATTATTCGCAAAGACAAGCAAAAAAAGAGGCGCCCGAAAGCGCCCCTGAAAACTGCGGTTTTTTGCGCCCTGCGTCATCCCGCAAGGGCGGGAATGACGAAGGTCGAAGTGCTCAATCGTCGCCGGCGGGCTTCGACTGGAGCTGGATGTAATTTTCGATTCCCATGCGCTCGATCATCTCGAACTGCTTTTCCAGCTCGTCGACATGATGCTCTTCGCTTTCGAGGATCGACCCGAACAGGTCGCGGCTGACATAGTCTCGGACGCTTTCGCTATGCGCCATCGCATCCTTGAGCAGCGGGATCGCCTCTTCCTCGAGCGCGAGGTCGGCCTTCAGGACTTCCTCGACGGTTTCGCCGACGCGCAGGCGGCCGAGCATCTGGAAATTGGGGAGGCCACCGAGGAAGAGGATGCGGTCGGCCAGCTGGTCGGCGTGCTTCATCTCGTCGATCGACTCTTCACGTTCGAACGCGGCGAGGCGCGCGACGCCCCAATTGTCGAGCATGCGATAGTGCAGCCAGTACTGGTTGATCGCGGTCAGCTCGTTCTTGAGCGCCTCATTGAGAAAATCGATGACCTTTTCGTCGCCCTTCATGGTGTCTTCCTGTCATTTTGTCGTTGGAATAGGATGGGCGCATTATACGCGCCCCGACCCCATCAGGCCAAGGTCAAAAATGGCGGAAAACCAAGAAAAATCAGGCGGTCGCGGCGACGTCGCTGATGATATTGCGAGCGAAAGGCAGGCACTGGCCGCACTTGGGTTTGCGACCCAATTGCGCATAGGCGGCCTTGGCGCACCGCAATTGGCCATCGCGCGCGACATCGCGCAGCTGGCTTTCTCTTATTGCGTTGCAGACACAGACGACCATGTGCGAATCCTTCTCAACAAGACCTATCTAGGGATAGTGCGAGGGATTCGCAACAGCAAAGATGCGATTGGTTCGCAGTCCTGCGAGAGGGTGCTGTGGACTTGACGAAGCGAGTGATTCGCGCCGATTCGCGGCCTTGAGGAGCAAGACGATGAGCACAGACCGGGATACCGTGCGGTCCTACGACAGCGCTGCGGCCGCCTATGCCGCCGAGGCGGCGGCGATGCCCGATTGGGTGGCGACGGAGATCGACGCGTTCGTGACCGCGCTCGGCGGCGCGGGCCGGGTGCTGGAGATCGGCAGCGGCGGCGGCCGCGATGCGCTGGCGCTCGAGGCGCGCGGGATCAACGTCCGGCGTACCGACATTGCACAAGGGTTCGTCGATCTGCTCCTCGCGAACGGCTTCGAAGCCGCGCAACTCGACCCGCTCACCGACGACCTGTCCGACCCGCAACGGCCCGGGACGCCGTATGACGGGGTCTGGGCCTGCGCCTGCCTGATCCACGTCGCACGCGCGGACATGGGCACGGTGTTGCGGCGGCTTGCCGCCGCGACGCGGACCGGCGGCCGGTTGCATGCATCGGTCCGCGACGGCGATGGCGAGGATGTGACGACAGAAAGTGGGGCGGCAGAGCCCCGGCGCTACGCCGAGACCTATTGGCGCGAGCCCGAATTGCGCGCCGTGCTCACCGACGCTGGGTGGATCGTCGATGAGGTCCGAAAGTGCGTCGGCAGGCCCGGCGACCGATGGCTGAGCATTCGGGCAAGGCGCGCGTGACGCACGGCGGGTTCCGCGTCGGACGTCGGAGCTTTTACTTGCCCCTCGCGGCGTTCGCGGGCATAGGCGCGCGCATCTTTCCCACACCCTCGACGCAAAAGGCTCCCCCATGAAAGTGAATGTCTATGTGACGCTCAAACCCGGGGTCCTCGACCCGCAGGGCAAGGCCATCCATCATGCACTCGAAGGGCTGGGTTTTGCGGGCGTCGCCGACGTGCGCGCGGGCCGCTTCATCGAACTCGACGTCGCCGACGGTACGAGCGATGCCGACCTCGACGCGATGTGCGCCAAGCTGCTCGCCAACACGGTGATCGAAAACTACCGCATCGAACGTCCGTAAGGGGAGCCCGAGCCATGAAGACCGCCGTCATCGTCTTTCCGGGTTCGAACTGCGACCGCGACATGGCGGTCGCGCTCGAGCAGGTCACCGGCCGCGCGCCCGCGATGGTCTGGCACCGCGAGACCGAGCTGCCCGATGGCGTCGACTTCATCGCGCTCCCCGGCGGTTTTTCCTATGGCGACTACCTCCGTTCGGGCGCTATGGCCGCGCGCTCGCCGATCCTGCGCGCGGTTTCGGATGCTGCGGGGCGCGGCGTGCCGGTGCTCGGCGTGTGCAACGGATTTCAGGTGCTGACCGAAGCGCAGTTGCTGCCTGGCGCGCTGATGCGCAACGCCGGCCTCAACTTCGTCTGCCGCAGCGTGGCACTGACGGTCGAGAACAGCCAGTCGCTGTTTACCGCGAGCTATCGTGCGGGCGAGACGATCAACATTCCCGTCGCGCATCACGACGGCAATTATTTCGCCGACGCCGCGACGCTCGACCGGATCGAGGGCGAGGGGCGCGTTGCGTTCCGCTATGCCGACAGCGTGAACGGTTCGGCGCGCAACATCGCCGGTGTGCTCAATGACGCGGGCAATGTCCTTGGCATGATGCCGCACCCCGAACGCGCGATCGACCGCGCGCACGGCGGCACCGACGGGCTACGCCTGTTCGAGGCGGCGCTCGGCGTGCTCGCCTGACGGCAACGGAGCTTCGTCGGCAAAGGTTGCGTGCATTTTCCCGTGAGACGCCACTGGTGCGTCTTCGCTGTGCGCGACGATTGGCAAGGCTTCCTCACCCGGCTGCAACCACCGCCCAACCAGCAGCAATATCGTCGGCCAGAACATCGTGTTCCAGATGTCGTGCCAATGCGCCGCATCGGGCTGGATCGCCGACCGGTTCAGTTCCGCAGTAACGTCGAGCCACTCGCCGCCGCATGCCATGGCAAGGACCACGAGCCACGCGGCCACCCATCCGCCGCGCCAGCGCCAGGCAAGTCGCACCGCAAGAAACACGGCCATCCCGAAATAGATATGCAAGGCATCCTTATCGAGGCCGGTCGCATCGATGACCGACACTTTTCGCGCCTCGAACAGCGAGGCGATCTCGATTAACGTCATATTGTCAAACCTTGGTCCCGAACGGGTTGAAGTCGGTGCCTTCGTCGAACACATCGACACCTTCGCGGCGCTTCAACGCCGACACCACTAGATAGGTTGCCGGGGTCAGCGCCGCTTCCCATGCCGTCTTGATCAGCCATTGTGACAGCACGACTTCGTAAAGCTGCTCGGGCGGCCAGCCGGCAAGCCCGTAAAAGGCGAGCGGGTAGAAAATCAGGCTGTCGAGACCCTGGCCGACCACCGTCGACCCGATCGTGCGCGCCCACAGCTGCTTGCCGCCGGTCCAGATCTTCATCCGGGCGAGCACATAGGAGTTGGCGAATTCGCCGACGCAGAACGCGGTCATCGACGCGATGACGATGCGCCAGCTGTTGCCGAAGACGAATTCATAGCTCGCCTGCCCCGGCCAGCCGTCGGCGGGGGGCAGCGCCACGACGATCCACGCCATGAACGCCATGAACGCAAGCGCCGCAAACCCCGTCCAGATCACCCGCCGCGCGCGGGCATAGCCATAGACTTCGGTCAGGACGTCGCCGATGATATAGCTGATCGGGAAAAACAGGACGCCCGCGCCGAACGCCCATTGCGTGCCGTTCGGCAGGGTGACGTAGCTCGGTTTCGACGCGCCGATGATGTTCGACAGCAACAGGATGGCGACAAAGGCGGCCATCAACAGGTCATAATAACGGAAATGGCGCACGCTTGCGGCGCTGACCTGGACCGGCTGGTTTGTCGGGGGAGGGGATTCGGACATCGGTCCGCTGCTTAACCCGCTTTGCTCCTCACGCAAACCACGCTATTCGCGGCGCGACGCAAGAGCCGATGCGCGCCCGTAGCTCAGCTGGATAGAGCACCCGCCTTCTAAGCGGGTGGTCGCAGGTTCGAATCCTGCCGGGCGCGCCAAACATTCCAGCGTCTCACGAACGGCGCGCAAATTTCTGCAACGTGCGGGGTTTCGTCCCGCCATTCCGCGTGCTTCTGCGCGAGTTCGTCCCAATCGCATGGACAGATATTCAAGAAGCTTATCCTGAAATCCGCTGACAATTGCGCAGCCTCCGTGGCACGTTTTGGGCTCCACGGTTGGCCGATTGCGGCTTCAAAGAAGAGGAAGCTGACAGTCCAAATCCAGGCTCAAGGCAGTCCTAGACGTCGAAGCGCATCAGCAACATGCCATCGGCTTTACTGCTGCCTTCAGCCGCGAAACGCGGGCCCGAACAGCGGGTGCCGGTGATCGCGCTGGCGATAACCGATAGTGAGCGGTAACTTTTCCCGTCGAAGCGATAGTCGCGTTCACCGGCCAGTGGTACGAATGCAGCCCCACAAGCGCAACATAGCCCCCCTCTTTCGGAGCACTACAATGAAGGAGGGGGAACTGAGATGACCGGTGCCGAACGCAGGGCATACGCCAGAAGCCCGGAATCAATTGACGGCGCTCGCTGTGCCTCCTGTCAAAGAGCAGAGGGCATACAGCAACAAAGGAAGTACCGTGACCTCTCTGACTGAACGGGCAAACGCAGTTTATGAAAAAAGAATGGCGGAAGCCCTTCGGGAAATTGGAGCTATATCAGGCAGGCGTCTTGATGTTTTTCCTCGCATTCAGGACTTGTGCCCTGAGTTTGAGATTAGAGAATTAATTGTAGAAGGGTCCCATCTATTTATAAGCAAAGGATGCCATCTATTTTGTGATTTAGGATCAAGAAACAGGGATGAATTTATCATACATAAGTTTTTTGATGAAAAATACTCAATAAACTTACTAAATCTAGTTTCATTTTATCACATGACATTTAAAAGTGTTAAGTATGGAGATATTATTGAGATTGGAAGTGATTATGATGTGAGAGAAGAATTTAGTCATGTATTGATATGTTTTCCATATTTTTTTCCTGATAATATAGTAAATATCGAATCTATGGAATTGAATTTTAATCTGTCTTGGATATTTCCAATACATAGAGAGGAGTTTAATTTTATTAATTTGAACGGACTTGAAAGTTTCGAAACTGCAATGAGTAATTCTGAATATGATTTTTTTGATATTAGAAGTAGTATGGAATATCTAAATGGATAATGATAATATTTCAAAATTAGTATTAAAATTTTTTCTGTGAAATAAGGTTGGATCGAGGAGAGCGTCAATAATCCGTGACGGATCGGGGCTCGCGGACATTGTGACGTCGGCGACCTATGATTGTACCTACCCGACATCGTGCACAAAACCGGTCACGATGACCGATGCAAGGGGAGCGGTGACCAACTACAGCTACGATCCTGTCCACGGAGGGCTTTTAACGGAGATCAAGCCTGCGCCGGCGGCGGGCGGCGCGCGCCCGCTGATCGTCAACACCTACAGCCAGAAATATGCGTATGTGATGAGCGGCGGGACGCTCGTGCCAGCGGCGACCCCGGCATCCGCTGTTTTTGGGCGGTGATGCCGGTCCAGCGCTTGGTGCGCTGCTCGGCGGGGGTGAAGGCGAGGTCCTCGGGCAGATCATCGGGGTCGATCGCGGGCTCGGCCTCGTTTTCGGTGACGGCGGGGAAAGACGGGAGGATTTCCTGTCCCATGCGGCTTCCTATGGTTCGTTGGAATTTACAAAACGAACCATATAGGAATAATGTAGGAAAGCGGAAAATCGGGCTGGGCGGCGGCGCCTACATCTCGATGACGATGCGGATCTTCGACGGGGTGGTGCCCGCGGCGTGCGCGAGCTCGGCGCGCATGCGCGAGACGAGGTCGGAGAGATGGTCGCTGCCCGGCGCGCTGTCGCGGCTGAGCAGCTCGGTGGGCGAGGTGCCGAGCAGCGCGGCAAGTTCGTGCAGCCGCGCGAGCCGCGGGCGCGAGCGGCCCTGTTCCCAATAGCAGATTGAGGTGACGGTGACGCCGAGCCGGTCGGCGAGGTCGGTCTTGCTGAACCCCCGCGCCCGGCGCAGCCGTGCGAGCCGTTCGCCGAGCACTTCGAAGCTCGCGTTCCCTGCGGTGTCCTCTAGCGGAGCATGGATCATCGACCTGCAACCTTTCAGACTTCGATCTGCAACAATTACCAAGTTAAGGTCGGGTCGGCTTTCAACATTTCACCGATTTGGCGCGGCGAATTTACGTAGTACGATCGGTGTAGTCCGATCGACCTGCGGGCGGATTGCGGGGGGCGCCCGGCGCTCCTATCGTGCGCGGATTGGGAGGTCGCCGATGACCGGAACGGACAGGCAGGTGCGGCCCGTGCCGCGGATCGAGGACGTCGCGGTGCATTGCGCGCTGAACGACGGGACCGCGGTGTGCCTGCGCACGATAACCCCCGACGACGCGCCGCTGATCCGCGAGGGGATCGCCAAGCTGTCGGCCGAGTCGCGCTATCTGCGCTTTTTCTCGCCCGCGCCGGTGTTGCCCGATGCGGTCGTCGAGCAGCTCGCCGATGTCGACGGGCACGACCATATCGCGTGGGGCGCGATCTGCAGCGATTGCCCCGGGCGGCCGCCGATCGGCGCGGTGCATGCGGTGCGGCACTGCCACGACGGGCCGGTCGGCGAATTTTCGGTCGCGGTGCTCGACGCATTTCAGGGGCAGGGGCTGGCGCGGATGATGACCGCCGCGCTGCTCGTCCACTGCCATGCCGAGGGGCTGGACGTGCTCGACGTGCATATGCTGTCCGAAAATGCCGCGGCGAAGCGGCTGGTGAAATCGATGGGCGCGGCGTGGGCGGGCGAGTCGGCGGGGGTCGCCGAATATCGGCTCGACGTCGCGGCGGCGATCGAGGCGCTGCGCGCCGATGCCGACGCGCCGGGGGTGCAGGATGTGCTGCGGACGCTGGAGCGGGCGAACGGGGCCGCGGACTAGTCCCTCCCGCCGCCCTGGGTCGCTGGGGACGGCGGGAGGGTGGTCCGTGAAATGGTTCGCTATAAGCGAGTTCCCGTCCCATTCAGGGTCACTATCGCCGATCGCGGGGCGCTGTGGTGATCGAGATCACAGGGCGCGGGAAAATATGCCGCGCACGATAAAGGGCGCCGGAATGAACCGGCGCCCTTCACCCTGCCCTTTAGGGGAGGCAGCCCTTACTTCTTGGCGGGGTCGGCCGGCGTGGCGCCGACTTCCGACGGGGCGATTTCGCCATTGTCGTCCATTGCGTTGGCCTTTTCCTCGCCCGCGGCTTCGACGGCGTCGGCCTTGGCTTCGGTGGCTTCCTTGGCCGGACCTTCGGGCATGGCGTCGGCCTGCTCGTCGATCACGTCGGCCTTGGCTTCGGCCTGATCCTCGACCTTGTCGGCAGCGGGGCTCTGGCAAGCGCCGAGAGCGAGGGCCGAAGTGGCGGCGAGGGTAATGAACATCTTGCGCATATCGAGTGACTCCCAAAGTTGACTCGGGGGCTTAACGCCGGGTGAACGAGAGGGTTGCAATGAAATCGTCATGATGTTGGAATTGTACCGCTTTTTCTTCCGGATAGCGGTGGCGGTGGCTCAGTCCCGCGGCTTGACCTTAACCCAGACTTGAACCGTCGCGGCGAATTTTCCGGGCGCGGGCGGGGTGACATCGATCCGCTCGGCGGTGACGAGTTCGCCCGTCGCGAGGTTGAAGCTGGCCCAGGGCTTCGGCATGCGGCCGAAGCTCATCTTCTGGATCGGCTGGCCGGTGGCGGTGTTCATGATCGTTGCGGTGATACCCATGGCGCGCCGGTAGCGACCGGGGGCGGGCGCTGTCTACCCGCCGCGCTACCCGCCGCGCAAAAAAAGAGGGCGCCCGAAGCGCCCTCTCTCATATCTGGTCCGGTCCCGCGGTCCTCAGAAGCGCTGTTGGCGCTCGTAGAGGTCGCGGTAGTGCTGGATGCGTGTCACGCGCAGCCCCGGCATGCCGCTGCGGTCGATCGACCGCTGCCAGCCGGCAAATTCCTCGAGGGTCAGCCCATAACGTTCGCACACTTCATCGACGGACAAGAGTCCACCGTTGACGGCTGCGACGACCTCTGCCTTGCGGCGAACGACCCAGCGGGTCGTCGACGGGGGCGGAAGCGTGTCCAGGGTCAGCGGTTCACCGAGGGGGCCGATGACCTGTGCGGGCCGGATTTTCTGATTCTCGATCATAGTCATTCCATATTTTCACCGTCGGGGGGGGATTTTTCCGACGGGTTTTGCTCTAAATCAGAGGGGCTCAACATCGGCTGAAATCCTCTGGTAAACAGGCCGTTCATAGTTTCCGGCGAGGCGTTCAGATCGTCCGACAAATCGAAGAAGCGAACGACACGCGGTGCTTTTTGTTCCGTCATGCGGGTGGTCCCGCAAAGAATATGGCGGAGGGCGTTAAGCGTCGCGGCATGCGATTCGCGGTGCGCCTGCGTCCGCAGCTGCCGGACGGTCGGCAGCATCGCCTGACGCGCGCTGGACACGGCCAGGATGATGTCGAAGCCGGGCTTCGACAATCGGGCAGCACCGGCAATGCGCGGCAGTTCGGACGGGGCGATGTTCATGCGACTCGTCTACGCGAGAGGAGCTAAGGTCCCGTAAATGCCCGTTTCAGAACCCGTTAGCGAAGCTTAATCTGCGTCAATATATTGACACGTACGGCGGAAAAGCTGGTATTTCGGGATGCGCATCCCTAGATGGCGCCGACCATGATCGAGACGATTTCCTCTTCTGCCGGGCTCGCCCAGGCCGACTTTCAGCTCGCTTCGCCGCTGAAGGACCGGCGAATCGTCGTTGCGATGTCGGGCGGAGTCGACTCGAGCGTCGTCGCGGCGCTCGCCGCGCGGTCGGGCGCCGAGGTGATCGGCGTGACGCTGCAGCTCTACGATCACGGCGCGAAGGCGAAGCGCGTCGGCGCGTGCTGCGCCGGGCAGGATATCCGCGACGCGCGCGCGGTCGCCGACCGGCTGGGCTTCGCGCATCATGTCTATGATCATGAGAGCCGCTTTCGCGATACGGTGATCGACCAGTTCGCCGACGAATATCTGAACGGGCGGACGCCGATCCCGTGCGTGCGTTGTAATATGGGGGTGAAGTTCACCGACCTGTTCCGGCTGGCGAAGGAATTGGGCGCGGACTGCCTTGCGACGGGCCATTATGTGCGGCGCGTGATGGGGCCCGCGGGCGCCGAACTGCACCGCGCGGTCGATCCGGCGCGCGACCAGAGCTATTTCCTGTTCGCGACGACGCAGGACCAGCTCGACTTTCTGCGTTTCCCGCTCGGCGGGCTCGAGAAGAGCGTCGTGCGCGAGATCGCGCGTGATCTGGGGCTCGGTGTCGCGGGCAAGCCCGACAGCCAGGACATCTGCTTCGTGCCCGACGGCGATTATGCGACGCTGGTGCGGAAGCTGCGCCCCGAGGCCGACGATCAGGGCGAGATCGTCCATGTCGACGGCACGGTGCTCGGCGCGCACAAGGGGCTGATTCATTATACCGTCGGCCAGCGGCGCGGGATCGAGATCGGCGGACAGGCCGAGCCGCTTTATGTCGTGCGCCTCGATGCCGGCGCCAAGCAGGTGATCGTCGGCCCGCGCCGCGCGCTCGCCGTGTCCGGCGCGCGGCTCGGCGAAGCGAACTGGCTGGGCGCGGTCGACGGGCGCGATGTGCTGGCGAAGGTCCGCAGCATGGCGAGGCCGGTGCCCGCGCGCGTCGAGGGCGAGCGGCTGGTCTTTGCCGCAGCCGAATATGGCGTGGCGCCGGGACAGGCTGCGGTGCTCTATGATGCCGCCGACAATTCGCGCGTGCTCGGCGGCGGCTGGATCGAAGAGACATTCGCCGCGGACTTTAACCCGGAATAGATTGAACTTTTCGCCCCGATGCCGCAGCTTGGCGGCAACAAGGGGAGAAGAATGATGGTCAATTGGGTCTTGCGCGGTGCCGTCCTGCTGTGGGCGCTGTTCTTCGTCATCGTCGGGGCACGCGGGTTGTTCGATCCCGCGAGCTATAACGAGACCTTCGGCATTGTCGTCGAGGGCGCGGCGACGAATACGATCCGCGCCGATCTGTCGGCTTTCTTTCTAGTCGCGGCGGGCGCTGCGTTGGTCGGTGCGCTGGTGCCGGGCTGGCTGCGCGCGTTGCTCGTGCCCGCCGCGCTTTACGGCACCGCGCTCGCGGGGCGCCTGTTCGGGATCGCGAGCGGCGACCTTGTTAATTCGGGGATCGTGCAGGCGATGATCATCGAGGCCCTGACCGTGCTGCTGATGGTCGGCAGTTGGTGGGTCTTGTCGCGGCCGCAAGCGGGCGAGCCGATCGCGGGCGATATCGTGCACTGAAATCGGTATGACGGGTCGCGACCGATTGCGGACATGTTAGTTCCGGCTACAATAGGCGTATGAATTTCGTCGTTCTTGTAGCGGGCGTCGTCGCTATCGCATCTTGCTTGGCAGGTATCGCCTTGCTTTGGCGTGTAAAGGCTTATGCCGTTTTGGCCTACCTGCTTGCACTGCCAGTGCTACAACTCGTGGTTTTAGGGTTTTTACCCTTTGGCCCGCGCATCGTTGCTTCAGCAATCGGCGCGCTTGTGATTGCTGCCCCAATTGCGTTTATGCAAAGGAAAGCGAAGGCAAGGGCGACAAAGACTGCGCTCTAGCTGAGGTCCGCACTCCACTCCAAAGCCGACTCCATCGGAACGACGGATTTCCGCCGTTGCTTGTTATTTTAACCATTTTGTGAGTAAGTGCACACCGGGTCGCTTCTGTTTTCCTTTGTGGTGGGAGGGGGCATATGGCATCGGGTGAGGACAAACGGACAGCTTCGGACAGGCGGTCAAGCGACCGGCGCGTTACCGAAGATCCCGATTTTAAAGGACCGGATCGTCGCAAGGGCGACCGGCGGACGGGCAAGGATCGCCGCTCCGACTGAGCGCGGCGGCGCGCCCCGACAGGAGACGGAATTTGACTGAACCGCGCACGCCGCGCCTGAGCGTCGACATCGTGTCCGACGTGATGTGTCCGTGGTGCATCATCGGCTGGCTGAAATTCCAGAAGGTCATGGCGCATTTTGCGGGCCGGCTCGATTTTCGGGTCCAGTGGCATCCGTTCGAGCTCAATCCCGACATGCCGCCCGAAGGCGAAGATGCGGCGAGCCATGTCATGCGCAAATATGGCATCAGCGCCGAGCAGAGCCGCGCGAACAGCGGCAAGATGGCGGGGGTCGCCGCCGACCTCGGCTTCACCTTCAACCGCGGCCCGGATTTCCGGATGCGCAACAGTTTCGACGCGCACCGCCTGTTGACCTGGGCGGGGGCGCTCGAAGAAGCCGAACAGGGCGGGGCGACGGGGGTGCAGACGGCGCTGAAGCTGGCGTTGTTCACGGCGCATTTCACCGACAATCGCGATGTGAGCGATCATGCGGTGCTCGCCGACGTCGCCGCGTCGGTCGGACTCGACCGCGAGCGGGCCGCCGCGATCCTGGCATCGGGCGAGTTCGGCGAGATGGTGCGCACCGAGGAAGCCTATTGGGCCGACCAGAATATCACCGGCGTGCCCGCCTTCATTCTGGGCGGCCGGATGCTGATCCCCGGCGCGCAGGATCCCGACGTGTTCATTCGCGTCATCGAGAATAAGGTCCTCGCCGCCGCGGCGTGAGGAACGCGTTGGCGCAGCGGCGCGTTTGCCGGTCATCCTCTTTCAAGGAGCCGGACATGGCCGACGACCCGCGCAACCCCGAAGCAGACGACGCCCCCGAAGCCCGCAACCGCGAGCAGGATGACGAGGAGGCGCAGGCGCAGAGCGTCGCCGAAGCCGCACGTCATGACCGGCCGCTGGAAGACAGCGACAAGGTCAGCAGCGGCGACGACAGCGACGATGTGCAGGATCTGGTCGATCATATGAACCAGATGGAGCGGTCGGGCGTGATCGACATGGACGCGTATCGCGGCGAACGCAGCGACGACGACGAGGATGACGAACTGGGTCCCGGCGGGATCGAGGATGACGAGCCGCGCGGGGCGCCGTAGCCATCAATATGGCGCCGCACCGGTCGCGATTGCCTCGGCTTGTCCATCATAGCGGACCCGCCTCGTTGGGATTTCGCTAAACATCCGCCGGTAAGATCGCCGGCATGTCCGGACCCGATTTTCATTATCCGCGGCGCCGCGCCCTTCGCCGCCGCAAACCCGTCCGCTCGCGTCGAAGTGCCGCGTCGAACCTCTGGCTGGCGCCGCTGATGGCGGTCGCGTTCGTCGCGGCGTTGGCGGGTTTTCAGCGCATGCCGAGTGGCGCGGTCGCCGATGCCGGCGATGCAATCGGACTGTCCTTGATGGACTGCGCAGCACCAGCGGCCAGAGATGCGCTGTCGGCGCGTTTCGCGCTCTGTCACAGCGGCGGCGGCAGCAATTGCGTCGTCGACGGCGACACCTTCTGGTTCGCGGGCGACAAATATCGCATCGCCGACATCGACACGCCCGAAACGCATCCGGCGCGCTGCGCCGAAGAGGCGGCGCTGGGCTTGGCGGCGACCGGGCGGCTCCATCGCTGGTTGAATGAAGGGGCATTCAGTCTGGAAAGCGCTGACCGCGATGCCGACCGTTACGGCCGCAAGCTGCGCATCGTTACGCGCGGCGGGACAAGCGTCGGGTCGGTGCTGGTCGCCGAAGGACTGGCTCGACCGTGGGAGGGACGGCGGCGTCCCTGGTGCCGGGCCTAAGTCTAGTCGCGCGGCTCGTTGGTTTCGACGTCGGTCTCGGTTTCATCGGCGTCTGCCTCAGCCTCCGCAACGGCATCGTCGGCCGCGACGTCGGCGGCCCTCGTCGCGGCTTCGACCGCGTCGGCCGCGGTTGCGGCATCGGACTCATCGGGGACTTGTGGCAGTTCGCCCTTCAGCGGCGAGTTCGGGCCGGTGAGCTGGCGGCTGATATCGGCGGCGAGGAGCTGCGCCACCGGATCGTCGCCGAGCGCGCCGAGTTCGCTGCGGCGTGCCGCGAGCGCGGCGGCGTGGTCTTCCTCGGGCAGCCTCGCGACATCGATATAGAAGCGCACGGCTTGTAGCCACGGCGCGTCGTCGGTCAGCACATCCTCGGCCCAGCGGCTGAACGGGCCGCCCGCCGCGTGCCAGGCGCCGTCCTGCCGATCGAGGAAGAAAAGGACGCGCGACCCACGCGGGAAGACATAACGGATGCACGCGCCGGCGAGGCTCTGCGGATGTGCGTCCCTTAGCTCGTAGGGATTGCTGAGCAGTATGTCGGCGTCGGTCGCGATCATCGCGGGCAGCGCGATCGGGCGGTTTGGCATCGGGCCCTTGAGCGCTTCGACCGGCTCGACCGCGATCATCTGCTCCGGCGTGCTGTCGGGCTCGAAATCGCCGTCGGTCACGGTGCCGAGCAGGATGAGTTCGGCGCGTTCGACGAGTTCGAAGTTGGTCGGGACGCGGTAGCCGGAGGCGGGCGAGCAGGCGAGGGCGGGAAGCGGCGCGGCGAGAAGCGCGGCGGCAGCGAGCAGGGGGAGGGGACGCATGGCCGGAGGGTAGCGGCGCGGCGGCGCTATGGGAAGCGGGCGCCGCTTTGGTGCACCCTATCTTGGTATATGGAGCCGACTCGATTCTTGTGCGTATGATGATCAGGCTCCCCTCCCCGGAGCGGCAAGGAGAAATGACCATGGCAGAGCATGACCATAGCGCGATCAAGGAAGGCCTGAACGTCGTCGGCGCCGACGGCGTCCATATCGGCACCGTCGACCATCTCGACGGCGAACGCATCAAGCTGACCAAGGCCGACAGCGGCGACGGCAAGCATCATTACCTGCCCGCAGGCCTCGTTGCCGCGGTCGAGGGCGACACGGTTCGCCTGTCGGCGAACGCCGCGAACGCGGTCGACCTGTTCGAAGAGGCCGAATAGGCTTTGACGAGATAACAGAGGGCCGGCGCCACAATCGGGCGCGCCGGCACCTGAACTGGCCCGTCCCTTCCCCTGGGGCGGGCCATTTTCGTCGGGGTGGTGCTGCCGGCAAAACGAAAGGGAGCCGGTATCCCGGCTCCCTCCCCGATCGCGCTCGCGATGCGGTCTCTCCCTATTCCAAGGCGGGGAGCCGAGTGCACCCGGCTCCCCCCAGCGCGGCCACGTCCCTCTTTGCAAGGGGTCGCCGCGGCTTATTCTTATGTCAGCGCGATTCGATCGCGGCGGTCGTGCGCGCCTGAATCTCCGCGCTCGACAATTTGGTGACGAGGCCGTGGGTCGCGCCCACCGTGCCATGATAGATCTGGGCGATCGGTACGTTGTAAAGCTTGCCGCTGCGCACCACGACCGCAGTGTCGCCCTCGACGCTCTGTACCGTGCCGACGCTGTTGCCGCCCGTGTCATAGAGTTCGGCGCCGGCGCGGACCTGCTCGCGCGTCGCGAGGGTGAGGTTCGCGGCATCGACGGCCTTACCGACCGTGCCGCCAACAGGGCTGGTCACGCCATCGACCGTATCCTGAACCGCGCCGCCGTTCAGCCCGACCTTGCCGACGAGGTTGACGTTGGCGCTGCCATCAGGCGCGAGCTGCGCGAGCGCGGGAAAAGCGAGGAGGGCGGGTGCGACCGTCAGAAGGGCGAATGCCTTGCGCATGTCTGTCTCCGTCGTGGGACCGGTGGTCCGGCATCGGCGGCCGCCCCGCGGGGGGGGGGGGGAGGGGCGGCGC
>Ga0209676_1000844_pt1 | contig 39621 bp, 37 predicted proteins | sample AraplaCvi_mLB_r2_FD_184282 | JGI IMG/M metagenome (GOLD analysis project Ga0209676, IMG submission 184282) | Arabidopsis root microbial communities from North Carolina, USA - plate scrape MF_Cvi_mLB_r2 (SPAdes) (version 2) | ecosystem: Host-associated > Plants > Roots > Endosphere | place: USA... | reverse complement strand
TTATTTATTGATGCAATGGTTGATGCCATTCATAAAAAATTAAGCTAAGCGAAAAGAAAGTGATGATGTTGGTGACTCAGAAAAGACGAAAGGTAGTTGTTGTAGGCGGTGGCATTACTGGCCTCACAGCTGCGTTCTATTTGCAAAAAGAAGCAAGCGCAAAAGATTTGCCGTTAGATATCGTACTTGTCGAGTCGTCATTACGTCTTGGCGGAAAAATACAAACCCTGAGAAAAGATGGCTTTATTATCGAGCGCGGGCCAGAATCTTTTTTTGATCGTGAGAACTATGTATATGCTTTGGCAAAGGATTTAGGCATTGAACAGGAAATGATTACAAGCAATACAGGGCCGACTTACATTGCTGTTGGTAGTCAATTGTATCCAATCCCTAGTAATCTTTTGTCTGGGGCAACACCACATGTTTCGTCATTTATTACATCAGGTTTGTTTTCACTTAGCGGGAAAGTTCGTGCAGCGGGGGATTTTTTCATCCCGCGCTCTGCACAGGATGATGACCAACCATTAGGGCAATTTTTTAGAAGAAGATTCGGTGCTGAAATTGTAGAAAATTTAGTAGAACCATTACTTGCTGGAACGTTTGCTGGTGATATTGAGCAGTTAAGTATGCGTTCAACATTTCCGCAGCTCTATGGATTAGAGCAAAAATATCGTAGCTTACTTATTGGTATGAAAAAGTCTGGTACAAATTTTTTAAATAACGGTCTTACTACGAAAGATAAGGGCATTTTTCAATCATTTAATAATGGTCTTGAGACACTTATCGAAAAACTTGAAGAATCACTACTACCTGGTACAGTTATGAAGGGTGTTAAAGTCGAGGAAATTGAGCATGGTAAGGATGGTACTGTCCAAGTTGTGTTAAACAATTTTACACAATTAAAAGCAGATGCTGTTATTATTGCTACACCTTTTAATGTAGCAAGAAAAATGTTCAGCAAACACCAGTTATTAAATGAATTGAGTACGATGAAGGCGGCAACTATTGCTACTGTGACAATGGCATTTAAAAAAGACCAGTTAGGTGATCTAGATGCGTTATCATTTTTTGTTTCTCGAAATAGTGATTTTTCAATAACTTCTTGTACTTGGATTAATCGAAAGTGGCCTGGCACAACACCAGATGATTACGTGCTGTTACGTAGTTATATTGGCCGAGTGGGCGATGAGGCAATTGTAGCGTTATCCGATACTGAAATTGAAAAGACCGTTTTGCAGGATTTAATGAAAACAATTGGCGTAGATGGAGAACCGTTAATGACTGTAGTTTCCCGCTGGAAAAATGCCATGCCACAATATACCGTAGGACATGAAGCGAAGATAGAGCGAGTAAAGCAAGAATTACGTGAACATTTTCCCGCTGTAAAGCTCTCGGGGAGTTCCTTCGAAGGAATATCAATACCTGAGTGCGTTGAGCAAGGTAAAAATGTTGCTAACGAAGTACTAACGGAAATGTTTGTGGATTAAATAGTTATTAGAAGTAGTACAAACTTGAACGATGTTTGTACTACTTTTTTATTGCTTTTAAGAGATTCCGCGATAAATTATTTGTAAAGTATGAAATATGAGCGTTTAAAAGTAAAAATTGCACACGTTACATACATCGAAATAGAAAACTGGGAAAGTAAGCTTCTACTTTCCCAGTAAAGATCTTATGAAAATGTTGCTGTTCCATCAGTAAAAATTTTTGTTATAACTATGAAATTCGGTGACATGACCATACAATACCGCCAGAGTTAGCTCCTCCAAGAGTAAGCCCTATCGTTAGACCGCTAGCATTGTAGAATAAATCAATTGTATCACCTGCATTTAACTCTACTTCTCCAGCCAATGTTACTGTTCCATTACCAAGAACAGCGCGCAAAGTTAACACCACAGGTATTGCTACGTTTAATACAGGGAATAACCCACTTATTAAATTTGTTGATGCGTTTCTGCGAATTGCAAATGACGGATTGACAGTAGGACCTAAACTTAGAGTAAGTGCTGCAGTTGTAGAGTAGTTGATTGTAGCCTCAAAAGCATATCTTCCAGTTGTTGGGACTGTGAAAATACCAGTCGTTGGATTGAATGCTGGTGTTGTGAAATATGGAGATGCAACACTCCAGTTAGTTATTGTAGTAGAAGCACTTACTGTTATAGCATTATTAAATGCTGAGAAACCTTCTGTAAATGCTGGTCCAGTAAAGCCAGTCAAACCAGTAGCCCCAGTAAAGCCAGTAGCGCCAGTAGCGCCAGTAGCCCCGGTAGCCCCGGTAGCCCCGGTAGCCCCAGTAGCCCCAGTAGCACCAGTAGCGCCAGTAGCGCCAGTAGCCCCAGTAGCTCCAGCAGAACCCGCAGCCCCGGTAGCGCCAGTAGGCCCAGTGTCACCAGTAGAGCCAGTAACGCCAGTAGCGCCAGTCACACCAGTAGCTCCAGCAGAACCCGTAGCCCCAGTAGGTCCAGTGTCACCAGTAGAGCCAGTAACCCCGGTAGCGCCAGTAGCTCCAGCAGAACCCGTAGCCCCAGTAGGTCCAGTGTCACCAGTAGAGCCAGTAACGCCAGTAGCCCCAGTCACACCAGTAGAGCCGGTCACCCCGGTAGCGCCAGTAGGCCCAGTGTCACCAGTAGAGCCAGTAACGCCAGTAGAGCCGGTAGCCCCAGTAGCGCCAGTAGCTCCAGCAGAACCCGCAGCCCCGGTAGCGCCAGTAGGTCCAGTGTCACCAGTAGAGCCAGTCACACCAGTAGAGCCAGTAACCCCAGTAGAGCCAGTAACCCCGGTAGCTCCAGCAGAACCAGTAGCACCAGTAGGCCCAGTGTCACCAGTAGCCCCAGTAACGCCAGTAGAGCCAGTAACCCCAGTAGAGCCGGTAACGCCAGTAGAGCCAGTAGCTCCAGCAGAACCAGTAGCCCCAGTAACGCCAGTAACGCCAGTAGAGCCAGTAACGCCAGTAGAGCCAGTCACACCAGTAGAGCCGGTAACCCCGGTAGCGCCAGCAGAACCCGCAGCCCCAGTAGAGCCGGTAGCGCCAGTCACACCAGTAGCCCCGGTAGCCCCAGTAGGCCCAGTAGAACCCGAAGCCCCGGTAGCGCCAGTAACGCCAGTAGCGCCAGTAGAGCCAGCAGAACCCGCAGCCCCAGTAGAGCCGGTAGCCCCAGTAACGCCAGTAGAGCCAGTAGTTCCAGTAACGCCAGTCACACCAGTAGCCCCGGTAGCCCCGGTAGCCCCGGTAGCCCCGGTAGCCCCGGTAGCCCCGGTAGCCCCAGTAGGCCCAGTAGAGCCAGTAACGCCAGTAGCCCCAGTCACACCAGTAGAGCCGGTAACCCCGGTAGCTCCGGTAGCGCCAGCAGAACCCGCAGCCCCAGTAGAGCCGGTAGCGCCAGTAGCGCCAGTAGCCCCAGTAGCCCCAGTAGAGCCAGTAGCGCCAGTAGTCCCAGTAACGCCAGTAACGCCAGTAGAGCCAGTAGTTCCAGTAACGCCAGTCACACCAGTAGCCCCGGTAGCCCCAGTAGGCCCGGTAGGCCCAGTAGAACCCGAAGCCCCGGTAGCGCCAGTAGAGCCAGTAGCGCCAATAGCGCCAGTAGCGCCAATAGCGCCAGTAGCGCCAGTAACACCAGTAGCGCCAGTAGTTCCAGTCACCCCAGTAGCCCCGGTAGCGCCAGTGGCTCCCGTAGGACCAGTTATTCCACGTTTAATAGGAATAACAGGACAGCTTGGAGCACAAGGATTACAACAACACGGGAATGTATTACATTTACTGCAAATTCTATTATTAAATTTTCCAAAATGCATTGTTTCACCTCCTCTCTCAAATATCGTATTCATAGAGGGAAAAGATGAAATAGACAGTTAACTACTTGGTTTATCAAAAATATCAATAGCTTTAAAAGTATTTTCTAAACACTGTTCACTAACAACCCATTACTATAATAGATATTTAGGTTGTTTCATTTTCCTTAATTAAAATGCGGTCAAAATATTTTTTATTGTGCAGTATTTTTTCTTCATTTGGTAAGTAGGTTCTTGCTAATTCATTATGTGCGTTGGCGAGTTCATATTGTTGTAACCGATCAAAGAGGACACAAAGTTGTAAGTGGGGTAACCAGGTTGTAAAGGTTTTATTTTGAAAAGGAGTGTTAGGTTTTTGCTTGATGACAAGCGCTTGTTCATACCAAAATATTGCTTCATAATTTTTGGCTTGTTCCATAAAGTGAAAGCCAAGTCTACAACACGCTTCCGGGCGTGGAATATCATATTCAAAGCTTCTTAAAATGGAACTCAAATTATTTTCTTTATCATTTAAATGAGAGTAACAATCTGCTAATTTAAAACAGGCTCGGATATTATCTTCTACCCAGCCCAATTTAGAAGCTAAAAACGTTTCATAGTAAAATAGTGCATCCTCAAATTGTTCATGATCTAGTAATTCATTTGCATAATAAAATGTATCTCGTGGAGAGAGAGGTTCTCCTGATTCAACTAATTGCTTATAGATGTTAATATTCCGATTATGATCATGACTAAGTGGTAAATGGCTGACAGCGATATCACTATCCAAAAGATTCCCGCCGACTTCTAAATATTCATGGACAGCACCTATCCATTGGAACTGTTTATCTCTTCTGACTAAACGATATCTTCTTAATAGAGAACTTACATTTCCTTCAAGATCAAAGCTTAAATGATAATTCATCGAAACGGCATCTATATCAGGGCTTAAGGATTCTTTTAGTGCTTTAAATTTTTCTTGATCTTCCTCTAATAATACGTCGTCTGCATCAAGCCAAAAAATGTACTCCTTTGTTGCTTGCTGAAAGGAAAAATTTCTTGCAGCTGCAAAATGCTGAATCCATTCGAAATCATAAATACGATCTGTGAATTGTTTAACGATTTGCTTTGTATTGTCGGTAGAGCCTGTATCGATGATATTAATCTCGTCGACTAACCCTTTTACAGATGCTAAACATCTACCGATGACATCTTCTTCATTTTTCACTATCATACATAAGCTAATGGACACCATAAAGTGGATTCCTCCTTACCGTAATCTATGTAGTATATGAGCTACAATATTTTTTGGTTAGGATAAATGCTCGTAGATGTAGTATTAATCGTGAAATTGGCTTGTTTTGTTTGTCATAAAATTACCATTCAAGTTTCACTCGAATTTCACAATTGTGAAGTATAGTTAAGAAACAGAGGTGTTGTGATAATGTTGAAAAAATGGGTATTCTTCATTTTTTCTTTAGTACAGCTTATATGGCTAGCAGGGTGTACGGAGAAATCGTTTGCTCCTATAGAACGCGACCAGGATTTTATTGCATCCTTAAATATACAGGAGCCTTCGCTAGATTTTATAGATGGGCAAGGGAATGTGATGGCAACGTGGTTATTTGACAAAGCATACTCGGGGGCAATACTGCTTGAAAATGATCGTGTGTTATTGTACGGTCATCAATTAAATGAAATAGACGTCTATACATTATCAACTGGAAAGAAGCTCTATTCCAAAAAAGTAAAGCTTGGTACAACAAATGTGTATTATGCTGAAAATAAAAAACAGTTTTTTATTGCGAATAGCAAAACAAATACAGTGACAAGCTTTGATGAGAAGGGCAACGAACTGGCAACACAGAAGCTAGGTAACTATCCTATGTCCATGGCAGCCTATAAAGATAAGCTATATGTGATTAATTATAAAGATACGAAATTATCGGTGTTAAATATAGAAAATCTAAAGATTGAGCAAGAGTGGCCGATTCAAAAATCATCACATGGAATAGCTATTCTCGAAGAGAAAAATGAACTATGGATGGGTGGTCATGGAGAAGGAAGCAAACCGAATAGCTCTGTTAAAAAATATGATCTTACGACAGGAATCAAAAAAGGGGAGATAAAAATGCCTTTAATGCCTGTTGGATTAACCAAAACAAAGGATGCTATCCTTGTTGTTAGTCATGGTCATAATGAATTATATGTTGCTGACTTTGATGGAAATGTGAAATGGGAGCAAGTGGTAGGCGCTAATCCATTTGCCGTAAATCAGTTTAAAGATAATATTGTTGTCGCTGGCTATGATGACCATACTTTATATTTCATAAAAGAAGGTCAGGTGGAAAAAACAGTTGATGTGGGGAAAGGTTCATTTCAACTGTTAGTGAGGGAGGAAAAAATGTGACAACGGTGTTAATTGTTGATGATGAGAAAGATATGCGTAATTTAATAGAAATGATGCTCAATAATTCTAAAATTGAGACTTTAACAGCAGCAAGTGGTACAGAAGCCTATGATATTATTGTACGCGAAAAAATTGATTTAGTTCTACTTGATGTGATGATGCCGCATGAAGACGGCTTCGCGGTTTGTCAAAGTATACGTGCGATGTCGAATATACCAATTATTTTCCTGACAGCACGCGATGCAAATGAGGATAAAGTTAAAGGCCTAACAATTGGCGGAGATGATTATATTGTAAAACCGTTTACAAACGATGAGCTAGTTGCACGAATTCATGCTGTGTTAAGAAGAAGCGGTGCTAATATAGAAGAATTACAGCAAAAATATGTGATACTTGGACCTATTAAAATAGATGAGACTGCACGCAAAGTATCTGTGGATGGAAAGAGTGTTCCGCTTACTTTAAAGGAGTTTGAACTATTACATTTATTTATGAACAACCCTGGGAATGCTTATACAAGGGAGCAATTACTAGAACGCATTTGGGATATTGATTATGTAGGGGGTACAAGAACTGTTGACACGCATATAAAAACCTTACGTATAAAGCTTGGAAAGGAAGCAGCGGGACATATTCAGACCGTTTGGGGAGTGGGCTACCGCTTTGATCCTGGCGAATGAAAAAGATTTCAACACGTATTTGGCTATTAATCTTTGCATTTTTAATTATTACCGTTGTCTTCATGTATGTCCTGACTGATTATTTATATGAACGGCTTTATGTAGAAGACACGGAAGAGATGATGGTAGAGGTAGGGTCAAAGCTACAAACGATGTATACCGGTAGTAAAGTAACGGATCAATTTATTGCAGATATTGAACAGTATACTAATTATTCTAATTTGAATATTTTTGCAGTAAGAAATCCGCGTGAACTAAGTGCTTGTGTGCCATTTGATATTGATTTCGAAACATTGATTGGTCCAGAAGAGCGACAGCAATTACTGGCAGGTGAATATGTACAGAAAATTGGGTATGAGCCTCGGTTTGATAGACAGTTAATTTCTGTAGTACTTCCGCTAGTAGACCAAAATAGGCTTGAAGGAATAATATATATTTATTTCCCTTTAGCAAAAATTAGTGAGTTAGCGAATAAAGAAGTCATTTCCTTATTTGTCAGTGCCTTTATATTTTTAATTGTCATCAGCTATTTAATTTATAAAGGAATTCGTCATATTATGCGACCTCTAAGTAATTTGCAAAGAGCTGTTGAGCAAATGTCAGACGGAAACTATGGAACACGTGTGACAGTTCAATCCAAAGATGAAATAGGAAGATTATCTAGCACCTTTAATAAAATGGCAGAGTCGATTCAACAAGAGGATGAAGCTCAAAAAACATTTTTAGCTACAGTTTCACATGAGCTAAGGACACCTATTAGCTATGTAAAAGGATACAGTGAAGCGATGCAAAAGGGCATTATTCCAGAAAGTCAAAAAGAGGAAACGATCCAGCTAATTGTACGTGAGGCAAATCGGATGGAACGTTTAACGAATGAATTACTTCTACTTGCTCGTATGGAAAATGAACAGGCGGAAATTACTTTATATCCAATTCCGCTTGCTGAAACATTACGCGAGGTTCAAAAAATATTAACTCATCAAGCAGAGAAGAAGGCCATTGCAATCCATTTGGATGCTGATGATGCATTGATTATCAAAGCTGATGAAGTAAAGCTGAAACAAGTTTTTATTAATATAATTGAAAATGCTATTAATTACTCGTATAAGCAGTCAAAGGTTGAAATTACTGCTTTTGAGGATAATGGAAGTGCACAAATTACGATAAAGGATTATGGGATTGGTATTCCAAAAGAGGATTTATCACATGTAACTGAGCGCTTTTATCGTGTTAACAAAGCACGGAGTCGAGCAGATGGTGGCAGTGGACTCGGCTTGTCGATTGTTGAACAATTGTTGAAGCAGTTACAAGGCAAGATAGAGATTGAAAGTGAAGTTGAAAAAGGCACAATTGTAAAAATTACATTGCCGTTAATGGAGGAATAAAACATGAAAAAATGGTTATTGGCATTAGTTGCAGTACCTGCATTATTAGTAGGCTGCGGAGAAAAGAAAGAATCAACAGCTTTACCTGAACCACAAGAGCCACAAATGTTGGAGGTTCAAATTTTAACACCTAAAGAAGTAGCAATAAATGAAACAGTTGAGCTTGCTGCGCAAGTTGAACAAGGTGGCAAAAATATTGATGATGCAGATGTGAAATTTGAAGTGTGGGAATCTGGTAAACGAGATGAAGGGCAAACAATTGAGGGTAAATTAGAGAAAGACGGCGTTTATAAAGCAGAGACTAAGTTTGACCACGATGGAGTCTATTATATGTATGCTCATACAACAGCTAATGGTGTTCATAATATGCCGAAGCAACAAATTACTGCTGGTAGCCCCGATATGACGAAAGTTTTACCAGAAGATGAAAAAGCAAATAATAACAGCATGGATCATAACATGATGGATCACGGTAATGATAAATCAGAGGGTGCTGAGCATAGTAATCACGAAAAAAGTGAAAAAAATCACAATTAAATGCTTGCATTATTTTTAAAATAGGAATATGATAATGACCAGATGACCGAAATGGTTTTCTGGTCATTAACATTTTCGTGTACAAAGGCATGTACATAATAGAACAAGAAAGGATGTTACTAATGGATCGTAGGCAGGAAATTCTTGAAGCAGCTACAAAATCCTTTACATTGTTTGGATACAAGGCGACAACAATGGAGCAAGTAGCTAAAATTGCGAATGTCGGTAAAGGGACGATTTACACATTCTTTGCAAATAAAGAAATTTTATTTCAAGAGATAGCTATGTCACTTGTACGAGAAATGCAAGCAGAAGCGGATGCAGTGTTGGATGCATCAGCTAGCTTTATGGACAATGCGCACAATGCTTTAATGAAAATGCTACAGTTCCGCGAAAAACATCTTTTATTTGTGAAGTTATTAGAGGAGGAAAAGGAACTACGAACGCCAGCAGTTAAACAAGCTCTAGTTCGCATTGAGACTGAAATTTTATCCTACGTTACTGAATTAATTCAAAGACGTATCGTAAAAGGAGAAATTAGAGACTGTGATGCAGAATTAGTAAGCTTTCTTTTGCTCAAGGCGTATCTAGCATTTGTCGTTGATTGGCATGAGCTACATGGTGAAATTATTCCAGAAGAAAAGATACTACATCTTTTCAAGGAAACAATCTTCCGCGGACTAATTTTAACTTGATTTGGCCGAACTAAAAAGTGAATCAATGACAATCTAGTGGTTTTACCCACCTGAAATTTTGTTTTTTTTGAATAAAAATGACCGACTGACGTTTTCGGTCAATATTATAGGAGTGAAGAAAACGTATGATTAAAGCTGAGTGGCTGAAAATCTTAAAAACAAGAAAAATGCTTGTTTCAATAATCGCTGTATTATTTATTCCAGTGATGTACGCAGGTATGTTTTTATGGGCATTCTGGGATCCATATAAAGGCCTTCCGAATTTGCCAGTAGCTGTTGTCAATGAAGATAAGGGCGCTGAAATGGAAGGAGTTAAATTAGATTTAGGGAACGATTTAGTCGATAAGCTTGTCGAGAGTAACGAGTTTAAGTTTATTGATGTTTCCAAAGAAGAAGCTGAAAAAGGCTTACATGGCCGTGATTACTATATGATTCTAGAAATTCCAACAAATTTCTCTGAGCATGCGACTACTTTATTAGATGACAAACCTTCTAAATTAGTCATGAATTATATTCCGAACGAAGGATTGAACTTCCTTGGTGCACAAATTGGTGAAACAGCAATGGATCGTGTACGTGCGGAAGTAAATTCACAAGTTTCAGCAACTTATGCTGAAAAATTATTTGATTCTATTACAACTCTTGGAGATGGCTTTACAGAGGCTGCTGATGGCTCAAGTAAGCTAGATGAAGGTGCTAAAACTTTAGCAAATGGTGCAAAAGATTTAAAAGGTTATCTTGAGAAACTAGCATCAAGTACAGTTGAATTGTCAAATGGTGCAGATAAAATTACTAAAGGTGCCGGAGATGCTGCAAAAGGTGCAAATGACTTATCTACTGGTCTAGTAAAAATACAAGACGGTACTGGACAGTTACAACAAGGTGCACAACAAGCAGCATCTGGAGCAACAACTCTTTCGCAAGGTGTATCACAATATACACAGGGTGTAGCAAAGGTTCAATCAGGTTTAGCTACAATTAATGATAAACAACAACAAATTAGTGCAGGCGCAGCTTCGATTGCTGATAATGCAGGTGCATTAAATGGTGCAGCAGGCCAATTAACAGCGGGTTCTGCAAAAGTAGCAGAAGGCATCACTGCTTTATCTCAACAATTACAAGGCATGATGGCATCATTGCCTGAAGAGCAAGCGGCAGTATTAAAACAAACATTAGCAGAGCTACAAGCAGGAAGTGCAAGCGTGCATAATGGCTTAGGTTCTTTAACTGCTGGTACAGAAAAATTACAAGCTGGTGCTAAACAAGTAAGTTCTGGTGCATCACAAATTGCAGCAGGTCAATCACAAGTGTTAGCAGGTGCTAATGAGTTAACATCAAAAAGTGGTGCGTTAGTCCAAGGGGCAAAAGGTCTTCAAGCTGGTAATGCAACACTTGCTCAAAAATTAGGTGAATTAAATGCTGGTGTTAAGACAGCTGTAACAGGTTCTAAAACATTGGCTTCAGGTTTAAATGAACTAGCAAGTGGTTCAACAACATTGAATCAAGGTACGTCAACACTTGCATCTAAATCAGGTGAATTAGCAGAAGGTTCTAAAACGCTTGCTGACGGTACTACTGAACTTGTAGATGGTACATCAACTTTATCTAGCAAACTAGGTGAAGCGAGTGAAAAAGCAAAAGAAGTTCATGCAAGCAAAGACACATATGATATGGTAGGTAGCCCAGTTGAGGTTGATAAAGAATCTGTTAACCATGTACCTAACTATGGAACAGGTTTCTCACCATACTTTATCTCTCTTGGTTTATTCGTTGGTGCGTTATTAATCTCTATCGTTTTCCCACTTGTGGAACCAGCGATTCGTCCAAAAAATGGAGCAGCTTGGTTTACAAGTAAAGCTTCAGTTTTAGCAATAGTCGGCTTAATTCAAACTATATTAACAGTGGTTATTGTAAAATGGGGCTTAGGCCTTGAAGTAAACAATTTCGGATACTTCTGTCTAACAGCATTATTAACAAGTTATGTTTTCTTAGCTTTAATTCAAATGTTAGTATCTATTTTCGGTGATCCAGGACGCTTCATGGCGATTGTTGTATTAATTTTACAACTTACAACAAGTGCGGGTACATTCCCACTTGAGTTAATCCCATCACCATTACAAGTATTTAATAAACTGTTGCCAATGACATATACTGTTTCAGCATTTAAAGCAAGTATCTCAACTGGTGATACATCATTCTTAATGCAAAACTACGGAATTCTAGCAGGCTTCCTAGTAGCATTCTTAGCTATTACTTTCGGTTATTTCATGTTACTACACACAAAACGTTACTCAAAAGTAGCCGAAGAAAACTAAAAAGGAATTTTTTACACCCACCGATATTGGTGGGTGTTTTTTTATGGTTAATGATTGTCTGGCAAAGGAAGAGATGCTCGGGTGTTAGGAAAAACTAATCAGCGTCAAAAAAGCTCATTCATATCAGGCGTGTTGATAAGGAAATTATAGGTTTGTTATTGGCTGATAAAAGTTTTTTTGTTGATATTTTGCTAGTGTATATTTTTTTTTACTGATTGTAGCGTAGGGCTACTCGACTCCCGCAAGAAGCGTTGCTCTGCGCGAAAGCGAAGCGGCAGAAAGAAAGCGAGTAGCCCGTAGCGAAATTCAGAGCCTTCTAAACAATTGGGTTGGATAAAAATGGTTAATTGACACGCTTGAAGTCATACAAAAAACAGCAGCTGATATGAGCGTATCGGCTGCTGTTTTTAAGTGTAAGAGATTTAATTAAGGGTTCATCAATTAATATGATGAGAGGTGTCATTTTTAGTACGTGTGGGGCACGTATATGACTATTACAGAATAGGCAAATGCTTATAGGTGGTTACATTTTTCACAAGTGTTGCTGTAGCATTCACTTTGTTCTTCAATCTTTTCACCGCATTCTGTACATTGCTTTGCAGGTAGGTTCTTGAAAAATTCAACTACATTTTCTAACATTGTGGACTCCTCCTTTAAGTTCATCTGTACTATTACTGTTTTGATATTTTCTAGTGTATTATAACAGAAGCTTTTCGTCAACACAAAATGCCTAATTTACGTTAAAATAAATATGGATATATTGTGAAGGAGGAAACGTAAATTATGATATTCGTTGATAATAAAGGGATTCATGATCCACGCATTAATCTTGCTATTGAAGAGTATTTATTGAAAACGATGGATGTTGAAAAGGAGCCAGTGCTACTTTTTTACATAAACCAGCCTTCAATCATCATCGGTAAAAATCAAAATACTATCGAAGAGATTAATACAGATTACGTGGAGGATAATGGCATAATCGTTGTACGACGCCTTTCTGGTGGCGGCGCAGTGTATCATGATTTAGGGAACCTCAACTACAGTTTTATTACTAAAGACGATGGCGATAGCTTTATGAATTATAAAAAATTCACGCAGCCTGTTGTAGATGCACTTGCAAAAATGGGCGTTCATGCGGAGCTTTCAGGACGCAACGACATTTTAGCAGAAGGACGTAAAGTTTCTGGGAACGCGCAGTTTTCTACAAAGGGCCGTATGTTTAGCCACGGCACATTACTGTTTGATACAGAAATTGATGCTGTAGTATCTGCATTAAAGGTGAAGAAAGATAAAATTGAATCAAAGGGTATTAAATCGATTCGTTCAAGAGTAGCTAATATTTCTGAGTTCTTAAAGGATAAGATGACAGTCGAAGAATTCCGTCTAGAAATTTTAAAATCCATTTTCGGTGGTGAAGAAAATATTCGCTATTATGAGCTAACAGAGGAAGACTGGGCAAATATCCACAAGCTATCTGAAGAGCGTTATCAAACATGGGAATGGAACTATGGGAAATCGCCACGCTTTAATATTCAAAAAACACATCGCTTCCCAACAGGAGGCATTGATATTCGCTTAGAGGTGAATAAAGGAATTATTGAAGAAGCACATATTTTTGGTGATTTCTTCGGTGTAGGCGACATGACAGATGTTGAACAACGATTAGCTGGGACAAACTATGATCGAACTGCAATTGCTAATGCGTTAGCGGATATTGATATTCCAACATACTTTGGTGGAATTACGACAGAAGAGTTTTTACAATTAATTTATTAAGAGAAGCTTGTATACAAAAGTAGAAGATTACATTTTGTTAAAACGATGCCCCTTATTAAGGCAGAGGCATTTGGACGCAAAAGTCTGTAGCTAACGATACGTGTTAACTTTTGCTACAAAAGGTTCGCTGACAGTTATGTCAGTGGGCTTTTTTTTGATACAATACAAGATAGAAAGGAGTGTTGGTATGGAGAAGCATCGAATATTTATTGTCGAAGATGATGTAAAGATTGCTTCATTGCTCGCAGAAACGCTTAGAAAATATCAATACGAAGTTGAAACGATCAAAGAATTTGATCATCTTATTGAAGAATTCACAGCATTTAACCCACATATGGTGTTGCTTGATATAAATCTACCTTCGTACGATGGCTACTATTGGTGTCGCCAACTACGTCAACATACAACTTGTCCAATTATTTTTATTTCCGCCCGTTCTGGGGAAATGGATCAAATTTTTGCACTAGAAAATGGGGGCGACGATTTCATTACGAAGCCATTCAATTATGAGATTGTGCTAGCTAAAATCCGTAGTCACTTGCGTCGTACATATGGCGAATATGCAACAAGACAAGAAGAACGGACAATTAAACAAGGACAGCTCGTTCTTCATTTAGAAAGAATGGAGCTTCATAAAAATGATTTAGAGATCCCGCTTCAGAAAAAAGAATGTATCATTTTAGAACTGTTAATGGGAAATGCTCCAAAAGTAGTGGCGCGTGAGCAACTGTTAGAAGAGCTTTGGGACGATCAGGCATTTGTCGATGAGAATACATTGAATGTCAATATGACACGAGTGCGCAAAAAGCTAGCTGATTATCAAATTATGTCTTCTATAGAAACGGTGCGCGGAGCAGGTTATCGCTTTATTTTAAGTGCAGGTGAGTTATAGTGGGCTGGAAATTATTTTTGCGTGATTACGCATCGTTCATTGTATTCCAGTTCTTACTAGTCGGTTTTATTATGGTCTTATATTGGTTGGACGGCTTTCGAAATGTTGATACTGCTATATATTCCTTCTGTATTAGTTTAGTGTTATTAGCTTCGTTTTTAATTATCCGTTATTTAATGCGTCAACGTTATTTGATCAAAATATCGCAGCTACCTAAAACGATGGAGGATGTATTGCAAAAAAATGCTAAAACAGCTGAGGCGATACAAGCTGAAAAATATATGCATGAATTATATCGATTATATAAGCATGAGCTTCAATCGTTATATGCTGGCCAAAAACGACATGATCAGTTTATGAATCAATGGGTGCATCAGATGAAAACACCAATTTCTGTTATTGAGCTCTTATTACAGGATGAGCGTCCTCTTGATAAAAAGAATGTACAGGAGGAAATTGACCGCCTGCGTAGAGGCTTGGATATGGTGTTAGTGAACGCTCGATTAGAAAATTTTGAAGAAGATATGCAAGTAGAACAGATTGCTTTAAAAACGATTGTTACGGCAACTGTAAATGAAAATAAACGTTTATTTATTACGAAGCGTGTCTTCCCAGAAATTCATATTGAGGACGATATTATCGTAGCAAGTGATTCAAAATGGCTTCGCTTTATTATCGGGCAATTCGTCACAAATGCGGTTAAATATACGTTTGAGGCGAATAAAAAAATAGTGATTTCTGCCGTTAAAAAGGATGACCACGTACAATTAGCCATTTGTGATGAAGGTATTGGTATTCCTGCTTCCGATCTTTCTCGTGTCACTAAAGCTTTCTTTACTGGTGAGAATGGGCGTAAAACTGGGGAATCCACAGGGATGGGCTTATATTTAGCGAAAGAGATCTGTGAAAAACTCGGTCACGAATTAAACATTACATCAGAGGTAGAGAAAGGAACAGTTGTTACAGTGACATTTATGAATTAGGGGGATCGGAAATGACAGAGGTATGTTTGGCTGAATGGGTTTTACATGTAGAGACAGAGAAAACAGGAGCATTATACGAATCACTTAACGAAGTTTGTGAGTGCTTATCCTGCAAAAATTTCCGTAAGGCTAGTCTTTTGCTTAATGAAGAAGTCATACATTTTTCGAATAAGCTTGGGCTAGACTTATATAAACCAACTTTACTTAACGCTTTTCCTGTAGAAGGTGAACAAGTGATGTACAGTGGACATTATACGATTTGTGGTGAAGTAATTGAAGGTGAAATAGATGCCTGGGATATAATTGTTGGTTCGCATTGCTTTAGTCTAGTGGAGGAGGATGGTGATACGCCAGCTGAATGTTTAACGGGGCCGCATTTTCAAATTGGCTTTGAAGTAGTATTGCAGTGGCTTTTACCAGAATCTATGGAATTAATGAAGAAATAAGGTGAACAAGATATGCCTATTTTACAAATAAAAGACGTGACGAAGGTGTATGAAGGTAAAGTAACCCATCGTGCGCTAAATCAACTAAGCTTTGAGGTGGAGGAAGGCGAGTTTTTAGCAGTCATGGGTCCTTCAGGAAGTGGAAAAACAACATTATTAAATCTCATTTCTACGATAGATGAACCAACGAGCGGAGAAATCATTTTAGATGGCATGAATCCTCATATGCTGAAAGCAACTGAACTAGCCTACTTTAGAAGAAGGCAGCTTGGTTTTGTTTTTCAGGATTTTAATCTTTTGCATATGCTAACAGTGGAAGAGAATATTGTGCTGCCACTGACTTTAGACCAACAACCGTTAGAAGTAATGGAGGAGCGTCTTGCAAGTATTGTGGAGAAGCTCGATTTAACTTCATTTTTGCATAAACGCCCAAATGAAATATCAGGTGGACAAGCGCAAAGAACAGCTATTGGTCGGGCACTTATTCATAATCCAAGTCTCATTTTAGCAGATGAGCCGACCGGGAATTTGGATTCGAATTCTTCGCGTGATGTACTAGAGCTTTTAACAAAAATCAATCAGGAAAGACGAACAACGATTGTCATGGTAACACATGATCCAATTGCAGCTAGCTACTGTGACCGCGTGTTATTTATTAAAGATGGGGAATTCTTTAATGAAATTTACAAAGATGATCGTCGACAAATGTTTTTCCAGCGAATATTAAATGTGTTGAGCTTACTAGGAGGAGGACAAGTAGGTGACCTTTCGACAATTCGCTTACCGTAATGTCGTACGGAACAGCCGTATATACGGCGCCTTTTTCATGGCAAGCTTTTTTTCTGTGGCTGTGTTTTTTATCTATTCAATGCTCATGTTTCATCCGGATATTGAAAGTGGGATTTTAGGAGAGGCATCGTTAATTGGGATGGTTGGTGCGGAAGTCGTACTCGTCCTTTTTACATTATTCTTTTTATATTATTCGATGAGTGCTTTTTTAGAGGCAAGATCACATGAATTTGCAATTTTACTCCATTTAGGAATGGAAAAACGCCAGATGAATAAGCTTGTCTTTTTGGAGACAATGATTATTGGATCGGGTTCTATTTTTGTTGGGATTGTATTTGGTTTCTCGTTTTCGAAATTCTTTTTCATGATTGTGCGGGAAATTTTACATTTAGATAGTTTGCCCTTATATGTTTCATGGGAGCCTTTTTTACTAACGATTGGTGTTTTCACAAGTGCTTTTGTAGTCATTTCTTTTATTAGTGTATATTTTACACGTGAAAGAAAATTGCGCGATCTCCTTAAGGGAAATGACTATTTAAATAGTGTTTCAACTTATTCAAAAATTCGTGCTGTAATTGGTATTACCCTTATTTTATCATCATACGTATTATCAATTATCGTAGGTAACACATCTTTAATTGATTTAACATTAGTAATTCCGTTTTTAGCAACCTTTGGAACATACTATTTTTTCAGAGATTCTTTACCTTGCTTTTTAGATAAAGCACGGGGGAAACGGAAATTTCATTGGCAACGTTATCGTCTTCTTTCGTTAGCTGAGCAAACACATATTATGATGGACAATGTGAAAATGTTTTTTGTAGTAACGATGGTGTCGACAATGGCCTTTTTATCGGTCGGTGTTTTAGCAACAATGTCATCATATACCATACAATATGATCGTTTAAATCCACTAGGACTTGTCTATAAGGGAGACGGCGACAATCCATATGAGCGAAATCATATCGCCTCTTTACGTATGGAATTAGAGGAAATGGGCTTGTCCTATCATTTATCTCGCTTTGTTGTTATCAAGCAAACCTCTTCCTATACTCAGAATGAGGTTGAGGTGTTTAGGGAATCAGATATGAATGTATTGCTTTCTTCCTATAGTTATCCATTACTTGATATGGCTAAAGGAGAGGCAGTGTTTATTCCATATTCGGAAGAGTCTCTTAACAAACTAAAAAATAAAGTGGTGCATACAGTTTTAGAGGAAAATTCTATCCCGATCACCATTGATAGTGTATATCCTAAAATAGTATTTCCGGGTTCTATTGTTAGTGTTAATTCTATCGTGATTAGCGATGAGGATTTTGTAAAGCTCATAAAGCCGATTGCCGATAAAAACGTTGCGCAGCCAACCTATCATTTATTTACCTTCTATATTCCTCAGTGGATGGAAACAAAAAATATTGGCAAGGACATAAATGAGTTACAAGCGTCTCTATATTTTTATAAGAAAAATAAATTTAGCCCATTTTACTTTGAAAATGCAGGATTAAATTATTCTTATATATTAGCTACTTATTCTTTATTCACATTAGTAGGGGTTTTAGTAGCAACGGTATTTTTATTAGCAGCAGGTAGCTTCGTTTACTTCAAACTGCACACTTCTCTTGAAAGAGAAAAGCGTAAATTCGATGTCTTAAAGCGAATGGGCTTAACAGATACGGAGCTTAAAAAGCTTGTGAATCGTCATTTATTCCCGCAATTTTTCTTACCATGGGGTGTGGCAATGATGCACAGCCTCTTTGCTTTTCTTATGGTTCAAGGTGTTTTGAAGGATACTGCTAATATTTCCATTGTAAAAGAAGTTGTCTTATCATTTAGCTTTTTTGTTTTAATACAAGTAGTCTATTTTTACTTGATTCGTTGGCGATACATCTCGCATATACGTTCGTAGAAAAAACGTAAAAAAGAGAAAAAAATGAGTTATTTGACGTAATTCATGACATGAGATAAAAAGTTTCGTTGTTTTTTTAATATATTTCTTATATAATGTTACTGAATGATGATTCATTTTGTCTTTATTTAGTAGATTTCGGTGATGAGATGGATGGGGTGTGATTCCTTTTCAAGGGAAGTCCAAACATCTACTGAATGGAGATAAGCCTCCGGCGGATGTCACGGATTGTTTATCTACACGAAAGAGAAGCGTCAGCGTCAATGCGCCAAGGCGAAATTGATACGATAAGGGGATGGGGTAATTGAATTTAGTTTCAAGTGTTCGTCAGCAAGCATTAGAGCAACCGGATAAAATTGCGTATCATTTTATGGGGAAAGATACGACGTACGGTGAGTTTGAACACACTGTTGGGTGTTTTGCAAAGGGGTTACAACAATTAGGGGTAGAAAAAGGGGACCATGTGGCGTTTTTACTCGGCAATACACCACATTATTTAATTTCGTTATATGCGACAATGAGTATTGGAGCAACAGCAATTCCGATTAATCCAATCTATACACCGGATGAAATTTCGTATATTTTGCATAATGGGGATGTGAAAGCTGTTATTGCACTTGATGCACTTCTTCCATTAGTAGAAATGGGTGTACATGCTTTTCCAAAAGTAAAAACATTTGTTGTTTGTGAAACAACAGCAGATGTTGCTGAAAAAGTAACTACTTTATCTGATGAGGCAAAAACAAAAATTCATTTATTTTCACAAGTGATTGCTAGTGTATCAGAATCTTGCCAACCAGTAGAAGTAGCTGACGAAGATAATGCAATTATTTTATATACTTCAGGAACGACAGGTACTCCAAAGGGTGCAATGCTGACGCATGGCAATGTCTATTCAAATGCACGAGATGTTGCACATTATTTAGGCTATAGAGCAGAGGATCGTATTATTGCAACTTTACCAGTTTTCCATGTCTTTGCGTTAACGGTCGTCGTCAATGCACCTTTATTGAGTGGAGCAACAGTTTTACTTGTACCACGCTTTAGTCCAACTGAAATCTTTAAAATTACGAAGGAACAAAAAGCAACAGTCTTCGCTGGTGTGCCAACTATGTATAATTTCTTGTATCAATTACCTGAAGGCAATCCGGAAGATTTCTCAACAGTTCGCTTAGCAATTTCAGGGGGTTCATCTTTACCTGTAGCACTCTTACATAATTTCGAGAAGAAATTTAATGTGCGTGTTTCAGAAGGGTATGGCTTATCAGAAGCTTCACCGGTAACGTGCTTCAATCCATTGAATCGTGAACGTAAGGCAGGTTCTATTGGGGCATCCATATCCAATGTTGAAAATAAAGTGGTAGATGTTAATGGACAAGAAGTGCCCGTTGGCGAAGTAGGGGAGCTTATTGTACGAGGGCCTAACGTTATGAAGGGCTATTATAAATTACCTGAAGAAACGGCTATGGCTATACGTGATGGCTGGTTATACACAGGGGATTTAGCTAAGGTAGACGAAGAAGGGTACTTCTACATCGTTGACCGTAAAAAAGATATGATTATTGTAGGCGGATTTAACGTATATCCAAGAGAGGTTGAAGAAGTACTCTTTGCACATAATAATATCGTTGAAGCGGCAGTTGTAGGTTTCCCAGATCCTAACTTAGGTGAGGCAGTTCATGCATATGTTGTCTTAAAAGATGAAGATGCAACTTCAACAGAAGATCTTTTCGCATACTGTGCAAAACATATGGTGAAATACAAGGTTCCTAAAGTAATTGAGATTATAGATGAATTACCGAAAAATACGACAGGCAAAATTTTACGCCGTTCATTAAAAGAAAAAGTGTAAGATAAAAATACGCATCATCATAACGTGTGGTTGATTTCCGTTCCGACTGGGCGCTTTGTTGCTGTCGCTACGCTTTCGCACAGAGCTTCCTGGGGGCGTCCGATGATCCGCTTTGTTGTTGCTGTCGCTATGCTTTCGCACAGAAAACATCCGCTTCGCTGCAGGGTCTCGGGCCAATACGATGTTGGTCACGAAGGCGTTATCACAGGATGTGATGCTTTTAGCCTTCGTTCCTATATTGCTAATCCCCAAAGAGTCGCCCAATCTCCACGCCAATCAACTTTTATACAAGTCATGCATTTTAACAAATGTTATCTCAAACTTTTGGTGATGAATCCAATTAAGAAGCTACTATTTGGTAGCTTTTTTTATAGTTGAAAAAAATTATGTGGAGCTAAGATAATTCCTTCAGGCATGTTGATTAGGGGAAATAGGTTTATTATTAAGCGATAAACCTATTTTTTTGTGCTGTTTTGCTAATATATCTCCATTTTAATTATTGTAGCCCGTAGTGGAGATCAACCTCTTCGAATTATTTAGAATGTAAAAATTGAAAATCAATACACCCTAATTCTTTATTATTACATTATTACAGCAATGTAAAAAAAGTATGGCCACTTATTTAAATAGTTGAGTGTATATATCTGTAAGTGATAAAATCAAACTTATGAAATCTACATACTTTTTAAAGGCTTGTCATATAGTGTTGAAGAAGTAACACCACAGCCCGTCAAGAAGAATGGAACCCTTTGGTGTCTAGCTGCGTCAAAGCCTTTAGAAAATTAAATTGAAAGAGAGCATATGGAAAAATGATAGAACTCATCAAAGAGTTAATTAGCTTTATTATGCATATTGATGTGCATTTAGAAGAGATCATTCGTGAGTTTGGTAATTTGAGTTATTTCGTTTTATTTGCAATTGTTTTTGTTGAAACTGGTGTCGTTATTTTCCCATTCCTGCCAGGTGATTCATTACTTTTTGCAAGTGGTACATTAGCAGCAGCAATGGGCGCATTTGACATGTGGATATTAATCCCTGTGTTTTTAGCAGCTGCAATTTTAGGGGATACGATGAATTATCATATTGGTCATAAAGTGGGAACATCTATACCACCAAATAGCTTCCTTGGAAGAGTCGTAAAAAAAGAACGTATGGAAGCAGCAGAAAAGTTCTTTAATACACACGGTGGAAAAACGATTGTCATCGCACGTTTTATGCCTTTCATCCGTACATTCATACCTTTTGTTGCAGGGGCTAGTAAAATGAAGTATAGCTACTTCATCATGTATAATATTGTAGGTGCAGTGTTATGGGTATTCAGCTGTACATTACTAGGTTATTACTTTGGTAATATTCCTATTATTAAAGACAACTTCTCAATGGTTTTAATATTAATTATCTTAATTTCAGTAATACCAGCCGTAATTGGTGTTATTAAATCAAAAGTAAGTGGAAAATAAAAAAGAGACAGTCTAAATGTGATCAAAAAACACATAGGACTGTCTTATTTTTTGCTCTCATCTATAGATGATGAGCCGTTTTTTCTATTCTATATATTGCACAAGGCCTTGGGAATCTTTTAGATCTGTACTTCTTGGTATGTCGATAACTAAGACATTTGAATAGGAATAGTCCATATTGAATCGTTCTCGTTCTTCCTCTCGGTTAAAATCTAAGATCCCTAATGTTGCTTTTATACGATAATAATTTACTTGTTGTTTAGAAAGAGATTCAATGAATAGCTGGTTCTGTGTCACGAAAACGCTAGGTAAAGGTACTTCATCTGAAAGATTGATACCATTTATTATGATAGGAAATTGATAATACGTAATAAGAGCTTTCCCAGCTTCAATATTGTCATTATAACGGTGTCGAATTTGCAAGCTTAAATTATTGTCATCATTTATAACAACAGGTAATGTATCTCCTTCAAAGTTAATTGCCCATGTTTTCTTTTTATAATCCTCAGTTAAATACGAAGAATCGTATTCTTGATCATACTTTTGGATCTGATCCATTTCTTTCTCAAGTTGTTTCATTTCTGAAGGAGAAAGCACTGGTATGTTTGATTCTGAAAATAAGCTAATATAAATGAAGGCAGTGAGTCCAAGTACGATATAGCAGGTAATGCAAATCATAGTTCGCTTTGGTGTCCAAAATTTCTTAGTTTTTTTACCTAATTTACTTAGTAGAAAAAATGCCACTACGAGCAGTAGTGGAATAAAAACCAAGGAAAATGTTGCTATCATTTACGAGACACCTCCGATTTATTAGCAATCCAAATAGTGAGGCTAAAGCACAGTGTAGCCACAAGCATATAAAGAACACTAATCATAATATTTGGTAACATTATTAGCGAACCAAGGTTAATAGAATTGGGTGCCATAAAAATGTATATAAAGCTAAACAAAATAAAAGTTGATAGAAATAACTTTATAACTACGGGCCCCTTGAGGCTGGTGCCAAATAGTAAGCCGATTGCGCCAAATAAACAGATGCTACTGAAACATAATATGAATACTGATGGTGAAATAAATAGATGGTCTATTACAAAAGATTTCTTTTCTACTAGCAAAATCCCTAATACTTGTAAATAGTAAGTCGAAATCATAAGGATAACTGCGATAAAACTGTATATAATCATGACTAATATATTTGCAATAGTGCTAGATGTCCGACTAGAAACAACGGATAAATCATCAATACGATATGCTTTTGCTGTAAAAAGAAGCGCTACAATAAATGCCCATATTGCTGAAATAATAAGAAATATATCGAGTGAATAAATAGAGAAATGAACATCTAAATTTCCAGACCCAGAACCATAAGATCCACTTCCAAAGCTAGATGTTAAAACGGCAAAAATGATTTGTACAATAACTAAGGAGCTAAGGGCAGAAATATTTAATTTTACTTTCCATTTCACCTGTTTTTTGACGATTGTTTTAAGTGAAATATTAGTCAAAGATTGCATCAATATCACGTCCTTTTTTATTTGTTAAATACATGCAAACTTCACTTGCAGTAAGGGCTGATACTTTGATACCTTTTGTTCGAAGTATTTCTTCTGAGATGAATAGTTTACTAGCATCTACTACAGCTGAGGTCACCCCTGCTACAATCTTTTGAGCGTAAACTTCCGTCTCAGAGAGCAGATCCGCAAGTTCATCACTTGGTCCGTGAAGTGATATGAGCTGTTCCTTAAATTCATCCAGTGGCGCGTGGGCAATGACGGAGCCTTCATCTATTAATAAAATTTCTTCTAAGATAGATTCCATCTCTTGTAAATGGTGACTAGTAATTAAAAATGTCCGTGGAAATGCTAGGTATTCCTTTAAAATTGCTCTGTAAAAATCTGTACGAATCGCTTCGTCCATACCATTCATCGGCTCATCTAAAATGGTTAGTGAACAGCGACTTACTAATCCGTAAACAAGATTAAAGGTTGCCAATTGACCTTTAGATAGTTGCTGATGCTTTGCCGTAAGATCGATACCCGCATAATCGAGCATGCGATAAGCTAATTCATTTTGCCAATTAGGATAAAAATCAGCTCCCATCTTAAGAATATCTTCGAGAGACAAGTAATCTGAGAAGCTTAATCGGTCATCGATAAAAATCATATTGGCAGCTGTTTGAATATTATTAAAGGGATTTTCATTAAACACTTTACATGAACCAGTCATAGGCTTTAGGTAGCCTGCAAAAATATTCAGCAATGTCGACTTACCTGCACCGTTGCGACCAATAATGCCGATAATTTTTTCTGCATCAATAGCGCAGGTTACACGTTGCAGTGCATGACGACGTCCAAAGCTTTTAGATAACTCCTCACATTGAATAATATTCATTCCAACCCCTCCTGTGTTTTTCGAATAAGCACTAGCAATTCTTCATCAGATACAAGTAAACGTTTTGCCTCTAATACAATCTCTTGTGCCATTTTTGTCAATATTTCGTTTCGACGTTTCAATAAAATTCGTTCCTTTGCATCCATAGTGACAAACATTCCTAACCCCCGTTTTTTATATAAAAGTTGCTCTTCTAGTAAAATTGTCAATCCTTTACCAGCTGTGGCGGGATTTATATTGAATAACTCAGCTAGTTGGTATTGTGAATAGACTTTCTGGTCTGCCTGTAATCGATCGGCAATGATTTCGTGCTGTAGCCATTCAGCAATTTGCATATAAATCGGTGTCGTACCATCTAGATGAACGTGCATCGAAAAACCCCCTTTCGTTGCTACAAAATATAGTGCATTAGTGTTGTAATGTACTATACATCGTAATTTGGTAAATGTCTATATGAAAAGATAATATTTTACAAATACATATAAGGAAGGTTTGAGTGAAGTTAAAAAAGATAGATCGGAAAAAGGAATAATATTTTATTATGAGTTAATTGGAGTTTTGGGTAACCTATGAAACTCATCGCCGAAAGTTCGGGATGACATATAATGAGGATAAGGCTAGCGTCAAGTGGATTATCAGTATGCCTTCAATGGAACGAAAATCACCACGCTATGTTGTGATTTGTTTTATTGTATATAATGTTAATTATTGTGAGTCGATTTTTAGACAGTTACTTGAATGATAAGCAGATAGTGCTGAAAAATGCTATAATAATGTTACTAATAACTAGAGAAATGGGGGGCGACGAAATGGAAGTATTTATCGGCAGACAGCCAATTTTTAACCTTCAGGAACAAATCGTTGCATATGAATTATTATATCGCAGCAAAAACGTGAATGCTTTTCCAATGGTCGATTCAGATGCTGCCACAATTGATGTATTAGTAAACTCATTTCTTTTAATTGGCATTGAAGAGGTAACAAAAGGAAAACCTAGTTTTGTTAATTTTACAGAAAACTTGCTTATGAGTCCTTTAAATGAATACATAGATCCATCGCAAGTTGTTATTGAGATTTTAGAGGATGTCCCTATTACAGATCAGTTAGTCGAGAGAGTTATTGAGCTCAAATCATATGGGTTTAAAATAGCATTAGATGATTTTATTTTAGATGATCAAGTACAAGTTTATGATGAGTTATTCACTTATATCGATTATATAAAAGTTGACTTTTTATCGTCACCATTATTAGAGCGAATGGAAATTGAAAATAAAGTGAAAGAAAATTTCCCTCACATAAAATTGCTCGCTGAGAAAGTAGAGACACGTAAGCAATTTGAAGTGGCGAAGCATTCTGGCTATGAATTGTTTCAAGGCTATTTTTTTGAACAACCTCAAATAATTACAGCAACTGATATACCTGCTAATACGATTCAATATTTATATATTATTACGCTATTAAAAGATGAGGAACCTAATATACAGTTATTGGCGGAAAGTATTGAGCGTGACATTTCATTAACATATAAATTATTGCATATGGTTAATAATTCAGAGTTGCGTTCTAAATCCAAGGTTCGTTCGATAAAACAAGCGATTATTTTACTTGGAGTTCCAAATTTACGAAAGTGGATTTATTTATTGGCGATGCGAGAAATTGACAGGAATACTGATAATGATCTGTTTAAAGAAGTCATGCGTACATCTTTATTTAGAGCAAAAGTATGTGAGAAATTAGCCAAGCTTTCCTATAAGAAAAATTTCTCTGAATACTTTTTAGTTGGGATGTTTTCATTAATAGACACTATGTTGCAAAGACCGCTGAATGTTATTTTACAGCAGTTACCTTTTTCAGAAGACATTACAGCAACGCTTTTAGGTAATCAAACTGAAATGACTCCGTATTTGGAATTCAGTAGTGCGTTGGGCAAGTTAGATTGGTCTACATTAGAAAGATTAGCTCCTCAGCTTACTATTGATTTTTCAACTATTGATCTTTTATACAATGAAGCCATGGAATGGGCAGAAAAGTCTTTATAAAGATAAGAATCAATCCTCTGTTTTTGTTTAGTGGAATAAGCCGTTAAGTATATATTTTAATGAAAAGTCAAAAATAAGCTATCTTAAAATGTTTTTAAGGTAGCTTATTTTTTTATGTATTTAATAAGCTTGCTATTAGTTGATCTTCGTTACGACTGGACGCCCCCAGGAAGTTCTGCTCTGCGCGAAAGCGAAGCGGCAGCTACAAAGCGCCCAGTCGGAACGGAAATCACCCACACGTTATGATGATGAATCTATTAGTCTAATACATAATGCAAAAAATACATGTTCCTTCATCAAGACGAAGTTCTCAATGCGAAAACTATTTGCTATAATCATCTCGTCTTTAAAAAATTCTGAAAGTTGAAGTGGGCGTGGGGAAGTGAATCAAATTCATGATGTAAGGGAAAGCATTGTGGAGTATGTATACGTCGTAGTAGGAGCTGCAATTATTGCCATCGGTTTTAATGTATTTTTACTACCAAATCAAGTAGCCTCTGGCGGAGTAAGCGGGATTAGTACAATTTTAAACGGTTTATTTGGTTGGAATCCTGGCTTAGTACAATATGCATTTAATATTCCATTATTTATAGCAGGTATATTATTACTTGGAAAGAAGTTTGGGATAAAATCGTTTATTGGAACAGTGACATTACCGTTCATTGTATTACTAACGAACAGTTGGAGTCCTTGGACAGATAATCCTTTACTCGGTGCACTATTTGGAGGGATTGTAGTCGGTATAGGAATAGGACTTGTTTTTAAGGGGAATGCTTCTACTGGTGGCACTGATCTATTAGCGCAAATTATTACAAAGTATACTGGAATAACGCTTGGTACAAGTGTACTTTTAATTGATGGGATTATCGCAATTAGTGCAGCAATTGTTTTTGACTTAGAGAAAGGTTTGTATGCCCTGATTGGACTTTATGTCACGACAAAAACGATTGATATTATTCAGCTCGGCTTTAGTCAGTCTAAAATGATTTACATTATTACGATGAAACAAGATGAGGTACGTGATGCCATATATGCCGAGATCAATCGAGGAGTGACAAAGTTGCCTGCAATAGGTGGCTATACAGGGGAAGCGCGACCAGTTTTGATGGTTGTGGTTTACCAAACAGAATTCACAAAGCTGAAACAACTCATAAAAAACGTTGACCCATCAGCGTTTGTGATCGTTTCTAATGCTTATGAGGTGTTGGGAGAAGGTTTCAAACGTGCATAACTTTGGTATAATGTCGGGGAAAGAAACTTATTTACTTTGAGGAGGGTCCCTAATGAAAAAGGCAATGTTAACTTTAGCGATTGGTTCAGCAATCTTCTTAGCTGCTTGTGGTGGAGGTAAAACGGTAAATGAAGGTTCAAAAACTGCTGCTCCAGATGGCGAAACAATTGCAATGAAATCTTGTATTACTTGCCATGGTGGTGAACTACAAGGCCAAGGAAATGCACCAAAAATTAATGATGCTGGCTCTCGTTTTTCGGAAGCTGAACTTTTAGATGTTATAGAAAATGGTAAAGGTTCAATGCCTCCTGGTCTTGTTAAAGGCGAAGATGCAAAAGCAGTTGCTAAATGGTTGGCAACTCAAAAATAAAATGATCATCAAACTAGCGGGGCTGGAGAACCGCTAGTTTTTTTATGTGCAGAAGTTATTAGTGATGTAGACAGAGTGTAAATATAGTTCTTTTAAACTTAGACATGCTAAAATAAAGTGAAGCTGGAATCAGTAAACTGATTGCTAGTTAAACCAATCGGGTGAATACAGTTAGTTAATTGTCACGAATAGTGGGAATTTTACTGACTGTTAACACAGACAAAACATATTCAATTCCTTTGAATGGAGGCTACAAAACATTGGTCGTAGTATTAACAAGAGACGTTATGGAGAAATTTAAGTTAGAATTGTTAGCTGGTGAGGAAGGAATAGGAAGAACGATTGTTACGAGTGATATTTCAAGACCGGGGCTTGAAATGGCGGGATATTTTACGCATTATCCTGCAAATCGAGTGCAATTGCTTGGAAAAACAGAACTTTCATTTTTTGAAATGTTACCTGCAAATGTGAAACTCGAACGCATGCGTCTACTATGTTCGCAGGATACGCCAGCTATTATTATTTCTCGGGATTTAGAGGTACCGAAGGAACTTATACAGGCGTCTAATGAAAAACATGTACCTGTATTTAAAACACATATGACAACAACGAAATTTTCGAGTAGACTAACAAACTATTTAGAAGGCCGCTTAGCACCAATGACTGCTGCTCATGGAGTTTTAGTGGATATATACGGCATCGGTGTACTCATTATCGGAAAAAGTGGTGTTGGGAAAAGTGAAACAGCACTTGAGCTTGTCAAGAAGGGGCACCGTTTAGTGGCTGATGATTGTGTAGAGATCCGTCAAGAGTCAGAGAACTTTTTAATTGGTAGCCCACCACCTCTTTTAGAACATTTACTCGAAATTCGAGGCATTGGTATTATCGATGTTATGACCCTTTTTGGAGCAAGTGCGGTACGTCCGTACAAGCGAATTACATTAGTGATCGAATTAGAAATATGGGATCCAGAAAAAGTATATGATCGTCTAGGTTTAGAGGAAGAGAAAATGAAAATCATTGATACGGAATTAACGAAGTTAACGATTCCTGTAAGACCTGGACGAAATGTGTCTGTTATTATTGAAGTAGCAGCAATGAATTATCGTTTGAAAAAAATGGGTGTTAATGCAGCCGAAGAGTTTTCTAGAAGATTAGATGAAGTGATTTCATCAGCGGATGAATTAGATGATTAATTGTTCGTTAATAGGATACAATAGCCTATATGATAGATGAGAGGAGTTTATGATGGATTTATTATTATTAGATATTAATCCGATTGCTTTCCATTTAGGACCTATCCCTGTTCGTTGGTATGGATTACTAATTGTATCGGGTATTATTTTAGCTTATATTGTTGGACAAAGAGAGGCTGTTAAGAGGGGCCTACCGGAGGATTTTCTTGCGGATTTATTACTATGGGCTGTTCCTATATCCATAATATGCGCACGTATTTATTATGTAGCGATGCGTTGGGATTATTATAGTGAAAACCCGGGGAAAATTATTGAAATTTGGAATGGTGGTATCGCTATTCACGGTGCACTTATTGGGGCATTTTTGACAGGTTACATATTCACTCGTAGAAGAAATATAAGCTTTTTACGAGTAGCAGATATTGCGGCACCGAGTATTTTAATTGGACAGATAATTGGACGCTGGGGAAATTTTATGAACCAGGAAGCTTATGGTGGTCCAGTATCACGTGAATTTTTAGAACAATTAATGTTGCCAGATTGGATTATTAATCAAATGTACATTGAAGAATTAGGAACTTACGCACATCCTACTTTTTTATATGAATCCATTTGGAACTTCATTGGGCTAATTATTTTACTAGTATTACGCAAAGTAAATTTAAATCGTGGGGAAATATTCTTCAGTTACTTAATTTGGTATTCAATCGGTCGATTCTTTATAGAAGGTTTGCGTACAGATAGCCTGTATTTAGTAGGGGATTTACGTTCAGCTCAGGTTGTTTCGATAATAGGCATTGTAGTGGGTCTTGGTGCGATTATTTACCGTCGTATAAAAGTAAAACCCGCAGTGAAATATTTAGATAATAAATAGGGGGTTCGAAAAGTGACTGTAAAAGCATTACTATTTGATTTTGATGGTACATTACTCAATACAAATGATTTAATCATTCAAACATTTATGCATGTTTTAAACGAGCGATTTCCCGGGCAATATTCGCCAAAAGATTGCCTAAAGTTCCTTGGACCATCCCTAAAACAGACATTTAGTGACATTGCTCCTGGTGAAGAGGAAGCAATGATTACAAAGTATCGTGAATATAATGAAGCGCATCACGATGAGCTTGTCACTCAATATCCTGATGTGGTCTCAACTTTAGAGCAATTAAAGGATATGGGCATCGAATTAGCAATTGTGTCTACAAAGCGTAATGGGATGATTGACCGTGGATTATCTGTACTAGGAGCAAGTCATTTATTTGATATCCGTATTGGCACGGATGATGTGAAAAATGTAAAGCCTAATCCAGAGCCTGTTTTGCTTGCGCTTGAACGCCTTGGAGTAAACAAGGAAGAGGCCATTATGATTGGTGACAATTCCCATGATATTGAGGCAGGACATAACGCTGGAGTTAGAACAGCTGGTGTCGCATGGGCATTTAAAGGTGAGGAATACTTACAGCAATTCAAACCGGAATATATGTTGCATCATATGACGGATTTATTTGAAATTGTGAAAGCGGGGTAAGTAAATGGCACGTAAAACAGAACGCTATCGTGTCGAAGGAGCAAACTCGCTTTGGAATATTTATGACACGGTGTCCTTTTGGAAGGTGATGAAGTGTTTCATTGTCATTCAAATTGGACGCTTCACACCATTTTTACGTGTGAAAAACTGGTTGTATAGAACTTTTTTAAAAATGGACATTGGTGAACAAACTTCCATAGCTTTAATGGTTATGCCAGATACAATGTTTCCGGAACGTATTCACATTGGTGACAATACCGTTATAGGCTTCAATACGACAATTTTGGCGCATGAATATTTAATAGAGGAATATCGTCTAGGGGATGTTCGTATTGGCAATGAAGTAATGGTTGGTGCTAATTCAACGATACTACCAGGTGTAACGATAGGTGACGGTGCGATCGTGTCTGCTGCAACCCTTGTACATAAGGATGTGCCAGCAGGCTGTCTAGCAGGTGGCAATCCTATGCAAATTATTTATTCAGCTGAACAGATGGCGGAACGAAAACGCAATGAAGTAGTAGAATGGTGCACGCCAAAAAAATAAAAATATCGAAACTGTGCAAGCTTTGCTGTGCACAGTTTTTTTTGAAAAGGTATTGTGAAATGAAGGGATCATATTAAATTAGGCAAAACGTCCACTACTAAGTTTGTATCTTTTGAAATGTCACTCTGATGTATAGTGATAAAACGAAACTTTTGCAACAAGTGTTTCCTATGCAAAGTGAAGTCTATTCTGTTCGATTAAGGGAGTAGTCATGGTGTTCATTTTTTAATTGAATAAAACTTATAAAGGTTCTACACTATCGCTGATTGGAGTGGAAGGCTACTCGACTCCCGTGGGAAGGCGAGACAGGCGAGACCCTGAGGCCAACATGATGTTGGTCACGAAGGCATTGTCACAGGACGTGACGCATTTAGCCTTTGTTCCTTTAGCGGAGGAAGCGGCTCGACGCTCGCCCACTGGAAAGCGAGTAACCTGGAACGGAAATCACTCGCCATAAAATTCATATAGATTTCCTTGACGATTTTATTTTTCAATACCTTAAACTGTGCTAGCCCTCACTACGCACAGTTTTTTTGTCTAAAGATTTATTAGTTTAAGAAGGAAAAAGCTTACTCTGTTGATTAAAGTTTAAATTTTTTTATTTTTAAGTATAATTAACAGAATAATCAGTATTGAAATTATTCGATAATTTCACGGAGTTGCATTGACGGAAAAGAAGAAATAAGTTAGAATTCTTTCATAATCTAATTCTCTAACACTCTAGTGAGTTAAAGTGAATCGTAAGGAAGTGTCAAAATGTCGTCGATTAAAATGTTTGAAAAACCACTTGGAATGCGCGATACATTTCCACAAATATTCGAAAAGGTAGAGACTGTTAGAAATACTGGACGAGACTTTTTATGCCGAAGAGGCTATGAATTTATTAAAACACCTGCAGTAGAGTATTTCGATACAGTCGGTAAAGCATCTGCAATAGCCGATGCGCATTTATTCAAATTAGTAGATAGTCAAGGCAACACGTTAGTATTACGACCTGATATGACAACACCGATTGCACGCGTGGTAACCTCAAAACTATTAAAAGAGATGATCCCAGTACGTCTCGCTTATTTTGCTAGCGTCTTTCGCGCACAGGAAGCGGAAGGTGGGCGTCCGGCAGAATTTGATCAAATGGGGATCGAGTTAATTGGAGACAATTCTGTATTTGCTGATGCTGAAGTTATTGTGACAGCTATGGAGATATTAAAGCATTTTGGATTAGTGAATTTTAAAATGACGATCGGTCATGCAGGTATATTAAATTGTATTTTACAAGATTATACAGAAAGCGTAGAACAACAAAATATACTGCGAGCACTCCTTGTGTCACGTAATTATGTAGGATTTGAAGAAGCGGTAGAATCATTTGATTTACCTAAAACAAAATCAGATGCATTACTGCAATTTATTGAGGAAGCTATGCATGTTAAAGAAATTCAAGATATTGAAAAATACGTGCGGAAAAATGACGCATTAGAATATATGCAGCAGCTCGCTAAACTACTTGAAATTGCAGACTTAGCTGATTATGTAGCCTTTGATTTTACACTTTCTAGTCATATGAGCTATTACACAGGCATGTTATTCGAAGTGTTTGCTACCGGCAGTGGTTTTCCATTAGGCAATGGGGGACGCTATGACGGATTACTGGAGGTATTTGGGTCAAAAGTAGGTGCTACAGGATTTAGTATTCGCGTTGATCGCTTATTAGAAACACTGGATGGGCAGTCTGTTGAACGACAAGAGGCTACTGTCGTGTTATTTGAGGAAGAACAATTTGAAGAGGCAATTGTAAAAGTAAAAACGCTACGAGCAGCTGGTAAACAGGCAACCTTGCAGTTAAGGAGTAGCCTTGTTGAAGAAGAAGCATTTTTAGCACACTTCACAGAAGTAGTGATTGTGGGACAGGGGGACGTTGACGGTGAATGAATTAACGATTGCTATGCCGAAGGGACGCATTTTTGACGAAGCATACGAGATGCTTTTAGAAGCCGGCTTTAATTTACCAGAAGAAGTCGAAATGTCCCGTAAATTAATGCTTGAAATTCCAGAAGAGAAAATTCGTTTCATATTAGCAAAGCCAATGGATGTGCCTGTGTATGTTGAACATGGTGTAGCGGACATTGGTATTGCTGGGAAGGATGTTTTGTTAGAACAGCAACGCGAAGTGCATGAGTTACTGGATTTGAAAATAAGTACTTGTTATATAGCTTCAGCAGGCTTACCTAATACGACAATGAATGAAATTGCACCAAGAATAGCGACAAAATATCCTAATATTGCAATGAAATATTATAAGGGTATTGGCGAGCAGGTTGAAATTATTGAGCTAAATGGTTCGATTGAATTGGCACCCATGATTAGCTTAGCAGATCGAATTGTCGATATTGTTTCAACCGGTCGTACGCTGAAAGAAAATGGCTTAGTGGAATATGAATTTATTACCGACGTATCATCACGATTAATTGCCAACCCTGTAAGCTATCGCATGAAGAGTGACCGTATTATCGATCTCGTGAAACGTTTAAAGAAATGTGTTAAATAAATTAAGCCTCCTGTTGGAAGGGGCACCTATATGAATACCTAGATTTAAAGGAGATTAATCCTATGAAAATAGTAAAGCTAGAAAAAGGTATTTCCTTAAAACGACCACTGGAAGGTGGAAATGAAGAACAGTTAAAGGTTGTACGCCAAGTATTGAAAGATGTTCGTGCACAAGGTGACGCAGCCATACGTTCTTATACTGAAAAATGGGATGGTTTTGCCCCTAATCATTTACGCGTAACGAAGGAAGAGTTAGAAGAGGGCGCTAAAACAATTGATCAACAGCTTTATGCTGATTTAACAGAAGCCGCTCAAAATATTCGCCTTTATCACGAGCAGCAAAAGCGTTCAGGTTATCGCATGGAGCTTGCAGATGGTTCATGGCTTGGACAACGAATTACTGCTCTCGATGCAGTAGGTCTTTATGTTCCAGGCGGTACAGCAGCATATCCGTCTTCGGTATTGATGAATGTGATTCCTGCACAAGTTGCTGGTGTCAATCGTATTGTGATGACATCTCCAGCAGGTCGCGATGGAAAATTACCTCCAGGTGTACTTGCGGCAGCGCATATTTTAGGGGTAGAAGAAATATATAAAATCGGTGGTGCTCAGGCGATTGCGGCTCTTGCATATGGTACAGAGACGATTTCTCCCGTTGATAAAATTACAGGCCCAGGAAATATTTTTGTAGCATTAGCAAAACGTGAAGTATTTGGTGAGGTAGCAATTGATATGATTGCAGGCCCAAGTGAAATTGCAGTGCTAGCGGATGATACAGCATTTGCTGATGAAATCGCGGCCGATCTTTTATCACAGGCGGAGCATGATAAATTGGCTTGTGCCATTTTAGTAACGACTTCTGAGCAATTGGCTAAAAAAGTAGCCGATGAGGTGGAGAAGCAATTAACGATTTTACCGCGTGAAGAGGTAGCGCGAGCATCGATAGAAAACTTTGGTGCCATTTATGTGGCCGATACGTTGGCAGACGCCATAGATGCGATTAATTCGCTAGCACCTGAGCATCTAGAAATTGTCACAAAAAATGCTGAGGCTGTAGCGGAGCAAGTACGACATGCAGGTGGTATTTTCATCGGTCGTTATAGCTCAGAACCAGTGGGTGATTACTTTGCAGGGACAAATCATGTTCTACCAACGAATAGCACGGCACGCTTTGCAAGTGGTTTAAGTGTTGATGATTTTGTGAAAAAATCGAGCATCGTCTTTTATAGTGAAAAAACTTGGGCAGAAAATGCACCGAAAATTGCACGTCTGGCACGTATGGAAGGCTTAGAGGGTCATGCCCGTGCAGTCGAATCGCGAGGATGGGAAAAGGAGTAGTACTATGACTGAAAAGAAACGATATGCAAAAGTTGAACGTACAACCAATGAAACACAAATTTCGGTTGCCATCAATTTAGATGGTGAAGGAAAGGCGGATATTGAAACGGGTGTTGACTTTATGGATCATATGCTTGATTTATTTATCAAACATGGGCTTTTTGATGGGACGATACAAGCGAAAGGTGATACCTATATAGATGATCACCATACAACAGAAGACCTCGGAATTGTATTAGGCCAAGCTATTCGTGAAGCGCTCGGTGATAAAAAAGGAATAAAGCGTTACGGGACAGCATTTGTGCCAATGGATGATGCGCTTGCACAGGTCGTTGTGGATTGCTCGAATCGTCCGCACTTAGAATATCGTGTGCCACCATTGAAGGAAAAGGTCGGTAGTTTTGATACTGAATTAGTACATGAATTTTTGTGGAAGTTTGCACTTGAGGCAAGGATGAATGTTCATGTCATCGTACCTTACGGACAAAATACTCATCATATTATCGAAGCTATTTTTAAAGCATTAGCACGTGCCATTGACGCAGCGGTAGAAATTGATCCACGTGTGAAAGGTGTACCATCGACTAAGGGGCTGTTAACGTGAAAATAGGTGTTATTGATTATGGAATGGGGAATTTATTTAGTGTTGAACAAGCCTTAAAACGTCTTGGCTGTGAGGTCATTGTCACATCTGACGAGACTGAGCTAGATGCAACAGATGCGCTGTTGCTTCCTGGTGTTGGGGCATTTCCAGATGCCATCAAACGTTTAGCTGAAACGAATTTAGATCGATATTTACAGAAGGTGAAAGCTGAAAATCGACCACTTCTCGGAATTTGCTTAGGCATGCAATTATTATTCGAGCAAAGTGAAGAAGTGACCACTACGCAGGGTTTGGGCTTTTTTAAAGGAAGCATTAAACGATTTAGTGGTGACAATGCAGGGCAGAAGTACCGAGTACCGCATATGGGATGGAATGAGCTCGTAGTAACAGAGCGACCTTCATGGTTAAAGGGTGAAGGGACGGCAAGACATGTTTATTTTGTGCATTCATTTTACGCGACCGATATTGATGAAACTGAGCTCGTCGCTTATGCGAATTACCATGGTATTAAAGTTCCTGGCATTGTTTCGAATGGCTCGATTACGGGCATGCAGTTCCATCCCGAAAAGTCAGGTGAACTAGGTATGTATTTATTAAAGCAGTGGTTGGAGGGGGTGGCCTCATGTTAACAAAGCGCATTATCCCATGTCTTGACGTGAAAGAGGGACGTGTTGTAAAAGGTGTACAGTTTGTGTCATTACGTGATGCGGGTGACCCAGTAGAGCTTGCGAAGTTTTATGATGGGCAAGGGGCAGATGAGCTTGTGTTTCTAGATATCTCGGCATCACATGAAGGTCGTGAAACAATGGTGGATGTCGTCCGACAAACTGCAGCTACATTAGCCATTCCATTCACAGTAGGTGGTGGAATCCGGACATTAGATGATATGAAACGCATTTTACGTGCAGGTGCTGATAAAGTATCCGTGAATACTTCTGCATTAGAGCGACCGGAGCTGATTAAAGAAGGTTCTGATTTTTTTGGCACACAATGTATTGTTGTCGCTATTGATGCCCGCTTTAGTAAGGAAGATGCTACATGGATGGTGTATACGCATGGAGGCCGAAACAAAACAACATGGAAGGCAACTGAGTGGGCAAAGGAAGCGGTTCGCTTAGGTGCTGGTGAAATTTTATTAACGAGTATGAACCAGGACGGCGAGAAATCAGGTTTTGATTTAGCCTTAACAAAAGCTGTGAGAGAAGCTGTGACAGTTCCTGTTATTGCAAGTGGCGGTGCAGGGAATGCCGACCATTTTTACGAGGTGTTAGCTGAAGATGTCGATGCAGATGCAGCACTTGCCGCATCTATCTTCCATTACAAAGAAACAAGCGTAGCACAAGTAAAAGAGTACTTACGTGAAAAAGGAGTGGCAGTAAGATGATGGACAGCATTAAATTTGATGAAAAAGGTCTTGTCACTGCAGTTGTACAAGATGCGAATACAAAAGAAGTACTAACTGTAGCGTATATGAATAAAGAATCGCTAGAAAAAACACTTGAATCGGGAGAAACATGGTTCTACTCACGTTCACGTCAAGAGCTCTGGCACAAAGGGGCAACTAGTGGTCATACACAAAAAGTTGTATCAATTAAAGCTGACTGTGACGGTGATGCATTAGTCGTGGAAGTAATTCCTGCTGGCCCAGCTTGTCATAATGGAACAACTTCTTGCTTTACAGAAATTATTCAGCAAAATGCCAAGGTCGGATCTGTTGAGATTATTTCTAAACTTGCCAATGTTATTGCGAAGCGTGAGCAAGAAATGCCAGAAGGGGCGTATACTACATATTTATTCGATAAAGGGATCGATAAAATCTGTAAAAAAGTTGGAGAAGAAGCAACTGAGGTTGTTATAGGTGCTAAAAATCGCGATACAGAAGAAGTAAAATGGGAGGCTGCCGATTTAATTTACCATCTACTCGTGTTACTACAAGAGCAAAAAGTAAGCGTTTATGACGTGTTACATGTGTTAGAAAAACGTCATGAGGAGAAATAACGGCATATTGCTTATTGTATGTTATAATAGAAGTTACTGTGTAAAGGAACGTATGATACGTTCCTTATTTCTTGTTTCGGAGGAAATGTATTGGAAAAGAAACGTCAAAAAGAGAATCAAACGAATATAGTGTCGTTCATTCCAACAGGCGACTATTATTATAAAAAATCAATTCAAGCAATGAATAGCGGACAAATGAATAAAGCCTATAAATATTTACAGCGAGCAGTTGATTTAAGTCCTGATGATCCAATGATTTTATTGCAGTTAGCGATAGTAGAGTTAGAGGGTCAACGTTTCGAGGAAGCGTATGATCTTCTTCGTCGTGCCTATCAGATAGATAAAGAAAATCCGGAAATTATTTTTTACATGGCAGAGGTTTCAGGATGTATCGGTATTATACAGGATGCTAAACGCTTTGCAGAGCAATATTTAGAAATAGAGCCAGAGGGTGCTTATGCTGATGAAGCTGCTGAGATATTAGACTTTGTTGATATTGAGCAGGATGACTTTGAAGAGCTTGAAGGTTCTGCTGAAGATTTATATCGGCAGGAGCAAGCAAGACGTTGTATGGAAAAGGGAGATTTCCCTGAAGCTATTAATATGCTAGAAGAGTTAATTGAAGATAGACCAGATTTTTGGTCAGCTTATAACAACTTAGCCCTTGCCTATTTTTATGTTGGTGAAGCAGAACAGGCGAAGGCGCTTCTAAACAATGTATTACGTGAAAATAAAGGGAATTTACATGCACTATGTAATTTAACGGTTATCGCGTACTATGAAAAAAATGAAGAAGATTTAAAAGATCTTTTAGAAGTACTTGTGAAAATTCAGCCATACTTATGGGAACATCGCTATAAGTTGGGTGCAACATTAGCGCTCGTTGGACAATATGAATTAGCATTTAAATGGTTGCGTAGCATGCAAAAAAGAGGCTATGTAGGCGATGCTGGCTTTTACTTTTGGTTATCTCATGCAGCTTATTTCTCAGGACATGAAGAAATATCAAAGAGTGCATGGGAGCAACTACTTGAGCTAGATCCTGAAAAAGAAGGCTTTGAACCTTGGCGCCAAGAAGAAAACACATATTCACTGGATGCATTAGAACACGACCGTGATTATATTGTGGAGAAGCTGGAGAGCGATTATACAAGTGAACGCATATTTGGGTTATTTTTACTAAGTTGTACAGCGCATAAACAGGAAATTATCGCACATCCCAAATGGATAGATGTTGACCAATGTAATGCGTATGAAAAGCTGTTCCTAGCTTATGCACTAGGACATCAATTTGATATGAAAAACAAAGTAGAGGCTAGCTTTATACGAGCAGTAAGTGTGTCAGAAATTTTACTTGAACAGTATGGTAAGCTGACGACATTAATTGCACCGATGTTCCAAATGTGGTTTGTACTTTGTGAGCAAGCATTGATAAACAATTATCGTTTCACAAATCCAGCGGCTATTGCAGGAGCAAATGACTACTTATTCCGCTCTTCTCGTAATCTCAAGGTGACAAAAAAAGAGATAGCTCAGCAATACGGAGTATCCGTGTCAACATTATCGAAGTATATTGATGAAATTTTAATGTTTTTACCAAGTACGAATAATTAGACTTTGAGCAACATAGTTGAATAACTTTTTACTTTCACATACGATGAACATACTGAAGTTATTATCAATGGAGTCTTGGCTGCGTCCGAGGCATTATCTACATTCAGTAGGTGTTTGTGCATCTACTGAATGAAGGTAAAAAAGTATTTGTTTAGGGGGAAGTATTTATGTCAGAAGAAAAAATTTATGATGTGGTAATTATTGGTGCAGGTCCGGCTGGTATGACTGCGGCTGTTTATACATCACGTGCCAACCTTTCAACTTTAATGATTGAACGTGGGATCCCTGGCGGACAAATGGCAAATACAGAAGAAGTAGAAAACTATC
>Ga0209676_1000842_pt1 | contig 39670 bp, 42 predicted proteins | sample AraplaCvi_mLB_r2_FD_184282 | JGI IMG/M metagenome (GOLD analysis project Ga0209676, IMG submission 184282) | Arabidopsis root microbial communities from North Carolina, USA - plate scrape MF_Cvi_mLB_r2 (SPAdes) (version 2) | ecosystem: Host-associated > Plants > Roots > Endosphere | place: USA... | reverse complement strand
CTGCACCTGGAAGTCGGCGCTGCGAGTCTGGCCCGAATTACCGCGCTTTTCCAACCAGATGCTGCGCTACCAGCGCATGCCGGAGGGTCTTGTACATGAGATCGGCCTGCCGGCCCATCGTGCCCTGCCCGACGCCTACGTCACGGCGCATCATCTCCGCGACTTGTTGAATGCGACATCTCTGGACCAACTCCTGGCCTGGAGCCGCGAACCGGGTCTACTGCCCCGCGTCCCCGCCGGCCCGGACCGCGGCAAAGGCTGGGATCGGATCTCTGATCAAGCGCTTGAGGACTTCGCGCGTGATCGCGATATCGACGTCCGTTTCAGTGCCGAGACGGAGTTGACACGGCGCGGAGAACGCCAGGGGCCGGAGCCGCTCGAACCTGCCCAGCGGACCCTTCTATGATCAAGGCACAAGACAGCCCCTCATATCCGCAAACGCCGGATGGGCGATATTTCGTGGTGCGCGGCAGGCTCTGGCGCAAGAGCAATCCGGCGCTCGACGATTTCGCGCGTTCTTGCCAGCGCTTCCGGATACTCTGAAAACAGCCGGTGCATTTGCCGAACGAGGCGGCGCTGCGTTCGAACGTTGCGTCATCGAAGGACCAGGGCGGCGACCATGTCTGCCTGAGAAACCTGCAGATCTGACGCCGCTGCTGCTCGGGGCCCTTCCGACCCCGCTCGATATGGAAATAATACTGATACCAGTGCCGCGCCTCCCGGTCTGGAGCACCGGGGTTGGCGGTGCCGGCGATATCCTGGATGTTGTAACCCGCCCCCGCGCTCACTAGTCCTATCACCCGCTCCGGCCACAGAGCGGAAACGATGCAGGCGGCCCGGCCACCCCAGTCGTAGCCGCCGAGAATCGCTTTTTCGATGCCGAGGGCGTCCATCAATGACAGCAGGTCCGCGCCCAAGGCCGCCTGTTCACCAGAACGTGGCGTCGTCGGCGATAGGAAGCGGGTCGCGCCGTAGCCGCGAAGGAACGGTACGATACAACGGTGCCCGGAGGCGGCAAGGGTGCTTGCCACCTCGTCGTAGGCATGTTCATCATAGGGGAACCCATGAAGCAGGATCGTTGCCACACCGTCTGCCGGGCCGAGCTCGAAGTATGCAATATCGAGCACACCGGCGCGGACCTGATTCAAATCCTGATCCTGAACCAGGTTTCCCCTTCAGTAGATTGTTCATGCGACGCCTTTGCCGCCGGTCACGCCGTAGACTTCACCGTTGATGAAGCTAGCCGAGGCGCAAGGCTATAGCTCCGCCGATCATGCCAGTGCCGATGATACCGATGGAAGGCATTTGAAGTCTCCTGATTAAAGTCAAAAGGGGTCACGCCGAGATCGAGTCCCTGGCATGAGTGCGAAAGGACAATTGCAGCTTGATTGGAAATCAGCCGCGATAGACCGGGGTCGATCCGGAGGCACGCTGTCTGTCTCCAAGGGCGAGCATTTTTTCTTCCAGAACCTGGATGTTGCTCTCGCCGACAACCAGGCCCTCAGCCGTTGCGTGAACCGAGTAGTAGCCGAGGTGCAGATCGTGCGGGTGCGGGATTGCCGATCCGAGAACAAAGGTTGCCCCGTCTGGACCACCTTCGAGCGCAATCGCCGTGTCGTCATCGGAGAAAATAAGCAGTTCGCCGTTGGACGCGGCGGCGGAGCCAACAAGGCTTCCATTCGAAACCGCAAGCCAGCCAACCGTATGGCCGCTCGGCGGGACGTAAGCGGATCAAAACATCAGTCGTGATCGGAGCGTTAGCGTTTGGCTAACCCTGCCGCCGACCAACGGTCGTCGATAACCAGCGCTCTCGGCAAAACGAGAATCCATAGGGACAAGCCCACGAAGGGAAGCACCTATAGCGCCTCACCTCGCTCAAATGTCACGGATCACATCGCTCAGCCTTCATCATTCCAGTTGAAACCCGCTGACCCGTTCCGTTGCGCTTGAGGGCAAGGTTGACCAGCCGCCGGAACGTGGGGCACTCCATGTGCGACGGAGCGGGGCAGTCGGCGACATGGCGGAGCGTCTCGCGCAATGCCTTCAACTGACCAATCTGCCGATCGATCTGCTCGGCTTTGTGGCGCAGCACGTCACGGGGCAAGTCCGGCAACCCGTTGCGGCCGAACATGCCGGCAATCTCATTCAGTGAGAAGCCCGCCGATTTTCCCATCGTGATGACCTGCAGCTGAAGCAGAACTTCAGGTGGGAACTGCCGACGCAGCCCATGCCGCGATACCGAGGAGATAAGTCCTGCCTCCTCGTAGTATCGGAGTGCCGACGGTTTGATCCCGGTGCGAGCCGCGACCTTACCGATATCCAGAAATTTCATGCTTGACCTCAACCTGACTTGAAGTGGCAGCTTGCTCCTCAGTTGACATTTCGACAAGAGGAAACGACTTTGGACCACAGATCACACCGCATGACGAGTATCTGGACTGGCACCACCTTCGCCCTGTCACTGGCCATGGGCTTGGCCTCCCTTGGGACCAGTATCGCCAACATCGCGCTGCCCGAGTTGACCAAAGCCTTCGCTGCATCGCTTCCTGAGGTGCAAGCCGTCATCGTTGCATATCTCGTTACCTTGACGATGACGGTCGTCATCGCCGGTCGTCTCGCGGATCGCTATGGTATGAGGGTGATGCTTGTGAGCGGCCTGGTACTGTTCACGGTCGCCACGTTGCTATGCGCTGTCGCGCCAAGCCTTTTTATGCTAATCTTGGCTCGAGGACTTCAGGGCGTCGGCGCTGCATTTCTGATGACGCTCTCCATGGCGCTGATGCGCCAGACCGCTGATGAGTCCTCCGTAGGGCAAGCGATGGGCGCGTTGGGCACCGTCTCGGCCATTGGAACGGCACTTGGCCCATCGCTCGGCGGGTTGATGATCCCGCTCTGGGGCTGGCGAGGAATTTTCTGGATACAGATGCCGCTTGCGATCTTGGCGCTGGTGTTGGCGGTGTCATTCCTTCCGCGAGATGTTGGCGCAAACCATGCCAAGGCGCCGAGCCTTTGGTCAGTCATGAACAGGAGCCTCCTGCTCAACCTCATCGTGAACGTGATAGTCGCTGGAACCATGATGACCACCCTGGTGGTGGGGCCCTTCTATCTCAGCCTCGCGCTGGAGCTTCCCGTGTCCCAGGTCGGCGTAGTGATGGCGATCGGCCCGGTTATCTCGATCTTCAGCGGCGTTCCCGCCGGCCGGCTGGTCGATGCCTGGGGGAGCAGCCGGACGCTGACCATCGGCCTTGCCCTGTTAGCCACCGGCACATTTATGCTCGCATTCGTGCCAAACATGATCGGTGTCGCCGGTTACGTTTTCTCTTTAATCATCTTGACGCCGGGCTACCAGCTCTTCCAGGCGGCCAACAACACCGCGGCCCTGGCGGATGTGGCCAAGGACCGTCGGGGTACGGTATCCGGCCTTCTGGGATTATCCCGCAATGTCGGGCTGATCGCGGGCGCATCGCTTATGGGGATGCTTTTTGCCTTCGGCGCCGGGATAAACGATATTACCCATGCATCGGGCTCCGCAATTGGCTCAGGAATGACCCTGACGTTCGCCATTGCAGGCATAGCGACCCTGTCCGCACTCGCCGGCACCTTTCGCCTGAGAGGTTCACGATCTTGACGAAATCAGAAAACGTCCCGTTTCTGACAAAGGCCAACCGCCTGAATAGAGAGTGTCGAATTGTTCAACGGGAATGACCGATACGAAGTCGATTGCGGAATGTCCGTTTTTCGGCGCCCGTCTATGCAATAGCTGCCATTCGATACAGATCGGCCAAACCGGACAACGCGATAATTCAACGGTGAGGACTGGGCACGAAGATTTAATTCGCCGATCTGACACTGACCGGAGGGATTCCGAACTGAGCTTGAACGCCCTGCTGAACGCAGCCTCGGATTTGCAGACAAGCCAGAGCATTACCCGAAGAGACGGATCGCCTTGGCCCGACAGAGATCTTGCAGAAAGCATTGCAGTTTATCCGACCTGAAATCAACCGCGCTGACGCGCTGCCAATGGAGCCTACCAATGAAAACTCTTCTTATGTCAGCCTTCATGCTGTCATCCACCATCCTAGGCATTGCCCCCGCCTTCGCCCCAGACCGCCCCCAAGCCCATCAAGAATATCGTGCTGGTGCATGGCGCCTTCGTCGACGAAACCAGCTGGGACGGCGTCGTAGCCATCCTTAAGGCCAAGGGCTTCAAAGTCACCGCCGTCAAGAACCCGCTGACCTCGCTGGCCGACGATGTCGCCGCCACCAACGCAGTTCTCGATGCGTAGGACGGCCCAACCGTGCTCGTCGGTCATTCCTGGGGCGGCGTGGTCATGGGGGAACCGGCAATACTTCCAAGGTCGCATCGCTGGTTTATATTTCCGCGTTCGCACCGGACAAGGGCGAGACGATTTCCGCGCTGGCAGCGAGTGGTCCGGCCACGCCAGGCGTCAAGGCCATCCGGTCCGACGCCAAGGGTTATCTCACGATCGATCCTGCCGTCTTCCCAAGCGCGGTGGCCGGCGATCTGCCGAAGCAAATCGGCGAGCATCTGGCGGCCCACCAGATGCCGATCAACCACACTGCCTTCGACACGCCGGTCGAAGTCGCCGCTTGGCACGACAAGCCGAGCTGGTATGTCCTGAGCTCGAAGGATCTCACTCTCGATCCCCACGCACAGGAATTCTTTGCCGAACGCATCAAGGCCAAGTTGACCCAGGTTGATGGTAGCCACGCGTCCTTGGCATCACATGCCGCAGAGGCCGCCGCGGTCATCGAAGCTGCGGCTGGAGCAAAATAATCAAGAGCTCCCGCAACACCGCGGACCCTTCTGGTGCCGACGGAATACGTACCCCGACTTTTCAAAAAGTCGGGGTACACGACGTTTCCGCACACAAACGTGATATCACCGGCAGCAACCACATATATCCGCGTTCAACACCCTGTTCGATTCATATAGAGGAGCGAGCTCCGCACATAGGGCAAGCAGGCGCTCAAGGTGCTGGGATCGAAACCGCGCTTGCGCGAGATCCGGGCCAGGCAATGAAGAGTAGAAACCGCGGCAATTGGGAAGAGAATGCGCTCGAGCAATATGTCGACTTTCTGCGCACATATAGTCGGTAACGAGGACAAGATGTGCGTCACTACGGTAGGCGGTCAAACCTTGATCGATCCTTCCGTAAGAAAGCCAGACTGCGAGAAGAAGGGGAATGCAAACAGAAGATAGGATTCTCTTGGTAACTGCGACATCAGACAAACGCATTGAAGACCGTCCGGAACGAAGCTGGCGTCATGCCGAGATGCCGCAATTCATTCCCGGCACCTTGCTCTATCATCCGGACGAGGCGCCATCTTTGATGCAACGCAAACAGCCGCCGCGCCGTGCGGGAAGCAAGGCGTATTGGCGCCAGCGTCTTCGTTGTGACGGTGGACAAGGATGCGAAATTATCTGCCGGCGATGTTCGGCCGCAAAGCCTAGTTGCCCGGCGCCGGCCCCTCTTTGTGCAAAGTCAACGACAGCGCCGCGTTTCTGCAAAATAGCATCCGCCGCGTAGAGAACAACGGTAAGCCCCGAAAGGGCGATCGCCAGGTAAAACGGCCAGTCCGCCGCTAAGCCCGCTCCATCGAGGACGATGCCGCAGACGCCGGCGATAAGAACCGCAGCCAGCAGCCACGCCTCGCCGTCTGCGAGGCCGTCAATGCGCCCTCAGGTATGAGCCCTGCCGGTCAGCAGTCTTATCCGGCATCACTGCGCCTCCACGTCGAAAAGACAAAGGCTACGGAATAATGACCGGCTTCCGCGTCGAGGCGACGATCGGCGTTTCAAGACGGGTCCGATGCACCATACAAGATCGTACTTCAGGAGAAGTGACGACGCTCACGATGGCGAGCGATGCGATCGACTGCGGCTGACAGGAGAAGCGACAATAGCAGAACGATCGGCCCAGCCATCTGCAGAGCATAGATGGAGGGTTCGCTCCAGTGCAAGGCCGCGCCTACGAGAGCTCCAGCGATCGACGCGGCCAAAGCAAGCAGAAGCGAGCCGACAGTGCCAGCAGCGAGCGCGGCGATAAAAGCTCCCGACATCACCCCGATAAGTGTCGCACCCCACATCTCATTTCTCCAACGACTGTTACCGGCCGAGAATTACTTATCGACATTCAACCAACCTCGCGCTGTACTGGTCAAGGCTTCGGCGTCACGCCGACAGCCATCGTGTAGCCGCGACCGCGACAAACGTCACGACGATGAGAAAGAGGTAATCGATCAATTCGGAGCGCAGCGGCTGCCGGGGCTTCCTCGACGTGCGCGAGGCGGAGAACAATCGTTTCATCTATCATCAATCCAGTGCGTTGCAACGCGTATCTAAGCCTGCAGTTCGCATTTTCCAGATAGATCTCGCCGAGACCTTACTTTTAGAACCCGCTTAACTTAACCGTAAGCTGGCCGTTGTAGTATCGGCGCAACCTTAACTTCCCCAAAAAAGCCGTTCGTGGATTACGAAGAAAAGCGCTTGCACGCGCTCACAAGCCTTAACCTGCTTGATACGCCGCCTAGCGAGAGCTTTGACCGCATCACGAGGATGGCCGCCCAGATATTTCAGCTCCCCATTGCCGCGGTTTCGCTCACAGATATCGACCGGCAGTGGTTCAAGTCCAAGGTGGGTGTCGATCACGGTGCCATTCCGCGAACGAAAGCGCCCTGTGCGCAGGTCGCGGACAACTGCAAACTGGTCGTCATTGAAGATTTCGAGCGCGACGAACGATATTGCGACAGCCTCCTTGGCATAAGCGGGATCCGCTTCTACGCAGGCGCACCTCTCACAACTCGAGACGGGTACACCCTTGGCGCGCTCTGCGTTCTGGGCACAGAGCCCAGGAAGATTACAGAGGCAGAGAGTAGTGCCCTGCAAGACCTCGCTTCGATGGTCATGTCGCAGATCGAACTCCAACACCCTCCGGCGCGCTTGCCCATTGGCCTGATCTTCGCCCTATCGTAGAGAGCGGCAATGTCACGGAGGAGAAGCGCCTCCGCCTGGAGGCGGATGCTCCTTGCGGAAGTGGGCGCGCCGGCGCCCTTCCGATCTCGTCCAGGCCTGCCTTGGCGAGCTGCGCAATGTGATCGTGACCCGCATCGGCCGAGACCCGCTTCGGGGTTCGGTGGAGCAGTGCCTGGTCAGAGCAAAGTGGAGACAAGGTGCGGCGCAATAGAGCACGCTCCCATAGGGATGCGCTCAAAAAGCAATCGGACTGCCGGGTCACTCGTTTCCGGGCGTAGGACGAACTCTCCAGTCTGCATTGTCCGGCAAATCGGTATAAGCCATCCCCGGAACAAAAGTCAGGAGAAGACATGGAAACCGTGGAGATCAGCGACCGTAGTGACTTCGCCCTATGGGCAATCGAGCGGGCGCGGGAAATCGTAACGTCCGAGGGAGCTGCTTTTGCGATGGCAGCTCGCGATATGAACGAGGAGGCGTTGGCGAACACTGCAGCCGCGCTCGGCAAGGCCATTAGTGATGCGATGTTGGAAGTGTTTGATGGCCTGATAAGTGAGTAGCGCTGTGTGGAGCGCTTAGCGGGCTACTGACCAATATTTCGATATAAATTTTGGTCAGCGTGGTTCAGCTTCCCGGCCCTTCTCCTTCCGTTGCAAACTGTCAGAAACTCGCATATATTTCTGACAGGAGAAATGCTATGCAGAAGCTGACATCGCAAATCATGGGCCATGCTCAACGGCTGCCGGAGGGATCCGCGCTTTCGGCAAAGAGCTTTCTGCATCTCGGAAATCGTGCCGCCCTGGACCAGGCTCTGTCGCGCCTGGCCGAGCGCGGAGAGCTCGTCCGGGCCGGCCGCGGCATCTATATGCGGCCTGTCAAAAGCCGTTTTGGCAGCCGGCCACCGACGGTCGAACAAGCGGTGAAGGCAGTGGCGCAGCAACGCGGTGAGGTCATCGTCTCAAACGGCGCCGCCGCGGCGAATGCCCTTGGCCTGACCACCCAGGTCCCGGTCCGCTCCGTCTACCTGACATCCGGCCGCAGCCGGACGATGAACCTTGGACAGCAGACGGTCGAGCTCAGGCATGTGCCGCGCTGGCAACTGGCCTTGGCCGATCGGCCGGCCGGCGTTGCGGTCCGTGCGCTCGCCTGGCTTGGGCCGGAGAAGGCCGATGAAGCACTGTCGCGGATCAAGCGAAAGCTGCCGCCGGACGCGTTCGGCGAGCTGGTGGCGGCGGCTCCGCAGTTCCCGAGCTGGCTTGCAAGAAGCGTGGGAAAGGCTGCGCATGGCTGATCTGTTCCTCACCTTGTCAAAGGATGACCGGCGCGAAGCCTTGGCTGTGGCAGCCGAACGCACCGGACGGCCCCTTCATCTGCTCGAAAAGGATGTCTGGGTCGTCTGGACGCTGCAGACGCTCTTTTCGTCCAGGCTTGGCGAGCATCTCGTCTTCAAGGGCGGCACCTCGCTTTCGAAAGCCTATGGGGTCATCAAACGGTTCTCCGAGGATGTCGACCTGACCTACGATATCCGCGCCCTGGCGCCGAACTTGGTCGGCGACAATGACGAAGCACTGCCGAAAACCCGCAGCGAGGAGAAACGGTGGACCAGTGAGGTGCGAAAGCGGCTTCCGGTCTGGGTGGCGGACTCGGTCGAGCCGGTGATCTCCGGCGCGTTGCGCGATCAATCTCTTCCGGCGGCAATCCGCCTGGAGGACGATACGCTCTACCTCGACTATGAAGCGGTGAGCAGCGGATCCGGCTATGTCGCCCCGAGCGTCATGCTCGAATTCGGCGCACGATCGACCGGCGAGCCGGCCAGCATCCGCGATGTCGGCTGCGACGCGTCGGGTCAGGTCGATGGTGTCGAATTTCCGACAGCGAGCCCCCGCGTCATGCATGCGGAGCGGACTTTCTGGGAGAAAGCGACCGCAATCCATGTCTTCTGCCTGCAGGAGCGTCTCCGCGGCGATCGCTTTGCCCGCCACTGGCATGACGTCGTTCGGCTGGATGATGCTGGTTTTGCCGACAAAGCATTCGCCGATCGGCAGCTTGCCAATGCCGTGGCGAAACACAAATCCATGTTTCTTTGCCGAAAAGGCGGCCGACCGCTCGCCGATCGACTACGCCGCTGCCGTCAACGGCAATCTTGTTCTGACACCGTCCGGAGATGGTCTCCGTGCGCTCGGCGAAGATTATGGGCGCATGGTCGACGACGGTTTGCTGCTCGGCGATTCCGAGCCGTTCGAGCACCTGATCGAGCGATGCGCGCAAATTCAGGCCCATGCCAACAAACGCGACACGTCGGAATAAGCGATTGCCGGCCCACAGACTGCCCCTCAGTGCTTGCGTCACCACCTCACCCTCGGGGCGTGCCATCGCGTCGATTAATTCGATTTGCTCAGGGCAGGCCCCTTCGATGGGATTCGAGCTGATTGGCTCACTATTTTCAGCAATCTACGGCAGCAAAATTAGTGAAAATTCCGGCTCTTGATCTTCAGCGTATCGATATGAAGATCCGGCACGAACATATCCCTTGCCCGAACCCCGGGAGGCGCTTTTTCGCGTGAATCCGGACTTCCAGGAGAGCCATGGGCGAATTCATCACCGCGGCCGGTCGGCGGGCGAAACGCACCGTCGCGACCGGCAAGCCCCGACAGATCGTCCGACAAGTCGAATAGCTGCTGGGCCAACAGGTGAACCACCTCCCCTTCCCGCTGGATCCTGCCATTGATCGCCATCATACTCGCGCCGAGCACCACGCGGCGCGAGCGCTCGAACAGCTTCGGCCAGACGACGATATTGGCGATGCCGGTCTCATCCTCGATGGTGAGGAACATCACGCCCTTCGCCGAACCTGGCCGCTGGCGTACCAGTACCAGGCCGGCCGCCATCAGCCATTGCCCATCGCGCGCCGTCATCGCCTCGGCACAGGTGACGATCCAAGCCATGCGTTGGTCGCGTGTCAGCACCGCCATCTGCCGATCGTGGAACGGCGCGATATCGGCGTTCGCCTCGATGGTCAGGACGGCATAAGCCTCCGGCCAATCGTCGACCGCCGGCCGCCAGATCCCCGCGAAATAGAACCAGTCGCCATTGGCGAGCGAGAAGCTGAAGCTCATATGGCGAAACTCCGAGGCCGGGACCAGGCAGCGGTGGCTCGGGAAGGTCCGTCCCTCCGATCGGACGACGTTGACGGCGCGCGGGCCGCCGTCGCGGGGACGCAGCCCCCATGGCAACTCCACCATTTCCACATCGCCGTCATGGCGTCTTATGATGACGCGGCGCTCGTCGAGCGGTGCGTCGGACTGGAAAACCTTCGCGCTCACCATAGATAGAACATATCAGGAACAATTTATCGAAGCAACCAACCTGTAATGAGGGGACGCATGTGCAATGATTATCGGCTGATGGTGGATGCTGCGTCGATCGCGAAGGACTTCGCCGATCTGAAGATCAAGATCCGCTTTGATGAAGGCATACCGAACCTCGAAGCGCGGGACGACATCAAGATCACCGACGTGGGCCCGATCGTCAGGACGATCGATGGAGCCGGCGATCAGGCCGAACTCGTGCAGCGGCGCTGGAGTTGGCCAGGACCAAATAAGCGGCCGGTCTATAACTTCAGGTCGGAGGGGCGCGAGTTCACCTCCAATCGCTGCCTGATCATTGCGGACGGCTTCTATGAGTTCACTGACCCGAAAGATCCGAAAAAGAAGCGCAAGGACAAATGGCTGTTCACCAAGAAGGACGAGCCGATCTTCTGCGCCGGCATCTGGCGCGAAACGCCAGACGTTGGCCAGGCCTTCACCATGTTGACGATGGAGCCGGGGCCGGACATCGCGCCGTACCATGACCGTCAGATCGTCATCCTCGAACGTGAGGCGTGGGCAGATTGGCTCGATCCGGCGGTTTCCGCGAAGTCGTTGATTAGGTCGCTCTCAGCGAGAACCTTGATTGTGGAGCAGGTTGGTTGAACCGAATATCCCAGCGCCGCCTGATCGACTGTAGATCCTGAGAATATTCGAAAATAGCTGCCCGCTCGCTAACCGCACTCTTGCGGAGATTAGGGAATTGTACTTCACTCATCTCGATCAACTTTGAGGCGAGGAGACGTCGATGATCCGGTATCTGACAACATGCCTTTTAATTCTGTTCGGATCGGTCGAGGCTCTCGCAAGCCAAGTTACCATCGCCACCTGGAACCTCGGCTGGCACATGAATCAGCAAACGGTCCAGGATTGGATCGGCGAATGTTCGAAGAACTATGTCGAAGATCCGGCCACCGGCAAGTTCAAGCCGTCGCAAGAGGTGGGGTTCAAGCCGGGATGGGACATAGACGCATTCAAGATCGAGGGATGGGACGTCAGCCGCCTCCCCGTCTGTAATGTTTACTTCGCCGGGGGAACCGTTCGCGTCAACCTCGATGCCTATCGCAAGCGGCAGGAGCAGATCGTCAACTTCATCTCAGGGTCCATGCCCGCCGACATCATCGCCTTCCAGGAAGTCAGCGGCGAGCAGTCAGTGCGTGAAGTGCTTCCCAACGGCGGCAGCGACTACGATTTCTGCCCCGTGACGGGATACAAGGTGCAGCGCCTGGTCATCGCCTGGAAGAAAACACTTGGCGAAAAAGTGTCCTGCGCCATGGAGGACGCGCTCAGCCTGCCCACCAACCCTGATGACAAGCGGCCACGCCCGGGTCTTGCCGTCACGCTCAAGATCGATGGGAAACTGCTTCGCGTCCTGGACGTCCACCTCAAGTCGAGCTGCGTGTCGCCATTCGACGGTGGAAATCTGGAGGGGACTGGCAAGGACTGTGTGATCCTGCAGCAGCAGGTCGACCCGCTCGAAAGCTGGGTTGAGCGTGCGGCGGCCGATGGCGCCAAGATCGTTCTCCTCGGCGATTTCAACCGTAACCTTTGGCACGAACTGCGCGACCAGCGGCCGGCCAGGACCGACGCAAGCGGAACGTCATCGCCACGCCCCGCGGGCGTGCTGTCGCGGTCTCTCATAGAAGAAATCGCCGACGGCCAGCCGGCGGCCGCCAATCTCAAGATTCTCGACGAGCACTGCCAGATCGGCGATGCCGGACAGACACTTTGCGCCCAAGCCGAAATCCGCGACCTGACCACGCCGGAAACACAGCTGCTCGCATCGGACAATTATCTCGGTTGCCGCAATCCGGTAGGCCTTGATCACATTCTCGTCGGCCCCGGAATCAACAGCGATGGCCCGGCTGAGCATGTGAGCATTGGAAACCTTGGTGGCAACAGAGCAGGCACCCCGAACGGGAAAGACCAGGTCCTGGCGATTTCAGATCACTGCCCGATGATCGCCCGGCTGAATTTTTGACTCCTCGCCTATTACCATCAGAACAGTTGCCGGGGATTTTGTGTCTGCATTGCATCGAGACCGGGTTGGGGGATGATTATGTTGCGTCGCGCTTTCCTAACGCAGGCATCTTTGTCTGCCGTCGCATTGACGGCGGGTTGCGGACGGTCGAGCCCCTCGGTACCGGGCGAAGGCGTCCCGTTGGTCGACGCTCACTGTCACGTTTTCAACGCGTCGGATCTGCCGACCACCCGCTTCCTACGGCAGGTCGTCTTCGAGGATTTTCCGAAGCAGTCCGCCGCCCGGATTCTCGCAGTGCGCGATCCCGACGTAACCGACGAATTCATCGCGCTTCTTCTGAAGCTCCTCGGCACGAGTAGCGCGCCAACAGCGGATGAGGAGATCGCTTATCTCGATACCGGCCGGAACGGAAAAGCGGCCTCTCTCACGATCGAGAAAGCCCGCGCAGCGGCAGTGGAAGACACAAGCCAACATCTCTTGGAGGTCGATCGGAAGAGACGACGGATCGTTACAATGGCGGTGCCGGGCGATCTGGCGACACGATCCGCTACCTCCGAGGAAAAGTTCCTCAACTACATGCTCGGCGACTCGATCAAGACTCTTCGTGTGAACGAACCGCTCACGCTCGGAGAAGCCCGAAGTGCCAGCCAGCGCGCATTCCTCAGGCAAGATCCCGTCGGTCGGTATCTCAATTGGTTCAGTCTCTTCCGCCTTTACCGGCATGTCCTTGTCGATCGCCTGGTGGCCGACAGCAAGGCCCAGGGCTTCAATCCGGTTCTGCTGACGCCGGCACTCGTCGACTATGATGAGTGGCTCTATGAAGATGTGGCTTCCTCGCCTTTACCCCGCCAGATGGTGGTGATGGATCGGATTTCGCAACGCATGGCAAATGCGAAATCCGGTCCCGTCGTCCACGGCTACATGGGATTTGATCCGCTCCGGGAAGTGGCATTCCGGAAAGGGAAAAGTCGCGTAAGCTCCCTTGCGACGGCCCAGTCAGCTGTGATGAAACATGGCTTCATCGGCATCAAGCTCTACCCGCCGATGGGCTTTCGTCCCACGGGCAACCAACCGCCATATCCGGACCGAACAGTAAAGAGCCTAGGTTTTGAGCCAAGCGAGGAACTCGATGCTGCGCTTCGGGACCTTTACAAGCTCTGTGTCGATGTCGATGCCCCAATCTTGGCTCATGGCTATTCGTCGAACGGTTCCGGTCCAGATTATGCAAAGCGGGGCGATCCGGCCTACTGGATCCCCGTTTTCAAGGAGTTCCCGAAGCTACGGGTATGTATCGCGCATTTCGGTCGCTTCAGCGCACGGTCGGCGGGTCGGGAAGAAATGCCTTTGCCAGATGGCAGTTGGGAATGGCGGCTGGGTGAATTCATCAAGGAAAACCCCGGCCGCAACGTGGTTGCCGACATCAGCTATTTTTCCGAGGTGCTTTCGGCCGGCTCGAAAGAACGAGACTTTCTTGCGAAGTCCTTCAACAAATGGCTGGAAAAATTCGACAGCGGTTGCGATCACATCGTCTATGGAAGCGACTGGATCATGCTCGGGAAGGAGGCTGGCTACAATCACTATATCGAAAGCGTGAACGCCTTCCTGCGCAGCGACTGCGGCCTTTCGGATGATACTTGCGACAAGATCTTCCGTCGCAATGCGCTTCGTTTCCTTCCCTTGGAACGGGGAAGCTTGGGACGCGAGCGGCTTCTCGCCTACTATCGAACAAATGGACTGGATGAAAGTCGCCTTCCCTCCACAAGCTCGCGCTTGCTCGCCAGTCTCTTTGGTCGGTAGATAGCGGCGACCGGCTTATTGTGCCGGTCGTGAGCGCCTTGACCTGGACTTGTTGATCGCACCTGCCGCACAACCAGCTCGCATGTTGATCTTCTCCAATCCCATGAATCCGGTCGGAAGTTGGCTCGGTCGCGATGACTTAGCCGATTGATACGAGCATGTCATCCGGAAACGTTGATTGTCATCGCCGAAGCGTATGCCGGGTATGTTGATGACCCGCGTTACATCCGGACAATCGACCTGTTGCGGGAGACAGGACGGCACTGGATGGTGCTTCGAACTTTCTCAAAGGCATACGGTTTGGCTGGGCTTAGGATTGGATACGCGATAACTAGCTTTCGAGGCTGGGCGCTCATGATCGATCGTGTGCGCACGCCCTTCAACACTTCAGTCTTCGCGCAGGCTGCAGGTGGTGGGTACCAGAGTCGGGCACCAGCGTTGCGGATCATCTGACGAATCGCGACCGACCTGTGGGAGCCGAGATTATTCATTACGACGATGTGGCCGGGTTCGAGCACCGATAGGAGTTGCTGTTCGACATAGGCTCGGAAGCATTCGCCATTGATGAGTCCATCGAAGACACAAGGTGAGGCAAGCCGATCGTAGCGCAACGCGCCCAGGAAAGTCAGGGTGCGCCAATGGCCATGCGGGGCGAAGCCACCCAGGCGTTTGCCCTTCGGTCCCCAGCCCCGAAGCGGCGCCATGTTGGTCTTGATCCAGGTTTCATCGATGAAGACCGGCCGCCTAGGATCGAGACCGGTCTGCCAGGACCGCCAGCGTTGTCGTCGCCGCGCGATGTCGGCACGTCCCTGTTCAAGGGCGAACAGTGTTTTTTTGAACCGCAACCCCTCGTGCGGCCAATTCTGCCTTCAATCCGTGCAGTGATAGATACGGCGTCTGATTAATTCGCTCGGCGATAAACGCCCGGTATGGCTCAAGAAAACGCTTGCTATGACCCCATCTTCCCAGGCGCGACAGATCCGCTCGAACGGTAGCGCTGAGACCACTTCACCGCTGAAGACACCGCAATACCGAACCGCACCGCCACCGACCGGCAGCTCTCGCCGGCTTCAATAGCATCAACAACACGCTTGCGAAGATCATTTGAAAGAGGTCGAGTCATGCGATGCTGGCCTCCACTCCAGCCAGTATCTTGAATCACAAAACAGCCAAAAACGGAATCCCTTCCGATTCGGCTAAAAACGGAAGCGCTCTAACCTATTCGGGCTTCGCCCGATATCAAATTCCAACCGTCCTGCCCTCGGCGGGGCCAGCGGCGATTTCTGCCACTGCGGTGGGAAGTTTTTTAAAGGCTTCCGCCGCTTGGGCGTTCTTAGCATGATGCCGAGGGCGAGCCGAGAGCTTGCGAGCTGTGCTGCGCGTTCCTGCCATGTGGGAACGCTGGGGTCAGATCCTGTAGAAACGGGCCGCGTTGTCATGGAACAGCGCAAGCTGCTCGTCTCGGGAGTAGCTAGCCACGATAGCTTTGAACCCGTTCATGATCTTGTCGTAGCTGCCGAAGAGCTTGTCGACAGGGAAGTTCGACGCGAACATGCATCGTTCGATGCCGAATACCGCGATCGCCTCCTCCACATATGGCCTGATGCTATCCACGGTCCATGTCCAGTCCCCCATTCCAAGACCGGAGATCTTGCAGGCGACGTTCGGTGCCTGGGCAAGCGTACGCATCCCCTTCCGCCACCCTTCGAAATGACTGGGACCATCGACCTGCATGCCGGTATGGTTGAGGATGATCTGCACGTCGGGGAAGTCGCGGGCAAGCCGTAGGAATTCGTCCATCTGCCAGTAGTAGAGCTGAAGATCGAAACTCAATCGCCTGCGTGCAAGTTCCTTGAAGCCTCGACGCCATTCCGGCGTCCGGCTGACTTCTGGTTCCGTCAAGTAGGTCTTGGCGGGATCGTCGTGGAAGTTCATCGACTGCCTGATGCCGCGGAAGTTTGCGCAGGACATATGTTCGTCGAGGAGATCGCCGACGTCGGGCTTGCGGAAATCGGCATATCCTACGATCCCGTGCGGGAAGCCGCGCTTATCCGCCACGCCTTGTAGCCAACGGGTCTCGCCGGCCGGATCGTTTGGATCGTACCCGACGTCAAGATGAACGGCCTTCACGAGAATCTGGTTCTTGGCATCGGCAAGAAAGTCCTCGATGAGGTAGGTCTTGTTAATGGCGGCGTAGTCGCCGAACGCGGAAGGCTTCACTCCATCGGACAGCCACGGATAGTAGTTGTTGTCGAGATCCCAGAGATGAAAATGCGGATCGATGATCGGTAGGTCGTCCATAGATGCTGCCCTCCAATACGATTGTGGTTGATGGACGCCGGCCATCGTGTCCGGCGTCCGATCGTATTTAGTTGGCCGGCGGGAAGACGCGCGCGATGACGGCCTTCGCTTCCGGGCTTTCGACCTTGTCGGCGGTCACGAGCGGCATGACGAGAGCAAGATCCTTCTTTACCGGCGCGCCGGAGATCGCATTGAAAACCTGCTGAGTTCCGTCGATACCCTGCCCGACCGCCTCCTGGAAGAAGATCCCCTGGATCGCGTTCGACTTCAGAAGACCGATCGTCGTCGGGCTGCCGTCTGCAACAGCAATACCGACCTTGCCAGTCAATCCGCGCGTCTGGAGGACCTTCGCCGCGCCGGTCCCGGCTTCGTCGTACATGCCGTAGATCGCCTTGATGTCCGGATGCGCCGTGAGCATGTCGTTTGCCTGCGTCACCGCCTCGTTCACTGTCAGACCCCGCGTCTCCAGCATCTGGGCAAGCGTGCATCCGCTTGCCTTGAAGGCCTCTTCCGCCCCTTTTAGATACTTCTGGGCGTTTTCGCGGTCCTGCGGCAGGGAGAGCATACCGACCTGGCTGCCGCCACGATCTTTGGCAAGCTTGCAGACGAACTCGCCTTGTGCCTTGCCGGTCTCGTAGTTGTTCGCCGTGACCGACGAGGTGTAGTCGGTCTGGCCGGGCTGCGGCCCGATGCCAGCGAACGCGATCGGAATGTTCTGGGACTTCAGATAGGCGAGCAGCGGCGGCGTGCTGGTCGAGCTGACCGGCCCGATCACGATCGCCGAGACGCCTTTCGTAACTGCCGTCCGGGCATTGTCCATCTGCTTCGCAGGCGAGTTCTCGGAGGTAAACTCGACGTAGTCCATGCCGAGTTCCTTGGCCTTCTGCTTCACGCCGTATCCGACCCACTGCCAGTAGGATATGTCAAGCGACGGCGCGAGGTAGGCCACCGTCTTCTTCTGTTGGGCCTGGGCCGCCGCAGAGAGCGCCAAGGTCGCTAGGGTTACGCCGGCGATCAGCTTCAGCCGTTGCTTCAGGTTCTTCATTTTCGTTCCTCCTCCGTTAGACCGGCGATATGCCAGATTAAGATCAGACGGCGCCGCGCCGTGACTTGCTGAAGCGGTCGATGAGAACCGCGGTAAGGATGGCGACGCCCGTGACGGACCCCTGCCAGAAACTGTTGATGCCGATGAGGTTTACGCCGTTCTGAATGACGGTGATCATCAGCGCGCCCAGCACGGCGCCGACGGCGGTGCCCGTGCCGCCCAGAAGGCTCGCTCCCCCGATCACAACTGCGGCAATGGCTTGAAGCATCAGGCTCGATCCGGCCGTCGATTCCGCGTTGAGGATGTACGAGATCGTCAGAAGTCCGGAGAAGGACGCCAGCAGCGAGGACGCGACATAGGCCATGAACTTCGTCCGCTTCACTGGGATACCCAGCAGGTAAGCCGCCGTCGAACTGCTGCCGACTGCATAGAACCAGCGACCCGCGACCATCTTCTTGAGGAAGAGCTCGACTACAACCAACAGCACCACGCAGAACAGGATGTAGTTCGGGATCCCAGGTATCATGCTGCCACTGTTGAGCAGCCAGAAGTCCGGATCGCCAATCGGCATCGATCGGCCGTTCGTGACAATGAAGGCCAGGGAACCGGCGACAGCGAAAGTAATCAGCGTGACAACAAAAGGCGCGAGCCCGGCGATCGTCACGAGAAAGCCGTTGATGGAGCCGAACAGAAGTCCGACGCAGAGGCCGATGAGGCCTGCCAAGATGCCGCCGAACCCGTTCGCCATCGCCTGCGCCGTCACCATACCGGTCAGCGAGAAGACCGATCCGACCGACAGATCGATGCCGCCGGTCACGACGACGAGGAGGACGCCAAGGGACATGATGATGAGGGGCGCCCCGGCCTGGGTGATGTTCGCGAAATTGCCCCAGGTCAGCGCTTGGGGTACTTGGGAGCCGACGGCGAGCGCAAGAAGGACGATCGCGACCGCGATGGCGATCTCCGTTCGGTACGCGCTGAAAAGGCTTTCTCTTCTTTTGATGTCAGGCGTCGTCGCCGCCGAAGCGGTCGGTGCGTGCGTTCCGGTCATGCGGCCATTCCAGTCAATGTAACGAGTTTCTCTTCGCTGAAGTCGTCCTGCTCCAGGACGCCAGCACATCGTCCTTCGGTATCGAAGGCGACGACGCGGTCGCATACTTCCAGCAGCTCGACGTTTTCGGTCGACCACCAGACGATGACCGTACCGCTGGCAGCCATCTGCCGGATGAGCTGGTAGATCTCGCGCTTCGTCCCGATATCGACGCCACGCGTGGGTTCCTCGAGAACGAGAAGCCTCGAGGGGACCCCCAGCCAGCGCGCTATCAGGAGCTTCTGCTGCGTTCCGCCGCTCAGCGTATTCGGCAAGTCCCAGACCGAAGCCGCCCTCACCTTCAGAGCTTTCAACAGGTCGAGGCACTCGGCGCTTTCCGACCCGCCTGCGATCGCCGCACCCCGTACGACGCGTCGCGAGGCCATGACGTTGTCGATAATGGGCAGGCTATGGAGCATGCCCTTGTGCGACCGGTCGCCAGTGATGTACCCGGCGCCCAGACGAGCGGCGCTCCGCGGAGACTGAAGGCGTTCCGGCCATCCGGCCCGCGTGATGGTCCATCTCTTCGTCCGGGCGGCCCCGGTCAGTCCCTCGATCAGCGCCGCAGGTCCGGCTGGAGCTCCGGCCACACCGAGAATGGTCCCTGGCCGCAGTTCGAGTTTGAATCCCTGGGCGTTGATCGTGATTGTGTCCGTCACGGTGGAAGCGTCCGGCGTGGTCGCCAAAGCCCGCGTGCGCTCGGCCGAGTACGACGCCGCCACCTGGCCCATTTTCTCGACGATCGCGACGTCGGAAAGCTCGTCGATGGCTTGCCGGTCCACAACAGTTCGTCCGTCGCGGATGATCGTGCAGACATTTGCGATCTGCCTGATTTCCTTCATTCGATGGGAGACGAACACAACGGATAGACCGTTTTCGCGGGTCAGCTTCCGCAGTACCGTGAAGAGCCTCTCGGTCTCGAGGGCGGTCAGATTGGCGGTCGGCTCGTCGAGGAGGATCAATTCCGCCCCAGATGACAATGCCCTGGCAATCTCTACCATCTGCCCCTCGTGGAGGCTCAGGCTGCCCACCAGCCTATGAAGGGATGCCGCCGCGAACTCCTGGTCGATCATCCTCAGCGCGTCGAAAGCCTGTTTCGCGGCCGCCGAGCGTTTGAACAATTCCATGCCTCTTCGATGACGCGGGAGGACGATATTTTCGGCTACCGTCAGATGAGGTAGGAGTGCGAGCTCCTGATGAACGACCGCGACCCTCGCCCTGCCCTCCGCCTCGATCCGCTCCACACCGTCGCTATCGAAGAAACGTATATCGCCATCGTTCCTCGAAGCCGCGCCGGTGATGATCCTGATCATCGTCGACTTTCCAGCGCCATTTCCGCCGAGCAGGGCGTGTACGTCGCCGCGAGTGACTGAGAAATCCACGCCCTTGAGGACCGAAGTCGCCCCATACGACTTTGTAAGTCCCCGAACGGTGATGACGTTTTTTGAGGTCTCGGTCATGAACTTGTCCTCAGTAGACCGTCAGGGCGGGCACGAAGCTGACCGCCAGCAGGAGCAGCATCGCCATGCCGAAGAATGGCCAGAGTTCTTTGGTCGTCGTTCCTAGCGGCGCCTTCGCGATGGACGACGAGATGAAGAGCGTCGTCCCGATCGGCGGCGTGTAGAGCCCGATCCCTAGATTGATCACCATCATGAGGCCAAGCTGCACTCTGTCGAGACCGATGGAATCGGCGAGAGGGACGAAGATCGGTCCGAGCAAGAGGATGGCCGGCGGCATGTCGAGCGGCATGCCGACGATCAGCATGATGATGTTCATCATAAGGATGATAACGATCGGGCTGGAAATATGCGTGGAAACCCATTCCGCCATCTGCTGAGGAGCCTGATCGAACGTCAGCACCCAACCGACGGCGGCACTTCCCATAATCACGAGCATGACCACGCCGGTCGCTACTCCGGCCTCGACCATATTGTCGCAGAAGCGCTTCCAGGTGAGGTCGCGGTAGAAGATCAGGCTTAGAAGCAACGAATACACTACCGAAAGGACCGAGACCTCTGTCGGCGTCGCCAGGCCGAAACGCAGTAAGACGATGATGAGGATCGGCAGAAGTATTGCCGGAAGGCTCTGGAGAGCCAGTCGCGCCAACTCGCGCTTGCGCATCTTCACCGGCTGCGCGGCATAGCCCCGCCTAACCGAGAGGAACCAGCATACGAACACGAAGCTGGCCGCCATGATCAGCCCCGGAAGGATGCCGGAGATAAAGAGATCGCCTACGCTGACGCCACTGATCAGGGCGTATAGGATCATCGGAATCGACGGCGGGATCAGAACGTCGATCACGGCCGAGGTGGCATTGTTGGCAGCACAGAGGGCGGGCGGGAAGCCGTTCTTCTTCTGCCATGGAATAAGGACGGATCCCAGCGCGCTGGCGTTTGCGACCGCCGAGCCTGAAACGCCGCCGAATACGACCGACGACACGACCGTGGTCGAGAGGGGGCCGCCGCGCCATCGCTGCATCGCACGGGAAGCGAGCTCCAGGAGCTGGCGCCCGAGTTCGCCGCCCAGCATCAACGTGCCCGCCAGCATAAAGAACGGCAGGGCCAGCATCGGAAAGGACTGGGTCTGGTCGTAGACCTGCTGGGCCACCACGGAGAGAGGAACATAGCCGTTGAAGAGCACACCGAGACCGGCCGCGATGATGAGCGCGTATCCAACGGGGACGGCGAGCACCATGAGGAAGCAGAAGGAAATGATCATGACCAGGGTCATAGCGCGATCTCCTCGGGTTTGATTGCGAGACGATGGTCCCAGCCCAATCGGAGGACGCGGGCGGTCGCAGCGATTGTGACGACGGCGACAAGGACTGCGCCGATCGCGAGCGAGTAGTACCCGATGCTATTTGGAAGCTGCAGGACGGGGCTCTGTTCGGCTCCGGCTATTTCGGCAACCACAGTGGCCTGGTAGCCCAGCACGAGAAACGCCGCTGCGCTGATCCCGTTCGCGACGATCAACGCAATCTTCCTAGGCCGGCCGTCCAGCTTATCGTAGAGCCATTCCACCGCCATATGCCCCCCGGCATGAGCGGCAATGACGATGCCGGCGATGATGAACCATGGGAATATCAGCATCGGCAGCTCCTGGGCGTAGGAAAGGCCTCCGCTTTTCGAAACATAGCGAATGACGACGGTTGCCGTGGTCACTACCGTCAGCGCGATACCGCTGACGATGATCACGAAACGCGCGAACGCGACGATGACGCCGCCGAGCAGATCGACGGCAGAATATAATCTGCTCATGAGGCCTCCGGATCGTAGAAAGAGCGTCAGGCTCGCGCTGCAGCTTCCACCTGCGCGACGAAATCGCCGAACGGCTTCTTTTTCCAAGCGTCCGCGACGGATGCCGTCGCCTTCCTGAATGCGGCCTGATCTACCTCCACGACTTCGACCGCGGGGTTCTTTTTGAAGTTGGCGAGCACCTCGGCAGATTTCTGGTTCGAGAGCTTCCGCTGAAGGTCGCCTGCTTCCTTCGCAGCCGCCTTGACGGCTTCGAGGTCGGCTCCAAGCCGCGCCTGTGCAATCTTCGACATCAGGAACGGCGTCGACTCCCATTTGTGGGCCGTCAAGCTGACGTACTTGTTCACTTCGTGGAGCTTCGAACTCTCGATGTTCGCAAGCGGATTCTCTTGGCCGTCCACGACGCCCTGCTGTAGGGCGATGTAGAGCTCGCCGAACGCGATCTGCTCGGTCCCCGCCCCCAGTGCCTTAAAGATGTCGATCGTCATCGGGTCGGCTGGCGTCCTGATCTTCATGCCGGCCAGATCGGAAGGTGCGGCAACCTTTCGCTTGGAATTCGTCAGGTGCCGGATACCGTTGTCCCACCAGTCCAGTGGAACGACGCCGACCGCTTCGAAGCGCTTGTTGAGCGCGGCTCCCACCGGTCCATTCAGGACGGCGACTGCCTTGTCGGTATTTTCGAAAAGAAACGGCAGGCCGAGCGCGCTGAGTTCCGGGACGATTGCCGAGGTCGCGCCCTGGCTATTGGCGGTGAAGTCGAGTGCGCCGGTCCGCAGGCTGGTCAGCATCGCGGAGTCGCTGCCGAGCGTTTCAGCGCCCGCGACGTTGATCTGGACACGGCCCGCGGTCTTTTCCTTGACGAGCTGAGCGAACTTCTCGGCGGCTACCGTTCTCGGGTTGCCAGGAGCAGCTCCGTGCCCGAGTGTCAGAGTGGTCGCGGCGGCATTGGCCGAGCGACTCGAGAGCACGACCGCCGGCGCGGCAAGAGCAGCGGCGGCACCCGCGAGAAACGTGCGTCTGTGTACTGGAAAGCTCATTTTATCCTCCATCATAAGCTTTTCTTTAATCGTCCGGCTCCTCTCAACCGGCCATGAAAGTCACTTCGAGAGCCAGCCCTTCACGGCCTCCGTGACCTTGAGCGTCGAGAGACCGTACTGGTCGTGAAGGGTCGGCAGGGCACCCGCTTCCAGGAACTCGTCCGGCAGGCCGATCTGGCGGAAGGCCGGAGGCGAAACGCCGGCGCGCAACAACGTCCCAGCGACGGCCTCTCCCAAACCCCCGATCACCGTGTGGTTCTCGGCCACGACAACGAGGCGGCCGCCTTTCCGGCATTCGGCGACGATCGTCGTCTGGTCGAGCGGCTTGATCGTCGGAACGTGAAGCACCGCCGCGTCGACCCCGTCCTTCTGGAGCTGCTTCGCGGCCTCGAGCGCACGCATCGTCATCAGACCTGATGAGATGATGAGGGTGTCCTTGCCGTCGCGAATGAGCTTGGCCTTGCCGAGTTCGAACTTGTAGCCGTACTCGTTAAGGACCAGCGGCACGTTACCGCGCAGAAGGCGCATGTAGACCGGCCCCTTGTGCGCGGCGATCGCCGGAACCGCCTGTTCGATTTCGCTCGCATCGCAGGGATCGAGGATCGTAAGGTTCGGCATTCCACGGAACATTGCCAGGTCTTCCGTTGCCTGGTGGCTCGGGCCATACCCTGTAGTCAGGCCAGGAAGGGCGCAGACGATCTTCACGTCGAGCATCTCCTCGGCGATCGCCAGGCAGATGAAGTCGTAGGCACGCCGGGATGCAAAGACTGCGTAGGTTGTGACCCACGGCTGGAATCCCTCCCGCGCCATACCCGCGGCGGACATCATCAAAAGCTGTTCCGCCATTCCCATCTGGTAGAATCGGTCGGGGTGCGTGGAACGGAAGACGTGCAGGTCGGTATACTTCGCAAGGTCGGCCGACATGCCGACAATCCTGTTGTCTTTGTGGGCGAGCGCCGCGAGAGCGTTTCCGAAGGGCGCCGACTTCGTCGGCTGATCGGGCCCGGCGATGGACGCGATCATCGCGGAAGTCGTCAAACGAGGCTTGTCGCTACCCTTTTCGAGGTGTGCCGGCCGGATGTATTTTGAACGTCTCATGCTTCCACTCCGGCATCAATGATACTGAGGGCCTCGGCCCATTCGTGGGGCTCCACGCGGAGGAAGTGGTTTCGATCACGCGCTTCGAGGAATGGCACGCCTTTTGCCATCTTCGTGTCGCAGATGATGATGCGCGGCTTTGCCTCGACGTAATTCCGTGCAGCATCGAATGCCGCGACAAGAGCATCGATGTCGTTTCCGTCGACTCGCTGCACGAACCAGCCGAACGCCTCGAACTTCGGCCCCAACGGCTCGAAGTTCAATACGTCAACCGAGGGGCCGTCGGCCTGCATCTGGTTGACGTCGACGATGCCGATCAGATTGTCGAGCTTGTAGGACCCTGCCGACATAGCCGCTTCCCAGGTCGAGCCTTCATCGAGCTCGCCGTCGGAAAACAGGTTGTAGACGAAGGACGACGACTTCTTTCGTTTCAGCGCAAGCGCCATTCCTACGGCGATGCCGAGGCCATGTCCGAGCGAGCCGCCCGTGATCTCCATACCCGGCGTGTACGCTGCCATGCCGGACATAGGCAGCCGGCTATCGTCGGTGCCATAGGTTTCCAGCTCGTCTTCCGGAATGATCTTGGCTTCTATTAGCGCGGCATAGAGGGCGATGGCATAGTGCCCGATCGAGAGAAGGAAGCGATCTCGCCCCTCCCATTCGGGATCGTCCGGGCGATAGCTCGTGGCGTGAAAATACGAAACAGCGAGCACATCGGCGACCCCGAGCGCCTGTGCGATATAGCCCTGCCCCTGGACTTCGCCCATGCGGAGTGCATGTCGTCGGATGCGGCGCGCCCGCTCCGTCAGGCTGATGTTGTGGCCGATCTGGGTCATGTTCGGGTGTTCTCCTCGTCCCCATGCGATCTCAGTGGATCAGCATGCCGCCGTTGACATCGATGACAGCGCCGGTGACGTAGGCAGACAGATCCGATGCGAGGAACAGATAAATGTTCGCGACATCGGTTGCTTCACCAAGCCGGCTCAAAGGAATGCCCTTGATGATGTCGGCCCGCATCTGGTCGGTGAGCTTGCCGCCTGTGATGTCAGTCTGGATGAGGCCCGGCGTCACCGAATTGACGCGGATTCCCGCCGGTCCGAATTCTCTGGCCATCGCCTTGGCAAGACCAAGAACGCCGGCTTTCGCGGCAGAATAATGCGGGCCGCCGAAGATTCCGCCGCCGCGCTGTGCCGACACGGAAGACATGCAGGCGATCGATCCGCCGCCGTTGTCTCGCATATGGGGAATGAACGCCTGGCTTAGGAAGAGCACACCCGTCATGTTCACGGCGACGACACGTTCCCAGTCGGCCTCGGTGATGTCCAAGGTAGTGACGGGCTGGGTGATGCCGGCGTTGTTGATCAGGGCGTTGACGGCTCCGAATAAGGCGATCACCCCGGAGGCGGCCTTCGTACAGGACTCCTTGTCGGCAACATCGCAGCAGAGCCCGATATGCGCCCCGGCGCCGACGGGCGGCAACGTGGCCGCAGCTTCGGTTGCGGCGTCCGCATCAATATCCAGGATAGCGACACGAGCGCCATGTTCGGCAAAAAGCTGCGCGGTTGCACGGCCGATGCCGCGCTTGCTCGCCGCGCCCGAGATGACCGCGGTCTTACCATTCAAAAGCATGTAATCTCCTCCCGATGCTTCCCGAGCATCTGGCAAATCATGAACACGTCAGCCGGCTTGAGCAAAATTGCAGTAGTCGATGCCGTTCGACAAACGCGAAGTTTACAACGGTAGGTGAATCTGGTTCACTAATGATATGCTACAGATCGCTTCCCTTTCCGCGGTTCGCATCTTCGAGGCCGCGGCACGACTCGTGTCATTCCGAGCTGCCGCCGAGGAGCTGCATCTATCTCCAAGCGCCGTCAGCCATGCAATTTCGAAGCTTGAGCGTGACTTGGGGATTTCCTTGTTTGAGCGCAGCACCCGCAAGATCACATTGACGCTCGCGGGTCAGACGCTACTGTCCCACGCCTCGAATGCATTCGAAGAGCTGCGTCTGGGTGTTGAGATGATTTCATCGAACAAGGCGCATCTTCTCAGGGTTCACTGTGCGCCGAGCTATGCCGCGCAAGTGCTTTCTGCACGCTTGCCCGATTTCCTAGCGAAAAACGCAGGTGTGGAGGTAAGGGTTGCTGCAAGCACGAACTACGCTCGTTTCGTCGACGGTCTCTTCGATGTTGACATCGTGTATGGCGAACCTTCCAATCGCGAAGATCTGATCGTCGTTCCGCTTGGGGAGGAGACCGTCTCTCCGCTCTGTTGCCCTAAAATGGCGGAGCGCCTGAAATCTCCACGCGATCTGGCTCACGTGCCCCTGATCCGAAGCGACTTGAAACGGATTCAATGGATCGACTGGTTCGAACTCAACAACCTAGGCCCCGCTCCTCTACCCGCGATGAGCTTCGACAGAAGTTTTCTTGCCGTCGATGCTGCAGCGAATGGTCTCGGCGTCGCCTTGGAATCCAACACTCTCGCACATCGGGAACTGGAAAACGGTCGGCTGGTACGCCCGTTCTACGACATCAGGGACAATCGCTACATTGGCCACTACTTGGCTTACCCGAAAGCCGGTAGCCAGCGTCGGCTCTCTAAGGTGTTCGCCGACTGGATCACATCGTCATCATCACTGCGTTGATCGCGGGCGATAACTCTACGCGACGTGTAGAAAGAAGCGAGAGCAAGTGACCGCGCGTGTAGCGGGCAGCACGCGATCACACGTCGCTGATGAGGTCACACTCAGCCCATGCGCTCCGAAGCGTAGGAACCGGGGCTCGGCGGGAAGACCACGGTACGGTTGCCGTTGATGAATGTGCGGTGGTGGATATGGGCGTGGATAGCGCGCGCCAGCACCTGGCTTTCGACGTCGCGGCCGAGCGAGACATAGTCGTCCGCCGACTGGGCATGGGTGATGCGCGCCGTATCCTGCTCGATGATCGGGCCTTCGTCGAGATCGGCGGTCACGTAATGGGCCGTCGCGCCGATCAGCTTGACGCCGCGCGTGTAGGCCTGCTTGTAGGGATTGGCGCCCTTGAAGCTCGGCAGGAACGAGTGATGGATGTTGATGATCTTGCCGGACATCTTCCTGCAGAGGCCATCGGAGAGAACCTGCATGTAGCGGGCCAGCACGATGAGCTCGGTGCCGCTCTGCTCGACGAGATCGAGAAGCTGGGCTTCGGCCTGCGGCTTGTTTTCCTTCGTCACCTTGATGTGGTGGAAGGGAATGTCGTTGTTGACGACCAGCTTCTGGTAGTCGAAATGGTTGGAGACGACGCCGACGATATCGATCGGCAGGGCGCCGATCTTCCAGCGGTAGAGCAGGTCGTTCAGGCAGTGGCCGAAACGGGAGACCATCAGGAGAACCTTCATCCGCTCGGCCGTGTCGAAGATCTCCCATTCCATCCCGAACCGGTCGGCGATCGGCTTGAAGCCTTCGACGAGAACGGGGCGCTCGGCGCCTTCCTCGGAAAGGAAGCTGACGCGCATGAAGAATTTGCCGGTGTCGAGGTCGTCGAACTGGGACGAGTCGATGATGTTGCAGCCTTGTTCGGCCAGAAAGCCGGATATCGCTGCGACAATGCCCCGCGTTGTCTTGCAGGATACGGTGAGTGTGAAGTGGACCATGAATGGATATCCGTGCGGTAACGTTTCGACGTAGCTCCGCGCTCCAATCGCGCAGGCTGTGGTGGTGCAGGCAACTGGAAAGGCGCGGTTGCTATCGATCCAGCTTGCGGATGAACTCGGCGAGGACATCGTCGGGAACACCGACCGCATGTTTGGCTTCAGGGTAGGTCTTGCCGGCGACGTCGTCAGCGAACTCCCGAAAGCCGGCGATCCGCTCTCGCTGAAGCCGATCGTATTCGGAAACGAAGTTGCGATATGTCTTTGAATGACGCGGATAATGGCCTCTGTGGGTCCCGAGAACATCGGAAGCGAACAAGTATTGGCCGTCACATCCCGAACCGGCTCCCATGGACATCAGGATCATGGAGGTTCGCTTCGAGATTTCGGCTGCAATCGCAGCCGGGACCACTTCCAACTCGGCCATGACGGCGCCGGCATCTTCAAGTCGACGGATGTCATCCCAAACTTTGAGGGCTGATCCGACGGTCTTGCCGACCGCTTGAAATCCGCCAGTCCACGTGGATTTCGACGGGATGAGGCCTGCATGACCGCAAACGGGAATGCCTTCTTCCGCAAGCCGTCCAATGATCCTGACGCTCGCCGCGCAATAGACAGCATCCGCGCCGGCCCGCCGTGCCGAAAACGCGGCACGAAGATAATCCTCTTCCGTTACGAAGACGCCGTAACTCAGGCTGGTTACGCAGAACGTCGTCGGCGCAGCGCTGACGAAATCCGCGTGAGCGAGCAATTGCGGCGAAACGGAAATCAGGTCGATGCCTGCTTGGTCCGCTGCGGCGACCTCTTCAATGCACTCGCATCTCAGCATCGTGAGCTGACGTGTCCCCTTGCCGGCAAGCAGGTCCGCAACGGTCAAACGCTTGCTGGTAGGCATTACGCTGCCTCCTTGGAAAGGAGTGATTTCAATTTCAGGTTCGCGTCTGCAAGATGCGCCGGATCCGGGATCGATCGGCTCTTGATCATAAGCTCCGCGATCTTGATGTCCTTGGCCGTTGCGTTACCCCGGCCAATGCCGGCAGCCGACAGGATGGCGCCGTCGCCTGCCAGGCTGAACACCATCAATCCGCCATCAGGCAATTGCCGAGAAACCAGCCTGGCGGCTCCACCGGCTACGCCGACGACCTGAAGCCCGAGATCGTATTGATCGGACCAGAACCAGGGTACGTTCACGAAAGGTTCAACGGCCCCTATCATCGCACCGGCAGCATGCTCGCCCTGTTCTCGGGCGTTTCTCCAGCTTTCCACCCGAATACGCTGACCGCCATAGACGGCTGCCGGAAACTCACAACAGTCGCCCGCGGCGAAAATATCCGGATCGCTCGTGCGGAGTCGACCGTCGACGACAATGCCGTTTCCGCAGGCCAAGCCGCAAGCCTCGGCAAGACCGGTATTGGGGGAAGCGCCGATGCCGACGACCGTCAGGTCCACATTGATCGTCGGCTCGTCCGCAAAGGTTATGCAGACAACCTCCTTCTCAGACCGCACGTCACGGAGCTTCGCTCCTGTCATGATGCGAACACCTTCGGCGCGGTGACGATCCGAAAGCACACCGGCGATCTGCTCGGGGACGCCCCGCATCAGGATACGTGGCTGCGCTTCGATCACGGTGACCTCGGCACCCTTCTGCCGCGCAACGGCGGCCAACTCCAATCCGATGAAACCGGCGCCGATCATTGCGACCCGCACGCCCGGTTGGATCATCCGATGGAATGCCTCGGCATCATCGAGGGTGCGTAGCGTCCGCACGCGGGGACCTGGTACCAGGGCCGGCAGAAGCCTGGCACTCGCGCCGGTCGCCAACAACAGCCTGTCGTAGACGAGAGCCTGACCGTCCTGCAGGATGACCATCTTCCGGCCGCGATCGATTTCCGTAGCCGTTGCTAAGGCGAGATGGTCGATGGAATTTGTCTCGAACTGCGCCGCGGCAAGGATCGGCGCATGTCCGCAGAGGCCTTTCGATAAAGGCGGACGCTCGTAGGGCATGTGCGCCTCGGCATTCACCAATGTGATCTTGCCCGAGAAACCCTTTTCGCGCAGGCTGATTGCCGCACGACAGCCTGCCTCTCCTGCACCAATGATAACGACCCGCTCACACGACATCAGGCGATCGCAATCTGGACGCGGTCCCCGTCCAATCTCACGGAATAAATGGAGAGGTTCTCGCAAACCGGCCCGCTGAGAGCCTTTCCTGTGCGGTAGTTGAACCGTCCGTTATGCTTGGGACATTCGATGATGTCGTTCATGACGAGCCCGTCCGCGAGAGAGACACGCTCATGTGTGCAAAGCCCGTCGGTCGCGAAAAATTCACCATCCGGGCTGTGATACACGGCGCAGATTTTCCCGCCGTGTTCGAACCGGATTACATCCTCCTCGTCAATCTCATCTGCGCCGCAGACGTCGATCCAGTTTTGATTGCTCATGTCTTCCTCCCGGTCAGTTGGCAAGAGCCGTGCTTGGCATCACCACCACATCGTGCAGTTCGCCGCGATACGGCTTGGCAGTCGGAGGCAGCCGGCGCTCGATGTAGAAGGTCGGATCCTTGACCTGTTTCAGCACTGCCGGAACGATTTCACGATAGGCGGCAAAGAGGCTCGGATATGGTGTCGGCGTATCGTGCCTGATCGCGTCGTGAAGTCGGGGAAGCGTATAGTACGGGACCATCGGAAACATGTGATGTTCGACGTGATAGTTCATGTTCCAGTAGATGAAGCGGAACACCGGGTTCATCATCACGGTACGCGAGTTGAGACGGTGATCGAGAACGTCCTCAGCCAGTCCGGCGTGCTGGGTAAGGTCGAACAGGCGTGCCAGCCAAGCGCCGTACATCGTCGGCAGAGCGCCGACTAGCAAGACGGGGATCCAGCTTTGGAGATACAGGGACAGAACGATCGCGCTTGAGTGGATCGCCAGCCAGATGCGCGCGGTGGCAAACACTTTTCCGCGCACGGTATCCGGCAAAAACTGCTGCTCGTCCACGGTGAGCCGACCCAGGCTGTGGCAAAACATCGAGAGGAACGCTTTGTAGACGCCGGGAACCGCAAAGAAACTCAATATCACTTGCGGGACATTCGGAGGACGCTTCACTGCGATTTCCGGATCCCTTCCCACGATCAGAGTATCCGTATGATGACGGGCGTGGCTCCATCGCGTGACTTCCGGCTCGCGCATGATCATGAAGCTCGCAACCTGATAAACTAGGTCATTCATCCAAATTGTCTTGAAAGCCGTTCCATGACCGCACTCGTGCCAGCGCGAGTCCGATGCGGAACCGTAAAGAACACCATAAACGATAAAGCATGGTAGCGCCGCCCAGCTGCCGTAGAAATAAACCCCGGCGAGGGCACAAAGAAGCATCACGCCCCACCAGATGGCCGTATCTCTCAGGGCCGGACCGTCCTGGCGCTTCATCATCGCCTTCATGTCTTTCCGGTCGAGCGTTGTGTGATACCACTCGGCCGTTGCCAAACCCGCCTGTTCGGCTGCTTTCGAGTCTGCGCCCACCAAACTGTAGTCGCGATTGCCGTTGCCAGTCATCGGAGATCTCCTCTTCGTGGAGCCAGAATAACCTTGCAAAGATATCGATCAAGACGATATGATATATTCCATCATTTCTATCTTTTTTTGATGTAAATCAATCAGACGGTTTCCGCGATGACCAAACGGGTGACTCTGGCAGATGTGGCGAAGAAAGCCGGGGTAAGCTCCGCCACGGTGGACCGCGTATTGAGCGGCAGGGCATCCGTCAGCGGAAAACGCGCCGAGCTCGTTTATGAGGCCGCGCGGGAGCTAGGTTACTACGGCGTTCCCGCGCTTCGCGCGCGGATCCCTGCAAAACGAAGCGTAATCCGACTTGGATTGGCTTTGCGGCGCCGCCACAATTTCTTCTACATGGCTATCGAAGGTGCTATCCGCGCGGCATCGACTCGGTTCGAGGCGGCCGACATCGATCTCAAGGTCGCCTACCAATCCAACAACTCTCCGCACGAGGCGGCATCGCTTATCCGCAAACTGGCGGAGAGTTGCGACGCAGTCGCAATTATGGCACCCGACCATCCCGTAGTCACCGCCGCCGTCGCAGAGGCGAGAAGCAAGAATGTCTTTGTCTTCTCCATTCTTTCCGATTTCGCAATCGACCTTCGTCAAGCCTATCTGGGGCTAGACAATAGAAAAGCTGGCCGGTCGGCGGCATGGGGCGTCGTTCACACATCTCAGCGACCTGGCGCGCTTTGCATTGTCGTTGGCAATTACAGCTATCTTGCACAAGAAATGCGGGAAGCAGGTTTTCGAGCCTATATCAGGGAGAACCAGCCGAGCTATTCCGTGGTCGACACTGTCGCTGCGGCGGAATCCGAGGACGATGTCCGCATCGTGGTGGAACGGTTACTCGATGCTCAGCCGGACCTCGTCGGGCTCTACATGGCGTCCGGTGGATTCGAGGGAGCAGTCGAAGCGTTGAAACGACGTGACAAGCTTGGCGCGGTATCGCTCGTCTGCAACGAAATAACACCGTCGTCGCGGCAAGCGCTGGTCGAACAGGCGGCCGCCATGGTGATCGCGACGCCGGTCGATCAGCTTGCCGAACAGCTCATCGCAGAGGCTGTGCATGCGGTGAGCGGGAAGGCCGATGACGTCTCCAAGCCTGGTCCTCTGCCCTTTGCCATCTACATCGCCGAAAATCTCTGACGCTCAGCGCTCGCTCGATTACAGGCCGCAGAACTGGCGCAGAACTGCCTTGCGAGAATGTTTTTTCTTGTCAGTCCGCCATCCTGGCCGTAACCAAATATCCATGGACAACAACGTCGATTCAGCAACTGGCGCTTCTACCTATCTCAGCATTCGCGGAGACATCATCTTTGGTGAATTGCCGCCCGGTTCAAAGCTGACATTGGCACCTTTGCGTGATCGCTACGGCTCGAGCATACCCACCCTGCGGGAGGTGCTCAACAGGCTGACATCCGAAGGGTTTGTTGTTCTGGAAGACCAGAAGGGATTCCAGGTTGCACCCGTTTCCGTCAAAGGCTTGAAGGAGATCGCATCTCTTAGGGAGCTACTCGAAACCAGCGCCCTGCAGGACTCCTTCAAGGCAGGCAGTGTCGACTGGGAATCAAGCGTCCTGGCGGCACATCACCGGCTGGCGACGATTGAAGCGGCAATGATCCGGGGCGAAAAGGTCGACGTCAGGACATGGAAAGAATGCGACCGCCGGTTCCACGCTGCCTTGATCGCAGCCAACGGGTCGGACTTCCTGATCAGGACGCATAACAGTGTTTTCGATCATTACCTCAGGTACCAGATGCTTGCGCTTGGATTTCGAGGCAAGCCGGCCGCCGAAGAACACCGGAAACTTCTCGACGCCGCTCTTGCGAGAGACGTTCCGACGGCGCTCGATGTTTTGCACATTCATATCGCCGAGGGCGTCAAAGAGGCGATTTCCACTGGCCCGCTCAGCCGTCTTCCGCCTCGTTGAATGCTACTCCGGCAGAACGCCGGCGGAAAACGATCTGTCGATCGCGTCACCGTATGTCAGCAGGCTGATTTTGAATTTTTGACATGCGGTATCGGCATCGCGGTCAAGCACCGCCGCAACCACCGCATCCAGCTCTTCAATCGACGGAGCCGCCAAGTCGCGACTGGCATAAAGGTAACGTAGGTGCTGGTTTTGGAGTCCCCCCAGGAAGCCCACAAGATGAGACAGCGGGCACTGGGATAAAAACGCCCTGTGAACCTCAAGAACGGCAACGTGGAGGTCGAGCGCCGAGGTCGTTACGTGCCGTCTCAACGAATTGAGACGGTGCCTTGCGGCGATGATGCGGTTGTCCCATTTGTCTTTGCCGGCAGGGATTGCGTGCCGTAATGCGATAGGTTCGATCTCGGGTCGAAGCAATGAGATTTCGGCGAGCTTCGCCCGAGAAATCTCCGAAACCCGGTAACCCCGATTATCTTCAAACTCGACCAGGTTTTCGGCAATCAATCGAGACAGGGCTTCCCTTAAAGGAGAACCGCTTACGCCCAGTTCCTGGCCCAATCGGGCGAGATTAATTCTGCCGGCGGGGTGAAGCTCGCCCCGTAAAATGGCATCGCGCAACTGGCGCGATACCTGGCTTGCAATCGTATGATCACGATCATCGATCAGGGAGGGAAAAACATGCGTGGTCATGCATCAGGACTCGACGAATTCCTCTTTGTTTTGCTGGAATGCAGGCAGGAAAATCAGGAGCACGAGTGCTACGATCATCACGACAAGGGCGATCGATATCGGCCGTGTGACGAATATCGACGGATCTCCCTTCGATAAGACGAAGGCGCGCCGCAGATTTTCCTCCGCAAGAGGCCCCAAAACGAAGCCCAGCAAAAGAGGGATGGGTTGAAAACCCAGCATGGTAATCGCCACCCCAAAGATCGTGAACCCGCCAAGTATGAACAGCATGATCGGTGTTACGTTCAGAGAGTAGGCACCGATGCAGCAGAACACGACAATTGCCGGGAACAGGACCCTGTAGGGCACTTTCAAGAGCTTGACCCATATGCTGATCATCGGCAGGTTGATGACGACGAGCAGGAGATTGCCAATGATCATGCTTGCGATGAGACCCCAGAACAGGTCGGGCCGCGTGACAATAACCTGCGGTCCGGGCTGGATCCCCTGAATAAGCATTGCCCCCAGCATCAAAGCGATGACCGGATTGGTAGGTATCCCTAAGGTAAGAAGAGGGATGAACGAAGTCTGCGCCGCCGCGTTGTTTGCCGCTTCCGGGCCTGCGACGCCCTCGATTGCACCCTTGCCGAAGCGACCCGGCTCTTTTGCGGCACGCTTTTCAATCATATAGGCTGCGAAGGGAGCAAGCGTGGCGCCGCCCCCAGGCAGGATGCCGAGGATGGATCCGATCGCGGTGCCCCGGATAGCAGGCCGTACCGCGTCTTTCAAATCCCGCCAGCGCGGCCAGAGATTGGTGATTTTTTGCGTCATCACCTCTCGCGCTTCCGGTGACGAGAGATTTAGGACGATTTCCGTCAAGCCAAACAAGGCCATCCCCACCGGCACGATGTCGAGCCCGTTCGAAATCTCCGCAATCCCGAACGTGTATCGCAGGGATCCGGTCTCAACGTCTGTCCCCACCAAACCGAGCATAACGCCAAGCAGGCCCATCGCGGCTGCGTTGAGGACCGAACCGTGGCTGAAGACGATCGAGGCAATTAAGCCGAGCAGCATCAGCAGAAAATATTCCGGCGCGCTGAAATTCAACGCCAACGCTGCCAATGGAGGAGCGAAGAGGACGATGAGCAGAGTGGCGACGCAACCCGCAAAAAGTGAGGATAGCGCGGCAGTGGCGAGCGCTATGCCCGCTTTGCCCTGGCGGGCCATCTGATGACCGTCAATGCAGGTAACGGCCGAGGTAACCTCGCCGGGAAGGTTGCACAGGATGGCTGTCGTGGAACTCCCGTATTGGGCACCGTAATAGATGCTCGCCAGCATGATGAGCGATGTCAGAGGGTCCATCATGAGTGTGAAGGACAAGAGCATCGATATCGTCGCGAGCGGACCAATTCCGGGAAGGACGCCTATCAGCGTTCCCAATATCGATCCGACGAAGGCGAAGAGAATATTCGTTGGCGTCGCAGCCAGCAGAAAACCGGCGAAGAAGTTTGCAAGATGTTCGACCATCACATCCACCTCGGCCAAAGCGGCAGCGACTGTCCAAGGAGGACGACGAAAACCACGCCACAGAATGCGCTGAGCAGAAACGCGATAACGATATCAGGTATCGAGAAACGCTCTGCCATCGCAAACCGACAGAAGATTGAAACGATCACAATCGTTACGACGAGCCCAAGCGGCTCGATCAGAAGACCGAACAGGATTGGGGCAAAAGCAACGAATAAAAGCGGCCTCGCTTTTGCCTTCGGTGCATCATCCATCGATGTACGGACCGATAGAGCAACTTTGGCGAGGCCGATCAGGACAAGAAGGCAGCTGATGGATATCGGGATGAAACCCGGCCCCATGTGGCCGGGCGAACCGATCCTGAGGCGCCAACCAAAAAAGATGAAAAGTGAAGCGATGGCCAATAGGAAGACACCGCCAACGAATTCTTTGTTCAATGATATCTTCGTCATGGCCATCACGTTTATTCGACTTTGATATTCGCGGCTTTTGTGACCTTGCCGATAAGCGGGCTCGACACCGCGATTTCATCCGCGAACGCCTTAGGCGTGCTGGCAACCGGGTTCATGCCGGCCGGGGTCAACCGGGCTTGCACTTCTTTGTTGTCGACCGCGATCTTGATCACTTCGTATAGCTTGTTGACGATCTCATCCGGCGTGTCTTTCGGTGCAAGCACGCCAAACCAGTTCTTGATAGCGGCGAGATCGTCATATCCCAGCTCGGCTGCGGTCGGCGCGTCGGGAAACGCCGGGTGACGCTCTTTTCCGGTTGCCATGATGACCGTCAGCTGACCATTCTTGGCGTATTCGACAATTGACGAAGCGCTGTCTGCGAAAAACTGCACCTGATTTGTCAACAGGTCTGGAAGAAGCGCGGATGTGCCTTGGTAATGAACGGGCGTGACCGGCTGACCCATGTGCCCGCGAAACATCTCGAGCACGACATGCATGTTGCCGCCGGCACCGGAGGTCGCATAGCTCAGCTTACCCGGGTTGCTTTTGCCGTAGTCGATCAGCTCCTTGACGGACTTGATTCCGGTCTTGCTGCTAACGGTCACGAAAAGCGGCCCCTCTGCCACCATCGTTACCGGCTTCAGCTGAGTGAGCGGGTCTGCCGGCATACTTTCGTAAGTATGCGGATTGTAGATGATCGGACCAGCCGATGTGAATAGCAGCGTGTGGCCGTCCGGCTTGGCGTTTGCAACCGCTGCAGTTCCGACGTTCCCGGCGGCGCCGGGCCGGTTTTCGACAAGAACTTGCTTGCCGAGCTTTTCAGCCATGATCGGCGCCACAAGTCGCGCCAAGAGGTCGGTCAACCCGCCGGGCGCGAAGCCCACGATCAAGGTTATCGGTTTGCTGGGATAGGTCTGCGCGCTTGCCAGATTTGGCATCGCCAGCGCCATTGCAACTCCACTCAGAACGCCCAGCGTCCATCGCTTCTTAAAGTCCACCATCGAATCCTCCTGGTGCCATCGCGGGTCCTCCCCCAGCACCAGTCAATCATTGAGATAAGCGATTATGAAGTCAATCGCCTTATGATTTTTATTTTCATAAGATGATCTCGGTTGTATTTTATGATCCATCGTGCATCATGGGAGCACGCCAATGCATTCAAGGAGCCGCAGTGACACACCGTACCGTCTACGTTCTGAATGGACCCAACCTAAATCTGCTCGGCAAGCGGCAGCCGGAAATCTACGGGCATGAGACCCTTCGGGACGTCGAAGCGCGATGCCGTGACATGGCCGCGTCGCTCGAACTCGAAATGGAATTCCATCAAAGCAATCGCGAATACGAGTTGATTGACTGGATTCACGAGGCCCGCGAAAAAGCTGCCGCGATCATCATCAACCCAGCGGCATTGACGCATACATCGGTCGCCATTCTCGATGCATTGAACGCTTTCGACGGCAGGATCATCGAAGTCCATATTTCGAATGTGCATCGTCGCGAGCCATTTCGTCACCACTCATACGTCTCGGGTGTGGCAGATGCAGTGATCGCCGGTTGCGGCACGGAAGGCTATTTGCTTGCCCTGCAGCGGATCGCGACTTTGTTGAAGACGGCGGCGGCAAAATGACCAGTTCCACCAATATCGCCGTCATCGGCGCTGGTTTAATCGGCAAGCGTCATATCGAATTCGTCCAGGCGGATCCGAACGCCCGGCTGTCGGCGATCGTTGATCCGACACAAGAGGCGCAAGAGCTGGCGCAAAAACTCGGTGTCGCATGGGCGCCAGGTCTTCAAAAGCTCCTGGAGTTTCACAGACCCGACGGGTTGATCATTGCAACGCCCAACCAGATGCATGTGCAGAATGGACTTGAAGCGGTAGCAGCTGGCCTGCCCATGTTGGTCGAGAAGCCGATCGCAGACGATCTGGAAGCCGGACGTCGCCTGGTCGAGGCCGCCGATGCAGCGCATGTTCCGCTGCTTGTTGGGCATCATCGACGCCATAACCCCATGATCCAGAAAGCCAAGGCAATTCTGGATTCGGGCAAGCTCGGACATATCCTGGCCGCTCATGCGATGTTCTGGCTGTTTAAACCGGACGACTACTTCGATGTCAACTGGCGTCGGGAGCCCGGCGCGGGCCCGGTCTTCATCAACTTGATCCACGACATCGATAATCTGCGGTATCTGCTCGGCGACGTGATCTCGGTTCAGGCACGAGACTCGAATGCCGTCCGCGGCAACGCCGTTGAGGAGACGTCGGCTGTGATCCTGGAGTTCGCGAGTGGAACGCTTGCTACCTGCTCCATCTCGGACGCAATCGTAGCGCCCTGGAGCTGGGAACATAGCACCGGCGAGAACCCCGTATATCCACGGGAAAACCAGTTCTGCTATCTGCTTGGAGGGACGCATGGATCGTTGAGCGTTCCGAGCCTCCAGCTTTGGCGGAACGGTGCCACCCGCAGCTGGTGGGAGCCCTTCGAGAAAAATGTGGAGACGTTCGAAGATCGCGATCCTCTGGCCGAGCAGATCCGACATTTCTGCGCCGTCATCAAGGGCGACGAGCAGCCGCTTGTGAGCGGCCGCGAAGGATTGGAAACCTTGCGGGTCGTGAGGGCAGTCAAAGCGGCTGCGCGAACCGGCCAGGTTGTTCGATTGGATTTGGAGGACCGGCTGCCCTTGAGGGGGAAATTGGAAACTCAGGCATGAAGACGTCGATAGCCACGGTATCGATCAGCGGGGAGCTGCCGGAGAAGCTGGAAGCGATTGCCAAGGCCGGTTTTGACGGGGTTGAGATCTTCGAGAACGATTTCCTCGCCTTCGACGGCAGCCCGAAGGATGTCGGCAGGATGGTTCGGGATTTCGGCCTGGAGATCACCCTGTTCCAACCGTTCCGAGATTTCGAGGGCATGCCCGCCTCGCATCGCAGCCGCACCTTCGACCGCGCCGAGCGCAAGTTCGACGTCATGCAGGAACTCGGCACCGACCTCGTGCTGGTCTGCTCGAACGTCTCGCCGGTCTCGCTCGGCGGTATCGACCGGGCGGCGGCGGATTTCCACGAGCTCGGCGAGCGGGCGGCCAGGCGCGGGTTGAGGGTAGGTTACGAGGCGCTCGCCTGGGGCCGCCACATCAACGACCACCGCGATGCCTGGGAGATCGTTCGGCGCACCGACCATCCGAATATCGGCCTCATCCTCGACAGCTTTCATACGCTGTCGCGAAAGATCGACATCAATTCGATCCGCTCCATCCCCAAGGACAAGATCTTCATCGTCCAGCTCGCCGATGCGCCGCTGATCGACATGGACCTGCTCTACTGGTCACGGCATTTCCGCAATATGCCGGGCGAAGGGGATCTGCCGGTGACGGCGTTTGCCACCGCGATCGCCGAGACCGGTTACGACGGTTATTTCTCGCTGGAGATCTTCAACGACCAGTTCCGCGGCGGCTCGAGCCGGGCGATCGCCGATGACGGCCACCGTTCGCTCATCTATCTCGGCGACCAGGTCCGGCGCAGCCCGAACGCATCGGGCCTCACGGTCCGCGACATGCCGGCTCGCGCTGCCGTCAAAGGGGTCGGCTTCGTGGAGTTCTCCTCCGACGAAAAGGACGCCGCCGACCTTGCCGCGATCCTCGCGACGCTCGGGTTCCGCAGGACGGCGAAACACAGGACCAAGAAGGTCAGCCTCTACAGCCAGGGGGACATCCGCCTCCTCGTCAACACCGACGAGAAGGGGTTTGCCAATGCCTCGTTTGCCGTCCACGGCACCTCCGCCTATGCGATGGCGCTGGTCGTCGAGGATGCCGGGCAGGCGTTCGAACGGGCCGTGGCGCTCGGAGCCGAGCCGTTCCGGCAGCAGGTCGCGGAGGGCGAGGTGGAGATACCGGCGATCCGCGGCGTCGGCGGCGGGCTTGTCTACCTGATCGACGACAAGAGCAATCTCGGCC